>Ga0307985_10000175_pt1 | contig 37898 bp, 27 predicted proteins | sample EllFjometageno80_FD_203155 | JGI IMG/M metagenome (GOLD analysis project Ga0307985, IMG submission 203155) | Marine microbial communities from Ellis Fjord, Antarctic Ocean - #80 | ecosystem: Environmental > Aquatic > Marine > Unclassified | place: Southern Ocean | collected 2014-10-09 | reverse complement strand
CTCGGCAGAAAAGATATTTGACGCTACGGCGGGTATGGAGTGGTTTATTAGAGCGGATTATTCTCTGCGCGGCAGCTCCTACTCCGATGTTCCCAACGACGCAGAGGGTACTGATATGGCCAGTGGTAGTTTTGATCTAATCAACTTACGGGCCGGATTGCGTGGACAGAAATGGGAGGTTCAGGCTTACGTAAAGAATCTTGAAAACTCTGATGCAAGCAGCTGGAATTTTAACGATGGTAGTATGTTTGGTAATCAAAGGGCGCGGATTGCGCCGCGAACAATCGGCATAAACATGAAGTACTCACTGTAGGAGCTGACTTAAAGCTAGCACCGGCTTCAGGGACACCTCATTGGTGTCCCTCTTTTTTCAGTGCTAATATTAGCTCCTGGCTGCTGTATTGCGCCATAACTTGAAAGACATGTTCTAAACTTCCCTAGAACTCTTCAGTCCGTCTGGAAGTTCAGATTTTACCCATCTCTTGGTTTAGGGAATAGGGTGGCGATAATTTACAGGTGAATTGGCAGGTGAGAAATCCGCTAGGTGCGCCGGCACCGAGAAATGCGCAAGCGACCGTTGCTTTGCAAAACAGACGAATTCCCAACCCCTTGGTGGGTTTAGAAGACGTTGAAAACGAGGCCACCTTGGCCTGGTTGGAGCAGCAGCATAGTCACCGATCGAACTTCTTGGGTCGCGAGCAATCAGAGTGGCTTGCAATTCGAGACTACGTTGCGGGGCTACCTTTATATGAAACTGATTATTTTGGCCTGACCTGTACCGAGAAATGGTGCTTTTTCACCATGCAACCTCCATGTGTTAAGCAGGTGAATATCTATGCTATTCCAATAGAAGGGGGGCAGCATCGTTTGCTAGTTGATCCGACCAGGGATTTCACTGAATCGGGGTTACGTATTCATGAAAGCTGTCTCGAGGTAAGTGCTTGCGGGCGCTACCTCGTATTCTCAGTCTGTCGCCAGGGTCAGGATGTTTCGGACTACCGAGTATTGGATCTGGAGACTGAGTGTATTCTCACCGATGTCATCGCCAATTTAATTACTGCACCGGTAGCCTGGAAAAACGACAGCAGTGGATTTTACTACGGCGCTTTTCGCAGTTTAATGGGAGCGAAAATTCCGATCGATGGTCTCTACTTTCACTATTTAGGTAGTGCTCAATCTGAGGACATCTGTCTACGGCCTTTGTCGAATGAGGAGCAGATGAATTATGTTGCGGTGCTGCCCTGGATGTTGCCGGATAGTGAACAACTGTTGCTAATGTATTATTCCTACCGACATCTGACCGCCGGTTTAAGCCTTTGGTCTCCAGATCGCCCCAACGCGCCGCAGGTAATTATTGCGCAGCATTCCACGCAGTTTGCTGTGCTAGGTGTACGCAACGATCAGCTCTATCTGAATACTACCTTGGACGCTGAAAATGGCAGGATTGTGGCTGTACCGTTAGACAACCCTGTACCTGATAATTGGTCTGAAGTGGTGCCCACCAGAAGCGCACCTATAGCCAGACCGTTTCCGGGTATTGTGGATAATCGCAGTTGCCTGTGTGGTGAACGCCTGCTGATCACATATCTGGTGGATGCAAAGCATCAGATCGAGACTTTCGATCTAGCGGGGAATCGCCTAATAGAATTGGCTTCCCCACAGCCGGAGACTGTAATCGGTTTGCGTCCAATGGCGGATGGACAGTGCATTATTTCTTCGTCATCTTTCCTTCAGCCCCTGACTTTTCATCGCTTGAATGTCGAAAATGCCAATCGTACATCGCTACTGGAGTTCACACTGCCCGCAGCTCAGTTTGACGGTGTTGAAGTACGTCAGATATTTTACGCGGCCGATGATGGTCAGGACATTCCTCTGTATCTTATTGGGCGTGATCTCGATGATCGGGCACATTTTAGGCCTTTATTGCTCTATGGCTACGGCGGGTTTGGCCAGACTATTACGCCGATATTTAATCCGGATTTGCCCGTGTGGATCTCGATGGGCGGTGTTTATGCCGTGGCTAATATTCGCGGCGGTGGGGAGTACGGTAGTAGCTGGCATGAAGCGGCCCGTGGCGTTAATCGCCATGTTAGTTTTGAGGATTTTCGCGCGGCCGCAGACTTTCTTACTAGTGTGGGGCTGACTGATCGTGAGCATCTTGCAATTCGTGGGATCAGTAATGGCGGTCTGCTGGTGGGTGCTTCCGTTGTTTTACACCCGGATAAGTGGTCGGCTGCAATAGCAGAGGCCCCACTTTTGGATATGATTCAGATGTTACAGCAGCCTGGCGCAGACGTTTTGTGTGAGGAATTTGGCGATTTATTCGGTGATGAGCAGGTACTGGATGTGGTGTTGGGTTATTCGCCGGTCCACAATGTTTCTTCAGGGGTGGATTATCCGGCGGTATTAACCGTCCCGGCGGCTGAAGATCCACGAGCGCATCCCTGCCAATCCTGGAAGTTTGTCGCCCAGTTACAGTTTCATAACCCGGAAGGGCGTCCCGCTCTGATAAGCACCGTACCAGGTGAGGGCCACGTCAACTGGTCGACTAATAATATTGCGTATGCTCAGGCAGACCAAATGATGTTCTTGAGGAAAACCGTGAAGGGCGTTAAGCCTTTTGGGAGTTCGTTATGAAACAGCCCTATGAGGTTTTTGCCGATCAAGCTTTCGTGAAAATATTTCGCATGACTCCTGAAGTCGTAACCGTAATGGGGTTGTCAAAATTGCCGCAATTCAGGGGTCTAGGCGGCGAGTTAAATGACTATTCCCCGCAGGGGCAGCAACGAAGGCAGACGCTACTGGCGGAAGTACATGCTGAGCATTGCACCTATGAGTTCGACAGATTGAGTGTCGCTGAGCAACTATCTTACGAGGTGTTCGAGTTCTTCTTACAATATTTACCATTTGAACCCTGGGCGGGCCTGGCTGGTGATGATTTTAGGGCCTACAACTACCCGGTCAGTCACCACGATGGCGCCCCAGCTGAGACGTTTAATCTGTTGGTGAATTTCCACGACGTCCATTCAGAAGAGGATGCCGACAACTATTTACTCAGGCTGGCTGTCCTGCCGAAAATGTTCACAGACCTGGAAGACTCTCTACGCCGTAGTCAGGAGCAGGGGTTGAGTCCTCCGAGATCGGCATTGGATATTATTATTACAGAAATGCGAGCACTGATAGACGGCGGGGTCCTCGAAAGTGAATTACTAAGTAGTTTTAGGGCGAAATTATACTCAGCAGATACCTTTTCAAACGAACAGAGAGACCATTATGTCGCTCGAGCGCATAACTTTGTCGAGCAACTCTATCGTATCAGTTTGCCTGGGTTTCTTGCCGCTATGGAAGCACTGTATGAGTTGGCTGGGGAGGTGTTGGGCGTGTCTCGGTTTCACCGTGGACAGGAGTACTACCAGTACTGCCTGACTCGACAAAGTAGCACGAACTTCACCGCGGATGAAGTTTACAAGATTGGTAAGACTGAAGTCGACCGCCTCAAGTTTGAATTGGCGAAGGAGGTAGAGGCCCTGGGCTATGATGGGGAAAATTTGACTGACTCGATTACAAAGTGTCTCCATCTAGAGAGTGAGGAATGTGACGATAGTACGGATCGCCGGCAGGAAATTCTTCAATATTATCAACAACTGGTGGCGGATATGCGGACTAAAATCCGTCCCTATTTCAATTTATTTCCCATGGGTGCCTGTGAGGTTAAAGCTACGCCCCGACACCTGGAGCCAGGAAGAACTTCCACCTATTATCCGGCTTCGGTGACAGGAGAATATCCGGGTATATTCGAAGTAAACTTGTCTCGCGAGTTCAGCAAAGCTGCGTGGTCTCGGAATAATTTGGCCTATCATGAGGTTTATCCAGGGCATCATCTACAGATTACACTGGCGCAGGAACTGGAGCACCTGCCTCTGTTCCGTCGAACCTTCGTTAATGGAGGTTATCTGGAAGGCTGGGCTAAATATGCTGAACGGTTACCATTTGAGACTGATGTGGATCCTGATCCCCGTTACGAACTAAACCGGAAAGCCACGGAATTACTCTCTGCTTCAAATCTTATGTTAGATGTTGGCATTCACCTGCGCGGTTGGAGCAGAGAAGACGCGGTAGCTTTCAGTATGGAGCAGGCGCTGGTCGATAGAGCTATGGCTGAGTATCTGGTGGACAGGATATCGGTAACTCCTGCTCAGGTAACAGCTTATATTTTGGGTCTTATTACTGTGCGGCGTGAACGGGATAGGGCCAAAGAACGGATGGGAGAGCGATTCTCTCTGGTGGCGTTTCATGACGCGATACTCGGGGAAGGTGCGCTTCCATTGAGCGTAATGGAAAGACAACTCAAAAAATCTTTAAATTGAGTATTTGACTGATGGGCACACATAGACTGCGCCATGGTATGTTTTTTATTCCGCTAGGTGCTATTTTGCCTACAATTTATGCCAAAAACACCTGTCTCTCTCTAGCTGCCATCGGCGCCATTTTGGCTTGGTTCTTTCCAATTGATCAACGTCGGCAGGTCTAATTTGCAAAAGAACGTAAGGTCTAGCAATGCGCCGGGCAAGAAAATCGACTCAAACACATCACGAGGTGAATTTAGATGTCTACAATAATTGAAACGGCTGAGGCGGTGCGACAGGGCCGACTCTCTGCTCGTGAGGTAGTGGAAGAGTCGCTCGGGCGCATCGAGCGGGACAATGCCGACGTTAACGCATTCGTGTATCTAGACGCCGGGAGTGCCCTGCGAGCAGCGCAAAAAGTAGACGAAATGATTGCGCGAGGGCAAGATCCTGGTCCGCTGGCAGGTGTACCTTTTGGCATTAAGGATCTGCGGGATACCTGTGCCGGTATGCCGACAGGTAATGGTTCTCTGTTTCATTGCGAGGACAAACCTGCGCTTACCGACTCCGTACACATTGCCAGGCTGAAAGCTGCCGGCGGCATACCCTTGGGCAAAGTGGCGACTGCCGAGTTTGGTATGGATGGCGTGACTAATACCTTGGCCCACGGTGTGACCCGCAACCCCTGGAATCTGGAGCGTACTTCCAGTGGTAGCAGTGGTGGTTCTTCCGCCGCTGTCGCTGCGGGCATGGTTCCTTTTTGCACCGCCAGCGATGGTGGTGGTTCAACTCGCTGCCCAGCGGGCTATACCGGCCTGGTAGGCTTAAAGCCCTCCATGGGTCGTATCCCCCGGGGGGATGGATTTAACGATAAAACGGTTCTCGGGGCATTGACGACTACGGTGTCCGACACGGCCCGCTATCTGGATGTGGTGAGTGGGCCCGATGATTGTGATCGCATGACCCTGCCAGCATCGGGGGTTTGCTATGAGTCGCTCATCGAATCCACTTTCCCTTCCGGGATAAAAGCCGTCTGGTCAACTGATCTCGGGTTTGCTCCGGTAGCACCCGATGTCGAGCGGGTATGCCGCAAGGCGATGGGGTCTTTGGTCGCTGCTGCTGGCCTTCAACTAATGGACAGGCCTGTAGAACTGCCCAATGTGTACATGGATGTCAATATGCAGCTGACAGAGCTTTTCGTTCAGGGTTTGGAGCGACGCGGTATCCTGCCGGATCAAATAGATAAACTCAGTCCGGGGCCAAGATACTTCGTTGAAAGGTTTTACCGCGAGTTTGACCCCAGCGTGCGAATCAGGGCATTCGACAAACAACTCGAACTCGAGCAAGGTCTGGCGGCAATTTTTCAGGATGCCGACGTGTTGATTACACCTTGCCATAGCAGAGACGCCTATGCCGCAGAGGGCCCACTGCCGGAGAGCATCTGCGGGATGGACAGCAGTCAAACCCATGCAGAGCCATTTACTATGCTGGCCAATATCTGCTGGAACCCATCAATCTCAGTGCCAGCCGGCCTCAGCGATGACGGGCTCCCTATTGGGCTGTTGATTACATGCAGGCGCCATCGCGATGATGTTGCATTGCATCTCGCCCGAATATGGGAAAAAACACAGCCATGGCCGCACCTCGCGCCAGTATTTAGGGTTGAACCCTCGACCAATTAAATTCTTAGACTGTTGCATTGAACCAATATTCAGGTGTAGTATATGCGGATTCTGGTTCTTGGTCCTGGGGTCTGTTTCACAATGAAAATAATGGTCTCATTATTTCTACTCGTTTTGATGCCGGTTTGTTCTGTCGTCATTGCGAGCGAGTCGGAGCAATCGGCAATCGCGGGCCAGGAAGTCACGCTTTATCGCGATGATTGGGGCGTCCCACACCTCTATGCGGACTCTGAGGAAGCAGGTTATTACGGCTTAGGATACGCTCAAGCTGAAGATCGGCTGGAGCAGATACTGGGAATGTTGGTAGTGCTTCAGGGGCGTAGGTCAGAATTGCAGGGTGACTCTCATTTGCAATTGGATATGGAAATACGCCGTTGGCGACATCTTGAAGAAGGGGTCGCGGGCTTTGAGCGCATGAGCCCCCAGTTACAAAAAAACTATGGCTATTACGTTTCTGGAATCAAACGCTTTATGGCTGACAATCCGAACAGCGTGCCCGTTTGGTCGCCTGAATTTGGGCCGGCCTCCTTTGTGTCACTCAGTCGAATGATTCTATGGCTTGGCTACCACATGGTTGATGGGCCAGCGGAGTGTGAAAAAGCTGGTGTAGTTCTGGATCGTCAAGCTCCTGGAACGTCGGACGCTACTCCTGAACGCGCTTCTAACGGCTGGGTGGTAATGCCTGCAAGAACGTTGCACGGGGAGACAATAGTTGGGTCTGATCCGCATGTGGGCTTGCAAAGTCCTGCCTATTACGAATATAGAATTGACGCTGGCGCCTTAAAATCCTCCGGCTTTTCCCTGGGTCCTATGCTGTGGCAAGCGCACAATAGTCATGTTGCCTGGGCGATGACGACGGGTAATCCTGATATGTGGGACTGCTACGAAGTCGTCGTAGATTCCAACAACCCGCGGCGTTTTATGTATGACGGGCACTGGCAGAACATGGAGCTTCGCGAGGAAATTTTTCGTGCCACTGACGGTAGCGAGCGCAAACATGTTTTCGAATACACGCGACACAATGGCCTGCTATCGCCAGTGGTGGCAAGGAAAGGCGATCGGGCCTACGTGGTAAGTGCCAGCCAAATGCATGATGCAGGTGTGCTGGACGAAGAAATATACCGTATGAACCTGGCCACGTCGGTAGCTGAAGTGAAAACCGCGATGGCTGGCCTGGGCATGTTTCCGCAAAATATTATCGTGGGCGATAACAAAGGCAATGCTCTATACGTTCGCGCCGGGAAAGTTCCGCGGCGCCCCGAGGGCTTTGACTGGACGGCGCCCGTGCCTGGAAACAACTCAAAAACGGCGTGGCTGGGCTACCATTCTTTCGATGACCTGGTACAGGTGGAAAACCCGGAGCAGGCCTATCTTCAGAATAACAATATTGCACCGGACAGAATGTTCGCACGGAATAATATTGATGCCCGATCCTATCCTAAATATTTGTTCAATGATGAGCCCGGAAGAATAACCACCCGGGGAATTCGCGCCATCCAAGTACTGTCCCAATCTGAAAAGTTTGGCCTTGAGGATGCCTTCGCCTTGTCGTTTGATGAACAATGGGTGACGGCGGATGCCTGGCTAGATGCGCTGGTATTTTCTGTAGATAACTACCCGAACCTTCTCGATGGGGTCTCGGCGGATGCACGTACACTGATAAATGGGTTGCAGGTATTCGACGGCGTGGCACGTGCCGATTCCGTAACCGCGCTGCAGTTTTTTTTCTGGCGTCAGGGCATGGGCGATATCTTGACACAACCAGAGTTTGCTACTTTGCGAAAATTTCCGTGGCACCAGGATAATTTCACCTCGACGTTTGCAGCAGCGCTGTTTGAGAGGGCGGAGCATGCCGCTGGGCAGATGACTGCACGTTTTGGTGGTATCGATATACAACTTGGCAAATTATTTCAGATGGGCCGCGGCTCGCAAAGCTGGCCGGTCGGCGGGGAAACTATAAAAGCGAGTACAGACCTTGACTGTATGGCCAATATCAACCCTTTGTGTGATCGAACATTTCGAGCGTTTGAATCACGCACCGAAAATGAGGCCGGCGTGCGCATGGCCTTTCGCGGAAGCCAATCAATGCGTGTTGTGGTACTCGGAGAAACTGTTCAGTCCTATTCGCTGCATAGCTATGGTCAGAGTAATTTAAAAACATCACCGCACTGGGATGACCAAATACGTCTGGCCAGTGAGCACCACTTGAAGCCCACGTACTTCAACCGAAAGGACCTGGATGGGCATATAACTTCGACTAAAACTTTAAGTATTTATGGGGATTTTCTTCAATGAAACAGAAAGTAATACTAACCTGTGCAGTTTGTGGTGATCACGTCTTTAACAATGAGTATCCCGATTTCCCGGTTACACCCCAGCAGATTGCCGATGCCGCTTCGGAGGCGGAGCATGCAGGGGCCTCCAGCGTTCACCTGCACGTCAGAGACCCCGCTACTGGTTTTGGCAGTCGCGAGCCAGACTTGTTTGTGGACATGGTCAATCGGGTACGAGAGAACAATGTCAAGGCGGTTCTCAATGTTACCTGTGGAGGTGGTGCGGTATTCAGGCCCGATCCGCTGAATGAGAGCCGTGCGGGTCCGGGTTCCGATATGGCCTCAGCTGAGGAGCGTGTCCAACATATCGAGATGACAATGCCGGAGGTTTGTTCTCTTGATGTCACTACACAAAATCAGGAAGACAATGGCGATCTGGTTTATCTCAATACGCCCTACACCCTACGAAAAATGGCAAAACGCTTTCAGGAGTTAGGTGTAAAACCGGAAATCGAGGTATTTGCTCCAGGCGACGTGTTACTTGCGCTGCAAATGATTGAGGATGGTCTGTTCGATGCGCCACCCCTGTTTCAATTTGTTATGGGCAACAAATGGGGGTTGCCTGCCAACACTGAAACCATGATGTATATGCGCAACCTTCTTCCCGCCAATGCCGTGTGGGCAGCATTTGGAATTGCTCGTATGCAAATGCCCATGGTGGCTCAAGCGGTCCTGCTGGGAGGAAATGTCCGCGTTGGACTGGAGGATAATCTCTATCTGTCACGCGGAGTGTTTGCCAGTAACGGACAGTTGGTAGAGCGGGCGGTGAACATCATTGAGTCACTGGGCTGCGAGGTTGCATCGCCGGACGAAGCGCGTGAAATGATGGGACTGACTAATAGCGATGCGGTTATCTGATGCCGATGAACTATCCAGGAAAAGCGCAGAGGGTATTGGTGACTGCCGGTGGTTCGGGTATTGGGCGGGCCGCCGCTGAACGGTTCTCCAGCGCGGGTGCTGATGTCTATATTTGCGATATTTCAGACAAAGCTCTGCAAGAAACTCTGCGAGAGCTTCCCGGTGTGCGAGGTAGTCTCGCCGATGTCGGCGATTCCCGGCAGGTGGAGGCATTGTGCCGCGACGCCCAATCAACGATGGGTGGCATCGATGTACTGTTGAACAATGCGGGTATCAGCGGGCCGAGAGCCGCGGTGGAGGATATTGAGTATGAGGATTGGAATCAGACCTTACGGATAAATCTCAGCGGTATGTTTCATTGTATCAAGCAGGTTGTACCGCATATGAAGGCTCAGGGAGGCGGTGCCATTATCAATATTGTAACCGCCTCGGTGAAAACTGGCTTGCCTAATCGTTTGCCCTATATTGCATCCAAATCTGCGGTTCTGGGCATGAGCCACACGCTTGCCCGAGAGTTGGGGCCTCACAATATTCGGTGCAACTGTATCCTGCCTGGCCTGATAGACAATGAGCGTGGCAGAGCACTGATCGCAGCCTACGCCAGTGAAAACAGTTTGTCTCCCGAGACTGCCCGGCAGGAATTTCTGCGCTATGTATCTATGCGCACATTTATTCAACCAGAAGAAATTGGCGACATGGCGGTGTTTCTCGCCTCCGACGCGGCCCGGCATGTTACGGGCCAGGAAATTGCTGTGGACGGCAATGCGGAGTGGGAGGTATGAGTAACGCACCTGTCACGGCGGAGAAAGTATTGCCCCCTGCATTGCCGAGTTCCGGTTACTCCCGAGTATATAAACACTATGTACTGATTATTATGATGCTGGTGTACGCCTGCAATGCTTTGGACAGGCAGATTCTAAGTGTTCTACTGGAGCCGATAAAGCAGGATCTGGGGCTTAGCGACACTCAGTTAGGCTTGCTATCAGGGATGGGCTTCGCCTTATTTTACGCCACCATGGGCGTACCAATAGCCCGTTGGGCTGACCGGCATAGCCGCGTAAATCTCATATCGGTCGCGATTGTTTTGTGGAGTGGGATGACGGCGCTAAGTGGCGCTGCTAGCAATTTCCTGCAGCTAGGCCTGGCAAGGGTGGGTGTAGGCGTGGGAGAGGCGGGATGTACACCACCTGCACATTCGCTGATCGCAGACTATTTCGAGTCCGGAGAACGGGTTCGAGCTATGGCGATTTATTCGCTGGGTCTGCCTATCGGTGTTGCCCTTGGATATCTGTTGGGCGGTTGGATTAACGAAATTTACGGTTGGAGGATGGCCTTTATATGTGTGGGTCTACCTGGCCTGGTATTAGCTGTGGTAGTGCGTTTTACCGTGCGGGAGCCGATACGTGGCCAGTCTGACGGGGTAGAGGTTACCGACGAGCTGCAGCCTCTTACAGAGGTCTTTCACTTCCTTTGGAATGAGCGGTCGTTTCGTCATTTGTCAATAGCGACAGGGCTGTTGGCCTTTGCCGCCTATGGTGGGGCTACCTGGTTTCCCGCATTTCTGATTCGATCCCACGGGATGAGTACCGGCGAAATAGGTAGTTGGCTGGCTCCAATTTCTATTGCTGGCGGGGTAACCGGCACTTTATTGGGTGGTTATCTGGCTACGAAGCTTGGAAAAACTAACCGCGGTTGGTATGCCTGGTTGCCCGCAGTGGCGACTTTGTTGAGCATTCCATTTACCGTGCTGGCGCTGCTCGCGTCTTCCAGCCTCTGGGTTATGGTACTGGTTATTCCGTCTGTTGTTGCTCCGGCGGTCCATGCTGCACCGGTGTACTCAACAGTCCAGGGTCTGGTGGAACCGCGGATGAGGGCAACGACAACGGCGATACTTTTCTTGATTACCAATTTGATTGGTCTCGGTTTGGGGCCTCTTTGTATCGGTATCGTGAGCGACCTGCTTGCCCCACATTTTGCAGAAGAATCGCTGCGAATCACGCTTCTTTTGGGGCTTGGAATTTCAGTCTGGTCGGCATGGCACTTTTTCCTGGCTGGCAGAGCCCTCAATGCCAAAAAGTCGACACCACAATACAGTCCTACCACAACCGATTGCGAAGGTGACCAATGATCAAAGTAATTCTGACAATTCTGTGCTTGCTAAGTGCGACGACGACCCTGGGTAGTGACCGGCCCAATATCATACTGATGATTGGTGATGGCATGGGTCCGGCTTATACCACCGCCTATCGGTATTTTCAGAACAGTTCCGGTACGTCGAAGTTTGATAGGACCATTTTTGACGCAACGCTGGTTGGTACGGCGTCCACCTATCCCGATGATATTGACGGTGCTGTAACGGATTCCGCGGCGGCGGCGACTGCAATCGCCTCGGGTGTTAAAACCTACAACGGCGCAATCGGTGTTGATAAAGACAAAAATCCGCTCAAAACGCTGCTCGATCTGGCAAAGGAAAATGGCTACCGGACAGCAATCGTCGCGACAAGCTCCATTACTCATGCCACCCCCGCCAGCTTCGTGGCCCATGTAGACAGTCGGCTTAAGAATTTTGAAATAGCCAACCAATATGTCGATGAACAATTCGCAGGTAAGCCAAAAGTCGATTTGTTGATGGGTGGGGGTAGAAAGTATTTCCGTCGCGATGATAGAAACCTGCTGGATGAGTTTAAGGCTGCGGGCTATTCGATTGCAGACAATATGCAGGAACTTCAAAGCCTGACATCTCTGCCGGCGATAGCCCTTGTTAATGAAAATTCTCTGCCATTTGCGCTGGACAGCCAGGATGTCACCCGGCTGGCAACTATGACGCAAAAAGCTCTCACGTTGTTGGGTGAAGGGCCATTTTTCCTATTGGTAGAGGCGAGTCAAATCGACTGGTGTGGGCATGCGAACGATATCGTCTGCGCCATGGCGGAGATGCACGATTTCGCCCGGACTATTGAGCAAACGGTGCACTTTGTCGATAGCCGACCCAATACGCTGATGGTGGTAACAGCGGATCACAGTACAGGTGGCTTGTCGCTGGGTGCAAACCAAAAGGATCGCTGGTCGCCTGACGTGATCCGTAAGGTGAGTGTCTCCTCCATTAAGATTGTCCAGAGGCTGGTTGAGAAAGGTGAGAGCTGGGAGTCAGAGTGGGGTTCCATAACCGGCATATCTCTTGCGCAGAAAGAGCGGGATCGATTTCAGATAATTTTCCTGCAGCTAGATGATCTGAATAGTTCCACTGTTGGAGATAAACAGGAGGGGTTCAGGATCAGTTTTGAGCAGTTGATGGAATGCACTGAATTGGCTGCTGTCCCGGGTGGATCCTGCTCTCTTCTCCTTGCTCTCCATGCGCTATCCATTGAAGCAATCAATGATCGGTCCTATACCGGTTGGACCACGCGCGGGCATACGGCCATCGATGTGCAGGTCTTTTCCTATGGTAAGAATGCGCAGCAGTTTCAAGGTTCAATTGATAACACGGATATAGCGAAAAAACTTTCGCGCGTGATTTTATCCCCTTCAGACCTTTCTTCCTCGGGTGAGCTTTGACTGTGGTTTCCTCTATTGATGTAGACACTATTTTTTCGGAAACCTATTCGGAGGCTCGATCAAAATTTCGCGCGGCTGCCAGCCGTGCAGGCCTTGAGTGTGAGAACCATCCACTGACGCTCGTGGGCGAGCAGGGCGAGCAACTCGCTATTGACGTTGTTCGGCTCGGGAGCACGAAACCGCGGCAGGTTATTCTATTAACTTCCGGGGCGCATGGGGTGGAGGGGTTTGCCGGCTCGGCACTTCAAACAGGCATAATTGAAAGTCAGTGGGCGCGCGACATTCCTTCCGACATGGCTATTGTTCTGGTTCATGCATTGAACCCACACGGCATGTCATGGAGCCGAAGGGAGTGCGAAGACGGCACCGACTTGCCCCGCAACTTATCCCATCATTTATACCCGCCATTTCCAAATGAGCAGTATGAACTGTTTCAGCCTTTACTTGTTCCTCCTAACGTAACGGCGCAAACACTTGCGAGCTTACCCGGGAAGTCCGAACGAATTATGTCAGAGCACGGTATTGATAACGCAACTCCGATTTTAAGAAGTGGGCAATATACCCACGCGGATGGCTTGACCTACCACGGCGTGGAGGCTTCATGGTCCACCCGGCGTTGGATTGAAATCACCCGCCAGTTTGCCGGGCGCGCGGAGGACGTAATGATGATCGATGTCCACACGGGTTTCGGCGATTATGGTGATTTGCTGGTTCAAAATCCATCTTACCGCCACTCCTCTCCCGCCTACTCAACGCTCTGCCAGTGGCTGGGACGCGAGCCCACTGGCTATAGCGACGACGGCAGTATTCTTCAGCACCGCATCGAAACCTTTGAGGCGCTGCATAGGCAGACTAAAAACGGGTCGAGAGTTGCAGCCATGTACTTTGAATTTGGCACGTTGCCGCCCAGTGAATTTATTGACCCGTGGGTTGTTAATAACTGGCATTTCCATAATGGCGATCGCTCTGGGCCAGAAGCTCGTACCGCGCGAAAAAAATTCGCAGATTTTCATTACGTAAGAAAATTGGACTGGAAGAAGAGTGTCTGGGAAAAGGGCATAGCGCAATTGAGTGATCTACGCGATGGTTTGGTGGGTTCACAATATGCCGTTTGATCCTGGGTTTATGTCGAAGACTTTTAATGAAAGCGATAGTTGAGAGAAATATTCACTATGTTACTACACGACTTTCTGGATTTTCACGCACGCGAATATGGCGATGAAGATTGCGCCGTCCAAGATGATACGACACTGACCTATGCGCAGTTCTTTGAGCAGAGTAACCGTCTGGCGAATGCATTTCTAAATGTAGGTTTGAGCTCGGGCGAGGAGAATATCTATCCCGGAGAGGTAGAAAACGTGTTGTTTGATCATCCTGCCATAGCCGATGCAGCCGTTATTGGCGTTCCGGATGAGCAGTATGGCGAGGCTCTGTTAGGCGTTATTGTTTTGACTACACCGAACAGTCTAGAGATCGATGAACTGATTTCTTATTGCCGTACCAGGCTAGGGGGCTTCAAGGTTCCGAGAAAAATTTGAAGTTGTCGACTATTTGCCGCGCAATCCAAGAGGCAAGGTTTTAAAAGCTGAGCTTCGCAAGGTACTGGGTGTGGATTCCTCTGCACGTAGCGCACTAGCAGCCAGACCATCTTTAACAAACGAATTTTTATTGTAGATTGAGAGGGTAAATGAATGAATGATGCATATTTATACGACCATGTTCGCTCCCCTAGAGGCAGGGGTAAAGACGGCGGAAGTCTGCAGGAGGTGCAGCCGGTAGAGCTCTTTTCACAAATGCTCAGGGCACTTAGGCAGCGCAATGAACTCGATACAAAACTGGTTGATGATGTTGTGGTTGGCTGCGCCGAGCCCGCTCAGGACCAGGGTGCCAATATAGGCCGTATTTCGGTGCTCAATGCGGGTTATGCTGAGTCGGTTTCGGGCAAGCAACTACACCGATTTTGCGCATCCGGTCTGGATGCCGTGAATACTGCGGCGGCACAGATCATGGCGGGCCAGGCGGAGATGACAATTGGCGGCGGCGTGGAGTGTTTGTCGAGATACCCAATGGGCGCCAGCGGCGGAGCATGGCACGGCAATCCGCGAATCAGTCAGGCCACCTCGTTTGTACCTCAGGGGGTTGGTGCGGATCTTTTAGCGAGCATGTACGGAATGACTCGTACAGATCTGGACTCCTATGCCGTGGACAGCCAGAAACGTGCAAAAATCGCCTGGGATGGTGGCTACTTCACCGGTTCTGTGGTGCCAATAATCGATCAATTGGGCCAGACTATATTGGACCACGACGAATATATGCGCCCGGATACTACTGTTGAGAGTTTGGCTAAACTGAAACCTTCTTTTGTGCATGCTGGTCGAAATGATGGTTATGACAGTACGATCTTACTGAAATATCCCGAGGTCGAAAAAGTTGTACATATGCACCATGCCGGAAATTCCAGCGGGATTGTTGACGGCGCAGCCGCCGTGCTCCTGGGCAGCAAAAATGCTGGTGAGATAGCGGGGTTGAAACCCCGTGCCCGCATAGTTTCTTTTGCGACAATTGGGACGGAGCCGGCGGTGATGTTGACAGGGCCGGCGCCCGCTGCCCAGAAAGCCTTAAAGCGTGTGGGAATGACAGTTGCAGATATAGACCTGCACGAACTCAATGAGGCCTTTGCATCGGTGGTTCTGCGTTATATGCAGGTAATGAACGTCAGTCATGATCAAATTAATGTAAACGGCGGCTCTATCGCGATGGGGCATCCGATTGCTGCTACCGGCGCCATGATAGTTGGGGTCGTGCTGGATGAACTTGAACGTAGGGATCTTTCAACGGCACTTGTTTCACTTTGTGTTGGTGGCGGGATGGGTATAGCTACAGTTATTGAGCGGGTTTAATAAATAGGATTTTGCGATGAAAAATGAAGTGGAAATTGTGAGGCTGGAGGGTGGTATGGAAACCCTCAGGATAGAATTGCGAGCGAATGGTCTGCTCCTCGATAGCGATAATATCGCTGAGAAGTTGGAGCAGTCTCTGGGCGCGCTCAGAGAGAACGACGAGCTCTCTGGGGCCATAATTGACATACGGAGCCCCATTGATTCGGATCTGTTGTTGTGCAATGAACTTCTAGGGCAATTGACTTTAGACGACGAAGACGTGGCGGCCACCTGCCGTAGATATGGACGATTGAGTACGGTTCTTCGGTCCTTGGAATGCTGCGGCAAGCCTGTTGTCGCCCTGTTGGCAGAGGGAGCGACAGGCCTCGGGCTGGAGATTGCATTGGCCTGCCATTACCGTATCGCGGTAAGTCAAACGGAATCTGTGTTTAGTATGGAGTACCTCAGTGCGGGCTTGATCACCTCGGCGGGGGGGTCTCAGCGATTGCTCAGGCTACTGGGTATTGAGTCTGCGATCGGCTTTTTAATCAAAGGTGATGTTGTACACGCTGATTCGGCAAAAGCCATGGGCCTGGTCGATCAATTGGTCGAGCGTAAAGCTTTACATGACGCTGGCAGGCATTGGCTGGAACAAAGTGAGCACAGCGCGCAACAGAAATGGGATGTTGCGGGCTTTCGGGTGCCGGGAGGTGCTGGCCAGCAAACCGACAAGACAACACGTCTCTTCATGTCGCTGCATGGTTCGACCATGGCGCAGACGCAAGGTAATTATCCCGCTATCAGGGCCTTGATAGCGACTGTTTATGAGGGCTCTCTACTGCCTATGGAGGCGGCCTTGAGGGTTGAGAATCGTAATCTGGTCGAATTGCTGAGGAGTCCAGTCGCAAAAAACCTGGTTCGAACGCTCAAAGTGGGGAAAACTGCCGCTGACGATCTAGTGCATCGACCAGCGGGCTTTGACCGTATGTATTTTGACAAAGTTGCAGTCCTTGGCGCAGGGATGATGGGTGCGGGAATCGCCTATTGCGCTGCGGCTGCGGGTGTTGAGGTTGTGCTGCTGGACCGTACTATCGCGCAGGCAGAAGCGGGCAAAGATTATAGCCGTGGTATCGTGGCAAAATTTGTTGCCGCAGGAACTCTGGCCGAGGAATCGGCTCAGGATTTGTTGCACAGAATTCATCCGACCGTTGATTACAGCGAACTCAGTGAGTGCCAGTTGGTGATTGAGGCAGTTTTTGAGGACCTGAAAGTCAAGGCCGAGGTAACGCGTCTTGCCGAGGCGGCCATGCCGGCCAGCGCGATATTTGCCTCTAATACCTCCACTATCCGCATCGCTAAACTGGCCGAAGCGTCGGTGCGTCCCGAGCAGTTCATTGGCCTACATTTCAGTTCGCCAGTGGATCGGATGCCGATTCTGGAAATTATCGTGAGCGAAAGTACTAGCCGTGAAACCCTGGCACGATCCATGGATTTTTCCGCTGCCATAAGCAAGACGCCAATTGTTGTTAGCGATCACTGGGGGTTCTACCTCAGCCGTGTCTTCGGGTGCTATATCGAGCAGGGTGGTGTACTTTTGGCCAAGGGAGTGGCGCCCGCCTTGATAGAAAACGCGGGTCGGCAGGTGGGAATGCCTATAGGGCCACTCGCTCTGAGCGATGAGGTTTCGCTAGAACTTTCGAAACATATACAGGACTCGCTACGCGCTCTTGCAGGTGATGAGTATAAGCCCTCCAAAGCCCTGCCCATCATGGAGTTGTTTGTGGATGATCTGGGGCGACTGGGCCGAAAAAGTGGTGGTGGTTTTTATGAATATCCAGAGTCCGGCGCCAAGTACCTCTGGCCAGGACTGAAAGACCATTTTCCGCTACTTGAGGAACAGCCTTCAGTGGAGGAGGTCAAAAAAAGCCTTTTGTATCGGCAGGCGCTGGAAGCGGTTCGGACCATTGAGGAAAATGTGGTAGCGAACCCGTGTGATGCGGATGTTTGCGCGGTTGTCGGCTGGAATTTTCCGGCCTACACAGGAGGGCCGCTTGCCATGATTGATACGGTTGGTGTGCAAGCTTTTAATGCAGAGTGTCGGCAGCTGGCCGGAGTCTATGGTGAAGAGTTTATGCCCCCGCAAAGACTGTTGGATATGGAACGAAACGGCAGGAAATTTTACACAACATAGTATTTTCTGCGGTTTGCACCCGGGGCGGACTGAATCGCCATGGAACTAGTAATTGGAGACATTTAAATGAAACAAGAATTGAGGTTTGATCAACGCGTGGCTGTGGTAACGGGTGCGGGCGCAGGAATTGGACGTGAACATGCTCTGTGTCTTGCGCGCGGTGGTGCGAAAGTGGTCGTCAATGATTTAGGCGGGGACGTACACGGTACGGGCAAGAGTCGGGGGGCAGTCGATTCAGTGGTCACCGAAATCCGCGAATTCGGCGGTGAGGCGGTGAGCAATTATGAAACGGTAGAAAATGGCGATCGAATTATCGAAGCGGTGATGGATGAGTTCGGGCGGGTCGACATCCTGATAAATAACGCTGGAATATTGCGCGACCGCAGCTTTAAAAATATGACCGATGATGAGTGGGACGCCGTCTATAATGTTCATCTGCGCGGTGCGTTCAAGGTTACCCATGCAGCGTGGAAGCCGATGCACGATCAAAATTACGGACGAATTGTGATGACCGCCTCTGCCGCTGGAATTTACGGTAATTTCGGCCAGGCCAATTACTCGGCGGCCAAACTGGGCAACTACGGCTTTTGCCGTACGCTGGCCCTTGAAGGATTTAGCCGAAAGGTTTATGTCAACACTATCGCTCCGGTAGCGGTTTCCCGACTGGCAGAGGGAATTTTTCCGGAAGAGATTTTAGGTGCCATTAAGCCTGAGTATATCAGCCCACTCGTGGCCTATTTATGTCATGAGAGCTGCGAAGAAACGGGAGGCTTGTTTGAGGTGGGCGCGGGCTGGATAGGAAAATTGCGCTGGGAGCGCAGCCTTGGGTATGGCTTTCCCCTAGGCGAATCGTTTACCCCCGCGGACGTTCAGGCGCAGTGGCAACACATTAGTGATTTTACGGGAGCCACTCACCCCAGGAACGGCGATGAAGCTATTACCCAATTTGTCAAAACGCAAATGGCGTCGTCGCAATCAGATGCTTCCATGGCATAATATTAATAGAGTAAAAGTTGGAAGGTTATGAAAATATCCGTAGAAACGATCGAAGAAAAATATGTATTAATGACGCCGGGGTCGCAAAAACTAGCGGCAGAGGCAATGCAGGTTTTTCCCAGCGGCATTACACATGATTCACGCTTTCAGAGGCCCTACGGACTTTATATCGATAGAGCAAAAGGTACTCGCAAGTGGGATGTTGATGGCAATGAGTACATCGACTATTTCGGTGGCCATGGCAGTCATATTCTAGGACACGGTAACGCCGCCGTTGTCGAAGCGGTTCAGCAGGCGATTCTTCGAGGCACCCAATTTGGGGGCAATTCGGCGGACGAAGTGGAATATGGCCAACTCGTATTGGAGCTGGTTCCTTGCGCAGAGCGGGTGCGATTCACCATGTCGGGAACAGAGTCCACCCATCTGGCGCTGCGCCTCGCGCGAGCCTATACCGGTAGAAGCAAAACGATACGTTTTCTCGCACATTTTCACGGCTGGCACGACGCTGTTGCCTCCGGCTACTCATCTCACTTTGATGGCAGCGCCGTTCGCGGCGTGCCCCAAGCCTGCGCAGAGGACACGATTTTGCTCCCCCCGGGGGATATTGATGCGGTAGAGCAGGCCCTCTCTGAGAGTGGTGATGTGGCCGCAATCATACTCGAGCCGACAGGGACTCACTTTGGTATGGTGCCTTTCGAACCCGACTTTCTGTCTAAATTAAGGCAGCTGACCGAAGAAAAAGGAGTGGTACTTATCTTCGATGAGGTCATTACCGGCTTTCGGATAGCGCCGGGCGGTGCACAGGAAGCGCTGAATATTCTACCGGACATGAGTACTCATGCAAAAATCATTGCCGGTGGGCTTCCCGGGGGCGCTGTATGTGGGAAAAAGGAGATAATGGACACCTTGGACTTTCAGGTTATGGAGGAAAAGGGCGAAGAAAAGGTCCAGCACAACGGCACCTTTAATGCTAACCTGGTGTCGGCGCGGGCAGGCATCGCAATGCTGAAGCAGATAAGAGATACGGATGCCTGCCAGCGGGCGAACAGTTACGGTGCCAAGTTAAGAGCAGCGATGAACGAGGTGTTGGTCGCGCATAAAATGCCCTGGGCAGTCTATGGCAGCTATTCAGGTTTTTTTGTTTTCACAAACCCGACGGGGTTGAATATTTCCCCACTGGATTTCGATCCGCTGGACTACGATTACACGGTGTTGAAGACCAGTCGACTTGGCTACGCACAGCAGCTGGTATTAGCGTTGATAACCCAGGGCGTGCATATCGCGGGTTTTCCAGGAGGCTGGGTGAGCAGCGTGCACTCCGATGCGGATATGCGGGATACCATTGCGGGTTTTGATCGGGCGTTGGGCTTACTGAAGCACCAGCAGGGTTGGTGACTGGGTGCGATGCCACCGATACTTGCCATTCTCTAGGGGTCACGTTATGGAAAAATACTCTGCCTTTTCATTGTTGAAAAATACACTCACCGGTCACAAGCACTGGCCAAAGTCCTGGCGCAATGCTGAACTTAAATCGGCCTACGATGTGGTGATCATTGGTGGTGGTGGGCATGGTCTTGCGACGGCTTATAACCTCGCCAAGAACCACGGTATCACTAATGTGGCTGTGCTTGAAAAAGGCTGGATAGGGGGCGGCAACACCGGGCGTAATACGGCAGTAAGCCGATCCAATTATTTTTACCCGGAGAGTACCCGGTTCTATGAGCACTCGCTTAAGCTTTACGAGCAGATGAACGATGAGCTCAACTATAACGTTATGTTCAGCCAGGTGGGTATCATCAACCTGGCACTGGACAGGCATGAAATGGACATTTTCCGGCGCTGGAGCACCTCTATCCAGTTGCAGGGAGTCGATTCGGAGCTACTCACGCCAGAGCAAATCGCCGAAGAGGTGTCCATCCTCAACATGGGCGCCAAAACACGTTACAAAATTCACGGCGGCTTTATCCAGCGTCGCGGCGGTGTTTCACGTCACGACGCGGTGGCTTGGGCCTACGCCCGGGCAGCCGATAATCTCGGTGTAGATATTATCCAGAACTGTGAGGTGACAGGCTTCGATATAGTCGATGGTGGTATTCGAGGAGTGAAAACTAGTCTCGGGAAAATACGGACTGACAAGGTCGGTATGACCGTGGCCGGGCACAGCAGCGTGGTGGCAGCGATGGCGGGCATCGACCTGCCCATTATAAGCATGTGTCTACAGGCCATGGTCAGTGAACCGGTCAAGCCCTGTTTGAATCGTATCGTTATGTCACCTAAGGTGGGTTGCTACCTATCGCAGTCTGATCGAGGTGAGATGGTGATTGGTGGTGGCGCCGATTCATATACTTCCTATGGCCAGCGCGGCAACCTGCCCACGACCGAATCGGTACTGGGCGCGGTAACAGAACTGTTCCCGACACTGAGTCGAATGAAACTGATGCGACAATGGGGAGGGATTGTCGATATTGCCCCCGATGCAAGCCCCATCGTTTCCAAAACCCCGGTCACTGGATTTTACATTAGCACGGGCTGGGGCACCGGTGGCTACAAGGCGATTCCGGCGGGAGGCGACACCCTGGCTTACACCATTGCCAACGACAAACCTCATCCGCTGGTTGAGCCATTTTCACTGGATCGTTTCGCTAAGGGGCGCCTTGTGGATGAAGGAGCCGCTGCGGGCGTGGCTCACTAGGAGGATTGTATGCTGAAGATTAACTGCCCTTTCTGTGGTCCGCGTACCGAAGACGAATTCACCTGCGGTGGCCAGTCGCACATTGCCCGTCCCGTGACGCCTGCCGAAGTCAGCGACCAGCAGTGGGCAGACTATCTCTACCAACGAATCAACCCGAAAGGTGTTCACTACGAGCGCTGGCGCCATACTTTCGGCTGCCGTCAATGGTTTAACGTGGCGCGGGATACGGTCAGTCATGAGATTTACGCGGTATATCAAATGGGCGAGCCCAAACCGTCAATAACGGAGAAGGGCGTATGAAAAGAACGGTGAAACGCCATGAGCATGCGCGGATTAATGCGGATGATCCTATCCACTTCAGCTTTGATGGTAAGCGCTATCGGGGTTATGAGGGCGACACCTTGGCCTCTGCGCTACTTGCCAACGGGGTAGCGGTTGTCGGGCGGAGTTTCAAAATTCATAGGCCTCGCGGTGTATTTGCGGCAGGCAAGGAAGAAGTGAATGCGTTTGTGCAATTAGAGGAGGGTCCCTACACCGAACCTAATGCGCGCGCCACTCTAGTACCACTATATGCAGATTTAAAAGCGACAGGCCAAAATGCATGGCCCAGTGTTCGCTTTGATGGGTTGGCGATGTTGGGTCTCTTTAAAAGGGTGCTGCCCGCTTCTTTTTATTACAAAACTTTTAAGTGGCCGAGTTGGCATACCTGGGAAGGCCTTGTGCGTCGAATTGCCGGCCTGGGTAAAGCGCCATCTCAGCCTGACCCGCAGACTTACCAGAAACAGACGGTGCATACCGATATTCTGATCGTGGGAGCAGGGCGCGCAGGTTTGATGGCCGCGCTGGAAATTGTTCGCGAGGGTCATCAACGCGTACTGGTACTGGATGAGCAGGAGAAATTTGGCGGCTCACTGCTGGCCAGCGCTGAACAAGCAGACAGAGCTTGGTTGAAAAGAGTACTGGCGGATCTGGCAGGGCGTGACAATGTGACGCTGATGTCGCGTACCACGGTTAACGGATACTATGATCACAATGTGCTGGCCGCGCTGGAACGAGTGGGCAATCACTTAGGCACGCAGGCGGAGCAGTCGCAACCACGTGAACGTTTCTGGCGCATCCACGCGGGACAGGTCATCCTAGCCACAGGCGCTCATGAGCGTCCGCTGGTGTTTCCCAATAATGACCGCCCGGGCATTATGCTCGCGTCGGCTATACGCGAATACACGCACCGCTACGGCCTGACTTTGGGCGATAATGTCGTGTTCTATGCTAATAATGATTCCGCGTGGGATGTCGCGTTGGAGCTTGTGACAGCGGGGATAAAGGTAACGGCGATCGTCGATGTGCGCTCCACCGTAGTGGCGAAATTGCAGCGTCGCGCCACCTTGGCCGGTATCGAGCTAAAACTCGGTTATGCGGTTGTCGATACCCGCGGCCGCTCGGGAATCAAAAAGCTGTTGTTGCGCAAGCTGACGGCAGATCGTGATCATCTCACCGGTCCCAAAGAAAGCCTGAGTTGTGATTTGCTGGCAATCTCCGGTGGCTGGACCCCGGCCATCCACTTGTACTCACAATCCGGCGGCAAACTCATATTCCGAGACGCTGACACCTGCTTCGTTCCCGATGTAGCGAGTCAAGCTGTGACGGTGGTGGGTCGCGCCAATGGTGAGTTTTCTCAACCACTCAATCTACAAGCGCTGTGGTCGACACCGGATGTTTCCTCCGAATATCAATGGATTGACTTCCAATACGATGTGACCGTCTCTGATATTCAACTGGCCGTCAGAGAGAACTTTATCTCGGTTGAGCACGTAAAACGCTATACCACCAACGGTATGTCCATCGATCAGGGAAAAACCAGCAATGTCAATGGCCTTGCCATACTGGCCCAAGAGACTGAGCGGCAGATACCTGAGGTTGGTACAACCCGCTTTCGTCCGCCGTATCACCCAACGACCATAGGTGCCTACGCAGGCAGAGAATTGGGCCCGCTCTATACCCCCGGGTTTCAACTTCCCGCACATGTTTGCCACGTGGCCCTGGATGCACAATTTGAAGATTACGGCGGCTGGCAGCGTCCCGAATATTATCCCCGTCCTGGCGAGGATGAACATCAAGCCATCGCCCGGGAAGTGCTCGCTGTGCGAAATAGTGTTGGCCTGCTCGACTATTCACCTTTGGGTAAGTTGGAGGTACATGGGCCTGATGCCCGTGAATTTCTCAATCGCATGTATGCCAACAATATGGTGACCCTCAAGGTTGGGGGAGCGCGCTATGGCCTGATGCTCAACGAAAAAGGCATCGTGATCGACGATGGCGTGCTGGTGTGTCTGGCCGAGGACCATTTTCTGATGCATACCACCAGCGGTGGGGCAGGTACTATCCATCAGGTGCTGGAAGAATGGCTGCAGTGTGAGTGGATGCAGCTCGAGGTGCTGGTGACCAACGTTACTACCCAGTGGGCCACGCTCACGCTGAGTGGGCCCAATGCCCGGCAGGTGTTGGAGAAACTAGACGGTGATATCGATCTTGCCCACGACTCTTTCAGTCACATGCAGTATCGAGAAGGTACGCTTTGCGGTGTGCCTGCGCGCCTATTGCGTGCGAGTTTTACAGGCGAGGTGTCGTTCGAGGTCAGTGTGCCCGCTCGTCATGGTCAGGCTCTCTGGGAAGAACTAATGACCGCAGGGAAGAACTATGGTATCACGCCGTTCGGTTTGGAATCCCTGATGGTTATGCGTACCGAGAAAGGGTATCTGCACGTGGGTGCCGATACCGACGGTAACACCATGCCACAGGACCTGGGTTGGGCCGGCGTGATTGCTAAGAAGCCTGCCGACTTTGTCGGCAGGCGCTCCCTGTCAATCGAGGTGGGTCAGGACGAACAGCGCCTGCAGCTTACGGGCATTGAGTTATTGGATTCTTCAGCAGATATTTTGGCGGGAGCGCACGTGCTTAGTGCAAATGGCGATAGCAGCACAGGTTATGTCACCTCCGCCTATCACAGTCCAACGCTTGGCCGGACCGTGGCGCTGGGCATCGTTGCCGGTGCACATGCTAGACAGGATGAAGAGGTAACCCTATTTTACAATGGCAATCGGCAGGCAGCGCGTCTAGTCAAACCGGGTGGCTATGACCCGGAGGGAGAACGACTCAATGGCTAGTTTGGCAGCACATTCAGCGCTTCAGGTCCAGGGTCTGACCCGGGACGAGTTTTCGGTGCGAGAAATAACAGATAGCGGACTTATTCGTCTGCAGACTTTTCACCGCAGTGTAGGCTCGGTAGAAAACGTGGCCGAAGCTCTGGGTATGAGTCTGCCCGGGCCGGGCGAGGTGCTAGCCGGTGATGCTATAACGGTGTATTGGTCTTCCCCGGGCGAGTGGGTAATTCGTGTACCTATTGGTAGTGAGCAAGAGCAACTGGTCTCGTTACAATCCCGATTTGAGGGTCTCTTTGCCGTCGTGACCCTGATGACAGATAGTCGGGTAACACTCGAACTGTCCGGTGTTATGGCACGCGATGTGCTGGCGCGGGGCAGCAGTGTGGACTTTCACCCCAGTGTTTTTGGCAACAATCGCTGTCTCTCGACTCGCTTGGCAGGCGTGCCGATAATGCTGGCGTACAGCGCCCAACATGACACTTATCTATTGTTCGCTTGTCGTTCGGCGGCGCACTATCTACTAGACTGGTTTCTGGCCAGCAGCGAAGATTGCTGATACAACTGCAACTATTATTGATGGCAAGGCCGCCGCTTTTGCCTTGCGACAAAAGGTTGCTGCGGAAGATGCGTGTCTTGAATAGGTATCCAGCTTGCAGCCCTGCCTGGCGGTAGTGCTGGTGGGAGAGGACCCGGCGAGTCAGATGTATGTGCGTAACAAGGGCAAGCAGACACTTAAGGCGGGCATGGTGAGCCATGACGATGATGTGATCACTGGGAATTTGAGCGAAAGTTCGTAGACTTTGTTGTGTGGCATGCTTAATTCTAAATAAAATTGAGGGGCGCAATTATGAAAGCATTTCTTAAAAGATAATTCGCACAACTTTGTATGATTTTGTTCACCGCTGTAGCCCTTTTGACTTTCATATATGAAGAGGGTGCTAATTGGGTGACATACACACTTGGTGGTTTATTAAGTGTGCTAATTATTCTTGTTATTCTATCGGAGATATCTAAAACCAATCGAAAAGACAAATAAAAGATTAAATCTTATTAGCAAGCTCGTATTCTTCTACTGGCCCACTTAATAAAAGTACCCTTACAGTCAGTACACCGATGCATCCACTATTATTTGGGATCGCACGATGAAAAGCCCATCTGCTGCCTTCAATGCCAACTCTAAATAAGGGTATTTCCATACAAACTAGTAAAACTGTTTCTTTACCTGAGCAAACGCCTCCAATGCACGATCAATGTCGTCATGACACAGAGCTGCTGACATCTGTGTGCGAATGCGCGCCTGGCCTTTGGGTACCACGGGAAAGGAAAAAGCCACCACGTAAACACCCAATGTCAACATCGCCTGTGCAAAATTAGCGGCCTTTTTTGCGTCGTGCAACATGATCGGCACAATCGGGTGCTCCCCCGGTAAAAGGTCGAAGCCAAGCGTCTCTAAGCCTGAACGAAAACGTTGGGTATTACTCATTAAGGTCTCGCGTAGGTCGTTGGATTCACGAACCAACTCAATGGCCTTTAAAGCACCCGCTACAATGGGTGGTGCTAAGGTATTTGAAAAGAGATAAGGGCGTGAGCGCTGGCGAAGTAGCGCAACTACTTCTTTAGTGGCTGCGGTATAACCCCCACTGCCTCCCCCAAGTGCTTTGCCCAGGGTGCCGGTGATGATATCCACTCGATCCATACAGCCGCGATACTCATGGGTGCCGCGTCCCTTTTTACCGATAAAACCCGTCGCATGGCAATCATCAAAGTGAACTAAGGCTTTGTAACGTTCAGCTAAATCACAAATCTCATCAAGCCGCGCGATGAAGCCATCCATTGAAAATACACCATCGGTCGTTATCAACTTAAAACGTGCACCCGCCTTATCAGCGGCTTGCAACTGCGCTTCCAAGTCTGACATATCATTATTGCCGTAGCGGTAACGTTGAGCCTTACACAAACGCACGCCATCAATGATACTGGCGTGGTTGAGGGCATCTGAAATCACGGCGTCCTCGGGGCCCAACAAGGCTTCAAACAATCCACCATTGGCATCAAAGCACGAAGGGTAAACGATCGTGTCCTCAGTGCCCAAAAAATCACTCAACACCCCTTCTAATTGTTTGTGGGGCGTTTGCGTACCACAAATAAATCGGACTGAAGCCATGCCATATCCCCACGCATCCAAACCCTTGTGAGCCGCTTCCGTCACAGCGGGATGTTGAGCTAGACCTAAATAGTTATTGGCGCAAAGATTCAATACTTGCCTACCATCAGTAACGCCAACGGAGGCTCCTTGAGCCGTTGTAATCACTCGCTCGCTCTTATACAAACCAGCCGCTTCAATCGCCGACAACTCACTGGCGAGATGTTCTTGAAATCGATCATTCATGCTTTTGCGCTCTTTATGTATTTGCCCAATTTAAAATTACTTTACCCGCATTACCTGAATTCATCGCGTCAAAGCCCTGTTGGAAATCTTCATAACCAAGACGATGCGTAATGACCGGTTCGATGTTTAAGCCACTATCGATCATTACTGACATTTTGTACCAGGTTTCATACATCTCCCGGCCATAGATGCCTTTAATGGTGAGCATGTTAAAAATAACGAGGTTCCAATCGATGGCCATCTCGGCACTGGGAATGCCGAGCATAGAGATCTTGCCGCCATGGCACATGGCCGACAACATCTGCTGAAAAGCCTGAGGGCTACCCGACATTTCTAATCCGACATCAAAACCTTCGCTCATACCCAACGCATTTTGGACATCCTCAAGGCGTTCTTTGGTCACGTTGACGGTGTGGGTTGCGCCCAGTTGTTTGGCCAGCGCCAATCGATCGTCATTGAGGTCAGTGATTACCACATGGCGTGCGCCAGCATGTCGGCATACTGCCGCCGCCATTGCTCCGATGGGCCCTGCACCGGTGATCAACACATCTTCACCCAACAAATCGTATTGCAGCGCAGTGTGCACTGCATTACCAAAAGGGTCGAACATTGACGCAACATCTAAGTCTATACCCGGGCGATGTTCCCAAACGTTGGACATGGGCAAGGCAAGGTATTCAGCAAACGCGCCCGCACGATCAACGCCAACACCGCAGGTGTGCGCACACAGGTGACGACGTCCCGCCATGCAGTTGCGACAGCGTCCACACACCACATGCCCTTCGCCGGAGACAATCTGGCCGGGTTTGAAATCTATGACGTTGGAGCCCACATCAACAATTTCACCCACAAACTCGTGCCCTACAACCATGGGCACTTGAATAGCTTTTTGGGCCCAGGCGTCCCAGTTATAAATATGGAGATCGGTTCCGCAGATTGCGGTGCGATCTACTTTGATCAAGACATCGTTAATACCCATCACAGGCATCGACACATCTTGCAACCATAATCCGGGGCTAGCTTCACGCTTAATGAGTGCTTTCATTGCTGAGCCCTTTTTGATGTTGAGTAAACACACTACATATAGTGTCTGATAAACTAGGCAAATCCGAGTAATAGCGCTAACATTGGCTATTACACGATAGTGGAATAAATTACAGGATAGTGGATTGCGCAAAGATTACGCGTCAACTTTCCTTAATACAAGAAATTTTTCTTATATATAAGAATATTTAGTTCTAAGGCGTCATCCTATGAGTAGCAAAAACGAACAAACCGAACCGATATTGTGTCAGCGGGTGGCTAAATTACGCAAACAACATGGTCTTACTCTCGATCAATTGGCCAATACATCCGGAGTTAGCCGTTCGATGTTAAGTCAGATCGAGCGTGGGCAAGCTAACCCTACTTTAGCGGTCACCTTCAGAATTGCCCAAGCCTTTGGTATAACTATTGGCAAACTGGTCGATCAACCTTGGGCAGCGCCTAGCATTGAAGTGGTGCACGGTGGCGATGCCAACAACCTTTTTCGTTCGGACGACAAGTGCACCATACGTACTTTGTCGCCTCTCCAGCTTGAGCGTTCAGTGGAGTTTTATGAGATTGCGTTGGCACCGGGAGAGTCACTTCAGAGTGCCGCTCATTTTGAAGGCACGCGGGAATTACTCACCGTGACTAAAGGTGAGGCAGAAGTTGAATCAGGGGAAACGTGCAGGCACTTGCACGAAAAAGACACCGCGAGTTACCGCGCGGATCTGAACCATTGCATCCGCAATGTCGGCAAGGAGCGTTTGGTTTGTTACCTTGTGGTTACTTCCCGATAGGAAATTGACCGGTCCGTAGCGAGAGGATGGACGCCTCACGACGATCTAAGCTTTGAAGGGACGTCAGTTTTAGGCCGCTTACTGATAAGGAGTATGCGATAAAGCTTTCTAAATCTGTTTTTCAATTATTATTGGCTGATACCAAGTATCACATGGCGGTGTTTCATTATTAATTACTGGGGAATTAATCGGTAAGGAATGTAAAGACAAAACCTTTTTCCGGTTAATTTATCTATGTGGGATTAAAGCAGGCAGCAAAGCAATTAAAAGAAAATGGATTTACTAACCACGCATATAAGGTGAATGAGAAGTTAGCTGATATGGTTTTATTAGAAATAGAAAAGAAAGTGGCTTTAGAGATGTAATAGCCACTGATTGGCAAACTCGTATTCTTCTTTAGTAGCCCATTTAACAAAAGCACCCTTACAGTCAGCACACCTCAGTACATATTTATGGTGTGCGACTGTAGTTTTAACAACTTCAGCGGTATGTTTAAGATGCTTGTTTTGATAATTTCTCATTCTTTTTATTACGCCGCTACTTTCTCTAACTCTTATATAGAGCCAGTTTCCCCCAAGTCTAATTTATTCACGCGTATTAGTAATACTAGGGGATAGCGGAGTCCCTTCTGACAAAAGGGGGGGTACCCCCGGGGTAGGGGCGGCGTATCTGAGATTTTGGGTTTTTTTACAGGGTTTTTGGAAATTTCGTGGGACACTCACGGGACACTAGCGCACGTTTAACCACAACAAACCACATCAATGTACAAAGAAGTTTTTCCGTAAGCTTTTGATTTATATGTGTTAGTTGGTTGTCTAGAGTCGTGACTTGTGGTGCCAGAGGGACTTAAAATCCGTCGGTGGAAACACTGTGCCGGTTCAAGTCCGGCCCCGGGCACCAAATTAAAGTCCAGCGATATCCGCTGTGATCCTTAAGACCCTAGTATAACTCGATAGTTTCTGTATCGTTGGCCTTTGTTATCCATGATAGTCTATTGACATCCAGTATAATTGGCGGTACTTTTGACGGTATATTAGTTCGTTTTGAGGTTGTACCGTCATATGGCACTCACTGCAATCCAAGTTAAAGAAGCTAAACCATCTGATAAGGATCTAAAACTTTCTGACGGTGAGGGCATGTATTTGTTGGTGAAAGTGAATGGGGGCAAGTACTGGCGCATGGACTATAGATTCGCCGGTAAGCGCCGGACCTATGCTATTGGTGTTTATCCTCAAGTATCCCTAAAAGAAGCGAGAGATCGTCGCTATGAGGCAAGAAGGCGACTATCAGAGGGCGTTGATCCAAACCAAGCAAAGAAAGAGCGGAAGCGACATAGTGGAGCACCTTCATTCGAAGAGATAGCTTATAAGTGGTGGAATCACGAAAGAGATCAGTGGACTGACGAACATGCGAGCCGAGTCATAAAGCGGTTGAAAGACAATAGTTTTAAAGATCTAGGTAAACTACCTGTGGATCAAATTGTCCCCCTGCAAGTTATTGCCGTCATAAAGAAGATCGAAGCGCGAGAAGCTTTAGATGTCGCCAATCGAGTTAAGCAGGGGGTAAAGGCGATTTACCGATATGCCATTCAGCATGGGATCGTAACCACTAACCCTGCTGGTGATTTAGATGGAATTGTCAAATCGCGAAAAGTTAAGCACCGTCCGTCCTTGCCTAAAAATGAGCTTCCACAGTTTCTGATTGACTTAGACTCTTATGTCGATAAAGGCACTCTACTCACTCAAGTTGCATTAAAAATACTGGTGTTGGCGTTTGTTCGATCAGGTGAACTACGTGGTGCAAAGTGGAAGGAGTTTGATTTAAGTAATCATGTTTGGCGTATACCTGCAGAGAGGATGAAGATGAAAGTTGAGCACCTCGTTCCCCTATCAACTCAGACTATAGTATTACTTGAAACGCTAAGTGAGATCTCGGGTGGTGGTGAGCTGCTATTTCCGTCAGTGAAGAGTCGTTCAGAGTCAATGTCTGATAACACGATGAGACAAGCCATTTTCAGGCTGGGCTATGACGGGAAGACTGCAGGAAAAAGTAAAGCTGTGCCACATGGCTTTAGAGCGACTGCATCTTCAATTCTAAACGAGGAAGGATTCAATCCTGATGCTATCGAGCGCCAGCTGGCTCATCAAGAGCGGAATGGGGTAAGAGCGGCATATACGCATCACGCTCGGTATATTAAGGAGCGCGAAAAGATGATGCAGTGGTGGGCCGACTATTTAGATGAATTAAAGCAGTGTTATGCCAAAACGGAATGATTTTCTAATTCTTTATGAAAAAATAGTATAAGCATTAATTGCACGAATTATAACTTATAAGTCTTTGATTTTAAACAAGTTTCAATCATACCATAACGTGTTAACAAGTGTCCTAAATTAGCTATTGCATGGTGCTTTTTAGTTTGTTTATATTCGTCACATACCTACTGCGGAGTGAATATAAATGCAACAAACCATCCATAAAACAATACAACTTTTGAGGCTACCTCAAGTCCTTGAACGTTTCCCTGTGTGCAAATCAAAATGGTGGGCTGGCGTAAAGCTAGGAGATTATCCTCAGCCTATTAGGCTTGGCTCTCGTTGCACTATGTGGCGCGCTGAAGACATCGATCAATTGATAGATGAGGTGTCGAAATGATAAAGATACCTGATGATGCTGAACGCCTAATGAATGAATTACCACAAGCTGTTCTGGATGAAATTCAGCTAGAAATGATCCTTTGGTCTGGTATTGCGATAATCGAAATGGGGTCTAAGCTGGGGAAGAAGCAGCTTAAGCGACACATGAAACACTCAATGGATAGGCATATTGGGTTACTACGTGAAGCAAAGGCCAATTTGGATAAAGAGGCAGTTGTCTAATGCAAGTCTATCCTGACCATATTCCTTCTGAACTAAAAGTGCTCGAGTCATTTGTTCTCTGGGAAAATTGCAGTGAAGACAATGGGAAAAAATATAAATCGCCCGTCTCAACTTCAGGCTATCCGGCCGCCTATGACAACCCTAAGATACTTATGCCTTTCGAATTTGCTAAGGAGAGGCTCTCTAAGGCGAAGGATTTAGGTTTGGGCGTGAGCCTTCTGGATGGCATCGAAGTTAGTGTAGGGGCGCATGAGGGTTATCTGTGGTGCCTAGACTTTGATGGCTTCGCTGACCCTGTTGGCGATGGAGTTGATGATGGTGTTATGGCATTTATAGGTGAGTTTCCTAGCTATACCGAGATATCTCCCAGCGGAACTGGTTTCAAATACTTTTTTGTTTGCGATCGAGTACCCCAGAGCAAATACAAAATCAAGTTTGGGCCCTCGGAATTTGCTGATGAGTATCCAGACGTCACGAAATATGCCCATCGAGAGATCGAGGTATTCAGCTGTAATGGGTTTTTGACTTTAACTGGCCAGCTTTTTAGCGAGACCACAGGCGCTATTAAATTTCTATCAAGCACGGGATTAGAGACTATCCTCGAGGAGTTAAATCGTTGGGCTATTAACACAGGTGGGTCAGGTATGACTGCTTCAAGCAAACTGACTCAAAAATCTATATCAACCTCGCCCAATACATCTTATAGCAAGTTGACCAAACCCTCACTCGAGGCCGTTCTGGCTTGTGTCGACCATGTCGACGAGCAAATTTGGTCAGATACGGCTAACGCGCTGGCAAGAGCATACGGCGAGGAAGGATGTGCTTATTTTCAGTCCTACAGCAAAGGGGGCTATGCGGGTATTACCTATGCGGATTACAACTGTGACGAATGTAATGCGCGTTTTGATCGAGCCCTAAATGAACTTAAAGGTAAGCCTGATGGCTACGGAATAAGTCATCTACTGTCTTTGGCTAGAACCCACCCTGACTGGCAGAATCCAAAGCTAGAGTACGAGGAGGTTAATCCCTTTGAGGGCTTAGTGCCTGAGCTAGTAGAAGCTAAATATCAACCTGCTGATATAGTGATGATACGCTCGGAAGATTCGTTTTCTGAAGAGACGAACCGGAGTGTTCTTGACCGGGTGAGAGACTTTTCAATTACTGGGCAAAGCAGAGAGTTGAAGCGGAAGATGTTAAGCAATGTATTCATTATGGATCGAATCGCCATATTGGGGCAGTGGACGGCCATCTATGCAGCGCCGGGTACTGGCAAGACATTATTAACTCTTTGGATGCTAAGAGATCAGATATCTAAGGGGTTGATTCATGGTAATCAAGTGTTCTACGTAAATGCAGATGACAATTACAAAGGAATGACAGAGAAGCTCGAAATTGCAGAGGAGTTTGGGCTGCAGATCCTTGTACCTAACTTCAACGACTTTGCAGTTGATCAAATGCTACCGCTCATGATATCCCTTGCAAAGTCAGGCCAAGCTCATGGTGTTATATTTGTATTGGATACGCTTAAGAAGTTTACTGATTTGATGGATAAACGGATGAGTAGTCAGTTTGGAAATACTGCTCGGCAATTTGTTACTGCAGGGGGGAGCCTCATTGTTCTAGCGCATACAAATAAGCACAAGGATGCTGACGGGAAGGGCATATATTCCGGGACCAGCGATATCGTTGATGACTCGGATTGTGGCTTTATTATCGACAAGCTTGGTGAATCTGACGAATTTTCTGGTAAAAAGATCACTGTAGAGTTCAGTAATATAAAATCTCGTGGCGACGTAGCGAGCAAACTTGGATTTACCTATAGCAACGGAGGTCAGTCTTATTTGGATCTACTGGATTCCGTTGAGCGGATTGACGAGAAGAGCTTAGAAGGATCCAAGCGAGAGATTGAACTAGAGAAACTATTAGTTAGAGATGAGGAAATTATCAAAGCTGTTTGTCTGGCCATTAATGAAGGAGTTCAGTCAAAGGATATACTGGTCAAAGAGGTTAAAAAGAGAACGGCTGAAACTACCGCTAAGGTGAAAGCTGTTATTAAGAGTCGCACCGGGGGGAAATATGTATTGGGGCATCGTTGGATCGTTACACCGGGTGAAAATAATGCACAAATATTCTCAGTTCTACCTACCCTCTAAATATTAAATAACCTGAATAACCGAATAACCGAATAACCGAATAACCGAATAACCGAATAACCGAATAACCGAATAATCGTAGAGCCCACGCCATTACTGGGTTGTGTGGTTATTCGGTTATTCAGACCCCCCACCTACCCTTGCCCGCGGAGATACCAGTTCCATTAAACGCACTTTGTCGACTTTGCCGATCGGTAATAATGGTAATTCGCGCGTGATAATAAACCGTTTAGGCACTTTATAATTTGCTAGCCTCTCCTTACACCATGCACGCAGTATCTCTTCGTCTACGCTACAATTTTCGGATAACACTACATAGGCGTACCCGACTTCCTGATACATCGGGTCAGGGACACCGACTACAGCAGCTATATCGACGTCAGGATGTTCCTGCAGGCAAAGTTCAATCTCCATGGGATAAACATTATAGCCACCAGATTTAAACATCTGAGACAAACGCCCAGTAAACAAAATGTGTCCATCGGAGCGAAGTTTGGCGAGATCGCCAGTATGCATCCAGCCATCCTTAGTGAAAGCCTCTGCTGTATCCTGAGGCCGGCGCCAATAGGCCTTCATCAAGAAATCGCCGCTCACCTGAATTTCCCCCTCTTCGCCTATGGCTGCTTCACGCTCTTCGTCATTGAGCCAAATGCGCAAAGGAAGCTGTTTATCAGGGGTGCCAATAGTCTCAACGAGCCGTTCGTTTGTGTCTTCGAGTTCACTGAAGGTTACGCCGCCAACCGTTTCTGTCATTCCATAACCGACTGTGCAAAACCGTGCACCAGTCTTTTCTCGGAACGTACGCAAGACATCTAGAGGCATTGCCGCGCCACCCCAAGCGAGTAGTTCGATCGAGGATAGATCGCGAGACGCAAAATCGGGATGGTTCATGCAAATTTGGAAAATTGTTGGTGGTGCCGCAAAGACATCTAGGCGCTCTTTTTCGGTATCGGCCATCATAAGGGCCGGGTTGAATTCTTCGTGGAAAAAGATGGTACCGCCGCCAATCATAGTGCGCGCACAGATGTCACCGATAGCGCCAACATGGTTAATGGGTAAATTGCAGATCATACGCCGTTCGCGCAAGCCTTTTCGTTCGACGCCAATCACACCCGTAAAGATCTGGCCGTAGTGCGTAAGCAGGGTGCCTTTAGGCTTTCCCGTGGAACCCGAGGTATAGACCATAAACGCTGAATCCATAGTGTCGACCGCAGCGCGTCGATTCTCTAAACTTGTTCGATCGATCGAGTCGGCACGTGCAGAAAAATCGGACCAAGCAGTACCGTTTGACCCTTTTGTGGGCTCATCCTCGCCTACCCAGACGAGTTCTTGTACCGATTCATGACGTGCAAGCGCATCGAGGACAACCGTATATTTTTTGCCGAGCAACTCCGGAAAACCGAAGATCATTCGAGGCTCTGCGTCTTTGATTAGGTATTCAAGTTCACTCTGCGTGTACTTTGGGTTGAGTCCGAGCCAGATTGCTCCGATGTCGGTTACCGCCAAAAAATGCAACCAGAATTCAAGGCGTGAAGTACTTAGAAAGGCGACGCGATCTCCCGGTTCGACGCCTGACGCAATTAATGCCTGCGCCATTCGGTCAATGCGTGCTCGTGTTTCTTTATAGCTTAATCGTTGGGCGCCGAAAACCAGACACTCGCGCTCTGGGTCGATCGCCGCATAGTGGTCTATGTAGTCGCTAATAAGGCGTAGTACAGGTATTGATAGTCTACTTTCTAGCATATCAAAATCTTCTTGTAGTGATCCCTCCGCGACGAGTCTAATGTTGAGCGTTGCGCCGCTTCGAGTCCAATTGTTAGTTCATACATAATGCGATCGGTGTGGGGTAGAAATCTCGCAGTTTGGCGACCGAAATCGCAAGCTGCTACTGCCGTTGCACCGAATCTATTGGTAGTTACGTGAAAATGCTCAACTACATTTCAGCATGAACTACCCCGGCCTTTTAAATAACCGGGATAGTATCGAGCCGCTGCCGTGTTTAGAACGACCGACGAGCCTGAATCTCTAAAGTTCGGGGTGCTTCAAATTGATGGAAGTAGGTCCCATCAAATCCCAAACGACTGCCAGATAAAGTAGTGTCATTGCCCCAATTAAAGGTGAGTTCGTCTGTAAGATTTTTGCCTACCAAGGCCAGCGACCAGCTTCCGTCGTTAGCACTCAAACCAATGCGGGCATTAATTTTCGAGTACGAATCTTGAATAGTGGCTGGGTCGTTGTCCGGGCCAATAAGAATATCGTCGGTGTATAAAATATCTACACTGGCGTGCAGGTCCATGTCGTCATTCAGAGGAGCACTAAAAGTAATTCCTAGGTTGCCACTAACATCCGGCGCGAACTGGAGTGGTGTTCCTGAGAGGTCTTGTCCTCCAGTTTTATTACTGCAGGTTCCCGCAAGGATTTGGGGTACTTGACAGCCCGCACCGGTGTAGGAACCGTACTCAGCGTTAAGAAGAGACACTCCACCAGTGATGCCAAACATTTCGGTTAATGCTATTTCAAAATCGGCCTCTAGACCTTTCACTTTCGACTCTGCAGCATTTCCGACTATAAATCCTGCGCTCTCGAATGTGCTGACCTGAACATCTTTATAGTCGCCTTGAAAAACAGCAACATTAACGCGGCCCCGTCCATCCAACAACGTCATCTTCAAGCCAAGTTCAATCGAATCTACGCTCTCATCTTCGAATTCTCTTGAGCGGTCCATGTTATTTGAGGTATCAAAACCGCCTGCCTTGTAGCCGGTGGCTAGATTTAGATAAGCCATAATGTCGTCATTGGCATTGTATTGGAAATTGACATTTCCTGTTACATGGCTCTCTGACCGGTCAAGCGCATACTGGTAGTTCTTGAAAAAGCTTAGCGCTGAGTAAACGCCGCCCAACATAGGCTTTCCAATGGGTGTGGTACCTGTCCAGGGATCAACTACGTTTACCTTGTTAACATCCTTCTCGTCTTCAGAATAGCGTAGACCAAACGTCGTGCGAAAAGCATCGGACATGTTCCAAGTGATCTCGGCAAACGCGGAAATAGTTTCCGTGTTTTGTACAAGGGCCGTATTTAAATTCGCATCAATCGCACCACTCAGTGCTGGGTGGGGGAGGCCTAGCATGCCAAATAACCCCGCTTCAAGTGGCGGGACGCTGGACCACAGAACACCAAGCGTGTTGGCAAATTCGAGAGTCGCATCTTGGTAATATAAGCCAGCGAGATACTCAACTGTCTGGCCTTCAGGTGATGAGAGTAAAAATTCCTGAGTAAACTGATCGTGCTCTTCATCTATACACTGATCAATAAAATCGATCGAAGCGTAGTCGACATCAGTACATTTTCCGAATTTATAATTTGTCTTGGCACTGATAGATCTTAACGTGTGCTCACCGATTTGATAATCGATCGTTAGTTGTAAAATATCGTTTTCCATATCGTCTTCGATCGGCCTACCAGGATAACCACTAGACTGCGATTGATTATAATTAAAGCCAGTCGCTGCAGCGTAATTGGGGTCCTTCAAACCGTTAAGGTATGTTGAGCCGGGAGAGGCAATTGTTTCTTTCGATGTGCTGCCAACTGTTTTGAAATTACCATGCTCAACCTTAAGATTGACGCTCAACTGCTCGGTTGCATCCCACGCTAGAGTGCCCCGCATTATCGTATTGTCCTGAGAGGGACCGTCTTCTCCGCCTGGAAAGATATTCTTCATCCAACCATCGCGCTCATAGGTCTTGGCAACCAACCTGCCACGAACGCTGTCGGACAGTGGGCCAGTGACCATGGCAGTCAGACTTTTCCCATTCAGTTCCGATTCATAGCCTACGTCCACGTAAGCCTCAAATGAGTCCTGAGGTTGGGCCGTTGTAATATTAATAGCACCGGCAACGGTATTCTTGCCAAAGAGGGTTGACTGCGGCCCTTTCAGTACTTCGACTCGTTCGATGTCGAGAAA
>Ga0307985_10000170_pt1 | contig 38291 bp, 30 predicted proteins | sample EllFjometageno80_FD_203155 | JGI IMG/M metagenome (GOLD analysis project Ga0307985, IMG submission 203155) | Marine microbial communities from Ellis Fjord, Antarctic Ocean - #80 | ecosystem: Environmental > Aquatic > Marine > Unclassified | place: Southern Ocean | collected 2014-10-09 | reverse complement strand
GCCGCGCTGCAGATGCATGCCTCGTTGGCAGCTTTTGTCGCCGAACATAGTGAGCTGACCAGACCCGTTGAACTCCGCGTCGGTATCAATTCTGGCGAGGTTCTCTTCGGGCGAGTTAGCGGTACTGACGACTACACCGTGATGGGTGACGTCGTAAATGTCGCGTCGCGTCTCGAGGCGCTGGCCCCGCCCAACGGGATCTACGTTGGTGACTCCACGGCTGCGCTCACATCCCCGACCATTATTCTTGAGCCAGTAGATGTCTTCGATGTGCGCGGACGAGAACAGCGCGAAATGGTATGGCAGGTGCTGGGAATCGAGCAACAGCGCTCCGGCTTCAGCGTTCGTCGCGACACTCCGTTTGTTGGGCGGTCGTCGCAGCGGGAGCATTTCGCCGGTGCAATCGCACACGCCTCTGCTGGCACGAGCGCGATCGTGGCTCTCATCGGCGAGGCCGGCAGTGGCAAGACAAGACTCATCGCCGAGATGCTCGATACGGTTGGCGACGACACCATCGTGCTGGCGGGCACCTGTGCCCCCTTCGGCGAGACCAACCCGTGGGCGCCAATCGCTACCGCGATGTTTGGACAGCTGGACCCAGTCACGACCTCATCGGCGTCCCGGATGCGGACCCTCAGCATCGAGAACGCCATCTCGGTGTTTGGGTTTGACGGCGAAGACCCTCTGCTGGGTTGGTTGGCCGAGGCGGCACTGCATATTGCCGGCCACCCTTCCGCCTTCGACCAGGTACCAAGAGCGCGAGCTCGAGACACGCTGTTCCGCTTGATTGTCGAAGCCCTGCGCCGACGCAGCGCGCAAGGACCCGTGATCCTGTGTATCGACGATCTGCAATGGGCGGACAATCTGCTCATCGAGGTATTGCATCGGATTGGCCGGTCACTCACGGACCGTCCCTTTCTGTTAGTCACGGCCCAGCGTTCTGACGTCGAGGTCGACTGGCCACCCGCGCCCGATGGAAGCGTTGACGGGGCTGCGCCGACAACGCTGCACCTCGAGCCGCTGACTCCAGCAGAGGCGGGCGACCTGGTGGAGGCCCTGACCGGCGACGGCGACGCTCCCTTCTTGGCCCAGCTCTATGAACGCAGCGGCGGGAATCCGCTGTTCTTGACAGAGCTCGCGAACTTGGCAACATCTGATGACACCCAGCGCGAGCTACCGAGTTCGCTTCGTGTGCTCATTGCGTCGCGCCTAGATCGTCTCTCTGCGCCTGCTCGAGCCGTCCTTGATAATGCTGCCGTGCTCGGCGTCTCTGGTTTCGTCGATTCGCTTGAGACGTTCGCCAGTGAGCTGGGCCAGCCGTTCGCGCCCGACACGCTTGAGACACTCGACGATGCAGGACTGCTCGAGCTCACGACACCTACGGCGTGGAGGTTCCGCAGCGACGTTGTGCGCGAGGTCGCGTACGAGACACTTACCAAGGCGGACCGCGCTGAACGCCACGCAGGTGTGGCTCTGATCATGGCCTCATCGCCGGGAGTGCCGATCGGCAGCCTGGCACATCACGCTGCCAGAGCAGCTGAGCTGAACCTGGAGATCGGCCCGATCGAGACGATTCCCAAGGACATGGCGAGTCGTGCGGTAGCGCTGCTGGGACGTGCGGCTCAACGCTCCCTCGAGGTCGGTGCGTTTCGTCAGGCTCGACGTGACACCGAACGAGCCCTGGCGCTTGGGCCCGAGGACCCGACGACATTACGGCGGCTCTTGTTGGTGCGTGCGACTGCCGCAACCGAACTCCGCGAGTTCGATGCCGCTGGCGACGATGGGCGGGCTGCGCTCGAGTCGGCCATCGAACATTGCGATCGTCATGACGAGGGCACAGCCCGGCGTCTGATCGGTGTGCAGGCGCACGGGTTAGGGGATCTGCCAACCGCTCGTCACGAGCTCGATTACTCAATAGCGATTTTCCGCGAACTCGACAACGATGCCGACTTGGCGATCTCGTTGGCCGACCGGGGGTTCTGTGAGATCTTCGGTGGATCGCTTGCCGACGCAGAACGACTACTCAATGAATCCGAGGCGCTGGCCGTCAGGCTTGGTGATCGTCGCTCTGCCGCGTGGGCTGGTCAGCACAAGGCCCTCGTGGCCTTCCTGTCGGGTGGCACAGATCTTGCGGCGGAGCGGCTAGATGCGGCGATCGCCTTGTTCGAGGAACTCGGTGATCGAAGCGGCCTGATCTGGGCCCAAGCAATCAAGGCGTACCTGGCTTACTACGGGCGCCGCCTCGACGATGCCGAGGCCCTTGCCATCGACGCCCGCGCCGAGGCTCGCAAACTCGGCGAACGATGGGCACCAGCAATGATGGATGCCCTCATTGCATCAATCCGGTTGTGGACCGGCAACTTCGCGGAAGCTGAGGCGCTGTCTCGCCAATCACTCGTCACGTTCCGCGAACTTGGCGACCGCTTTGGCATCGTTCAATCGCTTGCACCCCACGTGCGCTCATTGGTCGCGCTCGGCAAGTTCGCCGAGGCAGAACGTGGCATAGAAGAGGCGTTAGCCCTCAGCGAAACCTCGGGAACGATGGCGGCGCCTGCCATGGTGGCCGCAGGTGCTGCCGTACATCTTGGACTTGGCGAACGGTCGTTGGTGATTGCTGAACTTGCGCTTGAGCGCATCGAAGAGACCGGCGCTGATGGCTCTGAAGTCCGAACCGCTTTGGCACTTGCATTGTGTCAGGTCGGTCGGGCTGACGAAGCACTCGGCCGTCTGCTTGGCGCTAACCCGCGCTTTCCCTACACCCGGTCCGTCCGAGCGCTTGCGTTTGCACTGATCGCCGATGGGCCTAGTTCGCTGGAAGATGCCGACCTGGTGGTGGCTGATCCCGGTGCGACTTATCTCGACCGGGTGATCGCGGACGTAGCCGCGTCAGTGGTCGAAGCAGGTCGCGGCAATCACCAGATGGCATCGCAACGGCTAGCGCGCGTCCTCGATATTGCCGAGTCTGCCGGCGACGTCGTGGCGGTGTCATTAACGAATGCAGTAGCGGCGCGCATATTGAAGAAACCAGATGAGTGGTCGGCCTTGCTGGGCGTTGGGTGGCGCCGAGTTCTGGACGATCTGATGCTGGTTCATCAGCCAAATCCTGACGGTTAGGGATCGCCCCCCAAGCGCCGCCTGGCAATGACGGCTTCCTGAACGGGGTTGGGCAATCCTTCAGTCCCGACGATGATGGCGTAGAGCCAGAGTTTCTGCGCTACGACCTGAGTGCAGATCCGCACTTCGTCAACACAGCCGACCCTGCGCCCCAGGTTGACCAGAATCATTATTCGCCGCTGTCGATGGTGGCAGCTGGCATGTAGGCGACACGTTGGCCTCTGACCCATCGTGTGGTGTACATACGTTGTACGGCGAGACCCCCCCCGGTGGGCTCGTTCGCTGCCAAGAGTTGGGCTTGACACGATTGTTGATCTTGACCTGGCCGAGACCCGCCCTGTGTGTGGAGTGACACTGTCGCAATTGCGTCGGTGATCTTCTTGGTTCTTTACCGCGTTCTGAGCCGTGGGAAAAGGCGGCGTGTTAAGAGCGGTGGCGGTGAACGCGTGAGGCCACTGCCGGACAAGTCTTGGGTTGTTGCCTGACGTTGGTTGCTTCATCTATCGCAGGTGAAGCAGGTCGGTCGTCGTGCTTCTAGAGTCGACTGATGCAGCAGAACGTTGATCCAATCACCGTCGAGATTCGTCGCGGCGGCTTCGTCGAGTCGACTCATCGGGTCCACGCTGTGGTTGCGACCGTCGACCAAGTACTTACGACGTGGGGTGATGCCGAGCGTCTGACCATGCCCCGCTCAGCAATCAAGTCGATCCAGGTGCTGCCCATGATCGCTCTTGGAGCCGCTGCCGCATTTGACGTGAGCGACGACGAGGTTGCGCTTTCGGCATCGAGTCACAATGCCGAAGGTGCCCATACAACGGCAGTTGCCGCGTGGCTTGACCGGATCGATCTCAGCGTTGACGCACTCGAATGCGGACCAAGCGACCCCATCAGCGCCCCGACGACCAAGGCGCTCTACTCATCAGGGGAGGCGCCCACAGCGCTTCACAACTGCTGCTCGGGCAAGCACACCGGTTTCCTTTCGTTGGCGCGTCACATGGGCGACGACCCGAGCTTTGCGCTGCCGGGCTATCTGGACCCCGAGCATGGTGTGCAGGTTCAGGTCCGCGACGCACAAGCGGCAATGACTGGCGTCGACCTGAGCAACCAAACGCCAGTCATCGACGGTTGTGGTATTCCGGTGTACCAATTCCCACTGGCATCGTTGGCACAGGCGATGGCCCGCCTGGTCACACCCAGCGCCGTGCCGGCTGAGTTCCAGGATGCAGCGGCACGTGTGACTGCCGTCTTGCCGAGCCGTAGCTTTCTGGTTTCAGGAACCGGGCGGGCCGACTATGTCCTGACCGAAGCAGCGACCGAACCACTGATTCTTAAAGGTGGCGCCGAGGGGGTGTCGATGGGGGCCTTGCCTGAGCGCGGAATTGGTTTCGCACTCAAGTGCGAAGACGGCAATGGTCGTGGTGCCGACGAAGCCGTCGCGGCCGTCCTTCATAAGCTCGGCGTCATAGCCGAGCGAGTCTCGATGAACACGCCTATACACAACCGTGCTGGCACCGAAGTCGGCGCTGCCACGGTGGCCCTGTAACCGGTCGCGACTAACGCGCATCGCGGGTCCCGCCCTCGATGAGCGTTAGAACAAGTCGGTTGCGGGTATCGGCTCGTCGATGCGGCCAAGTTCAGCCATCCGGGCGATGACCGATGTCAGCACATCGGAATCGACATAGCTCGAAGATGGCCACTCGACATCGTTGAGCCACGCTCGGGCATCACGCTTGGACATGCCGTAGCGATCCACAATGAGATCGATCGTCGACTCAGGGTCTGCTGCCAGTTCAGCGGCGTAACCGAGCATGATTTCTACGACGCCGTCGATGAGCGCACGGTCAGTGTCGAGTAGTCCAGGACGAGCGGCGGTGTAGAAGCTTGGCCACGGCGTGGTGATCTCGCCGACACGCTTGAAGATGCCTTGTTTCACCAACGGCGCCGTGACGAAACGTTCCCACAAGAAGATGTGCGCCTTGCGCTTGGGTAATGCCTGGACAGCGCCGTCCACACCACCAACAACTACGAACTGGCTGAGTTTAAGTTTCCAGTCCTGCTGGTTGGCGAGCTCATGGGCCATCAGCTCGCTACCGGACCCAAACCGGGAGATTGCGAACTTCTTACCCTTGAGCTCTACGACCCTTTTCTGGTCGGCCTTGGCTGAGATGTGGATACCCCACCGCAGCGGGCTTGCGACAAATGCGCTGTGCAGCCGGATGCGGCTGCCTTCGACAATGGCCGTCACGCCACCCTCAGTCAGCACCGTTCCCAGGTCGATTATGCCTGCTTCGAGTGCGTCGACGAGTGCCCCGGTGCCACCGGCGTAGTCGCTGAATGTGACTTCGACACCCAGAGGGGCGAAAGCATTTTCTTCGAAGGACCGCAGCCACGGAAGATTGAATGGCTCGTTGACGCCGCCTACGCGCAGAACTCTCATGTGAACAGGTTGGCCTCGAAATGTTAGTTCGGCAACAGTTCGGTCCCGGTTTCTGTAACGAGGGCCTGTTCTTGGAGCCTGACACCCTCGGCCTGGCCTGTCGCGCCTATACAACTCTTGACGTACAGCCCATGGCTGTCTCGAGCACGCGGACGTTGCCCCACTCGACGTAGTTGCAGCGGTGATAGAGGCACGACGCCTCGTGTCATGCCAATGCCACGAGCGCTCAGGAAACAGAGGAACTGGATCCGGTCGTTCCCCAAAGCAAGGCACCGAGAACGATCCCACCGCCTATCCATGTCGCTGCGACGGGTGCCTCGCCAAAGAAGAGAAAGACCCAGAACGAAGCGAAGACCGTCTCGACCGGAGCAAACAGCCCAACTTCGGCGGCGGAAAGGAACCGCGGCGCCGCAGCCAGCATGACTCGCGACAGCGGCCCGAACACAGCGCCCATCGCCACGAGCGACAGCCACGTCTCGCTGTTATGGCCGGTGATTTGGGCGGGCCAGACTGCGATCAGTGCCATGATCGCGCCACCAAGACCGACCACCATTGTTCGGCTGATCGCTGGGTAGCGGCGCAGCAACACGATACCCAGTGAGAAAGAGGCGATGGCCCCAACGGCTAACACATCGCCTCTAAAACTGCCCCCACCAATCGAACCTGACATCACGATGAGGATCCCGACAACGGAGACAGCGATAGCGATCCACACTCGTCGCGACGTCTTCTCTCGCAACCACAGCCAGCCGAACCCGGCAGCGAAGAGCGGGGCTGCTGCAATGATGACGACGACGTTGGATACCGAGGTGTTCTTCAGTGCAAGCACGAAGAAGGTCGTCATCGCCGCCTGCAGGCTGGCAGCAAGGAGTAACACCGGGCCATCTCGACGTAGAAGAGCAAGTGGGGTGGTCTGTTGGTGGAACACAACCACCGTCGCCATAACTATGGCCGTGAATACACCGACCCAGAATGTGATATCGAAACCCTCGGCGTCAGAGATCCGAATAAAGAGCGAGTCGGTGCTGACAGCAAGCATCCCACCGAAGGCGAGCAGAACCCCTCGCCGCTTGTTATCAAATGGCGTATTTGCCAACAATGTCACCGCACCTCGCTACTCCAAACAATCAACCCTTGCACGGATGTTGGGTACGAGGAGGCACCCCAGGCCCCTGAGGTGTCAATCGATTCTTACCAACGACGGCGATTAGATAGCTGAGGGCGGCTCGGTCAGGCGAGACGGTGGCCGATGTCTGCCCGCACCGATGATGCCGTGTCTCTTCTTGGAACGCGGCCGTTCTTGTTGGTACTGCCGAACAACTTCTGGGTCTATATCGCTCAACCCAGTGTTGAGTTAACCCAGTGTTGAGTTATCCCAGTGTTGAGTTAACCCAGTGTTGAGTTAACCCAGTGTTGAGTTATCCCAGTGCAGCCAAAGCTGCTTCGGTTGCTTCGAGGTCGGCCTTGAGGGCGGCGAGTTGGGCTCGGGTTTCATCGACCAGCTTTGCTGGGGCATTGTCGACATAGCCCTTGTTGGACAGTCGGCCTTCGAGCCCAGCGATCTGACCCTTCAGTTCGCTTGCCTTTTTGGTGAGCCGCCCGATCTCGGCACCGACGTCGGCAGCATCGACCATGTCAGACAGGCCAATTTGTTTGCCTTCAAACACCAGTGGGCTTGCGCCTGCGGGTGCGTCACCGATTTCGACAAGAGCGATGCCGGCGAGTGATTCTACATAACCGTCAGCAATCGCGAGTAGTGGTGACAGCGCGAGTGGCACATACATCGTGATCATGCGGCGAGGCTTTACTTGCTGTTCTGAGCGCACTACTCGGATTGCCGCAACGAGTGCGTCGGCCCGTTCAAACTGGGTAATCACGGTTGAGTCTGCGGCATCACCAGCCACGATTGGCCAAGCTGCAAGTGTCAACAGTTCCGAGGCAGGCAGCGTTAGTGCGGCTACTTCGCCGGTGCGGACATCGGACACATGAGGCCACAAGGTTTCGCTGACGAACGGACAGACAGGGTGCAAGATGCGCAGTACGGCATCGAGGATGGCGCCAAGCACAACCTGCTGGTTCGGGTCGTCGTCGATGGTCGACTTGACCGCTTCCAGGTAACGATCGCAGACGTCGCGCCACACGAAGTCATACAGCGTGTTCGCGACCTCGTTGAAGTGGTAGGTGGCAAGGGATTTCTCGAGCGAAGCCACCGTTTGGTGCAAACGAGCAATGATCCAACGGTCAACAAATCGTGCTTCGCCAAGGTTGACCACCAGACCGGTGTTGTCGGTGCCCTCAAGACGGCCAAGCGCAAACCGCGTGGCATTCCAGATCTTGTTCGAGAAGTTACGACCAATGTCGAACTTGGGTGACGTGTTGCGCGCCAGCGGCATGTCCTGGGTTGGCGCGGCTTCGCCCATTGCGGCGCCATACAACGACACCATCTTCTTCGATGGGTCGCTGGGCGATGACTGAATTGGGGCAGCGACCGTATGGCCAGCTGTGGTGGTGATGTACTCGGGCGTGAATGCTTCGTCGGTGTGTGGGCACACCATGTCGACGGGCAGGCGCACGTCCTGGGTATCGGTCGTCATCTGAACCAGTGTGTAGCGCATGGCGTCGGCGCCATGGCTGTAGACGATGTCGCGTGGGTCGACGCCGTTGCCCAGGCTCTTCGACATCTTCTGTCCATGGCCGTCTTGAATCATGGCGTGAATGAAGACATCGCCGAAGGGCAGTTGGCCATCGAGGAAGTAACGGTTGAACATCACCATGCGGCTAACCCACAACGTGATGATCTCGCGTGCGGTTGCCAGCACTGAGGTCGGGTTGTAGGTCTCGAGCAGGCCGACGGTCTCGGGGAAGTCCTCGGCGTAAGGCCAGCCCATCGTGGACATCGGCCAGAGGGCCGACGAGAACCAGGTGTCGAGTACGTCGGGGTCGCGGGTGTAGCCAGCGGCTTCGGCGGCGGCGACAAGTTCAACTTCGCCAGTGGCGTTCACTGCTTCGGAGCGACGCAGCGTCGAGTCGGGTGGGATGCAGATTGCTTCTTCGATTTCAGTGGCCGTGACGCGGCGGGCGTAGTGGGCCGCGCCCATCGATGTCCATTTGCTCTCGACACGTACTGCTTCGTCGATGCCAACTCGCTCGAGTGCTTCGGCAACTTCAGCAGGCGCATCGGCTTCGTCGACCAGTTGCACCCATACCGGGATCTGATGACCCCACCAGAGCTGACGGCTGATGCACCAGTCGCGAATGTTGTCGTGCCATGAGTGATAGGTGCGGGCGTAACGATCAGGGTAAAAACGCAGCTCGCCGTCGCCTGGGGTCTCAGCGGAGCGCTGTTCGACGCCTTCGGGAAGATCGGGAACCTGGTCGCTAGGTTGGGCTCGCATTGCCGAGCCGCGCAGGCGGTCGTCGGTGACGGCGACGTACCACTGATCACTGAGCCATGGCTCGATCGCAACATGGCTGCGGTAGCTGTGGCCGACAGAGTGTGAGTAGTCGCGAACTTCGGCGAGGAGCCCGTTGGCCTCGAACCAGTCGACGATTGCGATACGAGCGTCTTCGCGGCTCAAGCCGACGAATGGGCGTGCTTCGTCGCTGACGTCTTCCCAGCCGTATTGATCGCTGATCGCGCCGTCGGGTCCCATGATGTTGATGACAGGAAGCTCATGGCGCAGGCCAATGTCCCAGTCGTTGGGATCGTGGGCTGGCGTGACTTTCAAGAAGCCGCTGGCGTATTGCGCCTTTGTGTCGCCGTCGGGATCGGCCATGACGACATAATCGTCGGCAACGATTGGGATACGACGACCAACGATCGGCAGCACCACGTACTTGCCTAGAACAGCTTCGGCCTGAGGGTCGTCGGGGTTCACGGCGATGGCCGTGTCGCCGAGCATGGTCTCGGGTCGCGTGGTGGCAACGGTGACCGAGCCGCTTCCGTCTTCGAGTGGGTACGTCAGATACCACATGTGGCCGTCGACATCTTCCATCTCGACTTCGTCATCAGACAACGCAGTGCGAGTCGCTGGATCCCAGTTGACCAGACGCTTGCCTCGGTAGATCAGGCCGTCGTCGAAGAGCTTGAAGAACGCGTGACGCACTGCGGTCGCGCACATGTCGTCCATCGTGAAGCGGGTGCGGTCCCAGTCACACGACGCACCCATGATCTTGAGCTGGCTCAAGATCGTGGTCTCGTATTCGTCTTTCCACTCTTGTGCCTTCTCGACGAACGCCTCGCGGCCCATCTCAAGTCGCTTAATGCCTTGGGCGAGTAACCGCTTCTCGACGACCGTTTGAGTCGCTATGCCAGCGTGGTCGGTACCCGGCATCCACAGGGTGGGCTTACCGAGCATGCGGTTGTAACGAACTAACACGTCTTGCAGCGTGTTGTTCAGCGCATGGCCTAGGTGAAGACCGGCCGTCACGTTGGGCGGTGGGATCACCACCGAATAGGCATCGGTCCCTGGGTCAGCTGGTTCGGCATGAAATGCGTTGGTCGCGTCCCATTTGGCGGTTACCGCTGCCTCGGCATCAACCGGGACATAGGCCTTAGCAAGCTCACTCATAGTTCCGCAAGCGTAATTGGGTACACCCCAGAATGGTCGGGCAATATCAGCCTCCTTTGGCACCCCCACACTGATGTGTTGCCGTCACACCTTGAATCCGACCAGACCCCCGGCGTACATCGGGCCACTACGCCAAGTCGGTCAGGTGCATCGTTTCGTTGAAGCTGCGCATGGTCCACATGTCGAGCGAGGCCGACGCCTGGATCCGGGTCAGGCCCGTGTAATGCGCGTGGAAGTGAGTCGGGCCCGGCTCGAGGTTGATGACGGTTGAGACAAAGGACGTGGTCACCATGCCATGGCAAAAGACGGCGACGTTCTTGCCGGGGTGATCGTCGCGGACCTTGGTGAAGGCCCGCATGACGCGTTTGTTGAAGGCCTGTTTCCCTTCGGGCCGATACAGGTATTCGGGGTCGGAGCCGATCTTCTTCTTGAAGAAGTCCATGTTCTCTTCAGTGCGCATATAGGCACCGGCTTGCCACCCCGCTTCTTTCAAGTCATCGTCGAGCTCGGCGTTGACACCGAGATGGGCGCACAGCGGAAGTGCGGTCTGGTGGGCTCGCAGCATGGGGCTGGCAACGACATGGTCGATGTGCTCCCGAGCCAGGAGGTCGCCGATGGCTTGGGCCTGTTGAAGACCGAGCTCGCTGAGTGGTGGATCGCCGTCACCGCCGCTCGTGGATTCGTCGTGAGGTTGTCCGTGTCGGATGACGAGGATGTTCATGGTTCCAGTCTCAAAGTTCTTGCAGGCCGATTTCACGGCTGCGGTCACCGACGGCCTGCACGAACAAGTCTGCTTCGTCGTTGGTGACGACAGTCTGCGAAATGTTCATGCGATGGTCGGTCGTTGTCAGATGGAGTATGCGCTTATGCAGTGTTGCCTCGGTGAAGTCTGCCCACTGCAGTTCGACCTTGGTGCGATGCAAAGCGTGTTCGAGCGGTCCGATGCGCGAGACGATGCCGCCGCCACGTTTGGCGAAGAGTAGAAAACGGTTCTCGGTGAGCACTAGCCACTGGTTGCCGAGCATGGAATGGGAGCCGAGTGTGTTGGTTAACCCGTAACGGTCGATGTACAGCGCGAGCACGTTCGATCGTTTGGTCGTGTTCGGGCCCTTCAGCCGTTTGAGTAACACAACCGCTTCGATACGTACATCGGGTGTGATGCGGTCGGCGAACCTGCGTCGGGCTCGATCGTTCGTTTTCACCATTCACGAACGTAGCGGGTACCGCTCAGCGCGTGCGTTTGCTGAGTTCGACGGCGATCTCGGGGCCGACGAGTCCTCGCAGCTCGGCATGAAGCGATTCAGCGACGGAGACATCGCCAACGAAGGCAGATGCGAGTGCCTCGTCGGCGCCACCCTTGTTTGTGCAGCACCATGCCATGGACTCCATCCCGCCGTCCCAGTCATGGCGCTTCCATGGCCGCAACGTCTTGCTGCCGTCGGCGTTTTCGTCGACCTTCAGTGGTGCTTGCCAACAAATTGACGGCTTGTACTCCAGCGGGTTTTCGTCGTCTTGTATGGCGGCCAGGTGCAGCGCACATCCTTCGCCCCCGGCAAAACCGCGGCGGTTGTGGAAGATGCATGCTCCGTCGATCACCCGGGTGTTGGTGCGCGTGTCGTCGCGGAACACGCCGCCTTCGAGAGCGGCCTCGGCATGTTGAAAGATGTCGTCGTCGATAGTTAACCCAAGGGCAGCGATGCGCAGCGCTTCGTCCTCGTCGATCATTTGTGCGCCCACTGAGCAGCAGCCCTGGTTCAGGCCAACCGACGGTTGTTCCAGGATTCCTTCGCAGCCTTTGTTCCAGATGCAGGTCCAGTTCGAGTCGATGAAGTCGACGTCGATCTCCCAGCGGGTGCCGTCTACGGGGTCGACATAGGTCTCGAAGTGGGCGCTTGTTTCATCGGTCACGCCACCAGTATCGCCTCATCGTGCGATTGCCCACCGGATCCTGGCGATCCGTGACAGGCTCGGGTATGGAACAAGAGCACGAGCCGAGGATCGCCGTCTATCTCGACTATGAGAACCTGGCGATTGGTGCCCGCGAGAACCTCGGAGTCGCGTTCGACTTTGCCAACGTCGCCGATGCGCTCGCTGAACGTGGCCGCGTGATCGTGCGCAAGGCCTATGCGGACTGGTCCTATTTCGACAAGGACCGGCGCATGCTGACGCGCCATCAGGTTGAGCTCACCGATATTCCGCAGAAGATGGGTGGTAGCCGCAAGAACGCTGCTGATATCAAGATGGCTATCGACGCGGTTGAGTTGGCGCTAGAGCGGAAGTACATCTCGACGTTTGTGATCTGCACCGGCGATAGTGATCTGAGCCCCCTCGTGCACAAGCTCCGTGAATTTGACCGCACCGTGATTGGCGTCGGGGTCAAGGGCTCGACATCGAACCTACTTCCGCCGGCATGCGACGAATTCCTCTTCTACGACAACCTGGTCGACACCAGCCAACCAGCATCAGAAGAACGGAAGCGATCAACACCGGGCGATCTCTCGGTGGTGATCACCACCCTCGCTGGTCTCGAGGAATCGACCTCTGGTCCGGTGCGTGGGTCTGCACTCAAGCGAGCCATCTTGCGCAAGGACCCGACATTCAACGAGGCCGACTTGGGCTTTCGAGGGTTCGGTGGCCTGCTGCGCGGGCTGGTCGAGCGCGGCTTGGTCTCGCTCGATGGTTCGGGCGACCCCATCGTGTCCATCGCCGGAAGTGGTGCGCTCGAGGCGGTCGACCAGTTGCTGACCAAGGTCGTCGGCGATGCGAAGAGCCTTCCCTACACCGGTCTCAAGCAGGCGCTGCTTAAAGCAGACAAGACGTTCAACGAGGCAAACCTAGGCTTCCGCAACTTTGGCAGTTTCGTTCGTTCGGCCGAGGCACGCGACCTGATCAAGGTGACCGGCAAGAACGACGAGCGGGTCGTGAAGTTGGCGGTTCGTCGCAGGACTCGTTAAACGTGTTTGTCGCATCGACACCGATTTGAACCGGCGTTGACCGGGACAACCGGACGAGCCGGGGGGACCCCGCACCCGGCTGACACCGAGGTCCGCGTAGTCGTTGGCTGAAGTACGTCGACATCGACGAAGCCTGATCAGGTACTCCCGAGGGCGCTGGTTCTACAGTGCACACCCATGTGCGATCTGGTTTTGGAACAACTCGATGGCCTGGGCGCGGCCTATGAACTTGTGGCGTGTGACCCGGACCTGGCCGACACGGCAGCGTTCTGCGAGGCCTATGGCTACGCCGTAGATGACTCGGCCAACGCCATCGTTGTTGTCGGCAAGTCTGATCCGCCGGTATTCGCGATGTGCCTGGTTCTGGCAGACAGCCGCCTCGATGTGAACAAGGTCGTACGCAAGCGGCTGGGCACGCGCAAATGTTCCTTCGCTTCGGCCGAGCAGACGATCGAAATGACAGGGATGCAGATCGGTGGCGTGACCCCGTTTGGCACAACGCAGCCGCTGGACCTGTGGATCGACTCCCGGGTCATGGAACGCGACAATGTGATCATCGGCGGAGGTAGCCGCGACCGCAAGCTTCTGGTACCGCCTGCAACGCTGGCGGCACATCCCCGAGCCGAAGTCATAGAAGGCCTCGCCAAAGCGATTCCTTCAGACTGACCACGATACGAACCGAATGAGCCGAGCACTGTGACTAAAGTCACGAGTTAGTTGTGCGCCAGCGGACACTTTCAGGATCAGCTTCTTGGCACGATTGTTGCGTGCGAAACCTGTGGAAAGAGACTGTGATGACGACTAACCAGCGACTGAAACCAATTTTGTTGGTGTTGGCAGGTGCGCTTCTGTTTGGTGCGTGCGGCGCAGGAGCCGAGATTGCGCTCACACAAGATGTCGAGCCATCCTCCGCGAGTGCTCAGGCTCCGGCAGTGGACCAACCAGACGTTGCGGCCCCAGTAGCAGAGGCCGACACGGCGATGGCGAGCGAAGCCACCTCCTCAGACAGTGTCTCCTCAGACGGTGCCGCACCAGGCACGGCACTCGTCACGTTCGGGGGCGAAGAGATGTCCTTCGACCTGTGGGTGTGTGCCGCGAACACACCCGAGTTCATGAGCGTTGCTGGTTTGCCGCTTGGTGCGACCCCCGCAGACTCCGAGTTCCATCTTGCCTATGAGCTTGCAATGTTCGGAGATGGCGAAGATGCCGAGTACGAGAACACGGTGTCGCTGATCTTTGGTAACAACACATGGAAGGCAGGCACCTTGACCAGCTCCCTGGGCGATGAGTCCTGGGGTGCACTCGACTGGAATCGTGACGGCGACATTGTCACCGGCACCGCCCTGATGGTTCACAGCTGGGGCCTTGATTCCGAAAATAGCGAGCCTCGTGACGCGACGTTCGTCGTGAACTGCACCTAGATCGATCAGCTAGTACCTGAGTTGGGTTGGCCACAGCGGATGGTGTTGCCATCGGGGTCGATGATCTCGAGTTCACGGGCCCATGGGGCTTGGGTGGCCGTCGCTCCTAGAGCGTCGGCAATGGTGTCGATGTCGCTGACCCAGAAATAGGCGAGCGACTGCTTGGGTGCATCACCCGTGTGCTCAGACAGATGAAGCTGCACATCGCCTCGACGTAGAAACGCGTATATCGGCAGGTGAGGCTCGAACTGGTGTGTGCCCTCGAGGACGAATCCGATGCGTTGGTAGAACTCGGTCGCCTTGGGAGCATCCTTGACCCGGAAGACGGGGACCATCTGGTCACTCATCCAGGGATCCTACGCATAACAGGTCGCCAACATCTGGACCAGTTAGGGCATGCCAGCGAGTGCGGCCGCTGCCACGGTTGCGGCTAAGGACTCGGGATCGCCGTGGAAGTTGCCGATACTGAGACGAATAAAGTCGTGTTCGATCGCGTCCACCAAGAACGGTCGGCCAGGCGCGGCCCCGATCCCGTGGGCAGCGAGATAAACAACAGCCAGCTGTTCATCATGGACCGGAACCGCAATGTTGAGCCCGGCCCCGACCTGCAGCTCGAGGTCGTGCGTCGAGAGAGCTGACACAAAGTCACGGCGCCGCTGCTGGTAGGTCTCGGCCGCGAGCCGAACCTGATCAGCGATGTCGGGGTCGGTAAGCATCTCGAGAAGTATCTGTTGGGTCAGGCGACTGGTCCACGAGGGGCCCAGGCTTCGCCGGCGCTCAAGCGTGCGTAGGGGAGCAGCCGCTCCACCGATTGCGGCGATTCGCAGGTCGGGGCCGTGTGACTTTGAGTACGAGTGAATCAAGACACTTCGATGCGGTCGCAACGCCGAGATACTGGCCAGCTCAACACCGGCGACATCGCCAGAATGATCGTCTTCGATAACCCAGGTATCGGGTCCAATCGTCTTGGCGATCTTGCGAGCCCGCCGGGGGGACATGCTGATGCCCGTTGGGTTGTGGGCTCGCGGCTGCAGAATGAGTGCTGACGGCTTGGAGGTGACTGCTTGCTGGAGTGCATTGACTCGCAAACCTTCGTCGTCGAGCTCCACGCCGATGACCTCTGCTCCTGCCAGTTCGAGCATGTCGAGCAAGGGCGGGAAGGTCGGTTGTTCAACAATGACCTTGTCGCCGATCTGCACGATGGCGCCGATCAGACGATCCAAGGCGTCTTGTGCGCCGTCGACGACAGTGATGTGTTCGGGTTCGAACGGCCACCGCCGCCGTAGCTCGGCCTCGAGGTCGGGAAGGACCGGCGAGTCGAGATAGCTGCCAACAGCAACGTCGGCATGGATGCGGTGCAGAACCACGCCGATGTCAGGAAGTAGTGCTTGGTCGGGGGTGCCGGTGCTCAGATCGGTGTCGAGCGTTCCCTGAGGGACCGGCACCTGCCAATACCGGCCTTCGATGGAGCCACGCGAGCTGCGTACGAGGGTGCCGCGGCGACGGTCGGTGGAAATGACACCATGGTTTTGCATCAGCCGCCACGCGGCCGAGACGGTGCTTGAACTCACGCCGAGCTGTGCCGCGACGGTACGTACTGTTGGCAGCTGATCACCTGGCCGAATCGTGCCAGCGGTGATAAGTCCGCTGATTGCTCGCGCAATACCTTGGGCACTTGTGTCGGCCGTGTGATCCGCTATGAGAGCTAGGGCAGCGCCCTGGTCACCTTCGGAGCCCGCGGTTTGTGAAGCAGCCATGAATTACTTTGTATACAACAAAGAAGCCCTTGTTTGCTACAGAAGCCAGATCTATGGTCGATCTAGACGCCCTGTGGCACTCATAGGTCGGCTCACAACCCCTGGGGAGAGCAATGCCAATCGTTAAGGCCGCGCTCGTGCAGACCGCATGGACCGGCGATAAAGAATCCATGATTGATCTGCATGAGAAATACATGCGCCAAGCAGCTGCTCAGGGTGCGCAGGTCATGTGCTTCCAAGAGCTGTTCTACGGGCCGTACTTCTGTCAAGTGCAAGACGCCGACTTCTACAGCTACGCCGAGGCCATCCCCGACGGCCCCACAGTCAAGCGGTTTCAGGAGCTCGCGGCTGAGCTTGGCATGGTGCTGGTGCTGCCGATGTACGAAGAGGAGCAGCCCGGGATCTTGTACAACACGGCCGCAGTGATCGATGCCGATGGCAGCTATCTCGGTAAGTACCGCAAGACCCATATTCCGCAGGTCAATGGCTTTTGGGAAAAGTTTTACTTCCGGCCTGGCAACCTGGGTTACCCGATCTTCGAGACCGCAGTTGGCAAGGTTGGGGTATATATCTGTTACGACCGCCACTTCCCCGAAGGCTGGCGCGAGCTCGGGCTGGCCGGAGCCCAGATCGTATTTAACCCGTCAGCCACCAGCCGCGGTCTGTCGTCCTATCTTTGGGACATCGAACAGCCCGCGTCAGCGTGCGCAAACATGTACTACATCGGTGCCATCAACCGGGTCGGCATCGAACCACTTGGTGACAACGACTTCTACGGCACCTCGTACTTTGTGAATCCGCGAGGCCAGTACGTAGGCGAGCGGGCATCGAATGAGAATGAGGAACTGATCGTGCGCGACCTAGACCTAGACCTGATCGAAGAGACGCGAAATCAATGGGCGTTCTACCGTGATCGTCGCCCCGACACATACAACATGATTGCGGCCGACTGATGGGCGCCAACGCAGATCTCGCCGCACGTTACAAAGCCGTCCTTCCCTCCTACACCACACCGCTGTACGAGGAGCCCATTTCGATCGACCGGGGCGAAGGCAGCTACGTCTTTGATCTCGAAGGCAATAAGTACATGGACTGGTTCGGTGGTGTGCTGACGACCATGGTCGGCCACAGCCAACCTGACGTTGTCGCCGCAGTGCAAGCCCAGGCGGCCAAGGTGATGCACACCTCGACGCTCTACCTGAGCGAGCCGATGATCGAGTTCGCCGAAGAGGTCGCTGCTGTATCGGGCATCCCGGACGCCAAGGTCTTCTTCACAACCAGCGGAAGCGAAGCCAACGACACGGCACTCCTGCTGGCCACGCACTATCGCAGATCGAATGAAGTGCTGGCTATGCGCAATAGCTACCACGGGCGATCATTTACTACACAAGCGATCACATCGCACCGGTCGTGGTCAAACACTGCGGTGTCTGGCTTGTCAGTGAACTTTGTACAGGGGCCTTACAAGCTACGAAGCCCACACCATGATGCCGATGACGAGGCCTACACCCAGGCATGTGTTGCCGACTTGGTGCAGGTCATCGACATGATGACTGCCGGCGATGTCGCATGCCTGATCGCTGAGCCAATCCAAGGCGTCGGTGGCTTCGCAACACCGCCCGATGGCTTCTTCGGTGCGATGCACAAGGTGCTCGACCAACATGGCATCTTGTTCGTGAGCGACGAGGTCCAGACCGGTTGGGGTCGCACCGGTGAACATTTCTGGGGCTACCAAGCCCACGGCATCATCCCCGACATGTTGACATTCGCGAAGGGTGTGGGCAACGGCATCACACTGGCTGGCATCGTTGGTCGGGCCGAGATCATGGACACTCTTCCACATCTGTCATTCTCCACATTCGGTGGGAATCCACTCTCGACAGCTGCGGGTCTTGCGACCTTGCGTTATGTCAAGGAAGCGGATCTGCAGGGCAACGCTAAAGCGCGCGGTCAGCAGATGAAGGACCGATTGACGCCGGTTGTCGAGAGCACCGACTGGATCGTCGAGCTGCGAGGTAAGGGTCTGATGCAAGCCATCGAGACGGTGCACCCAAGCAGCATCGAACCCGATCCCAAGGCTGCCAAGATGGTGCTTGAGCACGCGAAGGACCGTGGTCTGCTCATCGGTAAGGGCGGGCTCTACGGCAACGTGCTGCGGCTCACTCCCATGCTGAACATCACCGAAGCCGAGATGGACGAGGGCCTCGATGCACTCATCGCCGCCATCCACAGTGTTTAACTGCTCCGCTAGGGGTTTAACCGCTCCGCTCGGGCCGACGTTCGTCGGATATGGCTATCAGGGTTTGGTGCGGCTCGTCCCTCGCTCCTAGGCAGGGCATGAAAGAATCAATTAGCTAACCGAATACGCCGATTAAGCCGTGACGCTCGGCCTGGTGCAGATAGTCCGCAGGCCGAAGTGCAGCAAGACAAAAACGAAAGAGGAAAACAGTGACAACACTTATCAAGGGTGGAACCGTCGTTTCGACAACGGGCGCTGACCCAGCCGAAGTACTCGTCGACGGTGAGACCATCGTGGCGTTGCTGTTGCCCGGTTCAGACCCAGCACAGGCTGCCGAGCGCGGTGCAGAACGAGTCATCGATGCGACCGGCAAATACGTGATTCCTGGTGGCGTCGACGTGCACACCCACATGGAGCTTCCCTTCGGTGGCACCAAGGCAAGCGATGACTTCGAGATCGGTACTCGTGCTGCTGCATGGGGCGGCACCACGACCATCATCGACTTTGCGTCACAGCAGACCGGCGGGAACGTGCGCACCTGTTTCGATGACCGTATGGCACTCGCAGAGGGCAACTGTGCGATCGACTATGGCTTCCACATGATCATCGGCGGGGTCGATGAGAACTCACTGAAAGAGATGGACATCCTGGTCGATGAGGGTGTCACCAGCTTCAAACTCTTCATGGCCTACCCGGGTGCTTACATGAGCGACGACGCTCAAATCCTGCGAGCTATGCAGCAGAGCGCAGGCAACGGATCGATGATCATGATGCATGCCGAAAACGGCATCGCTATCGATCTGCTCGCGGAGCAAGCGGTCGAACGAGGCGAGACGGGGCCTATCAATCACGGACTTGTGCGCCGAGCTGAGCTCGAAAGCGAAGCAACCCATCGTGCGATCCAACTGGCCAAGGTTGGTGCCTCGCCGCTCTACATTGTTCACCTGTCAGCCAGCGAAGCGCTCGAACAAGTAGCGATCGCCCGTGGCAAGGGCGGCAACGTGTTTGCCGAGACGTGCCCGCAGTATCTCTACCTGACGCTCGAGGATCATCTTGGCGCCCCGGGGTTTGCTGGCGCTGGTTATGTCTGCAGCACGCCGCTTCGCACCAAGCACGAGCATCACCAAGCCGATCTATGGAATGGCCTTCGCACCAACGACTTGAGCGTTGTAAGCACCGACCACTGCCCCTTCTGTATGAAGGACCAAAAGGAACTCGGCCTCGACGACTTCCGTGCGATTCCCAACGGTATCGGAGGTGTGGAGCACCGCATGGACCTGATCTATCAGGGTGTTGTCCAAGGTGAGATCACGCTTCCCCGCTGGGTTGAGCTTTGCGCCACCACCCCGGCGCGGATGTTCGGCATGTATCCACAAAAGGGAATCCTGGCACCAGGCAGCGACGCCGACATCGTGCTGTATGACCCGAACGCGACGTGGAGCATCAGTGTCGACAATCACCATATGAGCATGGACTACTCGGCCTATGAAGGCTTCGAACTCAACGGCCATGTCGACACCGTGATGGCTCGCGGCAAGGTCATCATCGAAAATGGCGAATATCTCGGCACAAAGGGCGACGGCAAATACCAGCCCCGCGGCCTCTCCAGCTACCTAATCTAGATCCCCCCTCCCTCCCACGATTTCTCTGACCCCAGAGGTTGAATAGTTGCGCCCCAGGGGTCAGAGATTCTTGAAAGAGCACACCATGAACACAATTCAGCACCTGATCGACGGCGTTGCCAGTCCAAGTACGTCAGGGGTCACCAAGCCGGTGTTCAATCCGGCTACGGGTGAACAGACCGCAGAGCTGGCCATGGCCAGTCTCGCCGAAGTAGACGCAGCAATCGCTTCGTCTCAGGCGGCATTTCAAGAATGGCGCCACGTCAGCTTGGCCCGACGCATGAAGCTGATGCATGCATACCGCAATCTTGTCGAAGCCAACCAAACTGAGATCGCTCGCCGGCTCACCGCCGAGCATGGCAAGGTCGCCAGCGATGCCATGGGCGAAGTCGCTCGTGGTCTCGAGAACATCGAGTACGCATGCGGCATTGCCGAGATGCTCAAGGGCACCTATAACGAGTCCGCCTCGAGCGGTGTCGACGTATATTCGGTTCGCCAGCCGCTTGGTGTTGTTGCAGGCATCACGCCATTCAACTTCCCGGCCATGGTGCCGTTGTGGATGATTCCCAACGCGTTAGCAACTGGCAATACCTTCATCCTGAAGCCAAGCGAACGTGACCCATCGGCGCCCTTGTTCATTGCCGAACTCGCACAAGAAGCGGGCTTCCCGCCGGGCGTGCTCAATGTGGTGCAGGGCGACAAACTTGCCGTAGATCGTCTGCTCGAACATCCCGACGTCAAAGCCGTCAGCTTCGTTGGCTCCAGCCCCATCGCACAGTACGTGTACGAAACTGGTTCCAAGCACGGCAAACGCGTGCAGGCTCTTGGCGGGGCCAAGAACCATATGGTCGTCCTGCCTGACGCTGACATTGACCTGGCTGCAGACTCAGCAGTCAGCGCTGCCTATGGATCAGCGGGCGAGCGCTGCATGGCGATTTCCGTTGTGGTTGCCGTTGGCGACGTTGCCGACCCACTTGTCGAAGCCATCAAGGTCCGCATGGACAAGTTGGTCATCGGCGACGGCACAGATCCCGCTAGCGAGATGGGCCCTCTGATCACCGAGGAGGCTCGTGATCGTGTCAACGACTATGTGCGCCAAGGAGCCGAAGCTGGCGCAACCGTTGTAGTCGATGGCCGCAACGCGAACTTCGATAACAACGGTTTCTTCACCGGTGTAACCCTGATCGACAATGTCACCACCGACATGTCGGTATACCAAGACGAAATCTTCGGCCCCGTGTTGAGCGTGGTGCGGGTCGATACCTACCAAGAAGGTGTCAAGCTGATCGAAGACAACCGCTGGGGTAACGGAGCAGCGATCTTCACCCGCGATGGCGGTGCTGCTCGGCGCTTCCAGGAAGAAGCCGACGCTGGCATGGTCGGCATTAATGTGCCCATTCCGGTGCCTGTGGGCTACCACTCGTTCGGCGGTTGGAAAGACTCGCTGTTCGGTGACACCACCATGTACGGCCCCGAGGGTGTCAAGTTCTACACCAAGGCCAAGGTCATCACGAGCCGCTGGCCGGACCCATCAACCAGTTCGGTTAATTTGGGCTTCCCCACAAACGACTGAGGATCAGCACATGCAACATGTACTTCGTACATGTTGCATGTCATCTGCGAAGCGCCCCCGCCACAAGGAGAAGGAAGACCATGGATTTCGGAGTAGTTCTACAGACCGATCCGCCGGCGTGGCGGGTCGTTGACCTGGCGGTTCAGGCCGAGAAACTTGGATTCAAATATGGCTGGACGTTCGATAGCCACATCTTGTGGCAAGAACCCTATGTGATCTACAGCCAGATGTTGTCGGCGACCAAGCGCATGATCGTCGGGCCCATGGTGACCAACCCGGGCACGCGCGACTGGACCGTGACGGCATCACATTTTGCGACGTTGAACGACATGTTCGGCAACCGCACGATCTGTGGCATTGGTCGCGGCGACTCGGCAATGCGTGTGATCGGTAAGAAGCCAGCCAATCTCGCCACGCTGAGCGAGTCGATGAAGGTCATCAAGGGTCTGGTCGAGGGCGAAGAAGTGACCTACAACGGCACGCAGCAAGACTTCCCGTGGTCAACTGGTGGCAAGCTCGAGATGCTGATGGCCGCCTACGGTCCCAAGGCGCTGCACCTCTGCGGCTCTGAAACCGATGGGCTGATTCTGCAGCTTGCTGACCCGCAGCTCACCGAATGGATGATCGCTGCCGTGCGAAAGGCGGCCGAAGAAGCCGGGCGGGACCCAGACGCACTTCATATCTGTGTGGCGGCTCCGGCCTATGTCGGCGACAATATCGAGCACCAACGGGATCAGGTGCGCTGGTTTGGTGGCATGGTCGGCAACCATGTTGCAGATTTGGTCGGTCGGTACGGCGAAAGCAGCGCTATCCCCAAGGCGCTCACGGACTACATCAAGGAACGCGAAGGGTATGACTACGCCGAACACGGCAAGTCGAACAGCACCCATGTGGACTTCGTACCGGACGACGTCCTTGACCGTTTCTGCATCCTGGGCCCCGTAGAGAACCACATCGCCAGGCTCGAAGAACTCAAGGCGCTTGGTGTCGACCAGTTCGCCATCTATCTGATGCACGATCAGAAGGACGAGACGTTGAACGCCTACGGCCAGCGGATTATCCCGGCCCTGCAGCGATGAACCGCTCCGCTCGGGCCGACGTTCGTCGGATATGGGCTTTGCGATGTGGTGCGGCTCGTCCCCATGGGGATTACCGCCGGTAGGCCCATCTAATCGCCCGAACCAGCAGCGGCTCGCGCTCCGTCAATACTGGCGGTCCTCAAGTGGCGAGCTGCGAACCCCAGCAGGAGAAGTTGGCCGACGCCGCTCACGAACCATGGCAGTCGTAGTGCCATCTCTCGAGTTGTTGAGAGCTCGCCGACCATGATGATCGTTCCGCCAATGAGCGCGCCGATAGGGATCGACCCCCATGCAAAGAAACGGTAAACGCTGTTGACGCGCCCGAGCAGGTGGCTGGGAATGATTGTTTGGCGTAACGAGACGGTTATGACGTTCCACAGCACGGCTACGTACATAGACAAGGTGAACATCACCCAGACGAGTGGCCACCACGACGTAAAGCCGATCGCGATCGACGTGATGCCCCCGACCACGAGGGTGGTCCATAGTGATGGTCCTGAGCCGAGTCGTTGCGAGACCGACGATGCCGTCCATCCGCCCGCGATGCCGCCGACGGCGCCGCCGGTTGACAGGATCGCGAAGTCGGTCGGTGATGTGAGCAGGACTTCTTGGGCGAACAGGACGAGTGTTGCGCCGGCGAGCACGCTGAGTCCGTTCAAAATGCCGAGTGTGATGGCGAGCGGGCGCAGTAGTTCGTGGCCCCATAACCATCGAAAACCTTCGGCGAGTTCGGCCTTCCACGGCTTGCGTTCAGCGGGCGTCTCGACGGTGTTGGCTGGACGTGGCAATAGGAATATCAGGAGCGCCGAGAGTGCGAAAGTCACTGCATCAACGAAGAACGGTGCCGCAAACGCGAAGGCCAACAGCGCGGCGCCTGCGGCTGGGCCGGCAACAGTGTTGGCGACTTGCTCCGCACTCCACATGCGGCCGTTGGCCTTTTCCAACTGATCCTCGGTGACGAGGGAGGGCATGATTGTCTGAGCGGTGTTGTCATACAGAACCTCGGCAGTTCCGAGGAACAATGTTGCAATGAGCACGATCGCGTATAGGAAGACGTTCGTAGACACGATGGCCGACCCACTATCGAGTTGGTCGGGCCCGGGAAGCACATCTTGTTGGTTAAGGACCATCAGCGCCACGGCGACCGTGAGCATCGCTCGGGCGAGATTTGCGCCGACCATGAGGTTGCGCCGCTGATAGCGGTCGGTAATCACCCCGGCGGGAAGGCTGAAGAGAAGCCATGGCAGGCGCTGAAAAACGGTCACCAGGGCAACGAGTAAGGGGTTGCGGGTAACCGCAGACGCAAGCCAGGGGTACGCGATCTGGCCAATGCCGTCGCCCATGTTTGAGATCGTGCTCGCTGTGAAGAGCTTCTGGTATGAGCGCCCGAGCTTCGCCGGCTTCGTGCTGATCACATACGCACCGTACGGGTTGGGGAGCGACGACCGTTGTCAGTTGCAGCAACCGAACCCGGTGAGGGGTTAGCGATGCCAGGATGGTGGCGAAAAGACAGTGCATGATTACTCATGGATTGGTTATGCTTCTCTCATGGAAGTATCAAGCAATCAGCAGTTGTTCCTCTCGATTATCGAATTGGCCAGCCGAATTGATCGCCGGGCTGGCGAATCGTTATCAAATATCAAGGGAATCAGCTTGGCGGAGTATCGCCTTTTGCGGGTACTCGCCGATGCACCCGATGCACAGTCGAGTCGTGTCGCCCTGGCCGATGCGGTCGGTCTAACAGCATCAGGTGTTACTCGGGCGCTCATCCCACTTGAGAAGATTGGCTACGTGCAAACGGTGCGAGACGAACGCGATGCTCGCAAGGCGCTGGCGTCGCTGACCGAGGCCGGAGTAGAGCTCGTTCGTGACGCGTCGGGCGTCTTGAACGATTTCACCGCAGACCTGTCGTTTACTCGTGACCAAGAGAACGACATGCTAAACCTGCTGAGTCATCTGGCGGGTGTTGTGCGGCGTCCATAGCCGTGGAGGTTCACGGAGCGATTCCCTGGGGTCTGAAGTCATTCATGCCAAAGGCTGATCGAACATGTAACCCGTTGATCGCCTGGTTGTTCTCTGGCATCAATGTTGCGTTCACCTGGGCGATGGATCGCAGTTCTTGTGGGGTGGGTGTCGAGGAATCTCGGAGGCTGGTGCTCCTGTTGCGGCCATGATGTGCAGCGACCGCGGCACGATGATCGGCGCCCGGTCGGACGCTGCTACTTCGGCGCACGACGTCGAAGCCCTAGCTCTGTGCCGAATCCCTCCAAGTCGCGGTCCATAGGTCGACGTGTGCAGACCTGTCGGTTGTGGTGGACGTAGGTGCGGACGTCCGATAGCCTCGCCCCAATAACAATCATTATTGGACGTCTGGGCTGACGGCTCCGGACCACACCAGACGAGAAGACTTCCCATGACTGATTTCAACCCATCACTTAACGAGGACCAACTCACGATCCAGAAATGGGTCCATGACTTTGCCGAGGACGTCATGCGGCCTGTGGCCGCAGAGTGGGACGAGAGGGAAGAGTTCCCGTGGCCCGTCGTTGAAGAGGCGGCACAAATCGGCCTGTACGGCTGGGAGTTCCTGGCCAACGCCATGTTCAACGATCCCACTGGCTTGACCGTGCCGGTGGCAATCGAAGAGATGTTCTGGGGCGACGCCGGTCTTGGTATGGCCATCATGGGATCCGGTCTGGCCGCAGCCGGTATTGCTTCATCGGGATCACAAGAGCAGGTCATGGAATGGATCCCGCAGTGCTACGGCACACCGGACAAGGTGCAGCTCGGAGCGTTCGCGGCGAGCGAGCCAGACGCTGGTTCCGACGTCGGTGGCTACCGCACCTCGGCCAAGTACGACGAAGCCACCGATGAGTGGATTCTGAACGGGACCAAGGCGTGGATCACCAATGGCGGCATCGCTGACATCCACGTGGTCGTCGCTGTTGTCGCCCCTGAGCTGAAGACCAAGGGTCACGCCAGCTTCGTGGTACCTCCCGGTAGCAAGGGCTTGAGCATGGGTCAGAAGTACAAGAAGCACGGCATCCGTGCCAGTCACACCGCCGAGGTTGTGCTCGACGATGTTCGGGTTCCCGGCCGCTGCCTGCTCGGCGGCAAAGAGAAGCTCGACGAGCGTCTCGCTCGTGTCCGCCGTGGCGAAAGGGGCAACTCGCAAGCCGCCATGCAGACGTTTGAAGCGACCCGCCCGACCGTTGGTGCCCAAGCGATCGGCGTTGCTCGCGCCGCGTATGAGTACTCACTCGACTACGCGAAAGAGCGCGAAGCCTTTGGTCGCAAGATCATCATGAACCAATCGATCGCCTTCATGCTGGCCGACATGGCGACCGAGATCGAAGCCAGCCGCCTGCTGATCTGGCGTGCCGCCTGGCTCGGGAAGAACAACGCCTTCGTAAATGCCGAAGGTTCTATGGCCAAGCTCAAGGCTGGCCGTGTCGCCACGCACGTCACCGAACGTGCCATCCAGATTCTGGGCGGCTATGGCTACACCCGCGAGTACCCCGTCGAGCGCTGGCACCGCGACGCCAAGATCCACGACATCTTCGAAGGCACCGAGCAGATTCAGCAGCTGGTTATTTCTCGCGCTATCTCTGGTCTTCGCATCGAGTGATCTGACCTGTTCGCCGGCGTCGAAGGTCGCTGGACTCTCGTCTTCGTTCATCGGGACCACCGCTTGTTTTATGACCCTGCTATCGCTGACGGCCAGCTCTCTGGTGTATCTGCCACCTGTGGGGCTGCCTTTTGGTACTCGTTGACGAGTCCCTCGCACTTGGTGCTGTCTTGAATGGGCTGGCCGGGTCCCCGCTCTGGCTGTTGCCAGTGGCTTGTCGCATCTGTGTGTATTATTCGCGTGTTGTGTGATGGGACGTTCAGGCTTCACACAGTTCAGAAGGTCGTAGCAATCAGCGAGCGAAATGGGGACCGGGTTGTGGAGAGTTTGGCGAATCCGCCGGGTGGGTATCGATACCTGTCAGGCATTCCGCCGTATTCGGCTGGTGTTCGCGCCGACGACGACCACGTGATCATGCGGAGCACCGTCTCCGAGCGGACGCCATGGCGCGACGGTTTTTCGCTCATCGACGCGGTGCTTGCCGAGGCTGGCCGTCCCTCGCAGGCGCTCTGTGCGATCGAATTGCGCTGCCCGCGTGCTCATTCCTTTGACGGTTTCGGTTCATTCAACGACGATTACCGACAAGCGCTGGATCAGCGGGGCATTCTCCTAGACCGTGGGATCAACCCGGTGGCTCGTACGAACGTGGCACCGGCGATGCCCGGTCTTGAGGCGGCGTTGGACACCGAGCTGTATGCGTTCTCGTTCACGGTGCCTCGAAGCTCGGCTCCAACCGGGGCTGCAGCTCGCCCATCGTTCGTCATCGCTGGGGCTGGCGACTTATGTGACCAGTCCGATCTTCGCCCCGAGGCAATCGTGGGCGGTGGCCAGGATTGGCAGGCCTCCGGCGAGAATCGGGCGAGAGCGGTGCTCGACGAGATGGAGGCCCGATTGCAGGCGCTCGACGTCAGCTGGGGTGAAACTGATGCGGTCGTGACCTACTCGGTGGAGCGGATCGGTGCCGTCATCGAGTCAACGGTGCTTCCCCGCCTCGGCTCAGCAAAGCAACGCGGGGTCCAATGGATCCACGCCCGACCTCCGATCGAGGGTCTCCGTTTCGAGATGGACACCCGCGGCGGCACAATCGAACAGCGTCGCTGATTGGCCACAAGCTGGCCGTCGCTCAGCGCTCGGGCCGCAATGCCGATCAGCTCCATGCCGATCAGCTCCATGTTGATCAGCTCAGGCGAGATCGACAGCGCGGCGAGATCAACAGCTCGGTGGGTGAATGGCTCGGCGGGTGAATAGCTCGGTGGACGAATGGCTTGGAGTCACGATCACGGCATTAAACGACCGGCATTAGCACGTTCGCCAGAATTAGATCCCGAATGTCACTCGGTGCGGTGTCTGCGCTTTCACCCTGCTGGCTGGTGCCTGTGGAGGGAGTAACGCCGGAACTTCAAACGAAGTTGCTGCTCAAGGAGGCACTACGGAACCCGCAACAGCGGCGGCTCCAGCAACGAGCTCGGAGCCACCCGAAACCACCGAATCGCCTCTCGCCGATCTGCTCGGTATCCCGTTCAATGACAGTGACGCAGCCGAGCAATATTTCAATGATTTACAACGCCAGGCCGAGATCAAGATCGCCGAATGCATGTTGACGCAGGGATTTGAATACCAGGTTGTTGACTACAGCCAGATCAGTGGTTTCGACAGCAAGGTCGACTTCGAGTCTCGCGAGTTTGCGGCAGAATATGGCTTTGGCATTGCATCGAACCCGTTCGAAGAATCGTTCGAAGCCGTGAAGTCCTTCACCGATCCCAACCAGGAATATGTCGAAAACCTGACCGAAGGCGAACGAGACGCCTACCAGACTGCGCTCAGCGGTGGACTTCCCGACTTGAGTTCCGACGACGCCCGGGGGTCCAAACCAAGTGGCTGTCAAGGCAACGCCTTCGAAGAGGTCTTTGCTTTCGGCGAGGTCTTCGAGCAGTTTGGTGATCAATTCGAAGAGATCGAACAGGCCTTCGAAGCCGACCCGCGCATTGTCGGAGCAACCACAGGATGGAGCTCATGTATGGGCGAGGCCGGCCATAGCTACAGCGATAAAGAGAGTGCCGAGAGCGATGTGCGGCGACGTTATGAGTCGATTGTTCGTAGCCCCGACGCCTTTGCCGACGGCGGTGATGCCAAGAGCGGCTCCGTCGTGTTTGAGGATGGCGCCGACGTCGAAGAGTTCGTCTTCGGACCCCAGACGCTAAACCTCGAATTCCAAGCGCAGGTCGATGCGTTGGCTGTCGAAGAACGAGTTATCGCGCTAACTAGCTGGGATTGCAACGAACCGCTTCGAGCGATCGAAGACGATGTGCGAGTCGAATACGAACAGCGCTTCGTCGACCAAAACGGCGCCGCCATCGGAGAAGCACTCGACGAATAGACGCTGCGTGAGCACCATCGACTAGCGGCGGGCGCCTTGGTGCTCATCAAAGGTCTTGTCCCTGATGAACGTTAGTAGGCGGCGAGGGCGTCGGCGAGTTGGGTGCGGTAGCGCTCGACGTTGCCGAGCTTGATCTCATCGAAGCCACGCACCATGTCGTAGAGACCAGCGATCGTCGCGGCTTGCTCGTAGTTGTCGGCGTTGAGCTTGGCCACGAGAGTGGTGAGCAGACCGCGGTAGTCGTCGATCAGTTGACGCTCGACACGGCGTTCTTCGGTGCGCCCAAACGGGTCAAGCGCCTTGCCTCGTATGCCCTTGGTGCGCTTGAGGCTTGCGAACATGGCCCGGCCTGCCACCTCGGGGATGGCGATCTTCTTGTCGTAGCCAGCAGACTTGAGCATCGGTGGCTTGAGCTGATAACTGACCTTGGCGTTGGGCCCGAAGCGGGCTTTGGCCTGGCCAACAATGTCGGACTTGAGCGCCAAACGGGCGACCTCATACTCGTCCTTGTAGGCCATGGCCTTGTACAACATGCGGGCTGCAACCTGGCTGAGGTCGCTGCGATCATTGCCGAGCGACTGTTCGACAGCTCGCACGGCGGCAATGTCATCGGTGAACTGCTGGGCGTACTTGACGTTCTGGAAGTCGGCCAGTTCGGGAAGCCGGTATGAGAGGATCTCTTGGAGTTCAGCGCCTCCACCGATCTGGTCAGCCATGCGGGCGAGCTTCCCCGTGAGTGGCGCCGGGCCGGCTTCGTCGGTGTCGACGACATCTTCGAGATCAGCTAGCAGCTGAGGTTCGGCGGCAAGTCGGCGTCCCAGTCGGAACGCTTCCAAGTTGGCCTGCACAGCAACACCGTTGAGTTCGATGGCTCGTTCGATGCTCGCCGACGAAACCGGCAACAGCCCTCGTTGGTAAGCCAGGCCGACAACAACGACGTTGGCCGCTGGTTGGCTGCCGAAGACTCGCTGGGCGATACCGGCGGCGTCGATCCACACGTTCTCGCTGGCTCGGGTTGCGCCATCGATAGCGGAGCGGAATCGGTCGAGCTCGGGGAAGCGGTCAGAACCGCGACCCGAAACCATGGAACCGGTCGGTACCAGTGTGGTGCTGACGACAGCTCGCGTCCGTTCAGGATCAGCCCGGCTGATGTTCTTGGTTGCCGAGACGAGATCGAAGATCAGCATGGCGTCGGCACCACCGTCGACGATCCGGTTCGAAGCAGTGATGTCTGCGTTCTCATCGGTGCTGGTGATGCGAAGATTCGAAACGACGGTTCCGCCCTTCTGGGCTAGGCCGGTCTGGTCGAGGCCGTTGGCGAACTTGCCGTCGAGTAGTGCCGCGGTAGAGATGATCTGGTTGACAGTCACCACGCCGGTGCCGCCAATGCCGATAAGCAAGACGTTGCCGTCGACAGGCACGGTTGGGTCGGCGGGTAGGTCGCCGGCTGGCACGCCAGCTAGGTCCTTGCTTGGCCGGAAGTCGGGGTCGATCTCGACCGTCACGAATGCCGGGCAATTGCCACCCAGGCAGGTCAGGTCAAAGTTGCATGACTCTTGGTGAATCTGCGTCTTGCGGCCAAACGGTGTCTGCACCGGGTGCACCGAAGCGCAGTTCGAGACCTCGCCGCAATGACCGCAGCCTTCGCAGATGTCCTCGTTGATCATGACCCGAGTCGTTGGCGTTTCGATTGTGCCGCGCTTGCGGCCTCGGCGAAGCTCAGCCGCACACGCCTGGTCATAGATCAGCACGGTGACGCCTTCGACGTCGCGTAGTTCGCGCTGCACCGCATCGAGTTCGTCGCGGTGTTCGACCCGAGCGTTCGCTGCGAACCGTGCGCCCTTTGGGTACTTGTCGACATCGTCGGCAACCACCACGATCTGGGTGACACCTTCGGCTGCGAGTGACTGGGTCAGATCAGGCACCGCAAGTGCGCCCGCGGCGTCCTGGCCACCGGTCATGGCGACCGTGCCGTTGTACAAGATCTTGTAGGTCACGGTCGTGCCAGCCGAGACGGCCTGGCGAATGGCCAACGAACCCGAGTGGGCGAGCGTGCCATCACCCAAGTTCTGGAAGCGATGGGTCTCATCCAGAAATGGCGCCATCCCAACCCACTGCACACCTTCGCCGCCCATATGGGTGATGCCGAAGTTCTCGCGTTCCATGCCAAGGGCCATGCCGTGGCAACCAATACCGCCGCCGGACATAGAGCCGTCGGGTGTCATGGTCGAGCGGTTGTGAGGGCAACCGGAACAGAAGTACGCAGCGCGATCGGGTAGAGCGTCGGCCTCGGCCGCGACCGATACGGGGATCATGGTGCGTTGCTTTACGAAATGTTCGGCAGCGATGACACGCTGCAAACGGGCCTTGACCGGTGCGGCCAAGTCTTCGGCGAGCAGACCACCGAAGTCGGCAATCATGGTGCGGCCCTCATCGTCCTTCTTGCCGAGAACCCGAGGTGCGTCAGTCCGCCCGTACAGGATGTCGCGGATCTGTGATTCGATGAATGAGCGTTTTTCTTCGATCACGATGATCTCTTCGAGTCCGTCGGCGAAACCGGTTAGGCCGTTCGGCTCGAGCGGCCAGATCATGGTGGGCTTGTACAACCGAATGCCCACTTCGTCCAGGTCTGCATCAGTGGCGAAGCCCATCTTGGTGAGTGCATCGCGGAGTTCTCCGTACACCGGCCCAGCAGCCACAATCCCGATGCGGGCGTCGCCGGTTGCACCAAAGGTCTTGTCCAACCCATTCGCCGCAACAAACGCCTTGGCTGCTTCGAGGCGAGGACCAAACATTTCCCGCTCGGCACCCATTGAATGTGGTGCGATCAGCGTGACTCGCTGGGTGTAGGTGAACGGGGCGCCGTCGACTTCGAACTCGGGCACGACGACGGAAATGCGGTTGGCATCGGTCGTCACCGTTGCATAGGCATCAGCGACATTGCTGTGGATCTTGAAGCCGACCCAGGAACCACAAAAGCGAGATAGTTCATAGCCGTAGCGGCCCATGTCGAGGACCTCTTGCACACTGGCGGGATACAGCGTGGGCATGGCCAGATCGGCTAGCGCCCATTCTGATGCCGAGGCAATGGTCGATGATTTGCAGAACGGGTCGTCGCCAGCGACAGCAAGGACACCGCCGTTGGGATGTACCCCAGTCGAGTTGGCATGGCGAAGCGCGTCACCGCTGCGGTCGACACCCGGTCCCTTGCCGTACCACATGCCAATCACGCCATCGAAGCGGCTGGTGTCTTCGAGGGGCGCTTGTTGGCTTCCCCATACGGCGGTTGCGCCCAGGTCTTCGTTCACACCGCTAATGAATTCGATGTTGTGTTTCTGCAGGATCGCAGAGTCAGCTTCGTAGGCATGATCCATGCCGCCAACGGGTGAACCGCGGTAGCCCGAGATCAGCCCAGCGGTACGCAGACCAGCAGCCGCGTCGGCGCGGTTCTGATCCAGCAGCACGCGCATCAGCGCTTGGATTCCCGACAGAGCGACCGTGCCGGTCATCGATTCCATACGGTCAGTCAGGTTGTAGTCAATCGCAGTCACAAGTCGATCTTATGTTCTGTGTCGCTGCTGGGCGAATAGACGTCCTTCGCAGGACGGCGTAGAGAGCGAACTTGGCAAGAACAGCGAGCACCCCACAAGATGGCTAGATGACACCGGCTGAGCGCATCAACACATATTTCATGGCTTGCGGCGAAGGCACCGCAGCCGACATTGCATCCCATTTCACCGAACAGGCGGTGATCTTTGACACCAACGTTCGGCCGATCGGCGGTGCCCAACAGATCGGTGAAATGTGGGTGATCGTCCGCCAGCGTTGGGGTGGCGCTCGATGGTCCGTGGACTCGGTGATCGAGGGTGAGGCAACGGCGGCAATCGAGTGGTCCATGACAGGAACCGATCCGACAACCCAGCGGCAATTTACCTTTCGAGGGTCCGAGCATTATCGCTTCGCCGGTTCGCTGATCGACGAGATCCGCCAATACTGGACGTTCGATGCAGAGGCTCTCGACACCGGCCTGGTCGGCTTCAGCTATCTAGTTCCTGACGCTGTGGATACGAACGGCTGACCTGTTACACACGCTACATGGAACAACTTGCAGGCAAGACTGCTGTAATCACCGGCGGTGCAAGTGGCATTGGTCTGGCCATGGCCCACCGATTTGGGGCCGAGGGTATGAACCTGATGCTGGCCGACATCGAAGTTGCACCGCTCGCTGCGGCCGTCGAGGCGCTGCGAGCCAACGGCTATGAAGTCGACTCGTTCGAATTTGATGTGCGTGAGCTCGATCAGGTGAAAGCGCTCGAAGCTGGCACCCGCGAGCGGTTCGGCAACATCCATGTGTTGTGCAACAACGCTGGCGTGGGTGCCGGTGGTCAAGTCGCGGGGCTCGACGATATCGAGCGCTGGCGATGGACGATCGACATCAACCTGTGGGGCGTCATCTATGGGTGTAAGACCTTTTTGCCGGGCATGATCGCGCAGGGTGAACCCGCCCACATCGTGAACACAGCGTCTATGGCTGGTCATCTGGCTAACGCCTTTATGGGTGCCTACAACGTGTCGAAGTACGGCGTTGTTGCGCTGTCCGAGACATTGTCCCGCGAGATGCAGGTCGCAGGAAACAACGTTGGGGTGTCGGTATTGTGCCCCGCGTTTGTGCAGACGGGTATTGCCGATAGCGGTCGCAACCTTCCGGCAGAGCTGCACGAAGAGCCGACCGAAGAAGGCGAAGCCATGAAGCAGATCATGGACGCTCTGGTCGCCGGTGGCATCGAAACCGAGGTGGTCGCCGATGCAGTGTGTGATGCCGTTATCAACGATGACTTCTGGATCCTGACTCACGACGACATCAAGCCAGCGATCACGAGTCGAGCCAACGACATCATTTCGAACGTAAATCCTGTGCCCTACATGGGCGGCTAAAAACCCAACACTCAACCAAAAACTAATTTCTCTGACCCGAGAGGTTGAATAATTCAACCTACGGGGTCAGAAATTCTTGGTGGAGGCCTACCAGCGGTTGAATCGGAGTGACGCGCCGAGGGCTGCCAACAGCAGGGCTAGTCCTGCGGTGGTGAACCACACGCTGATCTCGACTTCGTCTTGCTGCAGCTGGATGTCGGTGGGCAGGTTTAAGAAGACGTCTACGAGCTGGTCGGCATCTTCGGCACGGAAGTATGCGCCGCCGGTTATCTCGGCGATTGCAGACAGCGTTGGCTCGTCGATGACCAGTACCTGTGGTGGCGTGCCGTTGATCTTGCCGCCGCGACCTCCACCTCCGCCGAAGCTGCCTGTGATGCCGCCGAAGCTGTCACCGCCATAACCATCACTACCGAACTCGCCGTTGCCGAACGCGTCGGCGCCGATCTGGGTACCACCACAGATCATCTCGGTCGGCTGGTCGGTCCCGAAGCCAATTGTGTAGACGCGAACCCGTCGATCGGCCGCAGCCTGCGCCGCTTCGAGCGGATCTGGGCCACGGGAGCTCGCTCCATCGGTCAACAAGACGATGATGTCGGATGCAAATTCACCGGACTGTCCTAGCGGCGATGGTTCAACGGCTTCGCCCGCTGGTGCCACGTCTGGGTTGACCTCGGCAATGGCATCGAGAGACTTGAGCTGGGCGCTGCCCAGCGCGGTGCCGAACGCGGTGCGGAAGTTCTCGACTGCGTCTAACAGCACCTGGGTATCGCCGGTCGGGGGTACCACCAGTCGTGCTGTCCCTGCGAACGCGACGATGCCGATCTGGGCGCCGCCCGCTTGTTCAGCGATAAATGCGCGGGCTGCGTCCTGAGCAACGGCAAGCCGGTTGGGTTCGACATCGACCGCACACATCGATCGCGAGATATCGAGAGCCAGGATGATCGACGTCTCGTTCTGGCCAACGTCTCGCACGGCATGGGGTCGGGCCGCTCCGATCGCCAGGCTCGTCAACGACAGCAAGATCAACACAAAGGGGAGAAGGCGTCGCCATGTCGATGTCGAGGGCATGGCTTCTCGAATGAGCGACAAGCTCGAATACTGCACCGCGTATTTGCGCTTGCGGCGCAGCCAGAACCAGTAACCAACTGCGAGCGCTGGCGCAACAGCCAACAGCGCCAAGGCATAGGGCCAAACGAAGCGCATCAGACTCGACCGAACCAGTGGACCGATAGCGCCGTGGCGAGCGTGATGAGGGCCATAGCCGCCATCGCAAGTAATGCGGTGACCTCGATGCGTTCGCCCTGGCGCTCGAACCGTCGGTCGATCTCGTCGAAGATGCCCTGCAGATCTGGGTCGTCGACCGCCAAGAAGTGCTGGCCGCCCGTGGCGTCCGCGATAGCGGCAAGCATGGTTTCGTCTAGAGCGGTGGCAATGCTGAATCCGTCTAGCGCAACGACGGCTCCTCGTTGTGTCCCGACGCCGACCGTGTACACGGGCACCCCTGCGTTGGCGGCCAGGCGGGCGATGGCTAGAGGGTCGGCGCCGCCGATGTCTTCGCCATCACTGAACACGATGATGGCCGCGTTCGAGAACGTGCCAATGTCGAGTGCGGAAATGTCGGCCGCGATCGCTTCTGGGTCGAGTTCGATGGGCTCGTCGGCGATGGCAGCCAGTGATGCGAAGATGCCTTCGCCAATCGAGGTTCCGCCATCGGCGCTGAGCCGCTCGATGGCAGTCCGAATGTCGACCTGGTTCTTTGTCGGTGGTTGCACGATCAGCCCACCGCTGGTGAACGCCACTACGCCTATCTGCACCGAGCCTGGCTGGCGGTCGACGAACTTGAGCGCCCGCGCTTTCGCGACTGCCAAACGAGTCGGGGCGACGTCGGTGGCGAGCATCGAGTTTGAGGTATCGAATGCCAACATGACTTGGCCGGTGCGTACGGGCAGCGTGATGGTGGCCTCGGGTCGGGCCAGGCTCAGCAAGATTCCACTGAGGGCAACCAGGAAGATCACCGTGGGTACATGGCGTCGAGCCCCAAGGGTTCGGCCGCCGCTGAGAGTGGTCGGCGTGAAGGCCACAGGGCGCGTCGACCAATGTCGCCAAGCAACGACGGCATAGACGGCTATTGCGACCGGCACGATGAGCAGCGCCCACAACGCTTCAGGGCGCAGGAAGGTCACCGGCGGCCCTGCTTGCGTCGGGCGGCGATAGCGACGATGGAACGCACCAGGTCGTCGTCGGTCGAGATGGTGTGCAGGTCCATGCTGGCGCGGCGAGCACATTGTTCGATGTGCTCTTCCCGTCGCAGTGCTGCCGCGGCGAACCGTTCGCGAAGTCCTCGGTCGCTGGTGTCCACCATCAGCTGTTCGCCAGTCTCGGCATCTTGCATGACCATCAGGCCGACGTTTGGCAGGTCGATCTCGGCTGGGTCAAGGATGCGAAGAGCGATGACTTCGTGGCGGCGGGCCAACAACGCGAGGGGACGTTCCCAACCGTCTTCGGTTACGAAATCGCTGACGACAAAGATCAACGATCGCCTGCGGATACTTGCCAGGGCCGTATGGCCGAGGCGAGCCAAGTCGGTCGGTTCATTACTCGGGATTGGGGGAGTCAGCATGTGCTTTGCGAGCCGCAGGACCTGTTGGCGTCCGCTGCGGGGTTCGATCACCGACTGAACACGATTGTTCCAGAGGACGGCGCCAACCCTGTTGCCGCCCCGAGTCAGCAGCCGGGCTATCGCAACCGCGGTGTCGGTGAGCATCTGAGACTTGTTCGGATCGCCGCCAAACGCCATGGATGCCGAACGATCGAGCAGGAACCATGCAGTCAGGTCGCGATCTTCGATGTACTGGCGCACGAACGGTGTGTTCATGCGAGCGGTGACATTCCAGTCGATATGGCGGATGTCGTCCTGTGGCTGGTAGTCCCGCAGGTCGGTGAAGTCCAACCCTCCGCCGCGGAACAGCGAGCGATAATCGCCTTGCAGCAACCCATCGAGTCGGCGCATCACGGTGAAGTCGAGCCGGTCAAGCACCTGCTCAGGAGTGGGCGTGGCAGTGGTTTGCGAGGTCGTGGTTTTCGCCTTCAGCTGGGCTGGGGACAGAGCGGGCACGGGGACTAGCGGACCGGTTCCTGCATGGCGACTTCGGGTAGAGGGACCGCTTGCATGAGCTGGGTGATGAGATCGTCGGGTCCGACCGAATCGGCAAGTGCCTCGTAAGACAGCACGATCCGGTGCCGCAATACATCGGCTGCGATGTCGTGCACATCCTGGGGCAGCGCATACGAACGGCCTCGAAGGAAGGCGAGAGCTCGTCCGGCCAAGATCATGTTGATCGAGGCACGAGGGCTGGCGCCGTAGCTCATGTACTTGGCGAGCCCGTCCTGGCCAACGAGTGCAGGCTCGCGGGTGGCGGTGACGAGTCGCACCGCGTACTCCTTCAGCGAAGGATCAACGTAGACCCGGTCGGCTTCAGCTTGCAGTTCGCCGATTTGTTCGGTGCTGATCACCGTTTTGATTGTGTCGAGGGTTTTGGTCATCCTGTCGACGATTACAAACTCTTCTGTAGCTGAGGGATAACCAACGATGACCTTGAGCATGAACCGGTCAACCTGTGCTTCGGGAAGTGGGTAGGTGCCCTCGGATTCGATGGGGTTCTGGGTCGCCATCACCAGGAAGGGTGAGGGCACAGCATGGGTCTCGCGACCAATCGTTACTTGGCGTTCTTGCATGACCTCCAGTAGTGCACTCTGGACCTTGGCAGGGGCCCGGTTGATCTCGTCGGCCAGCAACAGGTTGGTGAAGACAGGCCCAAGCGACGTGTTGAACTCGCCTGTCTGTTGGTTGTAGATCCGGGTGCCGATCAGGTCAGCGGGTACCAAGTCAGGGGTGAATTGAATGCGTTGAAACTCGCCGCCGATTGCTGCACTCAAGCTCTTGATCGCCATCGTCTTCGCCAGGCCGGGCACACCTTCGACAAGTACATGACCGCGAGCCAACAAACCAATGATCAGCCGCTCAAGAAGTAAGTCTTGGCCAACGATCACCTTCTTTACCTCGAAGATGACCTGCTCCATGAGCTTGGCCGCTGCGGGGGACGGGCCCGGTTGCGTCGGTTCGGGACGGGAAGGCTGCTCGGTCATGGTGTCTGTCCTGGGATCATTCGTGTCCTATCGAGTGGTTATTGTGACGGTCCGTCGGCAGCGCCACTGGCAGCGAGATCGATGGGCACCGCGAATCCGATGCCGATGAAGAAGCCTTGACCGGCGGGGTCGGCCAACGCGGTGACGATGCCCACGACATGTCCATCGGCATTGAGTAGCGGCCCGCCTGAGCTTCCTTGATTGACGGCAGCGTCGAACTGAATCAGGTTCTCAAAGATCAGGCCTTCGTCGCCGGGGAATGGGATATCGCGGTTCAGCCCCGAAATGATTCCAGCGCTAATGGAGCCCGTTAACCCAAGCGGGTTACCAATGGCATAGATCGGATCACCGACCTGGAGCGTGCGAGGGTTGCCCAATACCGCTGGCTGAGCGGTGGCCGGTTTGTTGGCAACCGAAAGCACTGCGATATCGAGGACG
>Ga0307985_10000167_pt1 | contig 38664 bp, 76 predicted proteins | sample EllFjometageno80_FD_203155 | JGI IMG/M metagenome (GOLD analysis project Ga0307985, IMG submission 203155) | Marine microbial communities from Ellis Fjord, Antarctic Ocean - #80 | ecosystem: Environmental > Aquatic > Marine > Unclassified | place: Southern Ocean | collected 2014-10-09 | reverse complement strand
CCTAAAGTTATATTCTCAACTGGAATGTCTACCGAAGAAGAAATAGATCATGCAGTAGAGACATTAAGACAAGCTAAAGCCTTCTATGGTAAGACTGATCCAATTGGCTTATTGCATTGTAATTCAACATACCCAGCACCAGTAGACGAATTAAACTTATCTGCGATTAAGACATTAGCAGAAAAATATCCTGACTTCGAAATAGGATACTCAGGTCATGAAATGTTATTAGGTACAACAGTAGCATCCGTTCTATTAGGAGCTTCTATTATAGAGAGACATATAACATTAGATAGGTCAATGGAAGGATCTGATCATAGCGCATCAGTAACTCCTCATGGACTATTCAAATTAGTATCAGGCATTAGAGAATTAGAATTAGCTTATGGTGATGGAGTAATTAAAGTTACAGAATCAGAAAAGCCAGTAAGGGAAAAACTAAGAGGGTAATGGATATTCTAATACTAAACGATACAATTAACAGCGACAATTACGGTTGCCAACTTGTTAGTCATTCCATGAGAAAGACTATGAGAGAAGTATACCCATCAGCTAGTATTTTTTATCAACCTATGGGCTCTTATTCAAAAGAGACTAGAACATTCGATAAGGTAATTATCAATGGAGAAGGATCATTCGGGCATAGGTTTCAAATTCCCGGAGGCTTTAGTGCTCAAATGATAGGAATAATTAAACACTTTTTAAGTTCCAATACTCCTATATACTTAGTAAATGTATCCATACAAGTAAGTAAGGAAATACTAGAGCCTCATATTCCTTTACTAAATCGTTTAGAAGTAGTAGCATTAAGAGAGCCTCTAAGTTATATGTACTGTAAGAAATTAGGGTTAACTAATATCAAATTGTTTCCGGACTTGGGTACAGCTTACTTTGAAGAAGAAAGTATAGACAAAAAGACATTAGACTTTTGTTTCGGATTAGGAGCTATTACTAAGATGGGAGAAAAAATAGAAAAACCTTTACAGAACTATATTAATGTAATTAATAAAATAGCTGAAGAAGGATACAAATGTGCTTTCTTAGATTTTCCCAGCAACCCAGCAAGTGACCTAAACATTGCAGGCTCTAGATTACATCCAGCTATTAAACATATTACAGGAGGATTTGAGAATTACTATGATGCTGTTAAGACTGCTAAGTATAATATTACAGGCCGTCATCACGGAATGGTTATGGCTTTTGCAGGTAAGACTCCATCAGCTTCCTTTGATTCTAATATGTGGAAGACAGAAGGAGATCAGATGCTTTACGGCCCTAATGGATACTTTCACTTCGCTGCTAATAATGAGAAAGAGCTATACTCTTTTATTATGGAGAACTATAGTAACTGTGAAGTAGATACTCTTAATCTAAATGATAAATATACAAGACTTAAACCTTATTTTAAAGGACATATTGAATGTACAATAGATAATAATACAGAAGGTATGGAGCATATGTTAGACTTTAATGAAATAGAAAAAGACTTTAAAGAGCTTTACTATTTAGAGCCGGAAAAATATGGATTTTAGAAAAGACTATATAGGTAAATCAATTTTAATAGTAGGTGGAGGAACATCTACTTTAGACAGAAATTGGGATAAGTTAGATTATGATTTCCTTTGGACCTGTAATGATTTCTATAAGAATGATAAGGTATTGTCAAAGAAGATAGACCTATACCAATTAGGTTATGAAACTGATATAACTAGTAAGGTATTAATGGATAAGCTAAAGGCAGATAAACCATTCGTATATTACGAACCAGAGCATTTTAGGAACAATAAAGAAAAATCAGATGAGTTCATAGCATTCAAAGAGTATATAGATACTCCTATTCTTGCAATGAATATAGACTTAGATGAAGTTCAGTATAATCCAGCTCAAAAATCAGGAGCTACATTTAGAATGATACTATTAGCTATGCAAGCAACAAGAGCTCGTAAAGTTAATTTTGTAGGATTTGATGGATTCAATAAAGAATTTAGTAATGCTCATGCATTCTCAGGTAGAGTAGGATTAAAAGATACTGATACTAGAAGAGATTGGAATGATTCAATTCATTCGTATGTAAATGTATTTGTAGATGCCTATACAGTTTTAGCTTCTTTAGAAGATAATAATAGACTTAGGAACTTAGGAGAAGGATTAGATTATAATTTAGGTACTGAGCTTAGTAAGAAGTATTTTCCATTATCAAAAGATATATATGAAACAATTAGATGAGATAGCAATAGTAGTACAAGCTAGACTAAACAGTCAAAGGGTGCCACAAAAGATGATAAGGCCATTCGCCGATACTACTCTATATGATTTAGTATTAGAGAAGATTAAAGAAGCACTACCAAGTAAACAAGAACACATATGGGCTTCAGTATACGAACCTGAGTTAGTAGAAATAGCTAAGAAGCAGGGAGTTAATATCTTCAATAGAAGTCATGAGTCGGCTAATAATGATAACTCATTGCAGAAGATATACGAATGGCATGATAAGCTACCAAATAATTACAAATATGTAATGTTAGTATCTGGATGTAATCCACTTCTCAAACCAGAAACAATTAGAGAGTTTTACAATGAACTAGTTAAGCAAGATGAAGAGAACTTATTTGCTGTAATGGAGAAGAAACAATACTATTGGAATAAAGAAGGCTCTTTAGTTACTCCTTGGCCTGAAAGTCAAACAATAATGAACACTAAAGTTGTAGAACCTACATCTGAAGCAGCTCATGTCTTATACGCTTCACGATTAGATATAATAAAGGATGACAGGTTCATGGGAGACTTTGAGAGAGAAGGTGGTATAAAGTTATTCCCTATGGCTGAACTAGAAGCTTTCGATATAGATTATGAATGGCAATTTAAAGTAGGAGAAATACTATACAATGAGTTTAAAGAAGGAAATATATAAAGTTGAAGACAGTTACGAAAGAATTAAGTTACTCAAAGATAAGTTTAAAGATCAAACAGCATACTTAATTACTGCCGGACCTTCACTAACAGAGCTAGATAGATCTAAGTTACTTGAAAAGCTAGAAGGTAAACTAGTAATAGCATGTAAACAATCCTATGAGTATGTTAAAGAAGTAGCAACGTTTCATTTAATGTCTTGCTATTCTTACCAACCATATGAATATCATAACGAAGATACGATTGTACATTGGCAGTTAACAGCAATGAATATGCCATACGAAATTAATAGAATTCAGAACGAATGGAAGTCACCAGCTGATATATTAATACCTTGTTACTCTACTCCATGGATACAGATGAAACAAACAACTGCATTTAGTAGAGAGTTTGATAACTGGAAAGCATATGGAGAAGGTAAAGCGATATGGGGTCCCGGTATTATGTATGAGTCAGGCTTCCCTTTAGCATTACATTTAGGATGTAAAGACATTGTTACTATTGGATGGGATATAGGAGACTTATCTAAATTTGAGCCTGAGAAGGGATTCAAGTTAGGTGATGCTTGGCATGAAGAACATGCTCATGAACTGTATAAAATAAAAGCAGATGGAGGACCAGACTATTTAGAACTAAAAGAAACTATCGATTGTACTAAAGAAATGTACGATTGGTTCTTGGATAATAAAATAAAAGTTCGTATCTTGTCTAAGAGTAACCCAGCGGATAATAGGTTTGAACGAATAAATATAGATGAATTGTAAATTAGCACTATACTGTAAGACATATAAAGGAGACTTTAAAAGAGTAAAGAGACTATTAGACTCAATAGAGCAATGGAATGAAGATGATATACCTTTCTTTATATCTTGTCCTAAGTTAGAAGAAGGAATGCTTGAAGACCTTATAGGGGATGAAGGGTATACTTTTATATCTGATGAAGAGATATATAAAATTAAGACTCAACTAGGAGGATGGGAAGACCAAATGTTAATAAAGCTTCATGCTTTCGATGAGATACCTGCAGATAATATTCTTATATTAGACTCAGATGCTTACTTTATTAAACCATTTTACATAAAAGACTTCATTGCGTATGATAATATTCCATATACTATTATGTATGAGAATAAGCAAATGATGGAGTATGAAACGTTACTTAAAGGAGGAGACTATAATAATACTGGTTACGCTAAAGCAGTAAGAGCTTATAGAACTATCTTTGGCGGTAAAGGAGATAAGATATACGACTACGGTCCTAATCCTCATCTATGGAATAGAGAAGTAATCGATAGCTTCAAGCGAACATACCTTCAGGTTAATAATATTAAGATGGAAGAGTTTTGTTTAGCTATGAAGAGTCAATATGGTATTCATTTTAGAGAGACATTAACGTATGGTGAGTATCTACATGCTGTTAGACCTATACCAATTATACCTTGCGGTCCATTCTTTAAAGTATATCACTGGAAAGAGTTATATGATTTCGAAGTCACTAACCAATGGTTCGATAAGGATAAGATATCTAAAAATTATAACGGAATAATATTACAAAGCAACTGGACATGATACTATTACAATTACACCATATGTGGTACGAGTCTAACATTATAGAAGAATGTTGGGACTCTATATACAGAGCTATTAAGTCAGCACCAGCTGTTGAGGTTAAAATTAAGATCTGTTATAACGAACAGACTTATATAGAAAAACCTAAGCATGCATCCCCTAGAGACTTCTTTAACAAGTTTGAGACTCATAGACTAATGCAGGAGTTTAATCCGGAATTAACTATTAAGACAGATAAAGATCCATTCTATAATATAGCTGATTGGAGAAGAGAAATATACGATGTAGATGCAAAGTATACTGTATGGGGAGAGTCTGATTGTCTAATGCCGAGAGACTTCTTTGCTGTGTTAGGAGCATTACAAGTACCTGTTAAGCATGTAGTAACGTTTGCTTCAAGACCTATGTGGGATAACTCTTGGGATATAGTTACTCATGATAAGCTTCAAGGATATAGTAAGCCCTGTCAATGTACCTCAGACCATAGAGAAGACTGTATAGAATTATTAGAAGCACCTTTAAAATATAAGGATTATATATCTCAGAAAGAATTAGATAAATTTAACGACGAGGCTGGTGACATAAATATTAAACAAGTTCCTCTTAAGATAGATGGAAGCTTAGTTTGTATCTCTTCAGGATTCGATACTCCATTTATAGCACCAGGCATGCATTTTGTTAGAGAAGATACTTGCTTTGAGGAGTATTGTAGAAAGAAAGAAATAATACAATTATGTGTTACTTCTAGATTGAAAGGACATAACTATAAACATCCTAGTAAGCGTATAGGAACAGATGCTACTAGAAACGATCAAGTATTTAAAGACTATCAAACAACTAGTATAGCAGCTATGATGAAATTTTTAGCAGAACTATGATAACACATTGTATTAGTACACATAACAACTTACCGTACCTTAAGCTCGCTATAAGATCTGTAAGGCAGCATTCATATTGGAAAGACGCTCCATTTATTATTCATGCAGAGAATTGTACCGACGGAACTAATGAATGGCTAAAGGGTTTTGCTGAGAGCTACGACGTAAACTATTATATAGATACAAACGATAAGCCAAAAGGTATAGGAGGAGGAATGAACTTCTGTGCTGAAAGAGTAGAGACAGAATACATTAACTTCTTACATTCAGACTTTGTTGTAACTCCTAACTGGGACTTAGAATTAATGAAGGTGCATGATGATAATGAAGATAAAAAACTATGGGTTAATTCTTTTAGAATAGAGCCTAATATGTTTAACGATACAGATAGACCCGGTACTCATTTTGTTCCTAAAGAAGCATTCGGAGCATATCATGATGACTTTAACCAACATGCTATGTTCAAGTATGCTAAAGAGTTAGCTAAGATGAATGATTTTATGATACCTAAAGGTGAAGGAGTATCTGGATTGGTTAAGAAAGAAGTATGGGACGAAACAGGAGGTAATGATCCTCAATTCGCTCCTACAAGCTGGGATGATTATGATCTATTTTGGAGAATGATACAGAATGGAGTAGAGTTTATGATGCCTACTAAATCAGTAGTATGGCACTTCGGTGCAAGAGGTTCACATAGATTAGAAGAGAATGATAATAAGACCTCAGCTAGACAAAGTAAACATGAGCAAATAAATGCTCAAAAATTTTATAAGAAATGGGGCGGAATGCCTAAAAAGAACGAATACGGAATGATATGCGGCATACAGTAATAATACCATCATATAATACATTAGAGCATCTAAAGAACACTTACAGTAGTTTACTTAAGTATGCTAAAGATGTTGATATAATTATAATTGATGATGCATCCTCTGACGGTACAGCTGAATGGTTAGGTACATTAGTTAATAAGGACTTAACATTTCATATTGCTAGGGAGAGACGTGGGCATACATACTGGTACGACGAGGGTATGAAGATGGCTAATACTCCTATTGTCTCTATATTACATTCAGATATGATAATAGGTCCAGGATACTTTGAAAATATGTTAAAGCATATGAAGCCTTTGAGTATAGTTTGTGCTACTAGAATAGAGCCGCCAATCCATCCTGCCGGTAAAGAGAAGATAGTAAGAGACTTTGGTATGGAAGCTGAAGACTTTAAATGGGATCTATTTGAGAAGTTTGTAGAAGACCATAGCAATAAGCAAATTGGTATTACTACTAAAGGTATCTTTGCTCCTTGGATGTTATATAAAGAAGATCATTTAAGTATTGGAGGACATGATCAAAGATTTGCTCCTTATGGATATGAAGACTCTGATATATTTAACAGATGGATTCAAGCAGGTTATCAAATGATTCAATCTAGAGATGCTTTATGTTACCATATGACTTGTAGAGGTCATAAATGGAATGCTGGAGTTGGTATAGAGAACTCAGACTATAAAGATACTATGGAACGTTGCCGTAAAGAGTACATACGTAAGTGGGGGGATTGGATACAGAATGATGAGTACCAATACCCATCTATAAATCCTAAGTTTGATAGAGGAATTATATTACATAATGGTAACGAACAGCTCTTAGAAGCATTAGAACCTTGGTGTGATACATTATATAGTGACTTAGACTATAAAGAGTATATTGATAAAGAGCAGAAGGTTAGCATAATGGATATGAAACGAAAGTTACTTCCACTTGACAACGAGAAGCAAAACGCTATATTTATAACAATAGATGGAAAGACATTTAACCAGCAGGACTTTACATACCTGATGCAATTAGCTGCCATAGTAAAACAAAGCGAGCAGTCCAAAGGTACTTTCACCTTAGGTAATTTAAAAATAGAAATAATAAAATATTATGAAGAAGTACTTAGTTGAATTTAAAATGATGGACGGCTCTAAAGAGAGAGTCACATTCGAAACAGACAGATTACAATGGACAATTGACCAATGGTCTAGAAATAGAGCAGTTGCCAAGTGGAATGTAATAAACGAAAACAATACGAATAGTAAAGCAATGCTATTTGGATAGTATAATAACAAGCTATTTATTTGTATAACTGAATTTTATTTCTTATCTTTATAATATGAAACAACTAGAAAAAATAGTAAAACAAGTACTTAACGAAGCAGCCAAAGTAACATTTGCAGGACATACGTTTGTACTTAAAGTGGACACTAACGAAGATCCACAGAAAAAAGGAGTAAAGGTTCAATTTCTACCAACTACTTTCGGTAAGATAACACCTACTGAACAGAATGATATTGCTATTGAATTAGAAACTAGACTAGAAAAAGGTTTAGGAGAGTATGAGTTAAGAGTCGAAAGAGATAGAAACTTAAAAGATAAGACTATTATTGGATTCTTTATTTATATTGAATACTTTGACAAGATAATAAGGAAAGCATTATCAGGACAGAATCCTAATGCTGCACCTGAACTTGAAAAACCAGCTGTCTAATATGTCGTGGTCGTACGGATATTATTCGGTAAGTGATCCTTCTCAAGAGATCATCGCTAAGTCTACAGCGCAAACAATAGATGAAGCTACAAGCATCTTCGCAAGAAGAAAAGGATTAATTCTATCAGAATTTCAAAAAATTTTCAAAGTAAAAGCGCATGACGGAACCAATAAAAAAACTCAGAAAAGTATTTCATGATATAGGACATCCTCTTAAGTTTAGGATAAAACAAGTACAACCCAGCAGAGAAGATATGGATAAAAAAAGTTTTAAAGTAGTTATCCAAGGTCTTAGAGAGATTGAAGATAGAAGAGACTTTCTTCAAGATGAAATAGGAATGGATGTAACTGCATACGAAGATAAGTTCTTCGATGTAATAGAGAACTTAATTAAAATGGCTTTTAATAAAGAGCAACAAGCATTAATACAGTGCTATCTTTATCAATTGCTGCCTGATCCTGATTGGGACGGAACAATTACAATAGAAGTAGGTAAAGATAAACAAGAAAAAGTCGTAAGCTTTAAAACAGTCGATGATGTATGGACTGCTTTACAGGCAATCAATTAAACTATTAGTTGCTTATGAACTTAAATGTTCGTATATTTAACTATAATTAAAATATAAAGGTTATAAATATGTTACAAAATTTAAAGATGATTCCTTGTCCTAAGTGTCAAGAAGACTACCCTGAACTAAGAAAGACTAAATACGGATATAATTTCTGTGTTAATTGTTCGACTGTAGAGTCAGTGGTAGGTATTACTACAGTAGAAGGTACTGGCGACCATACGTACAATGATATTATTATTATGGATGCTGGTAAAGCTAGATTGTTAGCACTTAAAGATGCTGAACTTAGAGGCGATAAGCAAGCTACCTTAGAGATTAACTCAACTTATGAGAACGATCCAGAACATAGTGAGTTAGCAGTATCCCAATCAGTAAAAGAAACTCTCATAACCATATTGGATAGCGAATCTGAAGTTCAATCTCAAGTAGATGATACTCAGCATGGCATTTCCGGAATAGACTACTAATGGCTAGACCTTCCAAAATACTTCCTAAAGAAGATATATTAAGAGCGATGAAGATGACTCGTTCTAATATGGCAGCAGCCAGATATCTTCATGTCTCTTATAACCATTATAAGAAGTACGCTAAGATGTATAAGGATGAAGATGGTGAGGCTCTATTAGAAGTTCATAAGAACCAAGAAGGTAAAGGGATACCTAAGTTCTTAAGTAATAAAGGTAACCAACCTCCTCTTATAGATTTACTAGAAGGAAGAGTTCCAATAGAACATTTCGACCCTCAGAAGGTTAAAACTAGAATCATACAGGAATGTTTAATAGAAGAGCAATGTAGCCATTGTACTTTCTCAGAAAGAAGAGTGCACGATACTAAGGTACCAATTATACTAAACCATAAAGACGGTAATAGAAAGAACTGGCACTTAAAGAATTTAGAGTTCTTATGTTACAACTGTGCTTTCCTATACGGTAAATCAGCTATATCAGATAAAGAAGTAGATGCTATGGAACATTATGTAGATAAATCTAAAGATGAATTTGAATGGGAAATGGATGATCATACTATTAACCACCTTAAGGAATTAGGTCTGTATGATGATTCTAAACCTGGAGATGAGTTTATATCGAGACAATAACCCTATTTATTATCATGGCAAAAAAGCGAACAAACAAATTATCAACGTTTAAAAAGCAGAAACCATTAGAGAGACGTGTTGCTGATGACTTAGTCAGAAAACACGAACGTAACGAATTGTTACGAGAGAAAGATATAGGTACATCTTTCCTAGATTTATTTTAACTAAAACTTTAATATGAAAAAAATAATTTTAATACCTGTTGCTCTAATTATGATCACAGCTGTTATGGCATTTGCTCCATCGATGAGACCTGCCTTTATGCTAACTTCAATTACAGAGTTAGAACCTAAACCAATTAAACCCTTAGTAATAGATTCACCATTACTAGTCAAAATAGAAATAAAAGTAAAAGGCCACAATGAGTTCTTAGATGCTCTTGGACATAGAGAATCAGGTAATAGATACGATATTGTAAACAGATACGGTTACATGGGTAAATACCAATTTGGTAAATCAACTCTAAAGACCCTAAAAATAAAAGTATCTACAGAAGCTTTTTTAAGTAGCCCTAAGTTACAAGAATATGCTATGCAACAACTTTTGATACGAAATAAAAGATCACTGCGTAAGTATATTGAAAAATATAACGGACAAATAGTTCACAGTGTATTAGTTACTGAATCTGGATTATTAGCTGCTGCTCATTTAGGAGGAGCTGGTAGTGTAAAGAAATGGTTTAGGACTGGTACTGTAAGAAAAGACGGTAATGGAGTAAAAATTACTTCTTATATGGTACAGTTTAGTAAGTATAGATTAAATATAAATTAATAAAATGAATAAGAAAAGGTTAATATTATTAGGAGATAGTCATTGTGCAGGTTTTGGAACTGAGTGGCCTGATCTATATAAATTTATAGGTCCAGTACCAATAGAGTTTAATCAACATTCATGGTTAAGAACTATTAGACAAGGTCAAGAGAATTTACCTAAACTAGCTCAGGAATTCGTACAAGCTATGGCTCCTAAAATTATTGGCACTCCAGCTGAGGATGAAATGACATCTATAAGAGAGAAGTTCGGCTGGGGTAAGTTGTTAGCTGATAAAATAAACATAGAGTATGAGAATATATCTTTTGATGCTATAAGTAATAAAGATCTTTACAGAAGAATTATAAAAGAGCCTTTCTGGAAAGGTACTCCAATTAATATGGATCTATCAAACGCAACTGTACTTGTAGGTATTACTGAACCAAGTAACATACTTACATATGAAGCTCCTCCTAGATCACAACAACTTAAAAATGTTACTCTAGAACAATTAGCTTTAGATATTATCTCTATTAAAAACTTCATTGAAAATAGAGGTGGTAAGATGTTATATTTTCATGTAGATTCATACCCTACACAGTTATACAATCCTGCTACTAATCCATACTATATGGAGATGATTCCATATTTAGTTATGCAACAATCGTTTACTTCTAAGTTAACAAAAGCATATCAGTATAGAAGGTTTGATGGTAAACATTTTGACAAAGGTACTCAAAAAATGTTAGCAGATATTATGTATAAACAGTTGGAGCATACAGATAATCTTCGTATCTTTACAGAGTAATAATTAAATACAATGAAGGTTATGCGTAAAAATGAGATCGAGTTCACAGTACATTTATCAAACATTAAAAACGATAGGATTCTGACGTTACAAGACGCCTACGCATTGGCTCCTGCATATAATATCTCAAGGTTAACGGCAAACCGGGTCTACACCATAGTGGAAGGTATATCAACACAAGAATATATAATAACAATAAAAAAATAAAGGTTATGGCAGAAAAAGGTGGAAATACTGAGAAGCTAAGATATGACTTCCCTACGGAAGCAGTATTAGAAATATGGATGGATAAATTAGATAGATGGCATAGAGTAACTTCTATGGTATTTAGATCTTATGATGGTCCTAGACAATATAGACAACCTATACAGCAACCAAAGCATGGAATGTCTTTTAGTGATGTTCCTATGAGAACTGTAAACTTTACTGATGGACCAGTTTATATGTCTCTAACTAATAGAGAGGTATATTATAAGAATACTCAAAAGATTATCGATAGCACTAAGTCATTAGAGTTTAGAAAGAAATCAGGATCAAGAGAATAATGATAAATAAAGGTAAATTAAGTAACGAAGACAGAGCAATTATTAAGCTTACATTAGATAGGACTCCTAATATATCTGATGAAGAGATGAGAAGATTCAGCTCTAAACATCCTTATGTAGTTGATCCCTTTGAAGGAGTAGATATTATAGATTGTACAAAAAAATATTATAGTACAGAGAACGAACTGTTCAATGATTACTTAGTACGTAAATTTGGCAAACTTGATTGGGTAGTAGATACATTTTATAAACTTAGTTACTCTAAAGGAGACAAATCTCTTCCTCATAAAGATGTAAAAAGCTCAACTCAGACTACAATTTTAATACTTGAAGGAGCTATTGAAGGAGGAGAAACTATTATAGAGGGTATAGATAGAGGACTATACTCAAATGGAGATTATATAAATTTTAACGGACATGATAACTTACATGAGGTTAAAGAGGTAATAACTGGAAAGAGAGAAGCTCTGATAATTTGGTTTAATACTAAGAAACAATTACTATAGGATGATAAATTTAAAATTTTCAAGTACTGAAGAATTCGAAACTTTATTCCGTAAAAAGAATACACAAGTTACTGATGGTATAGTTTTAGGAGTAGAAAAAGCTCTTACTAATCAAAAGAAACAAGCTGAATTATTTAATATTTCATTTGATGATGTAGAATTAGCATATGAAATTACTCTCCCACAGAGTCAATGGACAATAGCATTACAGTCGTGCCTAGATTTCTATCACGAAAGAGGAGACGAAACAGATAAGTGTATTGATACATGGAAGCTATTAGAAGCATGTAAGATTATGACTGAATGAAAGTAATACAGAGTTACATACCGTATAATAGTCCAAATAAATTTCAACCACTAAAGGATGAGATGTATGTTAGTATGCTTTCTTCTCTATTAATTAATAAGCATTATGGTGAATCGAATATCTATACAAATGAAGTATGTAAAAAGGTATTTAATGAAATAGGTATTCCATATACTAATATAGATACAGAAGTATTATCTAAAGAAGAAGCTAAAGCTTTTGCAATGCCTAAGCTAAAAGCTATGAAAGCTCAAACAGAGCCATTTTTACATTTAGACTTAGACTCTATGGTTATTGAGCCTCCTACATTTCCGGAACAACCTTTTTTATTCTCGCATATAGATCAACCAATAGTAAAGAAGAAACCAAAGAAGAAACGTTTAAGCCTTCCTAATATGTTTAACCATCTTAACAAGGACGAATGGTATCAGCAAGCTAACCAAGCCTATTACAGATTTATAAGTTACTACCAGCAGAACCTATCCAAATTAGACTTTCCAATACACCACTTCGATGCATCTACAGTACCTAATATGAATATAATAAAGGTCAACGATGTAAAAACTTTCAGTGCTGTTATAGAGAAAGTAGAAAAGGTTTATGAAAGTATAATAGTAGATTACGAAAAACAAGCTCCTTGGGAACTATCTTGTTTTATAGAGCAAGGATGTATTCACACGTACCTTAAAGCGATGTCAAAAGAATACCAAGAATGGCAAATTAGAGCAGAAGATACTAAGATAGATACTCACGTATTGTTTAAAGATGATCCAGTCAAATGCTCATTCTATAATGAACTTAAAAATTCTACAGCTACTAATGAATCTCTTCCTTCTTTTCCTTTAATATTTTGGCATGAAGCTTACTGTAATTCCTGTCACCAACCTCATTCAATGTCACATACTATTCCTTACGAATCAAAGTTTAAAGCTAATTTGAATTTAGATAAGTTTAAATTCTGGCATGTAGGAGGATCAAATAAAACTATAGCATGGGTACAAGCTATGCTTATAGGTCATATAGTAAAACACTTTGGAAAAGACTATGCCCTTAAAGTTAATAGTTACTTTAGAGATGATAGAATAAAAAAAGGTTACAAACCTATATTATCTCCTGGCGAAAAGATGTACGAGTACTTTAGCGGTACAGATTTATTTTCAAGTAACTGGATAAAGTCACTAAATTAGTTGCCTCACAACGTTTTAATTCGTATCTTTATATTATAAATAAAATTAAACGGTTATAATTATGATTCAAAATTTTCAAAAAGGTTTAGACTCTTACCTTACCAAAGAGCAAGTAAAAGAAGTTTGTCCATTAGCATTCGCTGAAGCTCCTACTAACCCTGATGTTAGTGGAAAGTATCTGTTTGTTAATACGGAAACTATTATTGATGATCTAGATAAACTAGGTTGGAAACCAGTAACTGCTGCACAAAGAAAGCAAAGAGGTGACAGTACAATCTTTAGTAAACACATGGTATCGTTTCAAAACCCTGATATCCAAATTACTAGTACAGATGGAGATAATGCATTCCCACGTATTATTATGACAAACTCTCACGATGGTTTACAGTCATTTCAATTCTCAGTTGGTATTTTTAGACTAGTTTGTTCGAATGGATTAGTTGTAGCTGATGAGAAGTTTTCTGATTTCAAAATAAAGCATAAAGGGTATACGTTTAACGAGCTAAGAGACGTTGTATCACTTGCAGTTAAAGATCTTCCTAACAAGGTAGAGGTACTAAACAGTATGAGAAATAGAATTCTTACTGAAGAGGAAAAGAATAAGTTAGCAGTAGATGCAATGCTAGTAAGAGCCGGTATTAAAATTGGCTCAGATAAAGCTAAGGAGTTCGAATATGATGAAGAAACTATTGTAGATATCTTAGAACCTAAGAGAAAAGAAGATGAAGGAGATAGTCTTTGGAAAGTATTTAACGTAGTTCAAGAGAAGATTACTCAAGGAGAGTTTCACGCTGCATTAAAAGGAGCTAAAGTAAGGAAGGTACGTAAGATTAAATCTTTTGAAAAGGACTTAAGTGTCAATAAAGAATTGTTTAAATTAGCAACAGCATTAATATAATGAAGAGTAAGAAATTAGTAACTAGGTTTATCAACCTATTAGTAAAAGCTAGAAAGCTAACACCAATAGAGAGATTAGCAAACAGAGTAGGTTATATGGGAACAGCATTTATTATGCTGTCTCCCTACCTCCTACCTTATGATAATATAGGAGTATATACCTATTTAGCTGGAGCATTATTATGTCTTCCTCAAGTATGGATAGCTAAGCAATGGAACTTAGTAGCAGTAAATTTAAACCTAATTATAGGTTATGGAATTGTATTTTACAAACTTATATGAAAGGAGTTATAGCAGGTAATTTTGATGTAATACATCCAGGCTACATAGCAATGTTTAAAGAGATGAGAACAAAGTGTGATTGCTTAGTTGTGTTACTTCATACCGATCCTTCCATAGAAAGACCATCTAAGTTAAAGCCTATCCTTAGCGTAGAAGAACGTAAAGATATGTTGCTTTCATTGAAATATGTTAATGACGTAGTACGTTATACATACGAAGAGCAGCTCTTAGACCTTATTAAAATGGGTGAGTTTGATGTTAGATTCTTAGGAGATGACTACATAAACAAACCATTTACGGGAGATAATTTAAAGGTTCCTATTCATTATTTAGATAGAAGTCACGGTTGGTCTACAACAAAGTTTAAACAATTAATAGCAGACAGTTTGATACGATAATAATATTTCGTATCTTTATAGAAATAAATAATAAAAATAAAAGTTATGGAAAAACCAACACAAATGTTCTTTGTTAAAGCAACAAGAATCAACGCTAGAATTCAAGAGTTAGTAATGCCAGGAATGCACATCATGATGGATGGGTATCAGTATGAACAATTAAGTAAGAGACCAGTTGGGAGAGCTAAAAAGCGTACTCTATTAAGTACTGAATCTAATACTAAGTTAGTAATATATGCATAGTATGGTAAACGGTAAAAGTTTAGCAATAGGTATACTATTTTTTCTAGGAGCTCATTTTATAACATTCTACCAATTAAATGGTCAGTTTTTAAAGACCACAGATTGGTTCAGAAAGAATGAGTTCCTAGTAGCTGCTGCAGGTATAGGATTATCTTATTTCTATATTTACGGAACTAAGTATACAGTTGCCGGAATGGATGGACTACTATGGCCAGCAAGGTTCATAGGATTTAGTATAGGTATGATACTATACGCAATACTACTTAACCATCACTTTAGTGAAGGAATAAATACTAAAACAGTTGTAAGTTTATCATTATGTTTCATACTAGTAGCAATTCAGGTTTTATGGAAATAGATAAAGAGAGTGAAATCGTTAAAAGAGGTTTATGGGATCACTATTCAGAACTACCTAACCCTTCATGGTATGAGTATAAAGAAGAGAACGATGATTAAATTATATACATACGGAGATAGCTTTACAGCTGGAGATGGAACTCGAGTACCATTAGTTAAAGACGATGGTAAAACCCAAATAGATGTTCCTAACCCTCTTAAGTTTAAATTCTGGGTAGATATAGTTGGTGAAAATCTTAATGCTAACGTAGTAAATAGGGGAATAGGTGGACTATCTAATAATATAGTATTTATGAAGTTTTTAGCTGATTTAGATAAGTTTAAAGAAGGAGATACAATTCTCTATTCAATCGGCTGGACAGAACGTACTGATTTCATAGTAGATAAAGCTACTAGAGAAAGCTTAAATCCGGTAAACATAAACGGAGATATAATCAGACCTACTTACTGCCAGACTATTAGTAGTAACTTTGAAAACATCTATCCCCCAGATAGATTTAAACATAGGTTAGCTGAAATATACAGTAGAGAGCCACAGGATTTATCTATAGCTATGCTTAACTTTAATCTTAACTATAAAGTACCTAATAACCACTTAATTAAAGTGGAAGATACATTAAGAGTTAAATTAGTTACTGATTACCTAGAAACAAAAGGTATTAAATGTCATATTTGGAATTTAGTAGAGATAGTAGGAGACTTCTCAAGTATTGAAGAAGAGACAAAAGGTAAGATTAAAGATGGACATTGGGGATGGGCAGGTGGTCATAAGTTTGCTAAACACATAACTAAAGCTATTAAGAATGGTTAAATTTATTAAATTAAGGTTATGAAAAAGGAACTAAGAATAGTTGGGTTATATGAATACAATGATGTTTATCAAGTCATAGACACTATAGATGATTCAGTTGTATTTCAAGGAAGTAAAGAAGATTGTAAAAAATACAAACGTAAAAACAAATAAAGGTTATGAGAAAATTTTATAGAAGTACGAAAAACAAATACCTAACAGGTGTTTGTGGTGGGTTAGGGTACCACACAAAAGTAGACCCGATTATATGGAGAGCATTCTTCTTATTATTAGGACCAAGTGCAATCGTTGCATATTTAGTATTAACCATTTTAACTGAGAAGATATAATATGTTACCTTTAAAAGAAGAATAAATATGATTTTAACAATAGCAACTTATTTTATTATAGGAGTAATGTACTCTATGGCTTTAGAGACATGGACTACTAATAACTTAGAAGGAAGATTAGGTCAACCTTGGACTAATAATGAAAGAGTATACCATATAGTATTATGGCCTTTATCACTGTTTATATTTGTTTATAATTTCTTGAAAGAGATATTTAAAAACGATTACTAATATGAATGTAGCAATCTTAACTAAGATTATAAAAGAGACAGATAAGAACTGGAGGTTCATATTTGAATCACCTTTGTATGAGAAACTAGAATATGTACCCGGGCAATTGTTACAGTTAGTTGCTAAGCCTGGAGTAGATGGCTCAGTAGTTAGAAACTATTCCATTGCTTCATGGCCGGACGGTAGTAATAACTTCGAACTAGTTATAACTTATCTTGAAGGAGGTCATATGTCTAATTACTTATTCTTGGAAGCAGAGATAGGAGACGAATTTCTTTATAGAGGACCTATGGGAATATTTACACTACCTCAAGACATTATGAATAGAGATATTATGTTTGTATCTACTGGATCAGGAGTAAGTCCTTTTCGTTCAATGGTCAATTACTTATATGATAATGATATAAAATTTAAGAGCATTAAACTATTCTTCGGTACTCGAACTCATAAAGATATATTATATAGAAAAGAGTTTGAATTCTTAGCTAAACAAATGCCTAACTTTGAATATATTCCTGTACTGTCTCAAGAGAAAAAACTAGGATATAAAAAAGGACACGTCCATGAGCATTACCTTAATGATATTCATGTGATGGATGATAAGCCATTAGTTTACTTCTGTGGTTGGGATAGAATGGTTTCTGAAGGAAGGTTTCACTTAGATAAGCTAGGATTTGAAATGATGAAAGATATTAGAGTAGAAATATTTGGATAATAACTTAGTAAGTAGTTGCTTTTCCGGAATATTCTTCTTATCTTTAAGTATTAAAGAAAGAGAGATATACTCTCTTCATACTTAACTTAATTTATTCTCATATGATTCAACCAATTTACCACACCGACGACAACATCAAAAAAATTACTCAATCTCTATTAGAATCTAATTCGATTACACCCGAATTCGCCGACGATATATACAACTTAGTATACAATAAAAATTTAACCGACCAAGAATAAATCTCGGTAATAACTCGGGGAAAAGTTGCCTCCCCGAGTAATATTTCGTATCTTTAAGTATAAATAAAAACAAATAGAGGTTATGACAGAAATTATCAACACAATCAAGGACTTAAGAACAGTAAACTTCATCGACGGTAGAACTGGTAAATTTAGATTTATTTCTAAATGTAGAGCTGGATATCCAACTTGTAATGAAGTAAAGTTTGATAGAGAGAATAAAATGTATAGTGAGAATCCAGGTAGATTACTTAACGCATTTAAAAGAGGAGCTTTACTAACTGTAGAGTTTAATCCTGCTGGAACTGACCATTGGTTAACAGTCTTTGCTAGAGTAGGCAAGAAGGTTAAGTTTATGGATGAGGCTATCATGAGAGGTCTTGAAGTAGGAACTATTAACAGTTGTTTTGATAATACTAACCTAATGGATAGTAATCAATATAGAGCAGTTAATTCTAAGACTTGGGCAGATAAAGCTTTTGTAATGAATTCAGTAGAGATAAAAGATCTGCCTCCAGTAATAGCTGGAGTAGATTTCTCTGAATCACTAACACAATTAGCAGCATTATAATTATGACAAAAGTAGAAATTATCAACGAGATTATCTCGAGAAAGAAAGAGGAGCTTCAATTAGCTTACAAGAAATCTGAAAAGCAGGCTAAGGATAGAAAAGCAGCAGCTTTAAAGTTAATCAATGAGTACTTTACTCCTGAAGAAGGGATTACAATTGCGATCGGTGGTTATGATGCATCATCTTTCGAATTTCAAAGAGCTCGTGAAGACTACACCTATTTGAAAGAATTAATTACTCTTAGAACTAATGAAGACTGGGAGACCGGAGAGGTAAAGAACATTAATACTTCAGTTTACTCTACGAGTGATAATAGTCTTTGGGAATTAGAAAGATTAAGAACTGTTGGACAAGTAGCTGAGATCTTAATTGATCATCAAGATGATATTGTAGCTGGGCTTAATAGTATTAAAGCAAGCATTGTAGTAGATAGAAAACCAGAATTTAAAATCGGAAGAGAGCTTGAAGCTTTAAGAGAAGAAATTAATGACGTACAGTTGAAAGAAGCTTTAGACTTACTTAAAGATAAAGGGTTAGAGTTTAATGGAGAGAAGAAAGGTACAATAGATATTAGACATACTTGGACTCAAAGATATATTCAAAAAGCTAAGATATTAAAGACAACTAAGTCTGGCTTATCAGCTGATTTAGAGCTTACGATGGCTTACCGAGTTGGAGAGATAAACGAGACTACAATTTTTCATAACGTTAGAATGTCTAATGTAAATGATTTACTTTGGCAGTATAGAGATTATGTAATCAAAGCTGAAGCGTAAAACGTACTATTTATTTAAAAGACACATAAAATGAAATTAAGTAAAGCAATATTAGACGAAGCTCTGCAGTCTACTAATAGAGGAGAGCAAAATAGAGAGAAGATTGAAACTAATCTAGAAGATATAACTTTCAATATGATAAGCGGACTATTCGGTAAGATGATGTTTGGCTATAACTTACCTAACCCAGACGACTCTAGTACTTCAATACATAATGAAGAAGCTTTAAATAGATGGAAGTCCGGAATTAGAGAGAGATATGGTAATGTAAATATAACACTAGATAATACAGGAGGAGTTCCTTGGTATGATAAAGTTAAGATTAACAATGATCAATTTATAAATGATAAAGAAGTTTATACTACTCGTAAGGGTAATTGGATGAACAAAGAAAGAGATGCAGGCCGTACTTCTGGTTTGGATTAGTGATTGTAGTAAAATGTGTAATCACTCTAATAATATTTTACATTGTTATGAATAGATTACTTAATTGGATGGATAAATAATCCACCTTTTAGTTGGAAGTATGCGTATTATTTCTTATCTTTATATATAAGATATAAGTTAAAGTTCTTTAAAATATTAAACGATACAGCAGGAAAGAGTTTCTACTAGGATCAAAGGTCGATATGAGAATGTAGTACCTTTAGGAGTAGAGTTAAATTGTAGCGAATGAGATGAGATAGTATCAATAGTTCTCTAGATTCTGAGAAGTGAGTACCTAAACTGTCACCAAATTAAGGTGGAATAAAAAGAGCAGGACGAGAATAGCGAGTAGATGATGAGGCTTGACTTTGGGGACCTAAGAACAATAGGTCATAAATGGCGAAGAAATGAACAGATGTGATAAGCTGGAGGAATCGAGATTCAATTCAAGAATCGAAAACAATATCACAGAGAGATTCCTGACACCCCCCCTCACTGCCCCGAATAAAGGTTAATGTTACTTACCTTACCCAAATAGTAACAAAGATTAAAATAAAAGGTTATGACAGTATACAAAGACGAAATAGTACAGAAGGTACTAGACTTGATTGCTAAGAAGCAATTAACCGGAGAGACTTTTCCGGAAATGACAAGCAACAGAATAGATGCTTTGTCTGATTCAATTATCCACGAACTTAAAGATTACTCACCAGACTATCCTGAGCAGGTTGACGAGACAGTTAAATGGAACTTAGAACAAAACTTAACACATTGGTAATGGCAGAGAAAGAAAAACGATACGTAATGTCGGTAGATATGTACGTATACGCTAAAGATGATTACATGGCTCGAAAGAAAGCTCATAAGATGATTGATGCGATGGAGGTTCTGAATGTTAATGCTAGACCAGCCATCACAGAATTAGGAGAGCAACCATTTGCATCACTGGGGTATAGAAAACTAAGTGATCATTCTAAACCGAGAGATAAATCAAAAGATAAACCTTTACCATTTTAATTATGATACCAGGAAAGCAACCTAAACTATTATTAACCCTCGATGAAGTAAAGGGTGATGGAAAATTAACGTTAGATGGGTTAGTTAAGGAGTTAATGGTCCAAATGAAAACACGAATTGGAAGTTGGTAAGAGAACGAGATAATTTAACCAAGTATTCTGATGATGTTTTGTGGATAGAATATAATCCCATAAATGGAGAATTCAAGAAAAAACATAAATTTATTGAAGTAGGATATAGGTTACTTATGTCTCCATTCAATCATTCATTTACATGGCTAACTACGAAAGTAACCGAAATCACAGAAAAGGGAGATTTCCACGTAAAATTTAAAACAAAAAATAGTAACTACACATTGTATAAGATATGAGCCTATTATATAAAGATAGTAAAGATGTTACTATAGCAGTTTCCCTAGCATTAATAGAAGGAAAGATAGTACTAGACTTCTCATCTGACTGTGGAAAGTTTGGTACTGACGAAATGTTAGATGGGTATACTCTAACACCTGAAAGGTTATTAGAGATACTACAAGAAAGAGAAGATATAACTGATGAAGAAAACGATTCGTAAATTATGGTAGAAATTATAAAACATACATTAGGAATATGTGGAGAGCACTGGCATCCAAATGTCATAACCTTGTTAGCCGGCTCTCCCATTATCCTTACTACTGTACACTATATTAAATGTAAATGTGGTGGATGGTTTAACCATAAAAAAGATTGTAAGAAAGATTATGATGCGTAGATTAACTATTATGTCCATATTAGAAAATGTTTATCCTTGGATTAAAAACCACTATGGTAGGTCTAAGTATAAGAAGCAATTCCCTTCTATTAAATATGCGACTAATATCTATGCTAGACTTTCCGGAACTCCAATAGCGGACGGAGAAGGAAGTGAAGATATAGTTGGTGAGTACGATAGAGAGATGAATACTATATGGATATACTATCCTAATATCAATTCAGAACTTCATCTTATTAAGACTATACTTCATGAATACCAGCATTACTTACAATCTCCATCTTGGATGAAGAGGTACTACGATATGGGATACGAATATGATGATCATCCATATGAGCTTAAAGCATTAGAGGAAGAGAAATTAGGAGAGACAATTCAAATATTAACTCAAATAGAATACTAATATGTTTAAGAAACTTAAAAAGCTTTGGAATTACCTACAATGGTTAGAAGAGCAGAGAATAGAGATTGATTTCAATTGGAATTCAGGAGAATCATTATTCTTAATACCGACAATAGAAATAAGTAAGAAATTAAGATGCAATTCTATTTTGTGGTTAAAATGGAGTTTAGATTATAACTATTAAATAATAAGACATGAGGTTAAACGAAAAGAAAGTAGGAGATGTATTTAAAATGATAGGTATGTCAGCAGTTGGTAAAGAAGTGTTAGTAGAAGCAACATTGATAGAAGACGAAGATAGAAACTATGTAGTGAACTCTAAAGGAGTTAGGATACTATGTGATGGATGGGAGTCGGTTTATCCAAAATAAACCCTTTTTTAGTTGCTTATGAACGTTATAATTCGTATCTTTAAGTATAAATCAAAACAAATAAAGGTTATGACAAATTTAATTGGAACGTACAAGTACGCAAGCAACGAGATCAAAGGTTACTCGTTATCGACATTAGCTAAAGGTGAGAAAGATGATTGTTTCGTAAGAGCAGTAGCTTCAGCTACAGATGTTACTTATGAAGTAGCTCATGCTTATGTTAAAGACTTCTTCGGTCGTCAAGATAAGAAAGGTACTAATTTTGTAAGTACTACTATGATGAAGCTAGAAGATAATGGAATGCAAATTGGTAACAAGGAGTTTGATGTTAGAGTATTAAGCAGAAATGAGATTACTAATAAGTATAAGCTTCATGGAGATATAGTAAGACGTAAGAAGACTGTTAAGTCTTTTATCAAAGACTATCCTAAAGGAACTTATATTGTAGGAGTATCTAAGCATGCATTTACAGTTATAGATGGCATATTAATCGATAACGCTGGAGAAGAATTTAGACCTACTCGTAAAGTAGATAGCGTATTTCACGTAGAGAATTTAAGAAAAGAGAATGTTCAATTAAGCTTATTTTAATATGGCTCTATGGAACGTATCACATAATGGAGAAGAAGAGATAATGTATTCGGAGGGCTCGCTAGGTCTTCCGGGTAGCTTATCAGGAGCTTGGGTTAAGAGACATTACTACGAAGTGCCCTATACTAATGTAGGTAAAGGAGGAATAGCAACTATAAATGGTACTACGTATCATACTCCATCTTGGATAGAAGTTCACCCTGATACTACTACAGATGATATATTAGTTATAAAGCAACCCTTTGAAGAGTTATTTGTTAAAGTTAAACAAGAGACCTGGTCATTTAAGTCTGCTACTTCAGATAAAGAGTATACAGTTAGACGAGGTAAGAACGGATTAAATTGTGACTGTTGGGGATATATCGCCCATAGGAAATGTAAACATCTAAAAGAGGTAAGAAATGAAACAGGAGAAGAAGTTTAAACTAGCTTATAGCAAAGCTAATAAGGTTATCAGTAGCTGTACTAATGCTCATCATGTTAAAGGAGCTAGAAAGTATCTTAGTTTATTTATACTACAGTTTACTGAAAACTTAGGAGGTAAGAAGTATTGGTTCGAATCTGAGCACATACCTTATTATAAAGAGTTAAAGAAACATCTAAATAGAAAAAGATATAGTTATGGAGAATCATAGAACAGAAGACGAACAAAGAAGAAGTAGACAAATGAGAGATAGTGAACGCATCGCTGGATATGCTGTGCTGGGGTTAGTAGCTCTAGTACTCTTTATGGCACTCTTTCTATAATGGCTAAATGGCAACCAAGAAACGATTACACTCCTATTGCAGTTGTGTATACTAAAGGAGCAGGTAAGAAGTTTTACATCAAAGTATTTACTTCATTAGCTTGCGTAGATAAGATCATCAGTCCTCGAAGTAAGTACATGCCAGAGAATACTACGATAGAGGCTATAGGACAAGGAACAATATTTGAAGAAAGATATAGAAATAAATATAAGATATGAGCAAGTTTGTAAATAGGTACGGAGATGAATTTACCTTTGAAGAAAATGATAATGGTAATATTGAATGGAAAGGTAACTTCAAATGGTGTCGCATTGGTATGCCTAATGACTACAGTAAGGCATGGGAGTACTTTAACGAAGTCTATGGAGGATTAAGCTTTGAAGACTTTAAAAAGGATGTGCATAGCTATGATGAAGAGAAAGAAGCTTATGTCTTTCCGGATGTAATACCTCTTATAACATCTATGACAGATGTAATCGATATGGTAGATCCTTCTGGAGGACCTTATGTAACTGTAGGTTCGTCTATGGGATACTTCAATGAAGAGTGGAAAGGTCGGATAATAACTGACATTGTTCCTAAAGATGATGGATACTTGATAAGAACAGAGGGGGGTGGGGGCGTTTCCTCACTCACCGAAGGTGACACGCGCGAAATAAACTAAGTTTTATTAGGAAGTTACAATTATATTTCTTATCTTAAGGTATATTAATTAAAATAAAGGTTATGATAGATTTAAATAAAGAAATGGCTTGGGTTACATTTTTAGATAATGGGTGGGAGACAAAATGGTTTCCAGTATTATGTCCTATTACAAAACGACAATTAGAATTTGATGTTTCTATTATGGATCATTGTCGATTGCAGTTTAATAAGAAAGATAATTGGGTAAGTTTTGGTATTGCACCAACTAGTCAAATGATTATGAAAAACTCAGTAAGAGATAACTTATAATATGAGCGATTTCGAATTCTATCCTAATACCAGTCCTAAAGAGATGCTTGAGTTAGGAGTCTTTGGTACGTCATACTTCGGAGTAGAAGAGCTACAAGGAGATTATGACTACCAGAGTTTGTTTGCAGAATGCTTAGATGGCATTAGTCCTTCAATGTACTTAAATGAGAAGTATAGTCCTAAAACTAATCACTTTAAGATTAGGAGCGGTATGCCGTATGAGTATTGGTTAGAGATGGGATGGTTTAATGATGATGATCCATATGGTTGGTTTGAATGGTATATAAAATATAGTAATGGCAGACGTCACTCAGATGATGAAAGACAGATAAGACGTTGGCAAGACTTTGCAGGACGTAATGGAAGGTGGAGACATAATATTTATAAGAAGATATACCACACAGGTGATTGGAAGACAGCTCCAAGAGTACAGCAGAGTTTATTGCATTGGGGGTATAGAGTAAATGAGACAGACTATAATAATTGGTTAACAACATACAAAGACAATCTATATGAGCATTAAGAAAGTATCAGTAACAAAGACATCAACCTTCATCATAGATGGAGAGGGTGTAGTACCAAGAGAGAGGATAGTCGATCTCTCTCATAATTGGACAGAGAAAGACGTAATACTATTCAAGAAGATAGCCAAGCAAGGAGGCACGGTTAGGATACAGGATGTAAAGTATATAGTAAGACCAGGAGAACAGATTACTAACTCGCAGTTCCAAAGAGATGGAGGAGCAGCTAAAATGCATGGACCAGAAGAATGAGTTGGAATCATAGAGTAATGAAACACGACAAGGCAGATGGAGATGATGATTGGTATCAAATTCATGAAGTTTATTATGATAGTAAACGAGAACCAGATAGTTGGACAGTAGATGGGATTAGCCCAGGAGGTAATACGCTTGAAGACTTAAGAGATGAACTACTTAAGATGTTAGAAGCAACAGAAAAAGAGATACTAGATTATAAAGATTAAAAGAAAACTATGATCAGAGAAGAAGAGTTAATTCAATTAGGATTTAATAGAACAGACGTAAGTAAAGAAGAGAGTGGTGATAAAGCATTTTACTACTACACATACGGTATTGGCATTGGTGGGATAAGTCTTATTACTCAAGGTAATGATGATGTAAAGAATAATAATTGGTATATAGAGGTATTTGAAGATGCTAATATTAGGTTTACTACCATAGAGGACCTAACAAAGTTTATACAGGTAACAGAGAAGAATATAATAACATCTTCAAAAGATAAACAAACAGGACCTTGAAATGAAAGAAGCAATAGAATTTTACCGATGGATGCTCGAGAATGATACACTAGAGAATTGTGAAGAGTTTATTAATCACAGTGATGAAGATATGTTTCGTGTATTTAAGCAACAACAAGATAGCTTAAGTCCTATAGATAATCATAATCAACCGGAGACAAACAATACTACATTCATAATGGATGAAGAGATGTTAGATAAGAGAATGAAAGTAATAGGACAGAATGGTAATACAGGAGAGCATTATGAGTAAGATAATAGTTATGCAGAGTACAGTAGATCATATACTTAGAAGTAACCCAGAGGCCATAAGTACTATAGAGGCATTAGGCGTTCCGGAACAATGTGAGATATATGATGATAAAGATAATGTCATAGGCAAATACTTTAAGTTTATAGATGGATAAGATAACAGATTTAAAGTTTAAGGAATGGGCTTTTAATAAGCCTCTCACTATAGGACTATGGAGACCGCACGTAGTAGAAGAAGGCTTTGTAAAGGACTATATAAGTCGTGCTTCAATACAAACAGATGATATAGTAATATTGTAAAGTAAAAAGGTTATGAGAAGAAAAGGACAATACTATGGATGTGAGATGGAGAGTAAGATCTATAGAGAGATAGTAGCAGAGAAGGAAGCACTTGTAAGAAAGCTTAAAGGACAGCCAAGCTTGGGAGATATTAAGCGAGGTATGAAGAAGCGGGGGCGCTTTTCCTCTCCTTAACCGAAGGTTTCACGCGGATTCTCAACGATGTTTCGAATCAATCCACCCATCTACCATACCAAATACGACCATATATGCCTAATATATTAACAAGCAAAGCTTCTGGTCATGCTAAAAGCATCACCTAAAGGGTACTTCATACCCCGTGTCTGAGTACATTAAAGACTTTGGTGATATATAGATACCAATCAATGGAGGACTATGCTTAGACATAGAGAGATTAACGTCTAAATGCATTGATAGTACTCATCTACCATGTAAGCCTATTAATAATACCGAGTGTATATATTTATATATGGATGAGCGTTGCTATCCTTGGTTAGAAGATCATAGAATATACTACAATAGACCCTAAATTAGACCATATAGACATAGAGAATGTACTACAATATGGACATATATAGAGAGGAAGTGTGTATAGAATAATAAGAATAAGTGTATGGAATGATAAGAAGATAGACAAGGCCCGCACCTCCCTCCCTTCTTTTTTTCTCTAGAGAGTTAGCCAAATAGTTGCCTATGAACTTTATAGTGGAACAGTTGCCTAAGAACTTTATACCGGAACACTTGTCTATGAAAAAGGTATAGGACCAATAAAAGTATATGGGGTATTAGTTGCCTAACAAAGATATTATTCGTATCTTTATGTTATAAGATATAAAGGTTATGACATACACACAACAGATTAAGGAGAGTAAAAGGGTATTGGGGCTTATAGAGGCACTAGAAGACAACGAGTCATTGGAGTTTGCCTATGGTATAGGCTTCAAAGGAGTAGCTAATGTATATAGCCTTAAATGTTATATAGATGCACTAGGTGATAAGTCCTATAGTGTCTGGAGTAACTACAGTGGTATGAATGTAGGCTCTTTGACTAATACTAGAGTACATTGCTACACATACGATATGATGTCCCAGAGGACTGTATACTCATTCAAGCTATGGGAGATGGAGATAGGTTTAACAATAGATAAATAATAGATATGGATATAGATAACACATTGAAGCACATAGGCGGTATAGTATTACTAGCCATAGCAATCATCATAGGGGTATATCTTATTAAGGCTCTTATATGGTTAGGGGTTGGATTGCTCTACCTGATGATGTTACACCCACTAGGAGTTCTTATAGGAGGCTTTGGTAGTATAGCTGCTATATGGTTTGTACTTAAGATACGTGATGGGTACTTCCGGAATAAATAACCTTCCGGAATTGACTAGCCAAATATGGGCAATAGGTGGGCAGGGTGAAGGCACATAGATATCAAGGTGATAGCACAGTGACAGTATAGTTCCCTAAGTAGTTGGTAGCCTGCTCCTGCGGAGCATACGTGGTTGTATATTTCTGATGATTTTTTAGACTATACTTTTTTATATATATTTATATATTCTAAGTAATATAGCTGTCGTTGTATATATAATAGAAAATGCTACATAGAGCAATACGAGTACAACCTTATATCTAAACCTTCTTTTCATGTATCCAATTCTCTAAATCTACTTTTATATTGTTATTTGAGTTAGTCTTATTAGAGGATTACACTTATATTGCCAGTAGGTATGCCTATAGAGGCTGGAATACTATGATTCAACTTCATTTATCATTAAATAACACTTAAGTAAGTTACTTGACTTTAGCCATACCTTTTTCCTATAGTACTTTTAGGGGTATTTCTAAAGGATACTAGTAAAAAAAAATTTAAAAATCCCGTCTAGAAGACAAATCCAAGGATAGTACACCATATTACAACAGTAATTGCAGTAATACTAATCCAAGCAATGGGTTTTAAATTACGGTTTAGCCAATCTTTCATATTAATTCGTGGTTATATCAGAGAATGCTTGTTCATATATGTGAGATAGTTGTTTTCGTGGATGAATTAGCCGTAATTCACCTACTTTAACGAATAATTCGTCTTTCAACCCACGTGAATGGGCTTCATATACTATATCTTCTATAGAACTATACATGATCTGTCTTCTTATAAATATAAGATACGAATTATAACAGTAAGAAACTACTAAATTCTTGACTATTTATCAATATGAAAGAAATAGATTCATCAAAATTATTTGATATCTTTACATTATCAGATGAAGAGGTATATGAAGAGCATAGCCAACAGGAGCAACTAAAGAATCCTTTTGTATTAATGGGTATGGTACTAAGAGGATTAGAGAATTGGATAATGTTAGATCAAATGTACCGTCAAAAATACCCTAAGCAGTATTCCAGTGTACGTAATAAGATCCGTAACAAGTACAATGACAGATTAATCACATTACTTAATGATATCAATTGGGATAAGTATGAGACGATCTATAGTATAGGAGAGTCATATGAACGTAGAGAAGTAGAGAATGGATTGAATCATTTAATAAAGTACTATGAAAAGTTGGAAGATTACGAGAAATGTGCTATATTGGTTAAGTACCTCTCTCTTCTATATATGGATAAAGTAGATGTGATAGGGCAGGTTAATGATATACTAAATGAAGTAGTCTAACCAAAGTCACTAACAAATACATAGTTTCCAGTATCAGCCGAAGGCTCTTACTAAACATGGATCCAGTGGCCGTAGGCAAACATATACTTAAGACCGATGGATAATAGAAAATATAAAAGACTCCCTTATGAATCTCTGGAGGAATGGATAGAAAGACTGTCTTCTAAGAACTCTACCTGGTATAAAGCAAGACTTCGCCGTAAAAGGTATAAATGGTTTTACGACATTTGGCCTTATATACTAAAAAGATGGAGTAAGATATAAATCCCGCGGTGGAACTTGCGCGCGTTTGCGCGGCGGCTTCGCCGGTTTAATTTTTTTACCTATGCAATACACACCCTTAATAAAACGCCACATTCGACAAGCACGGTTATACGCTAGTCATTCTCCTGTTATATCACCTAAGGTGGGATGTGTAATAACTATGGAGAGCGACGTGCTAACGTATGGATGGAATGAGGATTTACGTCAATTACCTAACTATAAAGCTAGCGGTTCTTCGGGTAGAGCGATTCATGCAGAGGAATCTGCTATTCTTAAAGCTGTTAACAATCCACATATATCATTAGTGGGTACTACTCTATTTTCTACAAGAGCTCCTTGTTGGGTTTGTGCTAAGATGATTATGCAGGTTGGTATTAGTACTGTTGTATGGGGATCTCCTCATAATGATGATGGAGAGGGTATTAATTTATTACGGGCAGCAGGAATAAAAGAGGTACAGATTAGTAATTTAGTTAATAATAATTAAAAATAACTGTTACTTTAGTTGCTAGTTACAATTATAATTCGTATCTTTAAGTATAAGATATAAAAATAAAGGTTATGGCAAATTTAAACACATTTTCAATTACTACTCAAGTTCAATTCGACGAAACTCTTATGTGGGTTTCAGATCTATACAAAGATGTATATGGTTCTAGACCTAGAGGGTTTAACTTCCATACTTGGTCTTTCCAGGAGTTAGCTGGTTTCGTTAATGATTTATCTGAAGAGAATGATAGACAAGTACGGGATGAGAAGGCTTCTGAAATGAAGTCTCTTAAAGATGTAATGTCCGTAGGTGCTCCTAATAAGAAGACTGCCTTAAGGTGGTTAGACCAAGCGGATGCTTACTTCATGTATGGGGATGATGACTTCTATGAAGATAGTATAGAAAAGTACGGTTGGGTATCTAAACAGTTTGAATTATGTTAAGATTAACCACAATTATATTTCTACTGTTTACAATCTGGGGTTGTGAGAAAGATTCAATATATCCAGATTTTAACCCTAATGCGGAGATGGTTTTTCCGGTAGAAGCAGATGCAAATGGATATTACCATGTACCTTTAAATTGGACAGGTGAATATTACCCCTACTTTAATCTTAAGGTAAATGCCGATAATACTCCAGAGTGGGCTCACTATAATGATATGAGTGTTGTTACAGGAGAATTCGATACGGATACATACTTTGTCCTTGGTGACTCCGTCGCTTTCACTATCCCTCTCTATAGTCCATACTTGGGCTTACAAACTTATGAAGGATTTCCTATCCCTATAAGAGATACGATAGTTTATTTAGATCAATTTGCAGGGACAATAGTGCCGATAGTACAAAATGACACAAGAATATACTTTACAGAAGAGGGAGAAAGGTTAACTTCTACAAGAATAGTAGGACCTTTTCCACCGGAATTAATAGGAGATACTATATCAATATATATGAAAATAAAATGGGATATAGGGGATATATTAGAAAAAGACCATTATGTTGAAAAATTTATTGTAGAATAGTTGCTATTCCGAATTTTTTTTAATACCTTCGATATATAATAAGATTTTAATATATAATATATATAATTAATTTATAATTCATTTAATAACAATATAATATTTTAATTTAATAATAATAATATAATTAAGTAAATAATTCATAATAATAATAATTTAAAAAGGTTACCTATGTTAAATGCAGAACAGATACAATCCAATTGGGATAAACACATTAAAATTGTAAACCACTATATTACCGGTGAACGTAAACAAAAAGTACTCGATATGCTTAATGCTATGTCTGATATCTATTGTATGGCGCCTGCAAGCGGTAAAACTTGGTATCATAATGCTTTTGCAGGAGGATATGTAGATCATGTAAATAGGGTAGTACAGTACACTGTTAAGCAATCTAATTTATATAAAGAAATGGGAGGTACTATTGACTATACTGATGAGCAGTTAGTTTTTGCAGCCTTATTTCATGACCTAGGTAAGCTGGGTGATGGTGAAAAACCAAACTATATACCCCAGACTGATAAATGGAGACAAGATAAACTTTCAGAAATGTATACGTTTAACCCAGAATTAGATTTTATGCTTATACCAGACAGATCTTTATTCATTCTCCAGAAGTTCGGTATACAGGTAGACCAGAAAGAATTCTTAGGTATTAGATGTCATGATGGAGTATTCGATAAAGCTAACGAAGCTTACTTCTTTAGTAACGTAGAATCATCTAGACAAAAGACTGCTTTAATTTCAGTACTACATACAGGTGACTTCTTAGCATCTAAAGTAGAATACGACTTATGGAAGAAACAAGGAGGAGAATCTAAACCTAAAATTACAACATCAAAATCAACTACAGGAAGACCAGTAAAAGCTTCTGAAGGGTTATCTAATTTAATTAAAAACATATAATATGAATACACTAACAATAATTTCCGGAGTTTTAGTTGCTTTTCTGTCTTTAAGTGCTTATATTATAAGAAACCTAATGTTGAAGGTGGAGAAGTACGAAGAGGTAACACAAGATCAAGTTTCTTATCTCCAAACTATATCCCAAGCCATCACAGAAGGAAAAAAGCACCTCGATGAAATTGACACTAAAGGAACATTTAAGTCAGACGATGAGGTCGGTTATTACTTTGAACAACTAAAAATAGTACAGTCTGAGTTAGACCGATATATGTTACCTAAAAATTATGGCAAGAAAGAAATCCAAGAATAACTACTTTACTTCAGAGACAGAAGATTATATAAAAAGATACAACACATCCACAGACGACATTTATAGAGCTAAGATCTTTACCGATCATATTTACTTACCATTCTATAAGCTAGCAGAAAATATAATACATACTTTTAAATTCTACTACACTGATGTAGAGAGAATAGAAGACTTAAAGCATGAAGTAGTGACTGTTTTATTAGAAGAGAAGATAATGAAGTTCGACCCAGATAATGGAGCTAAAGCATATTCATACTTCGGAACTATCGTTAAGAGGTGGTTAATTAATTACAACAATAAAAACTATAAGAAGCTTAAACAAATAGGATCTTTCAATGATATGGACGACTCTTATAACCCAGGCGAACCAACCACAGAGCACAGTAAACTTACCCTAGCCTCATTCTTAGATACATGGGTAGGAGAGATGTACGATGCTATAGATGATAACTTCCCTAAAGAAGTTGAAAAAAAGATAGCCGATGCAGTACTTACAATTTTTAAGACAAGAAACGATTTAGAGATATTTAAGAAAAAAGCTCTATACATTTATATAAGAGAGATGACAGATTGTGAAACTCCACATTTAACTAGAGTAATATCAAAGTTAAAAGAGTTGTTTTATAGTAAGTATCAAAGGTATTACGATATAGGGTATTTTGATAATAGTTTTAAATAGGGATATTTATAAGAAACTAATTAACTTATGTCACTAGAAAAAGAAATATTTAACGGTAAGACCCTTGCTGATCTATTTTCTGAAATACATAGTAACTCAACTACTACCAGAACTCAAGTTAAAGGTCTAATAGGAGAATTAAAACCTCTTATAGAGAATATAGGAGACGCTACGTTAGTAGTACCTATGATTAAAGAGTACATGGACATCGGAGTTAAAAACGATGACGCCTTATTAAAGCTTGCTGCTATTATTCAACGAATAGAAGCTAACAATATGAAAGGTGAAAGTGTAGACGCTATGTTTAGTCCTGAGGAGCTAGCACAATTGCTAGAAACAACTGAGGATATAATAGAAGAAGTAGAGAACGTTAAGGAAGAAAAAGAAGAATAAATGGCTTACGGAATTGGAGGGTTAGCGGATAAGTTACTACAACAACCAGATCTACAGGATACTGTTATTACAGCTATCCCTGCTAGAGTTGTAGATATAATACTAGACGATACCCACCCCGAATGGACTGATCAAGGGGAAATGGAAGCATTAGGAGCTATTAAGTTTAGACTTATAGGTGAAGATCAAAGTGAAGAAGATCCATTAGAGTTAGACACAGCTTTTCCTTTAAGCACTAACTTTAAAATATACCCATTACTTAACGAAATAGTAATGCTCTACACCCTACCAGACCTATTAAGAGACGGAGGAGATGAAAGAGCAACTAAAATATACTACACAACTCCACTAGCAATGTGGAATAATCCCGAAGCAAACCCATTCCCAGACGCCTCACAGAATCCAGGCGCAGCTGAATTAGGATATGAATTCGAAGAAAAATCAACCGTAGCACCCCTACAACCTTTCCATGGTGATATTACTATAGAAGGTAGACAAGGGCAGACAATAAGGTTTACTGGAGTAGATCATAGTTTAGTAGAAGTACCGAATGATGATCAAAAGCCAATAACTATTATAAGTAACGGAAAAGAGGGAGCTACTCCTGATGCTCCGATAGTAGAAGTCATTGATGACGATCCTGCCTCTATATATTTAGTTGCAGATCATACAGTTCCTTTAACTCAAGCTCATGAAAAAAGAGATGCTTGGGACGGAGAACCTGATATGGCAGACACATACAAAGGAAGCCAGGTACTAATTAACTCAGGTAGATTATACTTTAATGCTAAAGAAGAAAGCATACTATTCTCTGCAACCGATGCAATTGGAGGTAACGCTAAACGTGTAAGCTTTGATGGAGACGATTACGTAGCAGTAGACGCTACTAAAGTATATTTAGGTACAGAAGCATTCGGAGAAAGAGAACCAGTACTATTAGGAGCTACTACTCAAGATTGGATGAGACAACTACTTGACGAACTAAAAAGACTCGGTACAGCACTAGCAGGAGTAGTACCTGCAGGATCATCTGCCGGAGGGTTAGCACAAATTAAATCACACGGAGCATCTATGTCATCTCCTTTATCCTCGATAAAGAAAGCAATTGATGATTTAGACTCCGAAAAAGTATTTACAGAATAGTATGCCATTTGAAAGAATAAAACCACCGAAACTCCACGCCGTAATAGGTACCCTAATAGGGGTAGCAATTGGTGTGATAATAGCTAAGGGAAACAAAGCAGTACTAGAATCTACCAACCAACTTAATAAAGGAGGTTGTCCTGATGAAAAAGGAGTAGCTAAACTAGCAGCTAAACAAGCCGCCCTAGGAGGCTTATCTTCTAACCTAGCCGCATCTTTAGGAGCATTTAAAGCATTACCACCAGCTATACTAGGACCTGTAGCAGCTCTAGAAATAGCAATAGAGATAATACTAATGATTCCACTACCTCAAGCTATTGGTGTACCTCCAGGACCTGCCGGTGGACTTCTAATAGGACTACCAGTTAATACAACAACGAAGTTTGCTGATACTTTAAACATACTTAAAGAATTCGCTGCTGCAATGAAAATATCCGCCATAGCAATTCAATTATGCTTAAAAGGAGCTGATGCAGCTATAGGTGGAATTGGTGCTAGAGTAAAAGATTTAGATGCTCCAATAAAAGCATGTCAGATAGAAAATCAACTTAAGAAGTCTTTAACTAAAAAACAAGCGGGTATGCTTGGTTTGTTAGATGCAGATGGAGAATATATTACTTCTACTTTAGGTCAAAAAGTACTAGCTAAAGGCAATACAGACTCAGCAAAGAAACAAGTTGAAACTATACTTAAATCTAAAGGTATACTAACACCAGTTAAAGGATCTGCTGATTCAGTAGAGGACCTTAAAAGAAGACTTAACCTTCCTAAATCAGATTCAGATGCTATACAAATACCATCTGCAGTAAGAATATCAAAGGGAGTTGACGCAAATAAAATAGCTGTTATTAATAGAGATAGAGACCTAACATTAGATGAAACAGACTCTACGTTAGTTAACGCTAACGACGGTATAATAGATAATGATTACGATATATACATTGTAGAATTAGATACATTTAAACAAGGAGGTTTGTCTGGTAGAGCTAAAGCGTTAGCAGAGTTAGATAATGCTTTAAGACAAATGAACGATAAACTATCTGTATCAACCGGTATAGATTCTGGACAAGGTGATGTAATAGAGGGATTAGGACTAACCACTGCAGAACTAACCGACTTAAAAGAAGGATTAGAATCATTGAGTAAAGGACTCCAAACAAAAACAGATAAACCTTCTGAAACAGACCCAGAATATTCATACAAAGGATATGAGTTAAGAATTGTTAAAGACCCTTTCTCCCCTCCATTAGCACCTAAAAACTTTGCAATTGCTACTATAGATGATATACAACAACTAAGAGGTCCATCATCATTTAGTTCTAACCTACAGGTTCTTTTAGATGAAATAAAAATAAGGATTGATGACCAAATAGAAGAAAGAGCAAAAATACAAGCTGCAGAACAAGCAATGTTAGATGCTGCTGCTGCTGGTCCTTCTCCTAAGCGTCCATCTACACTTAAAGGTATAAATAAAGCCGGAAAGGAATTAGGGATAGGTATGCCTGCAACAGGTATAATACGTCCACTAAATCCATCTAAAGCACTACCTTCTAAAGAACAGTTAGAGGGTTTAACCGGAGGTAAAAATCGTAGACTTCCACCAGATCTACCACCAGGCGGAGGAGAATACGGAGGACCTAGAAGAGCAATACCTGTAGATCCTAGACAGACAAGAAACGATTTAATGCCTAAACCCACTAATATGGGTATGCCACCAAAAAGAGACTTACGATTTACCCAAAGACCAGGAGGTTTACCTCCAAAAGATATACGAAAACAAGAAATCACAACCGGTACTAAACGTAGCCCAGCAGTAAAGAAGGTAGAAAAAGAAAAACAAATTAGAGAACACAACGATAAAGCGGATAAAAGAGGTACCCGACCTGATTTATCTGAACAAAAAGACAGTAAAAGGGAAACAACACAAAAGAAGTTCAAACAACCCAAGTAAACTTTCATAAACTAACTATTTATATATAATGAAACTAGACCAATTAAGACAAATCATAAGAGAAGAGGTAAGATCAGCCGTTAAGGATGAACTAGCCGACGTTCTAACAGAAGCGGTTGCTATAGCTAGCAAACCACAACAGACTTATGCACCGGCTCCAGTTAAACAAAAAGATCTTTCGAGAACATGGTCAACTGGTAAAATGAATACAGCAACAGTTCCTTTAGAAGAGATGCTAAGTTCAACAGCCAACAGCATGACATCGGATGAATATAGAAACATCACAGGAGCAAGCGGACCATCTATGGGAGGTATTCCTAAAATGGCAACATCTATGGCTTCACAAATGGGTATGACAGAATCAACAGGTCCATTACCCGGACTTGATCTATCTAAACTACCTTTTGTAAATAAGGCAAAGCAAGTTTTAGACGCTGCATACGAAAAAGACAAACAAAAGTCAAGATAATAACATGGCATACGAAGCAAAAAGAATTAACCCATTAGATCTACAGCCTAGAAAAGCTGTTGGCTTGAACCTTCCGTTCAATTCTAAAGAGGTGTTCACTAGTAACTTCCAAACCAAAGACGCTATCAAGACTAACCTTATTAATTACTTCTTAACTAATAGAGGAGAAAGATACTTAAACCCGTTATTCGGCTCTACTATAAGAGAAATGCTATTTGAGAATATAAACTCAGATTCAATAGACAAAATAGAAGGAATAGTAAGAAATGCAATAGAAATATACTTTCCTAGAGTAGTAGTAAAGGAAGTAAACACAGTTCCTAACCACGATGAAAACTTAGTTCAGTTTTATCTAAGTTATGACATAAGAGACACAGGTACATCAGATGAGCTACTTATTAATATATCACAATAATGGCAGAAAGTAAAGACATAAAATATATAAACAGGGACTTTAACGACTTTAAACAGCAGTTAATGGAATTCGCTAAGTCGTATTTCCCTGATTCTTATAACGATTTCTCTCCTACTTCACCGGGAATGATGTTTATCGAACAAGCCTCATATGTAGGTGATGTTTTATCTTTTTATCAAGATAACCAACTACAAGAAACCTTCTTACAACACGCTAAGAACCCCGCTAACCTATACTCTTTAGCTTACATGCTAGGGTATAAGCCAAAGGTAACAACAGTAGCAGAGACGCTATTAGAAGTAACACAAAACATAGATGCTATCGGAGCAGGTAACAAACCTAACTTTGACCAAGCAATTACAGTATCAGAGAATAGCACAGTAAAGAGTACCGCAAAAGGAAATACAGTATACCTATTACAGGATAAAGTAGACTTTAGCTTCTCCTCTTCTTACGACCCTACAGAGATTACTGTATCAACAATAGCAGACGGACAACCTTCAGAATTTCTTCTAAAGAAACACGTTAGGGCATTCTCCGGAGCTATTAATACAATAACACAAACATACACTACTTCTAATAAATTTGCTACTTTTGAAATAGGTGCAGATGAAATTATAGGTATATTAGATATAAAAGATTCCGACGGTAATGAATGGTACGAGGTACCTTTTCTAGGGCAAGATACGATTTTCGTTCAAGAACCCAATACATCTACTGACAAGCATCAGACTCCTAACTTAATGAAGTTGAAGAGTGTCCCTAGAAGATTCGTTACTCGATTTACCTCTAAAGGTGTAATGCAAGTACAATTCGGAGCAGGAGTATCATCGGAAGATAGTAGTGAGTTTTTACCAACTCCTTCTAAAGTCTCTATGAATACTGAACAAGGAATAAGAAGATTAGATTATGCATATGATCCTTCTAATTTTATGTTTACTAAGAGTTATGGACTAGCTCCTTCTAATACAACATTAACAGTTAGATATTTAACTGGAGGAGGAATTAAATCAAATTCACCATCAAATACTATTACACAAATAGATGCTGTTTCAACTACAGCAACAGATAGCTCTAAGGTAGCTACTCTATCCTTTAACAACAACACACCTGCCATAGGAGGAAGAGATGGAGACACAGTTCAGGAGATAAGAGAAAACGCAACAAGAGCCTTCTCAGAACAGAAAAGAGCAGTAACTTTACAAGATTACACTATACGTACATTATCTATACCGCCTGAATACGGTTCAGTAGCTAAAGCATATGTTACTCAAGAAGCTTCTACAAGAAGTAATCGTTCAGTACTAGATGAGAATAGGTTAGCTTTAGCGTTATACG
>Ga0307985_10000164_pt1 | contig 38861 bp, 30 predicted proteins | sample EllFjometageno80_FD_203155 | JGI IMG/M metagenome (GOLD analysis project Ga0307985, IMG submission 203155) | Marine microbial communities from Ellis Fjord, Antarctic Ocean - #80 | ecosystem: Environmental > Aquatic > Marine > Unclassified | place: Southern Ocean | collected 2014-10-09 | reverse complement strand
CGAAAATTGCCTATCCAGAAAACCTTCCAGTGAGCGGCCGTGCTGGAGAAATAGCAAAATTACTCGGTGAGCACCAAGTGTTGATCGTCGCGGGAGACACCGGTTCAGGAAAGACCACTCAACTACCGAAGATCTGCCTTGATGCTGGATTTGGTGTGCGGGGCCTTATTGGCCACACCCAGCCACGGCGTTTGGCTGCATTATCGGTAGCAAATCGAATCGCCGATGAGCTCGGTGCACAGATTGGCGCTGGAGTCGGTTCACAAATACGTTTCAAGGATAATAGTGGCGAGCAGACCTTCCTGAAATTAATGACGGACGGTATTTTGCTCGCCGAAATTCAGCAAGACAAGCTTCTCAATAAATATGAAGTGTTGATTATCGATGAGGCACACGAGCGCTCACTCAATATCGATTTCCTGCTTGGCTATCTTAAGCAACTCTTACAGACGCGTAAGAACCTCAAGCTAATTGTGACCTCAGCTACTATCGATGTTGAGAAATTTTCTAAGCATTTTAACAATGCACCGATCGTAGCGGTTTCCGGTAGGACCTATCCAGTAGAGACACGTTATGCACCTCTCGCGGAGATGTCCACAGAGCTGATCGACGACGATCTGCAGATTGATGGCATTATTAAAGCCGTTGAAGAGATTGCTAATAACGACAAGCAAAAGGGGGCGTCCAGCGGCGATATCCTGGTATTTCTCAGCAGCGAGCGAGAGATACGTGCAACCGCGACGAAGCTGCGTAAGCAAAAGTATCGAGACGTAGAAATCCTGCCACTGTATGGCAGGCTACGTTATTCGGAGCAGATTAAAATATTCAAACCCGGGCGGGGCAGAAAAATTGTTTTGGCCACGAATGTTGCCGAAACATCGATTACAGTCCCTGGCATCAACTATGTTATCGATACCGGGCTTGCGCGAATAAGTCGTTACAGCTTGCAGAGTAAAGTGCAGCGTCTGCCTATTGAGGCTATCTCTCAAGCGAGCGCGAATCAAAGGAAAGGGCGTTGCGGACGCATGGCCGACGGTGTCTGTATCCGTTTGTATGCACAAAGTGATTTTGAATCGAGGCCGGAATTTACCGACCCAGAAATCATGCGAACGAACCTCGCCTCTGTAATATTACGCATGAAATATCTGCGCCTTGGAGAAATTGAACAATTTCCTTTTTTAGATGCCCCAGAACCTAGAGCAATTAATGAAGGGGTAAAGCTGCTGATAGAGCTAAACGCTCTAAGTCATTCACGGCAATTGACGCCCAGCGGCCGCAAGATGGCTGTCCTGCCAGTAGATCCTAGATACGCACAAATGTTAATTACTGCGAGCACGCAAAATTGCCTGCGCGAACTGCAAATCGTAGTCAGTGCGCTGAGCATTCAAGACCCGAGAGAAATATCAACAGATAATAGGCAGCAAGCTAAGCAGCAATTAGCCGAATTCGATCATGAAGATTCTGATTTTTTAAGCCTAGTAAAGTTATGGGAAGACTACGAGAAGAAAAGGCAGGACCTGAATCAGGGTCAGCTGCGAAAGCACTGCAAGAAATACTTTCTCTCTTATATGCGCATGCGTGAATGGCGTGAGGTTCATCATCAATTACTTCTTTCCTGCCAGAAACTTGGTCTTCGTATGAATCGAGAGATTGGAGATTATGAGGGGATTCATAAAAGCTTGATCAGTGGCTCCTTAAGCCAGATAGCCAAACGATTAGATGGGCGGAGCTTTCGAGGTAATAGGAATAAGACTTTCTCCTTGTTCTCGACCTCAGTCTTGGCCAACAAAGGTGCGAAGTGGATAGTTAGTGGGGAGCAGATTGAGACGTCGCAAACTTTCGCAACAACCGCAGCCAAGATCCAACCCGAGTGGATTGAAGAAATGGCATTGCACCTTGTTAAACGGGAGTATTTTGAGCCGCACTGGAGCAAGAAACGTCAGCAGGTAATGGCCTATGAGAAGGTGCAACTCTATGGTTTAGTGATCATTGAGAAAGCTCTGCTAAGTTATAGCAAGATTGATCCCAAAATCTCCAGAACGCTCTTTATTCAAGAAGGATTGATTGCCGGCGAGGTTTCTACTGACCTAAAGGTTTATCATCGGAATCGCGAATTTCTGGCGTCCCTTGCAAAGCAAGAAGAAAAAATGCGAAGACCGGACTTGCTAGTAGCCGAACGCGATGTAGCCGCATTCTATGAGCAACGCCTGCCAGAGACTGTGTGCTCTACTCGAGACTTGGCTGCATGGGTTCGCAAGCAAGGCGAGTCTGCCGAAAAATCTCTATTGATGACTGTTGATAACTTGATCGATTCGGATACCGCGATGGATGCGTTACATTCGTTTCCGGATGCGGCTGCGGTACACAAAAATAATCTGCGGCTCGAGTACGTTTTTGAGCCAGGCAGCAAAGTTGACGGAGCCACCTTGGAAGTACCCATACAGATGGTTAGCCAACTACAACAGGCCGATCTCGACTGGGCCGTGCCGGGCAACCTGGCTGAAAAATGTACAGCGCTTATTAAGGGTTTGCCAAAATCTCGTCGTAAAAACTTCATACCAGTGAACGCGTTTGTCGCCAAGGCTTGTGAACAGATGTCGAATAAGGACGGGGATATAATTGCCTCCTTGCTAGCTCAGATTCGCAATCTAAAGGGCCTTGAATTAGATAGAGCAGAGTTCGAACAGATCCAGCTGCCTGCTCATCTGAACACCAAGATTCGTGTATTGAAAGGCTCAGATAAGGAGATTGCGTTTGCGGGCAGTATTCGCGAGGTTCGGGAGCAACTCCAACAGCAAGGTTTGCTGGAAAACAGTGGAAGTAGCCTTATCTTTAGTGATGTAACTCACAAGGCCAAGGAAGATTCTGGTTATAATCATCCCTTAGAGGCAACAGGTGCCAAAGATTGGGACTTTGAGGATCTGCCAGAGCAAGTCGAAATCGGTGAATCCTTAAAGTTAATACGCTTTCCGGCTCTCGTGGACGAGGGTGAAACTGTGGGAGTTTGTCTGTTTTCCGACAAATTTCTCGCACAACACAAGCACAAGCAAGGCCTGGTCAAGCTCTACCAGTTGAGGAGCATTCAGCAGCGTAATCAGCTGAAGAAGAAGTTCGTCAGATTAGCCGATACGTTAGTGCTGAAAGCGCCTTTTTCGTTGGGTCAGCTAGCACTGGATGCAACATGGATAAGTTATATAGCGGCCTTCGATCTTGATGGTTCAATGCCGCGTAGCAAACTAGAATTCGAGCAGCGCTTAAACGGGGGCAAGTCTAAAGTGCTTAACCTTGCGGAAAAAATAGAATCAATCTTTATTCAAGTAATGAACGAGCACTACGAAATAGGCCGTGTCGTATCGGGTCTTAAGAAGGGGGCTTTGGCCTACGTCGCCGAAGATGTAGAAAACCAGCTTGGCGGTCTGCTTCATGAAGGCTTTCTGTCTGAAACCGGTCTGGTGTGGTTTGCTCAGTATCCTCGGTATTTAAAAGCACTATCGATGCGCTTGAATAAGGTCCCTCATATGGGGGATAAAGATAAGCCTAATACGGTACTGCTATCTCAGTATCAAGACAGATACAGGCGCCTGAAATCAAAGTCCTCGGCTAATGATAAAGAGGGATTGCTTCTCCTTCGCTGGATGCTGGAAGAGTTTCGAGTGTCATTATTCGCGCAAACATTAGGGACGCACATCCCCGTTTCCGAAAAGCGGTTAGACAAGCAGTTTGAAAAAATCCTTTAATTACATCAACAGATTAATTACTAATACATACTGTGAAAACTTCTAGAAAAATACACACTCCAAAGCGATCAGCGGCACTATTACTGCTGTTTTGTATTTTTGTAACGAGTCCGGCAGCAGCGCAAACCGATGATCCTTGGAGAGAAACGAACGAGCGGCTATTTAGGCTGAACGACTATTTTGACCAACTCATCGTTAGGCCTGTTGCCGCCGGTTATACCTTATTTATACCCAGAGTCGCGCGGCAGGGAATTGGTAATTTCTTTAGCAATATCGATGATATCAATGTCTTAGTAAACGACTTACTGCAGCTTAAGCTGGATGCCGCCCTGAACGACTCGGGCAGACTTTTGGTCAACTCAACACTTGGCTTGGCCGGCATTCTTGATATCGCCAGCGGTTTTGGCCTTTACAAGAATGAGGAAGACTTCGGGCAGACTTTAGGTCACTGGGGCGTTGGTTCCGGCCCTTACGTCATGCTCCCTGTATTCGGGGCGAGTAATGTTAGAGATTCTCTCGGCTTAGTTCTGGATACCTTGTTTAATCCTATTCAATATCACGATGACGAGTCATTTCGTCTCACCCTGTTTTTGGTGGAGGAAACCGATTCACGCTCGGGCCTGCTCGCGCTGGACGAATTGATAACGGGTGATCGCTATCTATTTGTTCGTGAAGCCTACCTACAGCGACGAGACTACTTAGTGGCTGACGGCCTGGTTGAAGATGAGTTTGGTGATTTTGGCGATTTCTAAACTGCCTTATCTATTTGTTTCTAACTATACGCTTCTAATTATCATTCTCTAACTAGGCGATTCTGACTTTGAGTTTTGTCTTAATGAAGTCGCTGTGAGAAACATAGATCAACTCTGATACCTTTCGTATTAGGTGATCCTCATATTTATCTAGGCGTTTGTCGGAGAAGGCGATGCGCCACATGTTCTCGATCAGGCCTACTTTCTGCTCGTAATCATAGCTGTCGTTTATTAATTTGGTAAATTCGTAAAGAGAAGTGGCCTCAAAGGCCTCGTCTTTTGCTAACTGGGTTAGCTCTTCAAGGTCAGACTCCGCAATATTGTAACTTTGCTGAAGCACCGCCATGAATTCTTGATGCTCGCGCTCATCCAACTCGTGGTCAGAATTCATAACTTCGACTAGCAGCGCAGCGCAGGTGAGGTCGACCCTGCTCATTGCCATAGGCGCTTCTTCTTCCTCTTTTTTGGTTAGTTTGTTCTCAAAGAAACTCTTAATCGATTCGATCACGTAATATTTCCTTTACAAAGTTTGAACTTAACTGGTACTGGTTAGTCTACGTAGGAAATAGCATCGAGTAAAACGCCTATATCGGCGGTCTTTGCATAGCTGTTTTCACTTAGATGACGGCGAAATTGCTTGCCGCCTTTCTGGCCCTTGTAGAGACCTAAAATATGCCGCGTCATGTGGTGCAGGGGTGTGCCCAACTCTAACTCTTGTTCAATATAGGGTATGAATTTCTGTAATGCCTCGGTGCGTGTTTGTGCATTGGCTGTTGCGTCAAAGAAAACAGCGTCCACCTCGTTCAATATGAATGGATTTTGGTAGGCTTCTCTGCCCAACATAACGCCATCTGTGCTCTCGAGAAGTGACTCAGCATCTTGGAGTGTTTTAATCCCGCCATTTATGATGATTGAAAGCTGTGGGAAAGCTTGCTTCACGGCGAAGACGCTAGCGTATTTCAGCGGTGGTATCTCTCGATTCTCTTTCGGGCTAAGGCCAGACAGAATTGCCTTGCGGGCATGAACAATAAAAGTGTTACATCCAGCGTCGGCGACCGTGCCGATAAAATCTTCTAACTCTTCTTGCGAATCACGATCGTCAATACCTATTCGGCACTTTACGGTAACCGGTAGGTTAACACTTGCCCTCATGCTGTTTATGCACCTAGCAACGAGGTCTGGCTCTGCCATGAGGCAGGCACCAAAGGCGCCAGACTGCACTCTATCGCTTGGACAGCCGACGTTCAGGTTTATTTCATCATATCCTGCCTGTTCTGCCAGAGCAGCTGCCTCGGCTAGCTCGGCAGGATTGCTGCCACCTAATTGCAAGGCGACAGGATGTTCGTGTGGACTGTGCTGCAACAGATACTGTGCATCACCGTGCTTGAGTGCCGCACTTGTCACCATCTCGGTATACAGTAGGGTGTGCGCGGAGAGCTGGCGAAGGAATACACGGTCGTGGCGGTCGGTCCAGTCCATCATCGGCGCAACGCAGAAGCGATGACTGGCTGTGCCTGTAGCTTCTCTATTTGGGGACTGTTTGTTCACGCTGTTCAATGAATGCACCTAATCGTTTAACGAAGTCGCTGTGTTGCTCGCTCTCAGAGCAGGGAGCAGGTTGTAGCGAATGCCTCAGCGCATGTCAAGAACCAGGCAGCTAAACTGTCTATGATGGGAATTAAAGACGAATCGCGTATAATCCCGCCTTTCGTGAGAGGGGCGTTATGTTCCTTAAATACACTGTTATCCCTGTGCTGTCCCGAGTAGAGACATATGAACAAAGTTCGAACGCGCATTGCGCCATCTCCCACTGGAGATCCTCACGTTGGTACAGCCTATATTGCCCTGTTCAATCGCTGTTTTGCCCATCAGCATGGCGGTGAATTTGTGCTACGCATCGAAGATACGGACCAACAACGTAGCACCGACAAGTCAGAGCAGGATATTTTAAGCTCACTTAAATGGCTGGGATTGTCTTGGGATGAAGGTCCGGGCTGTGAAGGTGATGCGGGGCCATATCGACAGAGCGAACGCTGCGAAATCTATTCCAATCATATACAGCAGCTTCTCGATAATGGCTCAGCTTTCCGCTGTTTCTGTACGTCCGAAAGACTCGATGAATTACGCAAACAGCAAATGCAAGACAAAGCGCAGCCTGGTTACGATGGTCACTGCCTGAAGCTCAGCCAGCAGGAATGCGAGAGCAAATGTGCAGCTGCACAGCCACACGTTATTCGTATGAAGATACCGGATTCGGGTGAGTGTGAATTTACAGACATGCTTCGCGGCACAGTGAGCATCGCCTGGTCACAGGTCGATATGCAGGTATTGATTAAATCCGACGGTATGCCGACCTACCATTTTGCGAATGTAGTCGATGATCACTTGATGGAAATATCTCATGTCATTCGCGGTGAAGAGTGGATCAACTCGGTGCCCAAGCATATTTTGCTGTATCAGTATTTTGGTTGGCAGGCGCCTGTATTCTGCCATATGCCCCTACTGCGTAACCCGGACAAGAGCAAACTGAGTAAGCGTAAAAACCCTACGAGCATCCGCTATTACGAGGCGATGGGTTATTTGCCGGAAGCATTGTTGAATTATTTAGGGATGATGGGCTGGACCATGCCCACCGGGGAAGAAAAATTCTCTCTTAGTGAGATGGAAGCAAATTTTGATATAAGCAGAGTCTCGCTAGGCGGCCCAATCTTCGATATTGAAAAGCTCGACTGGCTCAACGGTAAATACATTCGTGAGGAGCTTACTGATGAAGAGTTTACGAAACGCTTCGCTGCCTGGGCGTTTGCGCCTGAGAAAGTCGCACAGATAGTGCCGCTACTCAAACAACGTGTGGAGCGATTTAGCGACGTTGCCTCATTGGGCGGTTTCTTTATCGATGGTTCACTTGAGATATCTGAGGCGAGTTTCGCGCACAAGGCCATCGATTCGTCCCAAGCGGCGAAGATTCTACAGTTCACACTGTGGAAGTTAGAGGCATTGGAAGAGCTGGGCAGAGATGCTGTAGAGGAAGAGCTCCAGGTGCTCGCTGCCAAGTTCGAGCTGAAGATAAGGGACTTCTTATTTCCCTTGTTCGTAGCCCTGAGTGGTAAGGCGGTATCTACCTCTGTGATTGAGTCCATCATGATACTGGGCATTGATATCGCGCGAGCGCGGATTCGTCAAGCCATCTCAGTATTAGGTGGAATTTCGAAGAAACAGGCAAAAGCACTGGAAAAGGAATTCCGCAATTTCTAATCTGAGTCTAGACCTGCGTTGACAGGCTCTACGACTGTGCTTAGAATGCGCCTTCCCTCGAAAACGGTCATGGGGCCTTAGCTCAGCTGGGAGAGCGCAACACTGGCAGTGTTGAGGTCAGCGGTTCGATCCCGCTAGGCTCCACCAATTTCTTTATGATTTCTTTTACGGCACTGTTTAACCGCCTTAACGGTGCTTTGCTGCGCCTGAAAAAACAGGAGGATAAGGAGTTTCTTTTCTGACGGTGATGGGAGAATAGAACTGCAGCTATCGCCATTGGCGGCGATAGCCACGCAATCTAGATCTTAGATGTCGCGTTTCGTGTGACCCTTGTAAAGCTGTCTAGGTCTGCCGATACGGAAAGAATTGCTAAGCATCTCATCCCAATGTGCTATCCAGCCCGGCGTTCTGCCAGTCGCAAAAATTACCGTGAACATGCTTGTCGGAATACCAATGGCCTTAAGAATAATGCCTGAATAGAAGTCGACGTTCGGATATAGCTTACGCTGAATGAAGTAATCATCTTCTAAGGCAATTTTCTCTAGTTTACGGGCGATCTTGAATAAAGGGTCGTCTTCGACTCCCAGTTCATCGAGCACCTCATTGCATATCTCGCGCATTACTGTGGCGCGTGGGTCAAAATTCTTATACACCCTATGGCCGAAGCCCATCAGCCTGAATGGATCATCCTTGTCCTTGGCACGCAGGATATAGCCTTCGATATTACTCTCATCGCCGATCTCTGCCAGCTGCTGGAGTACTGCCTCGTTAGCGCCGCCGTGAGCGGGGCCCCAAAGCGCTGCTATACCTGAGGCTACACAGGCATAAGGATTGGCTCCTGATGAGCCAGATAGGCGCACGGTGGACGTCGAGGCGTTCTGTTCGTGATCGGCGTGCAGTAGGAAGATAGTGTCCATTGCCTTGGCTAGAATTGGGCTAACCTTCGGCGTATCACAGGGAGTGCCGAACATCATGTGTAAAAAGTTTTCAGCGAAGCCCATGTCGTTCTGTGGATACATGAAAGGTTGGCCTACGCCGTGTTTGTAGCACATCGCTGCAAGCGTTGGCATTTTGGCAATAATTCTGTGGGCAACTATTTTGCGGTGCTCCGAGTTATCGTTGTCCAGGTTGTCGTGATAGAAGGCAGAAAGGCCGGCAACCACACTCATTAACATCGCCATTGGATGAGAAGTGCGTGGAAACCCCTTAAAGAAGTCATGAATTTGTTCATCGACCATCGTGTGATAGCGAATGGTGTTCTCAAAATCTACTTTCTCGGTTGGATTCGGTAATTCGCCATTCAAGAGTAGGAAGCTGGTATCTAGAAAGCTGACATTCGCCGCTAATTGCTCTATCGGATAGCCTCTATGTAGCAGAACACCCTTGCCACCGTCGATAAATGTGATTTCCGACTCGCAGGCTGCTGTGGACATAAAGCCGGGATCGTAGGTAAAAAAGCCTTGCCCGACCAGACTACTAACGTCTATTACATCTGGACCAGTACTGCCTTCATAAACGGGAAGCTCGATAGGTTTCTCTACACCGTCAATGGTTAACTGGGCCTTTTTTTCGCTCATGCATGACTCCTGAAAGTACTATTGTTTTGTATTTTATTCTTTTGAAACAAGCGTTTATAAGCGCGCTTGCGCTCTTTTCATCCTCTGTCCTGTCCCTGTCCAGTGTCTGGACAGGGACGGCAATACTAGGTAGAGAGCGTGCTATTTGTCAAATTTTTATGCGCTCAGGCTCAGTATTCACAGGTATTTCAGCCGAATTAGCCCGCATATAACCGGGTGTATGGCAGTGCTTGACCTGAGTAAGTTATCGATCAAAAATCAGCTACTAAGTCACTGTTGGGGGCGCCGTAACGCATGGCTTGACAGAATATTGTCATTAAACACTGAGCTGCTGCTGCATTCGTTGTATTACGTGGCCTTAAGGCATATACTTTCGGCCGTTTTGCATGCTTAAAGGCTGCAATAACTTCAATTATTTTGTGTAGACTCGAAGCCACCACTATCGATTGAAGCGCAACTCTCATTGGCCAACGCGACGGGCAGAAAGTGAACGATAATAGACCAAAAAATCTCGATATAACCACCCTCAAGTACCCTTTGCCAGCAATCACGTCTTTGTTACATCGATTGTCCGGTGCCTTCATTTTTGTCGGCGTCGCCCTGATGTTGTATTTGCTGGAGCTTTCACTGCAGTCGGAATCTAGCTTTGCCCTAGTGCAGGAACTACTGGATAACGTGATCGTGAAATTTACCGCTTGGGCGGTCCTATCTGGGCTGCTTTATCACTTGATAGCAGGGATTAAGCACTTGATTATGGATTTGGGTTACGGGGAAACGCTGAAGGGCGGCTTCATCGGAGCCTGCATCACTCTTGTCTTGTCTGCCTTGGCTATTATCATTGCTGGAGTATGGATATGGTAACGAATGTTACGAACTTAGGCCGTTCGGGTCTTTACGATTGGATCATCCAGCGCTTCAGTGCAATTATCCTGGCGTCTTATTCAATCTGCATACTGGCTAACTTTGTTATGAATCCAGATATGGATTTTGTTAAGTGGAGTTCGATCTTCGAGGGCAATGCGATGCGCTTTTTTAGCATGATCACATTGTTTGCATTGTGCGCCCATGCCTGGATCGGTATGTGGACAATCTCGACAGACTATATGACGTCTTTGCAGCTAGGATCGAGCGCAACTTTTTTTAGAATTGTGTTTCAAGCAGGCTGCGTGCTCCTGATCGCTGTGTACCTGCTTTGGGGCATTCAGATTTTCTGGGGTAATTAGATGAGCGGTATGCGTACACTAACTTTCGATGCAGTAATAGTTGGCGGAGGCGGCGCTGGCCTGAGAGCTGCGCTGCAACTCGCACAGTCAGGTTACAACACGGCCGTTATTTCAAAGGTTTTTCCAACTCGATCGCATACTGTGTCTGCGCAGGGTGGCATCACTTGTGCAATAGCGAGTTCGGATCCCAATGATGATTGGCGTTGGCACATGTATGACACCGTTAAGGGTAGTGACTACATCGGTGATCAGGATGCAATTGAATACATGTGTAGCGAAGGTCCGAAGACAGTCTATGAATTAGAGCACATGGGGCTGCCATTCTCGCGAACAGACAGTGGTCGAATTTATCAGCGACCTTTCGGTGGCCAATCTAAAAACTTTGGCAAGGGTGGTCAAGCTGCACGAACCTGTGCGGCAGCTGACAGAACAGGTCATGCTTTGCTACACACGCTATATCAGGGCAATCTTAAAAATAATACCGCGTTCTTAAACGAATGGTATGCAACCGATATGGTTAAGAATCAAGACGGTGCGATTGTTGGCGTCATTGCGATTTGTATCGAAACAGGTGAAACGGTTTTCGTTAAGTCGAAAGCTACGGTTTTCGCCACCGGTGGTGCAGGTCGCATCTACGCATCCACTACCAATGCATTAATCAATACGGGCGACGGTTTGGGCATGGCCCTTCGAGCAGGCTTTCCAGTTCAAGATATCGAGATGTGGCAATTTCATCCAACCGGAATTTATGGCGCAGGCACACTAGTGACTGAAGGGTGTCGTGGAGAGGGAGGCTATCTAATCAATAAGGATGGTGAGCGTTTCATGGAACGCTATGCGCCGAACGCAAAGGATCTAGCGGGGCGCGACGTTGTAGCTCGCTCTATGGTCTTAGAAATTCTCGAGGGACGCGGCTGTGGCGAACATGGCGACCATGTCATGCTGAAGCTCGATCACTTGGGAGAAGATGTACTGAACTCGAAGCTGCCGGGCATTCTCGAGTTGTCACGAACATTTGCACATGTAGATCCGGTTAAAGAACCAATTCCAGTGGTGCCCACGTGTCACTATATGATGGGCGGCATACCGACGAATGTGAATGGTCAGGCGCTTACTCAAGACGAGAAGGGCGTGGATAAGATAATACCGGGCTTGTTTGCTGTAGGCGAAGTAGCCTGCGTCTCGGTTCACGGTGCAAATCGTCTCGGCGGTAATAGCTTATTGGATTTGGTGGTATTCGGTCGTGCTGCAGGCAAGCATATCGAAGAGATGCTGGGCCAGGGTATGGAGCAGCGAGAGGCATCTGAGACGGATATTGAGCAGGCTCAAAATAGGTTATCTCGCCTCAACGAATCGAAATCTGGGGAGAGCGTGGCTAAATTGCGTGCTGAGCTGCAAGATATTATGCAGAATCATTTCGGCGTATTTCGCCGCGGCGATTTTATGCAGGACGGCATCAAGAAACTAGCCACCTTACGAGAGCGCATAGCGAATGTGCATCTCGAAGATAAGAGTCAGACATTCAATACTGCGCGCATCGAAGCGCTGGAGCTGGAAAATCTCTTTGAGGTTGCACAGGCTACAGCAATTGCGGCAGAAGCTCGTAATGAAAGTCGCGGAGCGCATGCGCGCGATGACTTTCGTGAGCGTGATGATGAAAATTGGTTATGTCACTCGATGTTCTTCCCTAATGATAAGCGCGTTGCCAAGCGTGACGTGAATTTTTCGCCGAAGACTGTCGATACAATGGAACCGCAGATTCGTTCCTATTAGTGTCGCGGTATAAAAATTACGATACATAATAAACATGAAACCTGCGCATCTTAGGCGCGGTCATAAGCAGCTAAAAGCTATAAACATTAAAAGGTGAGCCGTGTTAGTAAGCATATATCGCTACAATCCTGATACAGACGAAAAGCCATTCATGCAAGACGTCCAGGTGCAGTTGCCCGAAGACAAAGATCTGATGGTGTTAGACGTATTGGAGTTGGCAAAGCAGCAAGATCCTAGTGTTGTCTATCGTCGCTCTTGCCGAGAAGGTGTTTGCGGTTCCGACGGCATGAACATAAACGGGAATAATGGCTTAGCTTGTATTACACCGATGTCCTCGGTGGTCAAGCCCGGCGGCAAGTTGGTGCTGCGCCCTTTGCCTGGGTTGCCAGTTATTCGCGACCTTGTGGTAGACATGTCGATTTTTTACAAGCAGTACGAAAAAATTAAACCTTACCTGATCAACGATACCGCTCCACCTGCTATCGAGCGCCTGCAATCGCCTGAAGACAGAGAAAAGCTGGACGGTCTCTACGAGTGCATACTTTGTGCATGTTGCAGTACAAATTGTCCTTCGTTCTGGTGGAATCCTGATAAGTTCATCGGCCCTGCCGGTCTGTTGCAGGCTTACCGCTTTCTTGCGGACACCAGAGACACCGCCGATGTTCAGAGATTGGCTGGTTTGGATGACCCGTTTAGTGTATTTCGTTGCCGCGGAATCATGAATTGTGTTGCCGTTTGTCCTAAAGGCTTGAACCCAACTCGCGCGATCGGCCACATCCGTTCTATGCTAATTCAGCAGGGAACTTAATTAATCTTCACTAGGTGTCGTTATCTCTAGCAGCTTTGAGCCTAACATCGCCATTTTGAGCGAGGTTAAGAGGATGTAGTATGCAAGACAGCTTACTTGAAATAATGCGCAGCACCGGCCATCTATCGGGATCGAATGCAGCGTATGTCGAAGACTTGTATGAAAGCTTCTTAGCCGACGCTGAATCTGTCCCCGGCGAGTGGAGGAAATTCTTTCAGTCCTTGGCTGCCGCTAATGATGAAGCCGGTCCGGATGTTTCCCATGCCGCTATCGAAAATGAATTCAAGACACTAGGCAAAGCTAGTCGTTTTGCGCCAGTGCTAAGCAATGATGCCGTTGTGCATTCCGAGCACGAAAGTAAGCAAGTTCAAGTGTTGCAGCTAATAAGTTCCTACCGTGTTCGAGGGCATCAGAAGGCAGACCTCGACCCGCTATCATTGATGTACCGCGAAACCGTTCAAGACTTAGAGCTCGAATTCCATGACTTGTCTGCGATAGACCACTCCACCGTTTTTCAGACGGGCTCTCTTTATATCAGTAAGGAGCTTGCGCCTCTCAAAGAGATCGTGGACTCGCTAGAGCGTATCTACTGCAGCTCAATCGGTTACGAATTCATGCACATTGTAAATCTCGAAGAGAAACAATGGATACAACAACGCATCGAAAATAATGACGGTTATCCAGTATTCGAGAGCGACGTTAAACGCCATCTATTAGAAAGATTGTCCGCCGCTGAAGGCCTAGAAAAACATCTAGATTCGAAATACCCGGGAACAAAACGTTTTGGCCTGGAAGGTGGCGAGAGCCTTATTCCCGCGCTCGATGAGCTAGTACAGCGCGCAGGAAAAATCGGTGCGAAAGAGATCGTGCTTGGTATGGCGCACCGCGGTCGTCTTAACGTACTTGTTAATCTATTAGGGAAAAACCCGGCCGATTTGTTCGATGAGTTTGAGGGAAAAGCTGTTTACGCAAGCTCCGGCGACGTGAAATATCATCAGGGCTTCTCTTCGAGCATCATGACCGCTGGCGGTGAAGTCCACATAGCGATGGCATTCAATCCCTCGCATCTAGAAATTGTCGCGCCAGTTGTTGAAGGCTCGGTGCGTGCTAGGCAGTTTCGACGAAAGGACGAAAAGGGCCACCTAGTACTGCCGATTATCATTCATGGTGACGCTGCATTTGCCGGCCAGGGTGTGGTTATGGAGACATTCCAGATGTCTCAAACACGAGCCTACAAAACAGGCGGAACGGTACACATAATCATCAACAATCAGGTAGGCTTTACAACAAATCGTCAGGATGACGCGCGCTCTACCGAATACTGCACTGATGTGGCGCGAATGATCCAGGCGCCAATTTTTCATGTTAACGCCGATGACCCTGAGGCTGTGTTATTCGTGACACAACTGGCGCTAGATTTTCGTTACAAGTTTCAAAAAGACGTGGTGATCGATCTAATCTGTTACCGCCGTCGAGGTCACAATGAAACCGATGAGCCGTCGTCTACTCAGCCACTGATGTACTCCGCCATCAAGCAGCATAAGTCGACTCGCGTGCTGTATGCCGAACGTCTTGCCGCAGAAAATGTTCTCTGTATTGAAGAGGCCGATTCTATAAACTCGAGCTATCGTACTGCCTTGGATACAGGCGAGCACGTAGCGAAGAGCTTAGTTAAAGAACCCTCTATAGAATTATTCGTCGACTGGAGTCCCTACATAGGTCACGAATGGAGCCCGTTTTACAATACGTCGATGTCGTTAAAGAGCTTGCAGGCTATCGCCAAGAAGCTCGCTGAAATACCAAAAGATTTTACATTGCAGCGGCAGGTTGAGCGCGTTATGAATGATCGCGCTAAAATGGCAGCCGGCGAGATACCTGTGGACTGGGGTTTTGCAGAGACTCTAGCTTACGGAAGCATTCTAACCAGCGGCAACAAGATTCGTATCACCGGCCAAGATGTGGGGCGTGGCACTTTTTCACATCGACATGCCGTTCTGTTTGATCAAAAGACAGGCGATACCCATATACCGCTGCAGAGTCTTATAGAAGAGGAGAATGGGTTCTTAATCTACGATTCGCTTCTTTCAGAAGTGGCAGTGCTTGCCTTCGAGTATGGCTATGCTACGACTATGCCCAACTCGTTAGTGGTTTGGGAAGCGCAATTTGGTGACTTTGCGAACTCGGCACAAGTCGTCATTGACCAATTTATTACAAGTGGAGAGCATAAGTGGCAGCGACTCTGCGGTTTAACGTTATTGCTGCCACATGGCTATGAAGGGCAGGGGCCCGAACATTCTTCTGCGCGGCTGGAGCGATTTCTGCAACTGTGTGCCGAACATAACATTCAGGTATGTTTGCCGACTACCTCCGCGCAAGTTTTTCACATGTTAAGAAAGCAAGTGCTATGCCCCCTGCGCAAACCTTTGATTGTGATGTCGCCAAAGAGCTTGTTGCGGCATAAAGAAACCATTTCATCATTGCAGGATATGGCAGAGGGAAGCTTTCAAGTTGTGCTCGATGAAACAGACGATTTCGACGCAGAGAAAGTTCGCAAACTTATAGTGTGTAGCGGAAAGGTCTACTACGATTTGCGCGCTGCACGACGCGAGCGAGAGATAGATGATATAGCGATTATTCGACTCGAGCAGCTATACCCGTTTCCGCAGGCAGATTTCACAAAGTGCCTTCTTCAGTATAAAAACCTGACATCGATTGCATGGTGTCAGGAAGAACCTATGAACCAAGGCGCCTGGTATTCAAGTCAGCATCACTTGAGGCGCCCGATTCAAGAGCATTTCCCTTCCGTCTATCTCGAATATGTAGGCAGAGAAGCATCAGCCGCAGCGGCAGCCGGTTATCCTGCGTTGCATTTAAGTCAGCTAAATAAATTTATCGATCAAGCATTAAGCTAGCGTGTTCGTACACTATAAAAAGTCTAGCAAGGACTAACCATGACTATTGAAATTAAGGCCCCAACATTACCTGAATCAGTTCCCGACGGAACGATCGCTACTTGGTATAAAAATGTAGGCGATACAGTTGCGCGCGATGAACTCCTCGTAGATATCGAGACAGACAAGGTGGTCATCGAAGTTGTTTCACCAACTGATGGCACGTTAAAAGAAATCTTAAAAGACGCTGGGGAAACCATCGTTAGCAATCAGGCCATCGCAAGCGTAGTAGAAAATGATGCCAACAAGGCAGCTGTTGCATCTAAAGTAGAGCGTGAAGTCGAGGAACTGCCTGTCGCACAAGCAGGGGCAGGCTCGAATGAAACTGAGGCGATGATCAGTCCGGCAGCGAAGAAGCTCATAGAAGAGAACAATCTAGATGCCACCTCGATCGCGGGTAGTGGTAAGGGTGGCAGAATCACCAAAGAAGACATCCTGACCAAACTGGAGTCTGGTTCAGCGGCAAAGACCGCTGTCAGCACAGCGATTGCTCCAGCTAATATAGGTGTTTCTGATGAAGGGCGGCTTGAAGAGCGTGTACCTATGAGTAGACTGCGCGCGAAGGTCGCAGAGCGATTACTTCATGCTAGCCAGTCCACCGCGATGCTAACAACATTTAACGAAGTGAATATGAAACCTGTAATGGATATTCGTAATCGTTACAAGGAAGAATTCGAAAAGGCACACGATGGAACACGCCTTGGATTCATGTCATTTTTTGTTCGTGCCTGTACTGAAGCATTGAAACGTTACCCTGCCGTAAACGCGTCTCTGGATGGAGCGGATGTTGTTTATCACGGCTATCAAGATATCGGTGTGGCGGTTTCCTCGCCACGCGGCTTAGTCGTGCCAGTTCTGCGCAACGTAGATTCTATGGGTTTGGCGCAGGTAGAAAAAGAGATTAGAAATTTCGGATTAAAAGCTAGAGATGGAAAGCTTTCCATTGATGAAATGATAGGTGGCACCTTTACTATCTCAAACGGTGGCGTATTCGGTTCGTTGTTATCGACACCAATCTTAAACCCACCCCAAACTGCTATCTTGGGCATGCACAAAATTCAAGAGCGTCCAATGGCGGTCTCCGGTGAGGTAGTAGTCCTGCCAATGATGTATCTGGCGCTCTCCTACGATCACAGAATGATCGATGGTAAAGAGGCGGTTCAGTTCTTGGTTACTGTCAAAGAATTACTAGAAGATCCGACACGACTGCTGTTGGAAATTTAACGAAGGCGTGCCGAAGAAGCATGGCGTTTTAGCCATGTTCAATGCTTCGCTTATCAAATTACAGAATTGAGAAAGAATTATGTCAAATGAATATGATGTTGTTGTTATCGGTTCAGGCCCGGCGGGCTATGTTGCGGCGATTCGATGTGCGCAGCAAGGCTTCAAAACTGCTTGCATAGAAAAATGGCTAAATAAAACTGATAAAACTGTATTTGGCGGAACCTGTCTGAACGTCGGCTGCATTCCTTCGAAGGCGCTTTTAGATAGCTCGCACAAATATATGGACGCGCAAAACCATTTAGAGGTGCATGGCATTAGCGTCGGCAAGGTAGAGATTGATGTTCCTGCGATGATTGCACGTAAAGACAAGGTTGTAGATCAGCTTACCTCCGGGATCAAAGGTCTATTCACGGCGAATAAAGTCGATGGCATCGCCGGAACGGGCAAGGTTACAGGCACTAATAAGGTTGTAGTCACGGACAAAGATGGCAAGCAGCAAGAGCTGGCAGCAAAACATATTATTATCGCGGCAGGTTCGGTTCCGATCGATATCCCTCCAACCCCTATTGATCATGAAACTATTGTTGACTCAACTGGCGCATTGGAATTTCAGGAGGTGCCCAAGCGCTTGGGCGTGATTGGTGCCGGTGTAATTGGATTAGAGCTCGGGAGTGTCTGGGCGCGATTAGGTGCAAAAGTAACTGTGCTCGAAGCACTGGACGATTTTCTGCCGATGGTTGATCGCCAGATTGCAAAAGAATCGATGAAGATACTGACTAAGCAAGGACTAGACATAAAGATGGGCAGCCGAGTATCTGGCAGCAAACTTACTGGCAAGGGTACGAAAAAGGCAGTCACCGTAGAATACACTGACAAAGACGGCGAACAGACAGAGACTTTCGATAAGCTAATTGTAGCCGTTGGGCGAAGACCATTTACTGACTCCCTTCTTGATGAATCTGTGGGCGTTAAAAAGGACGAGCGCGGCTTCGTCAAAGTGAACAAGCAGTGCGCCACTAACATCCCATCTATTTATGCAGTCGGCGATGTTGTGCGCGGTCCGATGCTTGCACATAAAGGCATGGAAGAGGGCGTGATGGTTGCCGAAAGGCTTGCGAATAAAAAGACGCAGGTAAACTACGACCTGGTGCCATCGGTCATCTACACCCATCCTGAAATAGCTTGGGTCGGTAAGAATGAAGAGGAATTAAAGGCAGAGGGCGTCGAAACAAATATTGGCGTGTTCCCTTTTGTGGCAAGTGGTCGCGCCTTGGCAGCAAACGATGCCGAGGGCATGGTTAAGTTAATCGCAGATGCCAAGACTGATCGGATATTGGGTTGTCATATAGTTGGTGCTAGCGCGGCGGACTTGTTGCAGCAAATTGTTATCGCTATGGAGTTTAGTGCCAGTGCAGAAGATATTGGCTTAACCATGTTTTCGCACCCGGCTCTTTCCGAAGCCGTGCACGAGGCAGCTCTAGCGGCGAATGGTCATGCAATACACATTGGGAATCGCAAGCGTCGCAAGTAGTTTTTTTGCTGTACCGCTTGTGGATAAGTTAGATAAATGGATGGAGCATAAATGAATTTACATGAATATCAGGCGAAGCAGCTATTTGCCGAATACGGGCTTCCCGTATCAGAAGGCATTGCCGTAGATACTGCTAGCGAAGCCGCGGCTGCCGCTAAGAAAATTGGTGGCAGCAAATGGGTTGTTAAGGCTCAGGTGCATGCAGGGGGCCGAGGTAAGGCGGGAGGCGTTAAGCTGGTCGACACCCCGGAAGCGGCCGAAGCCTTTGCACAGCAATGGCTAGGCAAGAAAATGGTCACGTATCAAACCGATGCGCAAGGCCAGCCTGTCAGCAAGGTTCTTGTGGAAACTTGTACAGATATTGCTCAGGAGCTTTATCTTGGAGCGGTAGTAGACCGATCTTCGCGGCGGGTAGTATTCATGGCCTCGGTTGAGGGCGGCGTAGAAATAGAGAAAGTCGCGGCGCAGACGCCTGAAAAGATATTAAAAGCTGAAATCGATCCTTTAACTGGCGCGCAGCCTTACCAGGCTCGAGATTTAGCCTTTCGTTTAGGTCTAAAGGGCGTGCAGGTTAAACAATTCACGAAACTATTTCTTGGTTTGTCTAAACTGTTTCATGACATGGATCTAGCTTTGCTCGAGATTAATCCTTTGGTTATTACAGACGAAGGCAATCTGCATTGCCTGGATGGCAAGATCAACATCGATGGCAACGCAATGTACCGCCAGCCTAAGCTGCGCGAGATGCACGATCCGAGCCAGGACGATGAGCGCGAGGCACAGGCGGCACAGTGGGAACTCAACTATGTTGCTTTAGATGGCAATATCGGCTGTATGGTAAACGGAGCCGGTCTGGCTATGGGTACAATGGACATCGTCCAATTACATGGTGGCAGCCCAGCTAACTTCCTAGATGTCGGCGGCGGTGCGACGAAGGAACGTGTTACCGAAGCGTTTAAAATTATCCTTTCCGATGAGAACGTGGCCGCTGTACTGGTCAATATTTTTGGCGGAATCGTGCGCTGCGACCTTATAGCCGAAGGCGTAATCGGCGCAGTCAATGAAGTAGGAGTGCAAGTGCCTGTGGTAGTTCGTTTAGAGGGTAATAATGCCGAGTTGGGCCGAGAAGTATTAGAGCAGAGTGGGCTGAACATTATCGCAGCGACCAGCCTTTCCGATGCTGCTGAAAAAGTTGTCACAGCAGCTGGAGGTGCACAATGAGCATTTTAATAGACAAGAACACTAAGGTTATCTGCCAGGGCTTTACCGGCTCGCAAGGTACATTCCATTCTGAGCAAGCCATAGAATATGGCACGAAGATGGTAGGTGGCGTAACGCCAGGTAAGGGTGGTCAGGTCCATCTCGATTTACCAGTATTTAATACGGTGCAGGCAGCGTTCGACGAAACTGGCGCTGACGCCTCAGTAATTTATGTTCCAGCAGCATTCTGTAAGGACTCTATCCTTGAGGCGGCGAATTCGGGAATTAAATTAATTGTTTGTATCACCGAGGGCATCCCAACGTTAGACATGTTGGTGGCGAAAGAAAGCTGTGACCAGCTAGGCGTGCAATTAATCGGGCCTAACTGTCCGGGAGTAATTACGCCGGGGGAATGTAAGATTGGCATCATGCCTGGGCACATTCATCTACCAGGTAAAGTTGGTATCGTTTCCCGTTCTGGAACGCTCACGTACGAGGCTGTCAAGCAGACTACCGATCATGGCTTCGGACAATCATCCTGTGTTGGTATCGGTGGCGACCCTATTCCAGGTTCTAACTTCATCGATATACTCTCTCTTTTTGAGGCAGATGCGAAGACTGAAGCGATTGTGATGATTGGAGAAATTGGCGGCACTGCCGAAGAAGAAGCGGCAGCGTATATCAAAGCCAACGTGAGCAAGCCAGTTGTCGCTTACATTGCTGGTGTAACTGCACCTGCTGGCAAACGCATGGGCCATGCCGGCGCAATAATCTCTGGCGGCAAGGGAACAGCTGACGAGAAATTTGCCGCACTCCAAGATGCCGGTGTGAAGACTGTTCGCTCTCTGGCTGAAATAGGAGCCGGTCTTTCCGATATAACTGGCTGGTAGTTTTCCAGGCAGTTATTGCTCGGTATTTCCCTCCTTAAAATCTCAACGAACTATCTCAACCGCTGCTCTTAACTATTACTCGCATCGCGCTTAACTTTTCTAATCGAAGGGGTTCTATAAGCGCGATGTAGTGTGATAGTCTTACTTGAAATTCATGCTTAAAACGCTGAATTTAAGGGACTATTTAGCTGCTATATTCACCATCAATAGTAAAGCTAATTGATTGGTTACGAACCGTCTCAAACTTTCTGAGTTTGGGTAGATTGGTAACTATAGGTAATCTTGGTTCAAGAAAACTGTCAGTTACGAGGGATTTAGAAAAACCCCGGGATTTTTTGACAGTTAAGCCAGTTGTTAGTTAGCTGGCACTAAGAAAAATAGTTTGTTGTGTCTGAGCTAGTTATTGCTGATTTCTTGACCTTAAGCAAAAGCTTAGTAGTTCGGATCTGATTATTTAACAAGAAAATAGGATGGCATATGAAAAACCGTCGAATTACAAATATGAGTATGACTGCTGTTGCATTGCTCATGTCTTGCATCATGGCTTCGGCTCAAGCTGCGGAAATTCTCGTAGATAGCAGTATTCTTGATCAGGCTATGGACGTTATAGGGGCTAAGAACACCCAAGCCGCTGCTGTACAGGAAGAAATTAACCGTTTAGCGAATTCAACAAGCTCTACGTTTGAAGATTTTAAGCGACAGAATGACGCATTAGAGGCACTACTGGTGCTGAATGCGGGATTCCGTAAGTCAGTCTCTATCCAGGAAAGCAATATCGCAACCTTGGATGAGTCTATCGCAAGCGTAGAATCAATCACTCGCGAGATTCCACTATTGATGGAAAAGATGCTTTCTAGCATCGAGCAATTCGTCGAACTGGACTATCCCTTCCAAGTCGATGAACGTGCCAACCGGCTTCAATTTGCCAGAGACGCCATCGACAATCCGGACGTCTCCATCGCGGAGAAATTCCGTCAAGTTCTGGTGATTTATCAAACAGAGGCGACCTACGGCCGCACTAACGCTACTTATCCAGATACCATCGCGATTGGCGGCGCTGAACGCGATGTAAATATCGTAAGAATAGGTCGTGTAGCTTTGATGTATCAAACTACAGACCGTCAAGTTACTGGAGCATGGGACAACAATGCTCGGCAGTGGGTTGAACTACCCGCCGGTGAATACAGAACAGCAGTACAGACTGCTATCCGCGTCGCATCCAGCTTAGATGCACCTAAAATCATTGAACTGCCTGTATTGGCTCCGGAGGTGGCACAATGAGAAACCTAATTAAGATTACTGGCCTAACGGCTACAGCCTGTCTACTTGGACTGACTTCTAACCTTGTTTTGGCACAGAACGCTTCCTCTCTTTCTGGTCTACTGGACTTGGTAGAGAACGATCGTATTGCTGAGTCTGCTGAGTATGTCCAGCGGCAACAAGAGTTTGAACAGAACGCGAGTAATCAGCAACAGATTCTCGACACCACTAACGAACGAATTGTTGAGCAAGAGCAAACACAATCCGACCTTAGTGACCAGTTTGAAGCTAACGAAATCATTATCCGTGACAAGCGCGACATCCTGCGCGACCGTCGTGGTGACTTGAACGAACTTTTCGGTACGCTGCAGGGCGTGGCTGGCGACTTCTTGAGCAACTTTGAAAATTCGCTGATCAGTGCGCAGTATCCTGGTCGATCTGAATTTATTGAAGGCTTCATCGCAAAAGCAGGCAGCACTATTGAGCAGTTGAACCCGGAAGAAATAGAGCGCTTTTGGTTTTACATGCAACAGGAAGTTGTTGAATCTGCACGCATTTCAAAATACAACGGTGATGTTGCATTGCCTACAGGAGATACTGTAAACCGCAGCATCACGCGTATCGGTAACTTCAACGTAATTTCAGAAGGCGAGTATCTCAGCTACGATGGCGATATCGGTCATCTTCAGGTTCTTCCCAAACAACCTGGAGCTGGAATGCTAGCTGCGGCAAGCGCACTGGAAAGTTCAACTAGCGGTTTTACAAAAATCGGAATTGACCCGACTGGTGGTGTAGGTGGCCAGGTAATGGCTAATCTAGTTAACTTTCCATCGGTAGAGGAGCAGGTTAGAAATAATTCCGGCCCTATTGGCTTCATCATTATCGGTGTTGGTATTGTCGGGATCTTGATTGGCTTCTTACGCCTTCTTATATTGTCTTTGGTATCCATAAAGGTTCGCAGTCAACTTAAGAGCGACAAGCCATCTAAGAACAATCCACTAGGGAGAGTCTTGTTAGTCGCTGAGTCTAATCCAAGTGCAGATACTGAAACTTTAGAGCTCAAGCTTGGTGAAGCGATTCTGCAAGAAACGCCTTCACTCGAAAGTATGCTTACGCTGATTAAGATGATTGCGACTATTGCGCCTCTGGGCGGATTGCTTGGTACGGTTACCGGCATGATCACTGTATTCCAGCAGATCACGGTATACGGAGCGGGTGACCCGACCATTATGGCCGGCGGTATTTCATCGGCATTGATGACTACTGTGCTGGGTATCGTTGTGGCAATTCCTACTATCTTTATGCATACAGTAGTGAAGAGCCGTGCTGACAACATCATCCATATCCTGGAAGAGCAGGCTACTGGCATGATCGCGCAGAAAGCCGAACAGTCTGCGAATCGCTAGCCAGTAAGCGGAGGAAGAGTCTATGTATTTTGCATTTTTGGACATTACTGATTCAGTGACACTTTTTATGGAGCGGGGTGGACCGGTGCTTAACGTCATCGCCATGCTTCTTTTAGTGAAGTGGTCACTAGTGTTTGAGCGAATTTGGTATTTGAATACAACCCATAAAGCCAATGTGAAGAACACCTTGGCTGCATGGAATGCACGCTCGGACACTAAGTCGTGGAGCGCGCATCAGATTCGTACCATGATGATTTCTAAAATTTCATTGGATGTTCGAAACACGCTGCCGATCATCGAAGTACTCGTTACCATCTGTCCACTTCTTGGGTTGATTGGAACGGTGACTGGAATGATCACGGTGTTTTTCGTAATGGCTGTTACTGGCGGTGGTGATGCGAAGTCAATGGCGGGTGGGGTGTCTATGGCAACCATACCAACAATGGCGGGCATGGTAGGTGCTATCTCGGGGATTTTCGCTTCTAACTACTTGAAGGCGAAAGTTGATCGCGATATGGAGCTACTTGAAGACCATTTACCGTTAAGCAACTAATTGCCTATTGGGGTCAAGCTTTGCTAAAGAGCTTGCCCCCACAATAGTGTCTTATTTATTGATCGAAATTATTTGAATCAAGGTGAAACAATGAAATCAGGTTTAATGAAAAGGAAGGACGACGAAGAAGCAGGCGAGATTGATCTCACCCCAATGCTCGATGTTGTTTTTATCCTTCTAATCTTTTTTATAGTGACCTCCGTGTTCGTCACCGAAGCGGGTATCGAAGTCATTAGGCCGGAAGCCTCGACAGCTGAAAGCAAGAAAGGTGACCTTATACTTATTGCAGTAGGACCAAGTGGCGATATCTGGATAGATGGAGATCAAGTTGATCCTCGATTTATCCGATCACGTTTTGAGCTGAGGCTAGCTGATGCTCCTAATTCAGCAGTGATAATTCAAGCGGATTCTGATGCCGATAATGAACAAGTTATGCTCATTTTAGAAGCAGCCAGGGAAGCGAATATTCTCGATGTATCAATTTCAGCGGAGGCATAGACTATGATGATTCTAATTAGATGGGCTGTTTCCATGCTAATGGCAGCCGGCATAACTTTGGGTCTGTTCTATTTTATGCAGGCTTTGATCGCGACAGGCGCAGATCTCGACCAACGCGTTTCTGTGGTAAAAATTGTCGATGCAACAATGCCCGAAATTTTGTTGGAAGTTATCGAAGAAATTGATAAGCCAGAACCAATTCAGGATGACACCGAAGTTGTAGAAGATATTCAAGAGCGCCAGGTGAATTTATCTGATGGCCCGTCTCTAAACATTGAGCGTTCATCTATAGAGATAGATACTGGTCTTCAATTGAGTAATGCATCAATATCTGCGACAGATGGCGACATGTTGCCACTCGTTGCAATAGCGCCCCAATATCCAACTCGTGCAGCACAGCGAGGGATTGAAGGATGGTGTTTAGTTAGTTTTACAGTAAATGGTCTTGGCAATGTTGTTGAAGACTCAGTTGTTGTTGTAGATGCTGAGCCTCGATCAATGTTCGATCGCTCCTCAATCCGTGCCGCTGGTAGATTCAAATTCCAACCACGCGTTGTCGATGGACAAGGCGTGGCTGTAGAAAATGTACAGTACGTGTTCCGCTACGAACTGGAGGACAACTAATGATGAGACTACTTAACAAATTTAAGCTGGGGTACCTCATGGCGGTGCTCAGCGTTACTATGTTGTCTATTCCATATGTAACCGCAGGAGAGGAGCAGCGTGCACCACCGGCAGCGAGAACGTCGGGAACATTAGGTCCTGCTGTCATACGAGCTATTACCGAAATTCAAAGCTTGTTACAACCTGAAGAAGAAGATGAAGAGCCTGATTACGTGGCCGCAAAGATTGAGCTGGATGATCTTCGCGAGCGTCGCTTCGAGCGCATGAATGATTTTGAAAAATCCACATTACTCAGTTTCTACACAAACTATTACCTCAATACGGAAGATTACGTTGGTGCCATTGGCATATTCGAAGAGATGCTCGAAATTGAAACATTACGAGCAGATCAACGGTTACGTACTCATAGATCCCTAGGCCAATTGTATGCTTCTGAGGAAGAATGGCAGGGCTCAATTGAAAATTATGAGGAATGGCGTAATTTGTCTGAATTCGAAGAAGAAGTGGTTTTTCGTGGACTGTCTTACGCGCACTATCAATTAGAAAACTTTGAAGCGGCAAAGCCATTTTGGATAGATCGTATGGAGTTAATGCTTGCTGATGGCGAAGCTCTAGATAGGGACGATTATTCTTACCTGAACGGACTGTACTTCACATTAGAGGACTATGAGTCAGCACTAGAGCTTACCAAGACCATGATCGTACTTTTCGACGATAGAGCTGATTGGCAAAACCTCAGTGCAATCTATTCGAGCTTAGAAGAAGACGACCGCGGTGTGCAGGCACTAAATCTCTTTTATTTGAAAGGGTTGATGGAGGATGACACACGCTATGTTAACCTGGCGCAATCTCTGGCGGGGATTGATGCTCCGTACACTGGAAGTAAAATACTTGTCGAAGGTATGGGGAAGGAAATCGTCGAAAATGACGAGGAAAATCTAACACGTCTGACCCAGATGTACTTAATGGCGAGTGAGTACGAAGAAGCGCTAGATCCTGCTTTGGGTGCAGCTGAAGCTGATGAAACAGGTGACGGCTACGACACACTGGGTTACATCCATTACGTGCTACATGACTATGAATCAGCAGCAGAAGCATTTCAATCGGCTATCGATAAGGGCGACCTTAGTGATCGCTCTGATACGCTGATGTTTCTGTCGCGTGCCTTTTTAGAATTGCGTAATTTCGATGCAGCTGAAGAAGCGGCTACAGACGCAGCAGACGCCGGTGATGAGCGTGCAAGCAACTCGGCTCGGGATTTCATTCGTGCGATAGATGGACGTCGTACATTCTACAATACAATTTCTGGGCGTAAGGAAGATGCTATAGATTTCTATCAGCCTTATCCGTCATTACAGTAAATTGAGGTAGTGGGGGAAGCTTGAAATACCAAGCTAAGCCCCCATTTAAGACCCAATCATGCAGCAAAGTCTGCAGATTGGGTTTTTTTATGGGTCGAGTTTTCGGCTTAGCCAGCGAACATAACGAGGATTAGTAAATGGCAGCACAGAAAGCGGAAACCAGAGGATTCGAGACCGAAGCGAAACAGCTACTTCAGTTAATGATTCACTCTCTTTATAGCAATAAAGAGATCTTCTTGAGGGAACTGATATCGAATGCTTCCGACGCAGCGGATAAACTGCGTTTCGCGGCTCTTTCTCAGCCTGAGCTACTGGAAAGCGGCGGAGAGCCGAAGGTGCAAATTGATTTCGACACCCAGAAGAACATCCTCGTGATCAGCGATAACGGCATTGGTATGACTAGAGACGAGGTGATCAGCAATCTGGGGACCATTGCTAAATCGGGTACAGCACAATTTTTGGAGAATTTGACCGGGGATCAAAAGAAGGATTCCCAACTAATCGGCCAGTTCGGTGTTGGCTTCTATTCGGCTTTTATTGTCGCCGATAAGGTAGAGGTGCGAACCCGTAAGGCAGGTACTTCTGAAGAAGCAGCGACTTTATGGGTTTCCAAAGGAGAGGCAGACTATTCACTTGAGGCTACGGTTAAGTCGAGCTGCGGCACGGAAATTACGCTGCACCTTAAGACCGAGGAAAAGGAATATGCTGAGAGTTACCGCTTACGCAGTATCGTAAAGAAATACGCTGATCATATTTCTATTCCTGTGTTGATGCACAAAGAAGACATGGGGGGGGCGGATACGGATGAAGATGGTGAAGCGAAGAAAGAGGAAGACAGACCCGCAGAGTATGAGGCTGTCAATGAAGCGAAAGCGCTTTGGACTCGCTCTCGTAAGGATGTGAAAGCAGACGAGTACAAAGAATTTTACAAATCGGTTAGCCATGATTTCGAAGATCCACTTGAATGGAGTCATAACAAAGTAGAGGGTAAGCTGGAATATACGAGCTTGCTCTATGTGCCGGCGCGCGCACCGTACGATTTGTGGAATAGAGATTCTGCGCGGGGACTAAAGTTATATGTTCAGCGTGTTTTCATTATGGATGATGCGGAACAATTCTTGCCGCTCTATCTACGCTTCATGCAGGGCATTGTAGATTCGAATGATATTTCGCTTAACGTTTCGCGTGAAATCCTACAGAAAGATCCCGTGGTAGATTCTATGCGCAGCGCATTAACCAAGCGTGCTTTAGACATGCTAGGAAAAATGCGCAAAAAAGATAAAGATAAATACAACGGCTTCTGGAACGAGTTTGGTCAGGCCTTAAAAGAAGGCCCTGCTGAAGATTTCGCGAACAAAGAGAAGGTTGCAGAGCTTTTACAATTTACAACTACTCATTCAGAATCAGATGCACAAGATCAATGCCTCGATGATTACGTTTCACGTATGAAGGATGATCAAGAGAAGATTTACTATCTTGTCGCAGATTCTGCAAAAGCGGGTCGCAATAGCCCTCATCTTGAGATTTTTAAGAAGAAGGGCATTGAAGTAATACTGATGCATGATCGAATCGACGAGTGGTTAATGAGCCACTTGCAGGACTTCGATAGCCGTCAATTTCAAGATATAAGCCGCGGTGAATTAGATCTCGGGAAGTTGGAAGACGAAGAAGATAAGGAAATACAGGAAAAGACCGAGAAAGAATTCGTGAATTTGGTTGAGCGAATCAAGGGAAATCTTGGCGATAAGGTCAAAGAAGTCAGGGTAACTCATCGCTTAACGGGCTCCCCTGCATGTCTTGCTGTAGATGATCACGACATGGGTATGCAGATGAGAAAAATAATGGAAGCCTCGGGTCAGGCAGTGCCTGAAACAAAGCCTATTTTTGAGATAAATGCGACCCACCCCTTAGTAGTAAAGCTAGATAAGGAAGCGGACGAAGATCGTTTTGGCGATATAGTCTCTATCTTGTTTGGCCAAGCTGGTCTTGCTGATGGTGTGCAACTAGAAGATCCCGCAGATTTCTCCGCGCGGCTCAATAAGCTGCTACTAGAGTTAGTAGGTTAGTCTAGGGTGTAGCGACGAAAGTGACGTTCTTGCAGCAGCATTTCTGCTGCAAGAACCTGCTACATTTTTTCGAGGGTTTCAATGCCTAGCAAATCAAGACCCTGGTGGAGTGTGGCGGCCGTAAGAGCGGACAACGCAAGACGCGAGTCTCTGAGCTGTGCATCCGCTTTTAGAATTGGGCATGACTCATAAAAGCGCATGAACATGCCTGCTAGTTCATAGAGATAATTGCACAATAAATTCGGATAGCAATCTCTTGCCACCATGTCTACGACCTCTGATAGCTGCATAATCTTCAGTAACAAATTCCTCTCAGCCACCTCAGATACAGAAGTAATTTGCACGCCCTGTAAGCCGGAATTCTGTTTTCTTAATATGCTGCGAATCCGCGCATACGCATACATAAGGTACGGTGCAGTATTGCCTTCGAATGACAACATGCTGGACCAATCGAAAACGTAGTCGCTAGTTCTATTCTTTGATAGATCCGCGTACTTAACAGCGGCAATACCTACCTTCTCAGCGATCTCAAGGTAGGTTGTTTCGTCTAGGCCTGGATTCTTCTTTGAAACCAGTTCGTGAGCACGTCGGATCGCCTCATCTAGTAAATCTACTAGTTTGATAGTATCGCCTGAGCGAGTCTTAAACGGTCTGCCATCGCTTCCCATCATTGTGCCGTAGGCGATATGTTCCAGCGAGATATTTTCCGAGGCAAATCCTGCCTTACGTCCAACGGCGAACACCTGCTGAAAGTGCAGCGACTGCCGAGCATCGACAACATACAGTGAACGTTCTGCTTTTAGATCAAAAGAACGAAATTGAACAGCGGCAAGATCGGTCGTGGCATAAAGATAGCCGCCGTCTGTTTTCTGAATGATCACCGGCAACGGCTCGCCGTCTTTCCCGGTAAACTCCGGTAAGAACACACAGCGCGCGCCATTAGAAATTGAAAGCAGGGAAGCCTCCTCCAATTTCTTTACAACACCTTCGAGGTCTTTGTTATAGAAACTCTCTGCCTTGAGGTCTTTACGGCTTAGCGTTACATTAAGCTTGTCATATAGTGCCTGGCAGTGCTTCAACGATTCGTCGATGAATTGCTGCCAAACTACTAAGTGATCTGCATCGCCACCTTGAAGTTTCACAACACTGCCGCGCGCCGTGTCGGCAAACTCTGGGTCAGCATCAAATCGTTCCTTCGCTGCCCGGTAAAAAGATTCAAGGTCGGCAAGCTGAGTTGGCAGATCGCCTTGCAAGACGCTGAGTTCGCGCATATAGCAGATCAACATTCCAAACTGGGTTCCCCAGTCACCAACGTGATTCTGCCGTATTATTTCGTGACCTTGGCGTTCAAGTACACGTGCTAGGCAATCGCCTATGATAGTGCCGCGCAGATGCCCAACGTGCATTTCCTTAGCCAGGTTGGGCGAAGAGTAATCGACCACGATCTTATCGACTTTGTTTGTGGTCGGTATAAGTTTTCGCGTATCGTTCTGAATTTCAGATGCGCGCTGCATTAAAGCGGTATCGGATAGGTGGATATTGATAAAGCCTGGGCCGGCTACTTCTAACTTCGCGATAAGGGGGTTCGCATCAGCAGTTATTTTTTCAACTACATCGCTAGCAAGTTGCCTGGGATTGGTTCCCACTTTCTTGGCAATCGACATGATTCCATTGCTTTGATAGTCACCGAATTCAGGCTTAGAGGCGGTTATGACATTAGGGTCGCAATCAGTGAGGCCCGAGACAACGCTTAGGGCCTCGCCAACGAGCTTATTTAGTGTGTGTTTGAGGGTATTCATGATTTAGGCAAGCGCAAAAAGGAAAGGATTGTACACCATTATTCGAAGCGCAGATTGGTGTAAAATAGCGAATTCTTGAAATTAGTGAACTCTTAGTACTTTAATACCGCTATTAACCGTTAGATCTTAATCTTAGGTCTTAACCAGAGGAAGTCCGTGAAAAGCAATACAAGTGTCAGTGACGTTGTCCAGCTGGTTCGCGTCGAAAAGTCTCATGTTGGTCAGCGTCTGGATAACTTTCTTATTAGGCATCTCAAAGGCGTTCCTAGGACGCGTGTATACCGACTGATCCGCCGAGGTGAGGTTAGGGTTAATAAGAAGCGATGTAAGCCTGACCGGAAGCTGGATTTGGGGGATGAAGTCCGCATTCCACCCTACACATCTAGTTACAGCGAACAGACGGCGAAGCCGAGTCCGGCACTGCAGGAGTTTTTAATAAATAGCATCCTGCTGGAGAACGATGATCTGCTGGTGATCAATAAACCGGCCGGCATGGCGGTGCATGGTGGCACCAGTGTCGCCATGGGCCTCATCGAAGCGCTTCGTCAATGTAAGCCTGAATGGGGTGAATTGGAACTGGCCCATCGGATCGATAGGGGCACTACAGGCTGTCTTGTTATTTCTAAAAACTCCATATTTTTAAAGCATATACAGAGCCAATTTAAAGTAAAAAATGTAAAAAAACACTATATTGCATTGGTTCATGGCATATGGCCTGAGTCCCTTACTGTCGTCGATGCACCCTTACAAAAAGACCCCGTAGGGGAGAATGAGCGCATCGTTCGGGTGCTTGAAAGCGGCAAACCCTCTCTGACTCGCTTCGCGGTGAAGCAGCATTTCGAGGGCGCAAGCCTGATAGAAGCGATGCCTCAGACTGGGCGTACCCATCAAATTCGCGTGCATTGCCAGCATTCGGGGCATGGAATAGTGGGAGATGAAAAGTATACCTTTAAGGCTAAGAACAGCGCTTTGTCGAAGGTAAAAAACCTCTGCCTTCATGCCTGGAAAATCGAATTTGAACTGCCTGAAGGGGGCGCGCCTATCCGTGTGGAAGCTGCTATCCCAAATCATCTAGACGCGTTAATACAAAAATTGGGTAAATAGCTTTAAATACAGATGCTTAGAGAATTATCTAGGCTATAACTATTGCGAGAAATCTTTGACAGATGACGGCCATACGCCTATTATGCGCGCCTGATGTCAGATAGCTCTATTCCAGCCTACGCAGATACCCGTAAAATCTTCCAGCAAGAAGATAGTATTAGCGGCAATTTAGGCCTAAATAGGCTGCCTCGGTTCTCGAAGACCCTGGCGAATGATCAGGGGTTAGTTTCTCTTGAGCTGAAGTTTACGTTTGGCGAAGCAAAAGAGCGGTTAATAGTGGGCAGTTTGCAGGCCCAGGTAAATGTTTTCTGTCAGCGTTGTCTTAAGCCTCTAGCTATAGCGCTTGCGGACGACATAGAGCTGGCACTAGTGCGAGATGAAGAAGCGGCACTGCGACTGGACGCGAAATTGGATCCTTGGATTTGCGAGGGTCACAAGCTAGATCTGGCCGAATTGATCGAAGAACAATTGATTTTATGCACGCCGATAGTGAGTTATCACGAAAGTGGCGACTGCATGACTCAGAAGGATTATGTAACCGGTGAAGATGCTGCAGAAAGTCTTGCTAGCGAAAGCCCGTTTGCAGTGCTTAGATCACTTAAAGACAGTGACACAAGCGATTAAACAGTTTACAGAATTTGTATTAGGAGATTGAAATGGCAGTTCAAAAAAGCAAGGTCACCCGTTCACGGCGTGGCAAGCGACGAACTCACGACTCCCTTACGGGACCTACGCTTTCTACGGACCAGACGACTGGCGAGATTCACCGTCGCCATCACGTAACGGCAGACGGCTTCTATAAAGGCAAGAAAGTACTGGATCTGGGCGAAGACTAGGGCGCCAAGCCTTGAGTTTGCCTAAGCGCATAGCAATCGATGCTATGGGCGGTGATGGTGGGGTAAGAGTTACTCTCCCAGCTGCTTTGCGCGCTCTGGAATTAAATTCCGACCTATCAGTTACCCTCGTTGGCGATAAAAGTCAGATAGAGCCCTACTTGGACTCTATCTCACCTATGCTCGCCGATCGCACCTTCATTGACCATACACTCGACGTCATTAGTGACGCTGATAAGCCCGCGCAAGTCTTACGCAGTGGCAAGACGTCCTCTATGTATAAAGCTGTGCAGTTGCTCCAGGGCGGCCGTGTAGAGGCCATGGTTAGCGCAGGCAATACCGGTGCGCTACTGATGATTGGCAGACATCTGCTAAAGACAATAAGCGGTATTCAAAAGCCGGCCATAGTGGCCAGCATTCCTGGCGCTACACGGCAGTGTTTTCTACTGGATGTGGGCGCCAACCCCCAGGTTGATGCACAGCAATTGTTCGAATTTGCTGTAATGGGCTCGGTTCTCGCCGAATCTTTGCAGGGCGAAATCGCCAAGGTTGGACTACTCAATATTGGTTCCGAGCAGTTCAAGGGCACAGAAGAAGTGCGTGATGCGAGCGTGCTGATGGATCGTTGCCAAGCTTTTGACTATGTCGGCTTCATCGAGGCAAATGAGCTATTCGAAGGCAGGGCAGATGTGGTCGTCTGTGACGGATTTGTAGGTAATGTTACGATCAAGACCAGTGCCGGTGTTGCGAATGTCGTCAAGAAACTGCTGTCCTCACAATTATCTACAGACTCTACAAATTCACCTGAGAGCGAACGTAAGGCCAAGTTATTCAAGAGCCTTAGCGATCAAATCAATCCCCATCGCTACAATGGCGCAAGCTTGCTTGGCCTGCAGGGCAGCATAATAAAGAGTCATGGCAATGCAACGGTAGAAGGCTTCGGCTACGCAATCCAACAAGCGGTTAGAGAGGCAAAAAATGCCGTTCCTGAATTGATAAGAGAAAAAGTAGCTGCGATCATTGCAGCAAGCTGAGCAGCTGACTGCTTAGCCTCTAACTATGTGGAACGTAACAAGCGCATAAAATTAGAATAAACGAGGTTCGATGCCAGAATGAATAATATTGGGTTTGTCTTTCCAGGCCAGGGGTCGCAGAAGTTAGGCATGTTGGCGGATCTGGCGGTGCACTTCGGCGTGGTAACGGATACCTTCGCTGAGGCATCGGCGGTATTAGGTAAAGACCTTTGGGAAGTAAGTCAGATTGATCAGCATGAACAGCTCAATCAAACAGATATTACACAGCCCGTGCTATTAGCGGCATCAGTCGCTATTTGGCGAGTCTGGCAGGGCCAACACGGTGTGCAGCCTTCGATTTTGGCGGGGCACAGCCTTGGAGAGTATTCGGCGCTAGTTTGCTCCGGCGTGCTTGCCTTTGGCGACGCGATTCAACTCGTTCATCAACGAGGACGCCATATGCAGGCAGCGGTAAGCGCCGATGCCGGGAAAATGGCAGCGATAGTCGGTTTTGATGACGACAAAATAGCAGGGCTTTGCGAGCAGGCGGCTCAAGGGCAGGTAGTTAGCGCCGCCAATTTCAATTCTCCCGGACAGACTGTGATAGCCGGTGATGTTGATGCCGTTGAGAGAGCGATGGTTCTGTGCAAAGAGGCGGGCGCTAAAAGAGCGCTGCCATTGAATGTCAGCGTTCCTTCACACTGTGCATTGATGGGGCCCGCCGCTGAGCAATTGCAGGCGGAATTAGAGACAGTGCAATTCAATTCCCCGCTGATACCCGTAGTGCAAAATGTGAACGCGCAGATCTGTGAAGATCCAAACCTGATAAAAGAAAACCTAATAAAGCAGCTGTATGCGCCTGTATTGTGGGTAGATTCTATAAAATGTATGAGAGAAAACGGCACTGAAAAAATACTCGAATGCGGCCCAGGGAAGGTGTTAAGTGGGCTAATCAGGCGAATCGAGCCGGCTATAAGCTGCTTTACGAGCGAGGCTCCTGAGGGTTTGGCCAGTGCACTAGCCGAATTACCGTCTTAACTGCTGACACGCATCGGGCAACTGCAACTTAAGAATAAAGAGCTACAGATTAAGGGAATGAGGACATGAGCGATTCTACGACAATAGCGCTGGTAACCGGAGCGAGCAGGGGTATAGGCCGTGCCATAGCCTTGAATCTAGGTAATAGCGGGTTTACGGTTATAGGAACAGCAACTTCCGATTCCGCAGCGCAGAATATCAGTGGTTATTTAGCCGAGCATTCTATTCAGGGTGAGGGTTTGTGCCTGGACGTCTCCTGTGATGAATCTGTCGCTGCCATGATGGCTGTTATTTCCGAAAAACACGGCGCACCGACGGTATTGGTAAATAACGCCGGAATAACCAAAGACAACCTGCTCATGCGCATGAAGGCTGACGAATGGTCTGACGTAATCGATACTAACCTCGGCTCCATGTATCGCCTGTGCAAGGCTTGCATGAAGGGCATGACTAAAGCTCGCTGGGGTAGAATTATTAATATCAGCTCAGTAGTGGGCTCGAGCGGCAATGCTGGACAGTCAAATTACGCTGCTTCAAAGGCGGGCATCGAAGGCTTTAGTCGTGCCCTCGCGAAGGAGATAGGTTCTAGAGGTATTACGGTAAATGCCGTTGCCCCGGGGTTTATAGCAACCGATATGACTAAAGATTTACCAGAGAAGCAGGCGCAGGCTCTTCTGTCTTCGATTCCTCTGGGCCGGTTAGGTCAGCCTGAGGAGATCGCCGCGATGGTGGGTTTCCTCGCCTCCGATAGTGGCGCCTATATCACTGGAGAGACCCTTCATGTGAACGGCGGCATGTATATGGCATGACACTAAGCAATTGATTTTTATATTAATTTATGGCAAAAGGCTTATTTTTGCATTTAGGCATTACATCGCATGGAAATAGAGGTAAACTTGCGTCCTGAATTATTCACCGGGTAGCTGCCAGACCCACGAAGAGAGCCGAACTAGTAAAAGGTTTGGTGAAAATAAAGTAAATAGATTGTTTGAAAATCACCCGAATAACCAATAACAAGCCTGTTCGAAAGGCCACTGGCAAAACTGCTAGAAACTGTATTAGGAGCTAATAAAAGATATGAGTAGCATTGAAGAGCGCGTTAAGAAAATTGTCTGCGAACAGCTTGGCGTAAAAGAAGACGAAGTAAAACCTTCTGCTTCTTTTGTTGAAGATCTAGGCGCTGATTCTTTAGATACAGTGGAATTGGTGATGGCATTGGAAGAGGAATTCGAAACTGAGATTCCTGATGAAGAGGCCGAAAAAATTACTACAGTTCAATTGGCCACTGACTATATCAATTCACACCTGTAACACTGATATCAGCACGAAACAGAGCTACTCTAGTTTATTCTTGAGTAGCTTTTGCTTATCTGGCGCTTGCTGTTTTAAGTCAGGAGATCAAAACATTGAGCAGAAGAGTAGTGGTGACTGGACTCGGCCTTATTACTCCAGTAGGAAATGATGTCGAAACCACCTGGCAGGCGATAAAAAATGGTCACTCTGGTATTAATACCATTGAGCATTTTGATGCTAGCGACTTTAGTACTCAGTTTGGCGGCTCCGTCAAAGGTTTCGACTGCACTGACTATATGTTGGCTAAAGAAGCTCGACGTATGGATACTTTCATGCACTATGGTATCGCGGCCGGTGTTCAGGCCATTCAAGATGCCGGAATAGACGAGTCCAATCTCGACCCTAAACGTGGCGGTGTCGCGATTGGATCGGGCATCGGTGGTATCGGTAGTATCGAAGAGACCACTGTCACCATTCAAAAATCCGGTCCTCGTAAAGTATCTCCCTTCTTTGTACCCGGCTCAATTGTAAACATGATAGCGGGTTCACTCTCAATTCGATTCGGGTTGCAGGGTCCTAATATCGCCGTTGTAACCGCGTGTACTACTGGCACTCATAACATAGGTCTAGCGGCCAATATGATTGCGAACAACCAAGCAGATGTCATGGTCGCCGGTGGCGCCGAAATGGCTACCACGCGGGTCGGACTTGGTGGCTTCTGCGCAGCAAGAGCGCTTTCCCAAAGAAACGATGATCCGCAGCACGCAAGTCGTCCCTGGGACAAAGATCGTGACGGTTTCGTACTTAGCGATGGTGCTGGAATCATGGTGCTCGAAGAATACGAGCACGCGAAGAATCGTGGTGCGAATATTTATGCAGAATTAGTTGGCTTCGGCATGAGTGGCGATGCCTACCATATGACATCCCCCTCAGAAGGTGGAGCAGGTGCTGCTCAATGTATGCAGAATGCATTGGATAGTGCAGGCCTGAATGCGACCGACGTGGAATATGTAAACGCGCACGGTACATCAACAATGGCGGGCGACATAGCCGAGACGCAGGCGATAAAGACTGTCTTTGCAGGGCATACCGATAAGCTTTGCGTTAGTTCTACAAAATCGATGATAGGTCATTTGTTAGGTGCATCAGGATCTGTCGAGGCAATCGTGTCGGTTTTGACGCTGCGCGATCAGGTGATTACCCCGACCATAAATCTTGATAACCCAGATGAAGGCTGTGATCTCGACTACGTACCAAATGAAAGCCGCGAGCAGGAAGTTAATGTCGCGCTGTCTAATTCATTTGGCTTCGGCGGCACTAACGGTAGCTTGATTTTCTCAAGGCTTAAATAGCCGGTTTGCCCTCATGCCCGACGGACCCTTGCACAGTTTAATAAACGGACAGCAAGCGGAACACATTTCAATTCGTGACCGTGGCTTTCAATACGGTGACGGCTGTTTTGAAACCGTGAGAATTCTTTCTAACAAACCGATACTCTGGTCTGCGCATTTCAAACGGCTAGAACATGCCTGCGAGACTCTGCATTTATCTGTAAATTTCAATTTACTGCAAAGTGAAATGGCGCAGTTATTGCTCGCCAATAAAGCAACTGACGTCATCCTAAAGATCACCATAACTCGTGGTGAGGGCGGCAGAGGCTATGCTCCGACTGCGCAATCTGACTGTACGCGCATACTCCAGTTAATAGACTATGTCGCTCCTGCTACAAACAATGGCGCTAGAGTAGTCGTATGTCATCACAGGCTTTCGAGCAATTCGCTTTTAGGGGGCATCAAACACCTGAATAGATTGGATCAAGTATTGGCCAGCATGCAGATACCAGAAAATTGTGATGAAGGCTTGTGTTTGGACGAAGGGGGCTTTGTCATCGAAGGCTGCAGAAGTAATTTACTTCTGGCTATCGACAATCAATTAATTGCGCCAGATCTTAGTAAAAGCGGTGTCGAAGGCGTTATGCTGAACCACCTGATTGATGAATTTGGAAAGAAAGGTACAGCGGTAGCAAGGAAGACTATTCGCCTAAGTGAGCTGAAAACAGCTGGCGAAATTTTACTCTGTAATAGCGTTTTTGGCATTTGGCCAATAGCCGAGATTCAGAATGAGGATTGGCGAGCGGCTCTCAAAGAAAAGCCTTTTACCGCAACTGCTCTAGAGATTCAAAGCAAACTATTTAGAAACATCACAAGATGAGCAGACGACACCTACTTATAGCTGGTCTAACAATCTTCATTGCAGCTGTTCTAATTGGTTATAGGACATTATTTTCGGAGATCAGATTACTATCAGCTGATTCCACTCCTGTAAAAATAGAGGTGGTAGCAGGAAGTTCCCTATCACGTGTCGCAATGGAACTCAGCAAGGCTGGCTATCTCTCAAGCCCCATGTTGTTTACATTATGGGCGCGCCTGCAAGGCGCAGAAAACAGTATCCAAACAGGGGAGTACGAGCTTTCGGCAGGAATCACGCCAGCGCAGTTACTGGATAAAATAGTGCGTGGCGACTCCGTGCAATATCGAATAACGCTTGTAGAAGGCTGGACTTTTCAACAGGCGCTGGAAGCGCTTTGGAGCGCGGAAAATATACGCAGCAGTCTGAATAATAGTAGTCCAACAGAAATTGCTCAGCGCATGAACTTGGACTACGAAAATCCTGAGGGTTTACTCTATCCTGACACCTATTTCTACACGAAGGGAACTCTGGATATTGAGTTGTTGCTAAGAGCAAATGAAAGACTCGATACTGTATTGAGCCAGGCTTGGGAATCACGACTAGGCGCCTTGCCCTATGCCAATTCCTATGAGGCGCTCACTATGGCTTCCATTATCGAGAAGGAATCGGCAAGTAACAGCGAGCGTGCTCTTATCGCAGGTGTCTTCGTAGCTCGGCTAGACTTAGGCATGCGGCTGCAGTCCGATCCGACGACTATCTATGGAATGGGAGATCGTTATGCAGGTAATATCAGGCGAGCAGATTTATTAGAGGAGACTCCCTATAATACCTATCGAATCGATGGTATGCCGCCCACACCGATCGCGTTAAGCGGGAAAGAGTCGATCGTAGCAGCGCTTAAT
>Ga0307985_10000162_pt1 | contig 39061 bp, 39 predicted proteins | sample EllFjometageno80_FD_203155 | JGI IMG/M metagenome (GOLD analysis project Ga0307985, IMG submission 203155) | Marine microbial communities from Ellis Fjord, Antarctic Ocean - #80 | ecosystem: Environmental > Aquatic > Marine > Unclassified | place: Southern Ocean | collected 2014-10-09 | reverse complement strand
ACGTAACCGTTAAACAGGTAGCCCAGACCGGCTATGAAGGTAAGCGGGACCGCATGAGCGATGTCACTGCCAATTATTTTCACAGCCCTGGTTTGACAGTGAATCGTTAGAAGTATCGCCGCGGCGAATGCTCCTGCCCCCACGGACGAGAGTGTCACACAAACGCCCAGTAGGATCCCCATGGCAAAGGTTAGGCCAGATCGTCTGCGTTGTATAAAGTTCATTAACAACGGTGGCTTATTTTCTAGGGCTTTCTGTCTTAATTTATTGCGAAATATCAATATTATCGCGGTGATTATTAACATCACGCCTAAGCTAAATGTGAGTAGTTCCCCAAATCTTGGCGAATCCTGGAAGGTGGCTTTGCCCATGGCGGCGTGGACTAAGATCGCCGTAGGCACGCTGCCTATAGCCAGTAGTCGCACAATGCTCCAGTCTACGTTGCCTGCGTGGTGGTGGGACAGGGCACCACCAGCCTTCGTTATAGCTGCGTAGAGAAGGTCTGTCCCAATCGCTATCGGGACTGGATAGCCAAACAGGAGCAACACAGGAGTCATCAGCGAGCCGCCACCTACGCCGGTAATACCTATGGCAAATCCAACTAGGGCGCCTGCTGAAATATGTAGGATCAGTTCCATGTTGGTATCTGTGTGAACTCGCTCTATGTGGGTATTGAAAGCGCGAGGGTAGGCTGAAGATTATTATCAATAAAGGAATATTTAAGAATATTTTTATAACTAAATGGAATAAACTTTGCCTTTCGCATAACGCTAAGGGGTGGTCTATGAAGTTGCATCAACTTCGATATATCTGGGAGGTCGCGAAGCAGGGCCTAAACGTTTCTCAGGCGGCCGCTCACCTGTATAGCTCACAACCAGGTATTAGCAAGCAAATTAGATTGTTAGAAGAAGAGCTCGGCCTACAAATATTTACGCGTCGCGGGAAGCATCTTGTTGAAATTACGCCAGCCGGACTAGAGATACTGGAGACAAGTGGGGAAATTTTGCAGCAGATAGAGAAGATCCAGTCGCTAGCTCAGGAACATAGTGACTCACACCGAGGCAACCTATCGCTAGCAACCACCCATACTCAGTACCGCTACGTATTGCCGCCCATTATCCGATGCTTCATCGATAAGTATCCCGATGTCGCATTGCATATGCATCAGGGCACTCCGACCCAGATATCAGCCGCAGCGGTGAACGCCGAAGCAGATTTTGCAATAGCAACAGAGGCACTCGAGCTGTATACGGACCTGCACATGCTGCCTTGCTATCGCTGGAATCGATCGATTCTCGTGCCAAAAGGTCACCCACTCATTGAAGAAAGTGAGATAAGCCTATATAAAATAGCAAGTTATCCTATAATCACCTACACGTTTGGCTTCACAGGCAGGTCCAAGCTTGATGAGGCGTTTGATGCGCAAGGTTTGAAGCCCCGGGTTGTATTGACGGCAGCCGATGCAGATGTCATCAAAACCTATGTTCGGCTTGGCCTCGGCATTGGCATAGTGGCCAGTATGGCATTCGATGCAGAGATAGATAAGGATCTGGTGGTGCTGGATGCCAGCGGGCTGTTCGAGCCAAGTACCACCAAGATCGGCTTCCGTCGTAATAGTTACTTTCGTGGCTATATGTATGATTTTATTGAAATGTTTGCTCCACATCTCAACAGAGACTTGGTGCGCAGAAGCCTAGAAGCGAAGAGCATGGCTGAAGTGGATGAGTTAGTAGGGGATATAGAGCTACCCGTACTCTGAGGCTGCTGACTTAGCTTTGAAGCAGCTGCAGCCTAGTCCTGGATGTTGCCCCTGTGCAGGCCGCATTCCTTGATCGTGGCTTCTTCCCACCACCAGCGACCCTCTCGTTCATGCTGGTTCGGTCCTACTGCGCGGGTGCAAGGCTCACAGCCTATGCTGATAAAGCCCACATCGTGCAGTTTATTGTAGGGCACATCAAACAGGCGAATGTAATTCCAGACATCCTCAGAGCTCCAATTAGCCAGCGGGTTTATCTTAATAACAGGGTGCTCAGCGCTAGAGAAGCTGCTATCGAGCTGAACTACGGGCACATCGGCTCTGGTTGGGCTCTGATCGCGTCTCTGGCCGGTAATCCAGGCATCTACCGTTGCCAGCTTGTTCCTCAGTGGTTCTACCTTGCGGATGCGACAGCATTCCTCGTGACCGTCCTCAAAGAAACTAAAGAGGCCCTTGTCTTGGATTAGCTGGCCTAGTCGATCGGAGTCCGGGTGAAGTGTCTCAATAGGCAGCTTGTAATGCCTGCGGACGCTCTCAATGAATTCGTAGGTCTGAGGGTGCATTCGCCCTGTATCTAAAGTGAAGATTGCCGGCTTATCTATCAGCTTGGTCGCCATCTCTATTAAGGCTACGTCTTCAGCCCCGCTGAATGAAATGCACAGCTTAGGCCACAGCACGTTGACCTGCTGGATAATATCCTTAGGCTCGCTGTTGCTGAGTCGTATATTGAGTTCGTCTATTTCTTTTGCTGTGATCATTAGAGTGTTTGTGGCTGAGGGAGCTTTTCCAAGTGTGGGCAGCGTGCACATTCTCGGCTATTTGGTGGTCTGGGTAAAGTGTGAGCGTGGACGATGCTTACCAGCGGAGGAGTAAACTAATTGGCGAATTTTCAGAGACGATGTTCCACGTGAAAAACTCTCAGCAAAACAATAGTTTAGACAGCTAAAATGAATTCTTATACCAAATATTGATGTTTCTCGCGCCATTAAATCAATATCTAGTAATACACAGCTACACAGTCGCTTGCGCGTCTGTTCGGGCTTCGCGATTTCTGCTAGATTTACGCTGTTTCAAGTGACCGAGCTGCGGCGGCGGCCAAGCTCAGTAAAAGTGCCGGCTTAATCCGCTGGTTTAGATGCCAATTAGCACGCACAATTGAATACCCTTAAAAGGAGAAGTGCACGTCATGGAAATCGCCTGCCTAGATTTAGAAGGAGTATTAGTGCCCGAGATTTGGATCGGGTTTGCAGAGAAGACAGGTATCGATGAGTTGGCAGCAACTACCCGCGATATTCCCGACTATGACGTGTTAATGAAGCAGCGTCTGGCCATTCTCGACCAGCACAGCTTAGGACTGCCGGACATTCAGGAGGTCATCGCAACGATGGCACCAATGCCTGGCGCTAAAGAGTTTATAGATTGGTTGAAAGAGCGATTTCAGCTCATTATTTTGTCTGATACATTTTATGAATTTTCTCAGCCTCTGATGCGCCAGCTCAACTTCCCAACGCTGTTTTGCCATAGACTGGTCGCGGATGAGAACGGCAGGATCGTGGATTACAAGCTCCGGCAGAAGGACCCCAAGCGCGAATCCGTTAAGGCATTGCATGGACTTAACTTTCGGGTGATCGCATCCGGTGACTCTTACAATGATACGACCATGCTCGAAGAGGCGGATGCTGGCATCTTGTTCCGAGCGCCGGCTAATGTCATCGAGGAGTTTCCGCAATATCCTGCGGTTGCCAGCTATGAAGAGCTTAAACGAGAATTCTGTGCTGCCAGCGAACGCGAGCTAAGTGTAACGGAATCCTAATCTTAATTTATAACTTAAATTTATTATTGTAATGCACTGAAAATATTGCTTATTTTGTCGAAGCATTCCTGGTATTCCTGCTCGCATTCGGAGTCAGCTACAATGCCTCCTCCCGCCCAACAGCTGAGCAAACCTGATTCCCACAATAGACTGCGGATGGTAATACTGCTGTCGAAGCTGCCATCTGCCCCCAGATAGAACACCGTTCCACAGTAAACACGCCGCGCACCATGCTCCACGCTCTGGATGATCTGCATAGCGGCAATTTTTGGGGCACCGGTGATAGAGCCTCCAGGATAACAACTTGAGAGAAGATCTAGCGCATCTTTGCCTGGCAGTAATCTGCCGGCAACATCGCTTACCATGTGATGAACATTGCTGAAGCTTTCTATAGTAAATAACTGATTTACTTTAATACTACCGATTTCACAAATACGCCCTAGGTCGTTTCTTAGCAGGTCTACGATCATTAGATTCTCTGCCCGATCTTTTTCGCTAGCGGCCAATTCTCGTGCAAGGCGCCTATCCTCATCCGCTGATTGGCCTCTGGGTCGCGTCCCTTTTATCGGCTGCGTTAGGACAGTGCCTTTGTCTAGGCTAACAAAGCGCTCTGGTGACAAGCTCAATAGCGCGCCGCTGTTCCAGTTTATATACGCAGAGAAGGGGGCCGTGGTGGCGCGGCGCAGCTTTAAATAAGCTGCTAGGGGCTCCCCGCGCACCCTCGCGGTGAAGCTCTGGGTTAAGTTGACTTGATAACAATCTCCGCGCTCGATTCGAGACTTTATCGCAGCGAACGCATGCTGATACTCGGAAAAGCTGGTTGTGTTTGCGAACGGGGATTCAAGGCAGAACTTAGCAGGCTCAGTAGCAGCCGTTCTATTGAGCGACTGCTCAATAGAGGCTAACGCCTGATTGATAGCGGTAGCGGGGCAACTCGGGTGCATCCTTAACTCGCAGCTTCTTTTCTCGTGATCCAGAACAAGGGTCCACAGATAAATGCCGACGAATGCATCGATGATCGAGAAGTCAGCTTTGCCTATCAGGGTAGGGTAGCCGAGATAGACGATGGCCGTGCCGGCATGTTCTAGTTTTAGCTGCTGTTGCTTCTGTAGCCTAGGTGACGGTAAAAAATGCTCTTTTAATACTCTGATATAACTCAGAAATTCATTGCTATTGGTGGAGCTACCGACGAGATGTGTCACGTTGTCAGAGCAAGAAAGGACGCCGTTTTCGACCTTTACATGGGCGGCGGGTGCTGCGGCCAAGATGTCCAGCCTGCCGTTGCTGCCTCGGTGGTTCGCGCTGTCGAGAAATGCGGGCATGCCAAACCCATTGAGCGCGCGCATATAGGGCTCGCTGTCATCGTAATAAGGCAAAGCTCGGGTGTTTGTGTAAGGCATAGGGTGCGCTTGCGGTAATGCGCGGCTCCGCAAGGTTAAGAATTAATCAGCAGCCAAAAGACTACCTTGATTTAACAGCTGGCGCAGTAGTTCCGTTATCTCGGGGTCTACTAGCAAGTTTTTGGAGCTGCTAGGGACGATTTGGGGCGCCTCGCAGAACGCGACAATATTCGAAAGCTGTTTCATTGAGAAGCTAACCATAGCCCCATCAACGAATAGTAATACGCAGTCCTTGGCAGCAGATTCCATGAAGGCGAACCGAGAGCTGGGGTTCTTCATCAGTTGCACCCCATCGCCCAATAGGGCCGCAAAATCTTGAGGGGAAAGTTCGTCATCTAAGGGTTGAATGAGCTCGGGATATTTTGGTTGGCTGACATAGCAGCCGAACCAGCCGGCAAATTCCTGTTTCTGTGCAAGTCGTTCTGTGAGTTGACGATAACTGGCATCTAGCAACTCCGGCTTGATCTCTGCGCTGCGCAGTCCAGCCTGCGCCTTACTGTCTTCATAGCGCTGTGTCGGGTCTTGGTCTTTGATGATGAAATCACTGAAACCTTCTATCATTTCAGCCATAGAAGGTGCGCGAAACCCAATGGAGTAGCAGAGGCTGTCGTTGGTAGCTGTGCCCCAGTGAGCGAACCGCGGAGGAATATACAGCGCATCACCAGCGCTTAGATTGAATTCCATTGTGGATTTAAAGTTCTGCAGCAGGCTCAATTCCTCGCCAGAAACAAGCTCGGCATTGAAGTCACAGCGATCGCCGACCTTCCAGTTACGCTCACCCTGGCCCTGCAGAAGAAAGACGTCATAATAATCGTAATGAGGTCCTACGCTCCCACCTTGGGCAGCGAAGGAAATCATGATGTCATCGATGCGCCAGCTGGGAAGGAAATTGAAAAGTGTTTTTATATCGGCGACGTCTTCAACCCATTGATCCACTGCTTGGACCAGCAAAGTCCAGTTCGACTGAGGAAGTTGCGTGAAGTCAGAATCTTTGAATGGGCCATGACGAAGCTGCCATTTCCCTGGCTCGGCTTCAGTGACTAGACGGCTTTCAACAAGCTCTTCGCAGGCGAGTCCCGCCAACTCCTCAGGTGCCAGCGAATCACTAAAGTTTGGTATAAACTTCGTCAATAGCACTGGTTTCTTCTGCCAGTACTGCGCTAGAAAATCTTCGCTATCGAAAGCCGCGTTTAGTTGTCGTTTGCTCAAATAGCACGCGCCTGCTCTACAGCGTTTCCTAGATACTTACGCGGTGTCAGTTGAAGCAATTCTTGCTTCGCTGCTTCAGGAATAGTGAGGTTTTGTACGAAGTTTTGGACAGACCTCTGGTCTATCTGCTTTCCACGAGTTAATTCCTTTAGCTTTTCATAGGGCTTCTCGATACGGTATCTGCGCATAACAGTTTGTATAGGCTCTGCTAATATTTCCCAGGAGGAGTCGATATCGTCATCTATCGCTTGAGCATTGAGCTCGAGTTTCCCAATGCCTTTCATCGTAGCTCGATACGCTATAAGGCTATGCGCCAATCCTGTGCCAATGTTTCTAAGAACCGTGGAGTCTGTTAAATCTCGTTGCCATCGTGAGATTGGTAGCTTCTCACAAAGGTGAGTCATGATGGCATTGGCTATGCCTAGATTGCCTTCAGAATTTTCGAAGTCGATAGGATTTACCTTGTGGGGCATAGTCGAGGAGCCAACTTCTCCGGCTACTGTTCGCTGCTTAAAATAGCCTAGTGAAATATAGGCCCAGATGTCTCTATCGAAATCGATCAGCACGGTATTGAAACGACACACGGCAGCGAATAGTTCTGCCACGTAATCGTGAGGCTCGATCTGCGTTGTGTAAGGATTCCAGCTGAGGCCTAGTCCTTCTACAAATTCCTTAGCAGTAGCCTGCCAATCTAGTCCTGGGTAGGCGGAAAGGTGTGCATTGTAATTGCCAACCGCGCCATTCATTTTTCCTAAGATCTCGTTCGATTCTATCTGTGCGATTTGTCGCCTTAGCCGGTGTACGACATTTGCAAACTCTTTGCCGATGGTAGAGGGGGAGGCGGGCTGCCCATGAGTACGGCAAAGCATTGGCTGGTCGGCAAAGTCATTAGCAAGCTGTGCTAATTGATTTTCGATCTCACGCATCTGATCGAGCATCACCTTGTCACGACCGTCGCGCAGCATTAGCGCATAGGCTAAGTTGTTGATGTCCTCGGATGTACAGGCGAAATGGACGAATTCGAGCTGATCACTTAGCTCTGCATTGTCCTTAAATTTTTCTTTGATGAAATACTCGACAGCCTTTACGTCGTGATTGGTTGTTGCCTCGATTGCCTTAATGCGTTGTGCGTCGGCTATCGTGAAGTTTTCGATAAGATCATCCAGGTACTCCAAGCCTCGCTCGCTAATGGCTTGAAGCTCGTGGATTTGATCGTGTTCCGATAGCTTCTGTAGCCACCTAACCTCAACTAAGACGCGGTAGCGCATGAGCGCAAATTCACTGAAGTAGGGCGCGAGGTCTTCGCACTTGCTCTTATAGCGACCATCCAGAGGAGAGATTGCTAATAGTGAATTGTCTGAATCGTTTGCCATTGTGTATTCCTTGGATTACGTAAAACTTGTCTTACCGTTACCGTTACCGTTACCGTTACCGTTACCGGTGCAGGTTTCGTGCTTTTAGCGCCCATTTGTACTCAGCACTCTAGATTGATGCCAGTAGGCGCCGCCTGAGTGTGCTTGCCGTTTCTTGCACTCGCTTTCTGTAGACGATGAGTCGCCAGCGCCGTCCTCCGAGTTGATGCCACAGCACCGCCGATCTAATGCCCGCCAATAGCAGCGAGCGAACACGGGTTGCTACATAATTGTTCTGCAGATAGTCCACCTGTCCTTGCACCTGAATGCGGTGGCCCAGCGTACTAATTGTATCTTGATACAACGCCGCAAGCTGTTCGAATGTTTGTTCTTGGCGTAATTGTCCTTCGGTTTTTTCCGCGTCTTCCATACGCCAGGGTGTTGCATTCTCGGGAATTAACAGCAACGGTTGAATCGGCTGCAACCCATTTCGGATAGTGGTTTGCATGATGGGACTTGCCTCTAGTTTATTTCTTAGTAGTAGCATCCCTAATGTGTAACGCACGACACTGGCATTTTCTGGTGAGCGAACCTGAGTGAACATGTCATTCAGGGTGCGCAGACCTAGATTTAAATGCCCCAGATTAGGGTACACATCAGCCTCTGAGCTTGGGTTGAGTGCGAGCAGGGGGTTCACGCTGGCAATTAACTCAGTCTGCGAGGCATTGCCGTGTGCGGCAAGCTTGGCAACAAGAGCTGCCGACTGCGCGACCGCGGCTAGTGCTATAACCTGCCATTCCCAGCGCGTCATTTCAGCGACAGAATTGTTCAATTATTGCTCCTCCCAGACAGCGTTCATCTTGATAAAACACAACATACTGTCCCGGTGTCACCGCGCGCTGTGGTTTAGTGAAATCTACCTGAAGCTGCCCGTCTTCAAGCATGCTTAGCTGGCACTGCTGATCGATCTGGCGGTAGCGGATTTTGGCAGTACAATTGAGAGGCATGTTCTGAGGCGCTGCATTTACCCAGGCCGGCTTACTCGCAAGTAAACGGCTAGAGAATAGCATTTTATGGTCCGAACCTTGAGCGACCAGTAAAACGTTTCTCTCCAGGTCTTTGTCTACAACATACCAGGGTGCTTCGTCATGATCAGTTAATCCGCCAATACCGAGGCCTTGACGCTGCCCGTAAGTATAGAACATCAAGCCTGAGTGTTTGCCAATGCCTTCGCCCTCTACAGTCTCGATAATTCCCGGTTGAGCGGGAAGATATTTCTCTAAAAAATCTTTGAACTTACGCTCGCCAATAAAGCAAATACCGGTGCTATCTTTCTTGTCATGGGTGCTCAATCCTAAGCGCGATGCAATCGCGCGTACTTCAGGTTTATCCAGTTCTCCGACAGGAAAGAGACTTTTTTCAAGGCAGCTATGGTCTACTTCGCACAGGAAATAGCTCTGATCCTTGTTGTTGTCCAAGCCTTTTAGCAGGAAAGTCTCTGCATCTACCGTGTGCTTTCTGACGTAGTGTCCAGTCGCGATAAAATCAGCGCCGAGTTCTCCGGCATACTCGAGAAATGCTTTGAATTTTATCTCGCGATTGCAGAGTACGTCTGGGTTAGGCGTCCGGCCCGCCGAATACTCCTTGAGAAAGTGTTCGAACACATTGTCCCAGTATTCGGCTGCGAAATTCGCGCTATGTAGGTTTATGCCTAGGCTGTCGCAGACGGATTGCGCATCGGCTAAGTCTTCCTTGGCAGTGCAGTAATCCGTGCCATCGTCTTCATCCCAATTCTTCATGAACAGGCCTTCCACCTGATATCCTTGCTCCATAAGCAGATAAGCCGCGACGGAAGAATCGACGCCACCGGACATGCCAACAATTACCTTGTTGTCACTGTGTCTATTCTGTTGCGTGGTATTTGTCATGATTTCTCTAGCTGTAATTCTTAATTCCTCTTTGTGCCGGGTACTACTATCAAGTCCAGGGAGTAACTGACACCTTTCAGATAGTCGCGAATCACCTCGAGTACGAGGGGGCTGCGCATCTGGGTCTGGCGTTGCTCCAATTCCTCCAGAGAAACCCATGAGGCCTCAAAGATGCCCTCGTCCAGGTCTCGCTCTGTCCTCGGCTCTATCGCGCTGGCGATGAAACAGTGACGTATATAGGTGATGCCGTTATCAGGGGAGGTTGTTTGGTAGATTCCCAGCAACTGCTCTAGATTGACCCGCCAGGCCGTTTCTTCAAGGGTTTCTCTAATCGCCGCATCAAGCAGTGATTCATTTAATTCAACATGACCAGCCGGCTGATTATAAACGAGTCGGCCTGCGAAATTCTCTTTTACCATCAAAAATTTGCCTTCGCGCTCCACAACGGTGGCAACGGTTATACGGGGAAGCTGATGCATGTCGAAACAGTCCTGAGTAGCAATTCGCGATGATAAGGAGATGGGGGGCAATGCTAGCTGTTAAAAGCCTTCTCGATCAATGGGCTAGCTAGTTAAATTTAAAAACTGTCTCAGTTTTGCCCTTTAGCTCGCTCGCACAAACGTGGATAATGGTCTCTTAGATAACGGTTAGAGACTATGAGCAAACTTACGCACCTAGATAGTAAAGGCAACGCCAAAATGGTGGATGTCACAGAGAAACAGTCCACCCACCGCGTGGCCACAGCTAGCGGTCGAGTGCGCATGAATAGCGAGACCTTAAAGCTGATTGCCGAGGGTGGTCACAAAAAGGGCGACGTTATTGCTATAGCTCGAATAGCCGGCATTCAGGCTGCTAAAAGCTGTTCGCAGCTGATCCCGCTGTGTCATCCGCTGATGCTCACTTCGATAAATATGGCGCTGGACTTAGATATGCAGCAGAACAGCGTTTTGATCAATGCAACCTGCAAGGTTAACGGCCAAACAGGTGTGGAGATGGAGGCATTAACGGCTGTTTCGGTAGCCGCGTTGACCATCTATGATATGTGCAAGGCCGTTGACAAGAATATGGTCATTGAGGGTATCTGCCTTGATGAGAAGCTCGGTGGCAAGAGCGGGCACTACCAACGATCAGAGTCTGCCTAGGAAGCTATGCTAAGCATTCAATATTTTGCCAGTATCAGAGAAACCCTCGACAGAAATGTGGAACAGCTCGAGTTGCCTCGGAATGTGACTTCGGTACAGATGCTAATCGATCACCTACTAATCGCCAATCCCCATTTCGAAGCGGTCTTTAAAGAGAGTAGCCGCAGTAAAGGCAGCAAAGTCCTCGTGGCTGTGAATCAAACTATTGTGGGCCGCAATCATCCGCTTAGCGAGAACGACGAAGTGGCGTTCTTTCCTCCGATGACTGGAGGCTAGGCATTTAATGATTAGCATTCAAAATGAAGATTTTTCGCTAGGTGATGAGTACACCGCAATTCGCCGCCGGGCCGGTGATGCCGGTGCGATAGTTACCTTTACAGGCCTAGTCCGAGAGGTTTACGGCGATGGCAGTACTGCTGGCGCTGTGCAATCACTGACCCTGGAGCATTATCCTGGCATGACCGAGAAATGCTTGAAAGATATTCAGCACAAGGCGGAGCAAAGATGGCCTCTGTTGGCTACAAGGATTATCCACAGAGTGGGTGAACTCACCAGTTGTGACCAGATAGTGCTAGTGGCAACGGCGAGCGCGCATCGCCACGCCGCCTTTGAGTCTGCCCAGTTCATCATGGACTACTTGAAGAGCGAAGCGCCATTCTGGAAGAAGCAGAAATCTGAACACGGGAGTAGCTGGATCGAATCTCGAGATACCGATAAGGCAGCGCTGGATCGCTGGCAGAAACCGTAGGCTTGATCAAACTTAGGCCACTGTTGGTTATACCTCTAAAAGCTTAGACTCTCCAGGCTGTAACTCTCCCAGACCCCACTCGTCAATCTTTGTACGGATTAGTCGCAGCGTAGGAAAGCCAGTTGCTGCCGTCATTCGCCGCACCTGCCGATTGCGACCCTCACTTATCGACAGCTCCAGCCAACTCGTAGGAATGAGCTTGCGCTCTCTGATTGGCGGATCTCTATTCCAAATTTGTGGCTTATCGATTAGGTTTGCCTTTGCAGGCCTCGTGGGTCCGTCCTTCAGAGCAACTCCATGGCGCAGGGCCTCCAAAGCTCGCTCGGTGAGCTGCCCTTCGACTTGGACTAGGTAAGTCTTAAATTTGCCGTACTTAGGATTGCTGATTTTTTGCTGTAACTTGCCATCGTCAGTAAGAATCAGCAGGCCTTCAGAATCCTTATCGAGTCTGCCCGCCGGGTAGAAACCGCTATGATTGATGTATTCTGCGAGTACGCGATGAGGCGGCTCAGAGGTGAATTGAGATAAGACTGCGAAGGGCTTATTGAACAGCAAAATTTGCGACATGCAGCTTATATCGGTACCCCAAGGGGAGGCTAAAGTGGGGTATAGCTATTACTTTTCAGCGCTGGATGGCCCATAGTTATAGCGCGAAGCACGAAACGGCGCCAATAGAGGTCATTACAGCGGCCTTTTAGCAGACGCGGGTGTCAAGCCCAAGGCACCATTTTGGCACTTATTCTTCTATCACAGGGCTGTCGGCATGGCCTTTGGCGACTGGGTCGGAATGTGAATCTTGCTCGGATGTGGTTTGCTCGCCGCTTGCAGTGGGCGCATCGCCGACGGCGTGAATATTTGCTGCATGCAATCCTTTGGGGCCTTCGATGGTGTCGAACGAGACTAACTGTCCGGCCTTCAATGTTTTATAGCCTTCCATTCCGATGGCGGAGTAGTGCGCAAATAGATCATCGCCTCCTTCATCGGGCAAAATAAAGCCGAACCCTTTGGCGTTGTTGAACCATTTAACTTGCCCGGTACTCATGAGACAACTCCGTACTTCTTATTGTTTTTAATTTTCTCTTCGAGACTCATAGCCACAAATAATTCAATACAGCACTGATTCGTCAATGTCAAATAAAACGACTCAAGCTCAATTCGGTTCGGCGCACGACAGGGGGCTTGAAAATACAGGAGGAAACCCAATTTAAATGTATAATGCAAGCCTTCCCGGGCCTGTTAATTTAGCCAGATCCTTTTGGGAGAAGGGCTTAGCCAGACCCAAATTAGACACTCAGTAGAGTCATTCACATAATAGATAAAATAGAAATGTTATGAACAAGAACGACGTAGGCATTACTCCATTACAAAGGTTGCTGAATTTTTCGGCAGCGAGCAATTCTAGTGACAATGATGACGAGCGAAGCGATCACGATTCTGGTTTCGCAGCAACTACTGAAAAACCGAAACTGCAGAAACCACCGTTATATAAAGTAGTCTTAGTAAATGATGACTACACCCCAATGGACTTTGTCGTCGAGGTGCTATGCTCATTTTTTTCCATGAACGCGGAGAGCGCCACCCAGATCATGTTAAAGGTGCACACAGAAGGTAAGGGTGTATGCGGCGTGTTCGGAAAGGACGTCGCAGAATCAAAGGCGGAGCAGGTGAATGAATACGCGCGTGAATGTGAGCAGCCTTTGTTGTGCTCCGTCGAGGTTGATAGATAGACCGACAAACTAATAGATAAATAAAGAGCCTCTCCTTGGGGGACTGCTCGAATGAATTAGCCAAAGGGCACCTATGTTAAGTAAAGACTTAGAAATAACACTCAGCGAAGCGTTCAGAAGTGCTCGCAAAAAACATCACGAGTTTATGACCGTGGAGCATTTGCTGCTCGCACTGCTGGACAACGAAGTCGCATCTGCCGTCTTAATAGCTTGCGACTGCGATCTTAGCCGTTTACGTGGCGAGCTTGTGGATTTTGTCGATGCCACCACACCGCTGATTCCCGAATCGGAAGAAAATAGAGAGACACAGCCAACCCTAGGTTTTCAACGCGTTCTTCAACGCGCGGTCTTTCATGTACAGTCTTCGGGAAAGAGAGAAGTTACTGGTGCGAATGTGCTGGTTGCAATATTTAGCGAACAAGAGAGTCAAGCTGTCTATTCGCTACGCCAGCAGGACATAGCGCGTATCGATATCGTGAATTACATAACCCACGGCATCTCTAAGGTTCCAGGTCACAGTGGGGAGGGTGAGGCCGCGCCACAGCAGCAGGAAGAAGAAGCTGCTGCAGAAAGCTCGACTAACCCATTGGATAGTTTCGCTACAAACCTGAATCAGGAAGCGGAACAGGGCAGGATCGATCCGCTTATCGGCCGCGAAGAGGAAATCACTCGCGTCGTGCAGGTGCTATCTCGCCGTAGAAAGAACAACCCGTTATTGGTGGGCGAATCCGGTGTAGGCAAGACAGCCGTCGCTGAAGGCCTAGCCAAGCTCATCGTGGAAGGCAACGTGCCAGATGTATTATCCGAGAGCGTCATTTACTCCTTAGACCTTGGTGCATTGCTGGCAGGAACAAAATATCGCGGAGATTTCGAGAAGCGTTTTAAAGCATTGTTAGGCGAGTTTAAAAAGAATCCTCATGCAATTCTTTTTATCGATGAAATACATACTATTATCGGCGCTGGCGCGGCGTCGGGTGGTGTCATGGATGCGTCTAATTTACTTAAGCCCGTTCTAACCTCTAACAATCTTCGATGCCTAGGCTCTACAACCTATCAAGAATATCGCGGCATCTTCGAGAAAGATCGCGCATTGTCCCGACGCTTTCAGAAGATCGATGTGGACGAGCCTGACGTGGATACCACCTATCGAATACTCAAGGGGCTGAAGTCGCGCTTCGAGGAGCACCATGATCTGCGCTATAGCGATAAGTCATTGAAGGCTGCTTCGGAACTAGCAGGCCGCTATATCAACGATCGCTTTATGCCTGACAAAGCTATTGATGTGATTGATGAAGCGGGGGCTTTTCAGCGCTTACAGCCAGCTAGCAAAAGGAAGAAACTGATTCAAGTATCCGACATGGAGAAAGTGGTAGCCGCGATAGCGAGAATCCCGCCCAAGCATGTTTCAAACTCCGACGTCGATGCGCTAAAAAATATAGAACCAAACTTGAAGATGGTCGTGTTCGGTCAAGACAAGGCGATCGATTCTTTAACCACGGCGATAAAACTATCGCGCGCGGGATTAAATGATGACGAAAAACCGATCGGTTCATTTCTCTTTTCAGGCCCAACTGGCGTCGGTAAAACAGAAGTCAGTAGGCAGCTTGCGAAAATTATGGGTATCGAACTGCTCAGGTTTGATATGTCAGAATACATGGAGCGGCATACCGTTTCACGTTTGATCGGCGCGCCTCCAGGCTATGTCGGTTTCGACCAGGGTGGTTTGTTAACAGAGGCTGTGAGCAAGAATCCACACTGTGTGCTGCTGCTCGATGAGATTGAGAAGGCGCATCCGGATGTCTTCAATCTGCTGCTGCAGGTAATGGACCACGGCACTCTAACAGATAACAACGGCCGACAAGCGGACTTCCGGAATGTCATTTTGATCATGACAACCAACGCCGGCGCACAAGAGATGTCGCGCTCGTCGATAGGCTTTACTGAACAAGACCACACTACAGATGGCATGGAGATAATCAAGAAGGCGTTCTCGCCAGAATTCCGTAATAGGCTGGATTCGATTATTCAGTTTGGCGCGCTAACAGTGGAAACCATTCGAACGGTAGTTGATAAGTTTCTTGTTGATCTGCAAGTGCAATTGGACCAGAAGAAGGTCTTGTTGAACGTAGACGAAAGCGCTGTCGACTGGTTTGTTAAGCACGGCTACAGCGAATCCATGGGCGCGAGACCCATGGCTAGATTAATTCAAGAAAAGCTGAAGAAAGAGCTCGCTGAAGATATTCTGTTCGGGAAGCTCTCTGCCAATGGTGGCGAGGTGCAAGTTAGCTGCAAGGCTGACGAGCTAGCGCTAACAATCAGCGAGAGAAAGCCACAGGAGAAAAAAGAGTTAACTCCAGCGAAGAACTAACGAGCGCGATAAGTGATGCGACCTTTGCTAAGATCATAGGGAGTTAGTTCGACGCGCACTTGGTCACCGGTCAGTATTCGGATGTAGTTTTTGCGCATTTTACCGGAGATGTGAGCCGTCACGACGTGGCCATTTTCCAACTTCACTCGAAACATAGTATTAGGCAGGGTATCGATAACCTCACCTTCCATTTCAATTTGATCTTCTTTCGCCATTTGCAGTCTCAATGTATTTATTAGCGGCGGCATTGTGCCGGATTTTTGTCAGATAAGCAAAGTAGGGCACTGCGCGTAGTTGCTTGCAGGCGCCGCATTTAAGTTACTCAGCGATTAGTCGCTACTTCCCGGGCACCCATTCTCCCTCAATTAGCATCTCCAGAGGCCTAAATGTGCTCTTGTACTCCATCTTCGCACAACCTTTGATCAAATAGCCGAGATACAGATAGTCCAGCCCCATGGCACGGGCCTGTTCGATCTGCCACAGAATCGCAAAATTACCTAGCGATCGTTTTTCAAGCTGCGGATCGAAAAATGTGTAGACTGCGGAGAGACCCGTATCAAGAACATCGCTGACTGCCACGGCTATCAATTCCTCTTCTAAATAGAAACAGAAATACTGACCGCCTTCAGTTTTGCTGCGAATAAAAGCATCGAATTGTTCTGGAGTAGCTGGGTACATATCGCCATCGCTATGGCGCTTTTCGATATACTCTTGATAGAGTAAATAGGCGTCATCTCCGCTCAGTTTGGAACTTTCCTCGACACGCAGATCGGCATTTCGATTCCAGATACGCTGCCAGCGTTTGCCGCGTGTGAACTGCACGACCGGCAGCCTGCAGGAGATACAGGCGCGGCAATGCTCACAGTCTGGCCTGTATATGTGTGCTCCGCTGCGACGATACCCCAGTTCGGTAAGCCGACTATTCAGATGTTGGCTAATACTTAGCTGGGGGTCGACGAAGACAGTTGCCGCGGTTTCTTCTTTATAGCTGCAGGGATGAGGAGCGGTACGAAACAATCTAATCGTCTCGTTTATTTTCGATTTAGAATTCATTTACTTATCTGGCCTATTGCTAGCTTGCTGACATAGCTTCTAAAAGGTATCTATTTTCCATGGAGCGGTCTTGCCAGGGCGCGGCAGGAGTTCATGCAATTGCTGGCGAAATTCCTCGCGACTGATCTCTATAGCCCCCAGAGATTCAAGATGTTCACTGCTTACTTGGCAATCGATCAGCTTATAGTTCCATTGGTGCAGGTGCTTTACAAGATTTACCAGAGCTATTTTCGATGCATTGCTCTCGAAGCTAAACATCGACTCTCCAAAAAATAGTTGGCCTAGCGCGACGCCGTAGAGCCCGCCTATAAGAACTCCATCGCGCCATACTTCAACCGAATGTGCATGACCGGCTTCGAACAATTGCGTATACGCTGTTTTCATCTGTGCGGTTATCCAAGTGCCTGGAGAATCGCCGCGAGGCTGCGCACAGCATGCAATGACCTCGGCAAATGACTCATCCAATGTCACTGTATAGTAGGGTTTGTTGAGGGTCTTTTGTAGGCTCTTACTAACGCGCAAATCACCTGGAAACAGCACCATACGTGGATCAGGGGACCACCAGAGAACTGGCTGGCCCTCCTCAAACCAAGGAAAGATTCCGCTGCTATAAGCTTCAAGTAGGCGCTGGGGGCTGAGGTCCCCTCCCGCTGCCAGCAGTCCATTAGGGTCTGCTAGGGCGAGGCCTATATCTGGAAAGCTCGATTGGGGAGAGTCCAGCCACGGTAGCGGCATCTTTAGCAATGTCCGGTGCTACTAGGCATCAAGAAACTTTTCAGCATCTAGTGCCGCCATGCAGCCGAATCCCGCACTAGTAACAGCTTGTCGATATATCTGATCTGCAATATCGCCAGCTGCGAACACACCAGGCACGCTGGTCTGGGTGGCATTGCCCGTGATCCCTGTATTGACTGTTACATAGCCATTTTTCATCGAGAGCTGGCCCGCAAATATCTCCGAATTTGGGATGTGGCCAATGGCAATAAAGACGCCGTCGACAACGATTTTCTGAACCTCTCCATTACTGGCGTGTTTCATGGCAATGCCCGTCACGCCCATGTTGTCGCCAAGCACTTCATCTAGCGTGTTATTCCATTCGATAGTGACCTTGCCTTCTTCGACCTTCTCAAAGAGTTTCTTCTGCAAGATCTTTTCTGCTCGCAGAGAATCTCGTCTATGCACCAGAGTGACATGTGAGCAGATGTTGGCCAGATAGAGTGCTTCCTCTACGGCGGTATTGCCGCCACCGATGACTGCTACCGGCTTGTTCTTATAGAAAAAGCCATCACAGGTGGCGCAGGCGCTAACGCCTTTTCCCATGAATGCCGTCTCTGATTCGAGCCCAAGATACTGGGCAGAAGCGCCAGTCGCGATGATCAGTGCATCGCAGGTGAACACGGCGCTATCACCGGTCAGTGTGTACGGTTGCTTGCTGAGGTCGACAGCGTTGATGTGATCGAAAATTATTTTGGCCTCGAAGCGTTCGGCATGGTCTTTCATGCGCTCCATGAGAGCTGGGCCTTGCAGGCCTTCAACGTCACCGGGCCAGTTATCGACGTCGGTAGTGGTGGTCAATTGGCCGCCTTGAACCATGCCGGTAATCACTACGGGATCCAAATTAGCGCGAGCCGCATAGACGGCAGCGGTATATCCCGCAGGCCCTGAACCCAAGATTATTAGGCGATGATGTTGTTTATCTGTCATTGAACTGTTTCCTGCTTGAAGGCGCTTTTATTTGGCTGTATTCAGCGCACGTTGATGTGAGTCGCGATATGTTGTTATGTGATGGCAATGTGCGAAATTTAAAGCCCTAGCGCGCATATTCTACTCAATTTTGCGCCTCAGGAACCGTTAAACTGTTATGGGTTTCAACTTTGGGTTTTGCCGCGCCCTCAAAAAAGTAATGAAGCGCGAAAAGCTACTGATTCTTCTCGAAACGATGGTATAAACTACACGTAGGTCAATGAATAAATTGAAAAATGTAACTATGAAAGATAGTGGGCAAGATCCACAGGTCAGCAACTTGATGCAGCGTTTAGTACGCGAAGGCACCCTAATTGCTTATTCCTTGCTAGCTATTTTTCTATTAATCGCACTTCTCAGCTATTCCCCAACGGATCCTGGCTTCACCACGACAGGCACAGGCGAGGAAGTGGTTAACGCGGTCGGTGTCTATGGAGCGTGGATAGCCGACATCTTTTGGTACCTATTGGGTTATCTTGCCTTCGCGTTTCCTGCTTTGCTGGTATACAAGGTGTACACATCTTTTCGCGAATCCGTACTCGAGTCTGCGTTCTCCTGGCCTTTGTTTTGCCTGAAAACTGGCGGCTTTGTCCTACTAGTAATCTCAGCTTGTGGTTTGGCAACCTTGCACTTTCAGATTACTGAGGAATTGCCTTCCGCTGGCGGTGTGATCGGGTCATTGGTTGCGGATCTGAGCATACCTGTATTAGCAACTCTTGGTAGTACATTGCTGTTACTCGCTGTGTTCCTGTTCGGGCTTACCCTAACAGTGTCCATCTCCTGGCTTGCCGTGATCGATAAGCTGGGCGCGACGACACTGAGCATCATGTCGCGGATGCGAGCCAAGTACCATAAATGGATCGAAGAAAGAAAGCAGGAGCAGGTCACCAAGAAGCGCTTGGAGAGCCGCAAGAAAGTTCTCGATATCCATATTGAGAAAGAAGCGAGGCGGGCGCCACCGAAGATTAAAGCGCTAGCTATCAAAAAGCCTGTGAAGAGCGCGCGAGTTGAGAAAGAAAAGCAGGGCACGCTGTTCGCGCCCTCATCAATTAAGGAATTGCCAGCTATTGGCTTGTTGGACGCTTGGCAGGAAACCAACGATTCTGGCTTTTCGAAAGAATCTCTCGAGGCGATGTCCAAACTCCTTGAACTTAAACTCAAAGATTTTGGCATAGAGATAGAGGTTACGGCGGTTAATCCTGGGCCGGTTATCACTCGCTTCGAGGTTCAACCAGCGCCTGGTATAAAGGTTAGTCGGATAAGCAATCTTGCGAAAGATTTAGCGCGTTCACTTGCTGTGATATCGGTGCGCGTAGTCGAAGTCATTCCAGGTAAAACGGTCATAGGAATCGAGATTCCGAATGAGACACGGGAAGTCATTCAGTTAAGTCAGGTCCTGTCTACCCCTGAGTTTGACAAGGCCTCTTCGCCGCTGAGTATGGCGCTAGGTCATGACATTGTGGGCAAGCCTGTAATAGTTGACTTAGCCAAGATGCCACATTTATTGGTTGCAGGAACTACTGGGTCGGGAAAATCTGTTGGCATTAACGCAATGATCCTGAGCCTGCTGTTCAAGTCGACTCCGGAACAAGTCCGCATGATTATGATCGATCCGAAAATGCTGGAACTATCGGTTTACGATGACATTCCTCACCTGCTCACCCCCGTAATTACCGATATGAAGGATGCTGCTAACGGTCTTCGTTGGTCCGTTGCCGAGATGGAGCGACGCTATAAATTGATGTCAGCTCTAGGCGTTAGAAATTTGGCAGGTTTTAACAAAAAAGTTACCGATGCCAAAAAATCAGGAAATCCAATAATGGACCCGACGTGGAAGCCTGATCCGATGCTGCTAGAGGAAGAGCAGTGCGCGCCGGAACTAGAAGCACTGCCTTGCGTTGTCGTCATCGTCGACGAATTAGCCGATATGATGATGGTAGTTGGCAAGAAGGTAGAAGAACTGATTGCCCGTATCGCTCAGAAAGCTAGAGCAGCTGGAATACACTTAATTCTAGCGACACAAAGACCGTCAGTAGATGTGCTAACCGGATTGATCAAGGCCAACATACCGACTCGAATGTCCTTTATGGTGCAGTCAAAGGTCGACTCAAGGACAATTCTGGGAGAGGGTGGCGCTGAACAACTATTGGGTAATGGCGACATGCTATTTCTTCCTCCAGGCGGTGGCATACCAACTCGTGTACACGGTGCCTTCGTAAGTGATGAAGAAGTGCATCGAGTCGTTGCAGACTGGAAGCTGCGTGGCAAGCCGGTGTATATCGATTCTATTACACAAAGTGTAGACGATTTAGACATGGGTGCGATGAACAATTCAGGGACAGTAGAGGACGATGAAAGCGATGCACTGTACGATGAAGCCGTTCGTTTTGTCACTGAATCACGCAAAGCCTCCATATCTGCCGTGCAGAGAAAGCTGCGAATCGGCTACAATCGCGCAGCCAGAATGATAGAAACAATGGAGCGCGCCGGCGTCGTTACTGAGATGGGAAGCAACGGCTCGAGAGAAGTTCTCGCGCCACCGGCGCCTCGCGATTAACTGAAGCCTAACTAGATGTTTTTATAAATGAATAAACCTTTAAAACAAACCCTGTTCCTTTTTATGCTGTACTGCGCTTGTGCTGGAATTGTCTTTGCTCAAACGGCGACTAGTAGCTCTGCGTTTGATCGCTTAGATGTCTTGTTGAAAAATATAGAGACACTGTCAGCAGATGTCGTGCAATTGATCCTCGAGTCAGATGGTGGCGTGCTAGAAGAAAGTGAGATAAAGATGCTATTAAAGAAGCCTGATGGCTTCTACTGGGAAACGCTGACTCCCTTTCCTGAATTGATCGTTACCAACGGCAGAACATTGTGGAACTACCAGCCTGACCTCGAGCAAGTAGTGATCGAAAGTTGGGATAGTAGCCGTTCTGAGCTGGCAGCGCAGTTGCTCAGCGGCAACATAGAATCCCTCGATGGCGATTATATGATCCGCGGTATTACCGCGATGGAAAGCGAGCATCAGGAATTTGAGCTGACTCCGCGTGCGGCGGAAAACGTTTACCAACTTATCTCTATTAATTTCATACGTGATGAATTGGAATCAATTTATTTGAACAGCAAGAATGGACAGCAAACAGTATGGCGTTTTGAGAATGTGATACGCAATCGAGCAATAGCTGATGCGCAGTTTCAGTTCGTGCCCCCGGTGAATATAGAGATAATTGAGAATGACTATGCTCAGTAGCCTAGCGTTAACTCTGCAGTCAGTGCCGCAATTTACAAGTGCTTTACTAACGTGATTACTTATATAGCAATCGCCTTTGGCGGTGCCTTTGGTGCCATGTCTCGGTTCTGGATACATTCAGCTGTGCAGAGATTTAATGGTAGCAGCTTCCCGTTAGGCACTTTTTCGGTGAATATTTTAGGCTCTTTCCTGATTGGCGTGTTCTTTGTCGTACTGGCAGAGAAAGCACAATTCGCAGAACCGTGGCGCCCACTAGTCACAGTTGGGTTTTTAGGCGCCATGACGACATTTTCAACTTTCTCCCTCGATGCGCTGTTGTTATTCGAACAGGGCCACTACAATACCGCACTTTTCTATATCGTCAGTAGCGTCGCACTCTGCTTATTCGCCGCCTTTGCGGGCATGCAGGTAACGCGAGTCATGCTCTGAGCAAACTGATTCAGGAATAGACAGATGTTAGACCCCAAAATTATTCGCAGTGATGCGCAGGCAATTGCTGAGGCGCTCAGGAAGAAAAAATTCGAGCTAGACGTAGACCGCTTGGCGGATTTGGATAGCCGGCGCAAGATATTACAGACAGCAACTGAAGGCCTGCAGAATGAGCGGAACCTGCGTTCTAAGTCGATCGGCAAAGCGAAGGCCGCCGGGGAAGACGTCTCTGAAATCCTCTCATCCATGGATAGCATAAAGACCGACCTCGAAGAGAAGAAGGAGCAACTTAACCTGTTGCAGAAGGAGTTGAATGACTACTTGTTAACGGTGCCAAATGTGCCTTCAAATTCGGTGCCCGCGGGCGTTGATGACAGTGATAATCAAGAAATCTCCAAGTGGGGTGCTCCGAAGTCATTTGATTTTGAAGTTAAAGATCATGCCGAGCTAGGTGAGGCCTTGGAGCAGGGCTTAGACTTTGAAAGCGCAACTAAAATTACCGGTTCGCGCTTCGTCGTCATGACTGGCAGAACTGCGCAACTACACCGTGCACTGATTCAATTCATGCTCGATACTCATACTCAAGAGCATGGCTATACCGAAGTTAACGTGCCTTATTTAGTCAATGCGGACTCTTTGTTAGGTACCGGTCAGCTGCCCAAGTTTGAAGATGACCTTTTTAAACTTCGGGGAGACCAAGAGTATTACCTGATTCCAACGGCCGAAGTACCGGTAACAAATCTTGTGAGAGATAAAATCGTTGATGCTGAATCGCTTCCCCTAAAGTTCACCTGTCACACTCCCTGTTTCCGATCAGAGGCAGGCAGTTACGGTAAAGACACGAAGGGCATGATCCGCCAGCACCAATTCGAAAAGGTCGAGTTGGTTCAAGCCATTAGGCCACAAGATTCGGAAGCTGCCCTGGAAGAACTTACGGAAAATGCTGAAACCATATTGCAGCTGCTAGAACTTCCATACCGAAAGGTTGTGTTATGTGGTGGGGATACCAGCTTCGCATCGGCAAAGACATATGACCTCGAAGTTTGGCTGCCATCACAGAACTGCTATCGTGAGATATCCTCGTGCAGCAGCTTTACCGATTTTCAAGCACGGCGCATGCAGGCGCGCTGGCGCAATCCCGAAACAGGAAAGCCTGAATTGCTACATACCGTCAATGGCTCAGGATTGGCTGTAGGCAGAACACTCGTCGCACTAATGGAGAATGGCCAACAAGCCGACGGCAGCATCCAGATACCGAAGGCTCTGCAGGCTTACATGAACGGGATCGAGCAGCTTGTCTGATGGATCTTCTGCCGATATTTCTCAATATCAAAAACAAGAAGTGTGTCGTTGTCGGTGGTGGAGAAGTGGCATTTCGTAAGGCGACTCTCCTGCTACGTGCTGGGGCAGATCTAAACATCGTCGCTCCTGTATTGAGCGACGAACTGCGCAAACTCTGTGTGGATACAGACTGCGCAATTACGGCGCGAGAATTCGAAGAAGCGGATATAAACAACGCGGTCCTCGTCGTTGCTGCTACAGATGACCTTAAGACCAACGAGCGCGTCAGTGTTATCGCTTCAACACTTAACATCCCAGTTAATGTCGTCGATCAACCTCATCTTTGTTCCTTCATCATGCCGTCGATAGTCGATCGCTCTCCAATCGTTGTAGCTATATCAAGCGGCGGCAGTTCGCCAATTCTTACTCGTAAGCTCAAGGAGCTAAACGAGGCCATGATACCTGGGCGAATAGACAAATTAGCAGAATTGCTTGGCTCGTTTCGAGGAAGAGTAAAGAGCGAAATCAATGATTTTTCAGCAAGGATTCGCTTTTGGGAAAACGTTCTCGACAGCGAAATCCCCGAACTGGTTTATAACGGTCATGATGACGAGGCGAGATCCGCGTTGGATAATTGGCTGACGAATCCACAAAATGATCGAGTTGGCGGCGAAGTCTATCTAGTGGGTGCAGGCCCCGGAGATCCAGATCTGTTAACCCTGCGCGCGCTACGGCTTATGCATAAGGCAGACGTTGTACTCTACGACCGATTGGTCTCCCCCGAGGTATTACTCAAACTAAGACCAGATGCTCAGAAGATCTATGTGGGCAAGCGCAGTGCAGATCACGCTGTACCACAGGAGACCATAAACGAGATGTTAGTTCGCTTGGCCAAAGAGGGTAATAGGGTGTTGCGACTCAAGGGCGGCGATCCTTTTATATTCGGGCGCGGTGGCGAAGAGCTCGAATCCCTGGCTGCCGCGGGCATTCCTTTTCAAGTAGTCCCGGGTATCACCGCCGCTTCAGGCTGCGCGAGCTATGCTGGAATCCCGCTTACTCATCGCGACTATTCGCAATCGGTTCGTTTCCTTACAGGGCACACGAAGGACGGACGGGTGCCGCTGGAGTGGGAACTCCTCGTAAAGGAGCAACAAACGCTCGTTTTCTATATGGGTCTCGCAGGCTTGCCGGACATCTGCGATCAACTTCTTAAGCATGGGATGTCTTCATCAACACCCGTGGCTGTCATTCAACAAGGAACAACTCAGACTCAAAAAGTAGTAGTAGGAAATTTAAATAAGATAGCCGACCTGGCTGTTGAGAAAGAAATACAGGCGCCAACGATAATCATCATTGGAGAGGTAGTTAAGCTCCAAGAATCGCTTTCTTGGTTCAACCGAGGCTAGTCTCGAATCTAAAGAGGCAGTCAAAAATCACAGACAGTTTTCCGGTTTCGGTAATCCCGAGATCTTGCTAGCGGTCTTCGCAGGTGTACCTCGGAACAGCTTCATCAAATAAATACTCCTGCCTTTATCAACTCCTAGGTCGCGCTTGACGAGATTTACCAAGGCGCGATTGGGAGGTGACATCTGATGACGGTTATAGAAATTGCGCAGTAAATTAATTACTTCCCAGTGTGCAGGGCCTAGCGTTATCTCTTCTTGAGAAGCGAGGAAGCTAGCGATGCGCTCGTCCCAGTCCGCAAGATTGAGCAAATAACCATCTTTATCAAGAGCTACCTCGTGACCATTTATGCCTATGAGGTTTGCATTTGTCATACTCTAAAACCAGCTCACGACTTTGTCATGCTCACAGCATAGTTCGACAAACCGAGCAGTATCTATTGCCTGCACACTATCCATAGTCTTAGCAAGCGTTGCTCTGGACAGCATATCTTCACGCAGTCCATATACCTTCACAGTCTCAATAATAGTTTGAAGGTTGATTGGCGACGTGCAGTGATAGACGCCGTCTTCTATAAATAGAATCGCGTCACCAGCACTCACTACTTTGATGCAACTCTCTAATAGATTCGAGTCGGGACTTCTATTTATCGTGTGCAGGCTGCTCATAGATTGAATACCGTATCTGAACTGTCGATAAGCTTAGATATTGCACCGTTATCGATCAATTGCATGCCCGGAAGTAGATCCGCCATGTCGATACTTCGCTCCTTCAAGGATTGCTGATCGGCGTAGACGCTCTCAATGCCGTATAACGCGAGGGTCTCTAGCGCGTTACCCAAAGTCTTGCTCTGAATGGCTGCGCCATCTTGCCCTTTAAGTAATTGATAAACGCCATCATCTAGAAATACGTAATTTACATTCTGCTCGAATACAGCACAGGCGAGGGCCATGTCTAGGCACAAATTGGCTCTGTTACGCCCATAGGGCGCACTGCGGCTAATGAAAGTGATGCTCGATTTGGCAGGTCTTGCTGTGGTTAGCTTGTCTGTCATCGTGTTAGCCGAAATTTACCACTCGATCGGAATGCAGTATCGCATCGACCAGCTGCCCAAGACCGGCGACTTCAGAGCTCTCATGGGCGCTTGCAATACCGAACTCGTGACGCTTTGCTTCTGTTTGATCCAAAACGCCTCGTCTTAGCGCCGAGCTGACGCAGATAACGGAATCGATGTCGTGCTCCTCGATAAGCTCGCTCCACTGTTGCTGCAGGTTTATTTCATCCTGTGCGACTACGGTGAGTTTAGAGGCGTTATGTACGCCATCGCCAAAAAAGAATAGGCGATAGAGTTCATGGCCCTGCAGGACAAGCGACTTGGCGAATCGTAGCGCGGTAGCTGCTGACTCGGTGGAGTAGGGGGCGGCATAGATAACGAGAGAAAATTTCACAAGTCGAGTTTAATCCAGGCGGGCTGTTAAAACTAATACTGGTAATAAAAAACCCCAGACAAGCTGGGGTTTATAGTCAACTGGCCAGATAGCCTGGTTCTATTGTCGACCTGTGAGCGAACCTAGTAGGTGCAGCAGGTGAACAAAGATATTAAAGATGCTCAAGTACAAAGATATCGTAGCCATAATGTAGTTGCGCTCGCCGCCATTTACGATGCGACTAGTGTCAAACAAGATGAAGCCAGACATTAGTAAGATCACAGCGGATGAAATTGCTAAGCTAAATGCAGGTATTTGCAAGAAGATGTTAGCGATCATTGCAACGATGACGACCATCATGCCGGTGAAGATAAAGCCACCGAGGAAGTTGAAGTTCTTACCAGATGTTAGGGCATAGCCCGATAGAGACAAGAAGATCAATGCAGTACCACCAAGCGCCTGAGCGACGATGGCGGAGCCATTAGCGTAGGCCAGTAGGTAAACGTTGATTGTTGGTCCTAATGCAGCGCCCATAAGGCCTGCAAAGACGAATACCGCCACAAGACCCTTAGAAGAATTTGCTGTGGCGCGCACAACGAAAGTCATTCCAAAGCCACCAAGGAGCATCATAAAGCCAGTGCCTTGGCCGACCTGCATTGCCATGCTAGCTGTGGCACAGATCGCACTAAAAAACAGAGTCATGGACAGTAGCATGTAGGTATTGCGAACCACCTTGTTGACAGATAGTGCCGATTCCTGGCTTCGACCAATATTTAACTCAACTTCGTTCATTGTTTTCTCCAACTAGGGTGAATAATGTAATGTCTATAGCCTATAACGACCTAGGGCCGTAAGGCTTTACCTAGATATGAGGCTGTCGTGCGTCTTTTCAATAGCTTAGGATGCGGTAAGCCTCAAAATATTGGAATAATGATACGCGTAACCCGCCCAAAATCAACGCATTTCGCCACCCGCTATTTATGCTCAAAACCTAGTTGACTGTAGCAGAGATTATAGTAAGATTCTCCACCGTACCGCGGAGGGGTGGCAGAGTGGTCGAATGCACTGGTCTTGAAAACCAGCGAGGGTGAAAGCCCTCCGAGAGTTCGAATCTCTCCTCCTCCGCCACTATTCCCCAGTAAATCAAGCCTTACAGTCATTATAATTACTGTACCTACCCATAAATTTTAGCTGGCGCTCGCCAGTAAGCTGCTTTTTGGTAGATAGCTGTACACAGTTCTTCTCTTCCCTGCTCATCATCGCAGTCGCCCATATCGCAGGAAAAAATCTTTCTAAATTTCAGTATAGGGTCATTATCGCCATTTATTCGGCTTTTAGCTTGTTTGTTATAGCTGGTTGCGTGTCAATTAGCAGTCGATTTATTGATTTTGCGTATGCAACTCGCGACACAGATTTAACGATAGTACTGTACGCGGCCGCTACGGTTTTAGTTGCGTGTTGGTTCGCGAGTATCGCGTTTATGGTGAATGTGCGGATGAGAGATGACACGTAACAATAAAATCAAAAAGGAGGCAGCTACGCTGCCCTTATTATTCAAAGCGTCCTGCATTGCTCAAGCAATCAAGAGCGGCGCTGTGCGCATTTAAAGCTGAAACTAGATAACGGTAGGCGCGCCGCTGTTTTTTTATTTTGAGTTCAAATAAAGATTCAATCAACTACAAATTGATTGAATCTTAGAGTTTGACCACGCTTGAAAGCCCTCACGATGAAGGCCTTTTTTTTGCGGAATATTAAGGCAAGAGGTTTAGCGGTTTTGTGGCGTGTTCCCTGGGCTTACCGAGCTTACGCGGTTGGAATTGAGCGAGATGAAATCGGCGAGGATACGACCGCTCTCCAGGAGGAGGGGGTCGCCTTCGTCTTCTTCTAGTTCTTCTTCGACTGCATCTTCCACAGATTCATCAGCCGGGGAAGTATCGCTAATGGCAACTAACTCTTCGGCTTCCTCTTCCTCTTCCTCTTCTGCATTCGGATCTTCTACCCATTCATTGAGAGTAAGACCTTTGAGAAGGCGGCGCATATTTTCCGCGTCGAACTCTGTACGTCGATTTTCCTCGCGCTCTTGTTTGACTTCCAGCTCATTAAGAGACAGCTGCTCCCTTTGCCGCATCACACGAGCGCGCTCGATTTGATCGCGCAGGTAAATGAAGTCGGGTGACTTCTGGGCGCGGTCGTCGTAACGTTGTTGTAGTTCTGGCACTAAAGCTTGGATAGCGTGATACGGAGTATATTCAACCGCACGGACTGTATCCCAAGGTAGGGCCCCATCAAGGCTGCTCTCACCAATGTCTTCGTAGGCATCGTAAAAATCAGGAAACGAGATATCTGGAATTACTCCGCGGTGCTGAGTGCTCTCTCCAGAGATTCTGTAAAACTTTGAACGCGTCAATTTTACCTGCCCATAGTCCATCGGAATGATTTCTTGCACGGTGCCTTTGCCGAAAGTCTGGCCACCTAACACAATGCCGCGCTGATAATCTTGAATCGCGCCGGCAAAAATTTCCGATGCCGAAGCGCTTGTTCTGTTTACCAATACCGCCAGTGGGCCCGTGTAGGCAACCTCGGGGTCGCTGTCACCGAACGATCGTGTGAAGCCGTTACGTAACCCTGAATAACGAATCTGTACAGTCGCGCCGGTTTCGATGAACAAGCCAACCAATTGGTTGGCCTCGCTCAAACTGCCACCGCCGTTGTTGCGTAAATCAACTACGACCGCATCGACGTCTTCTTCTTTTAACTCATCGAGAAGGGCATGTACGTCGCGTGTTGAGCTCTTGAAATCAGCATCACCGCGCGAGGCCGCCTCGAAGTCAAAGTAAAAGGTGGGTAGATCGATGATGCCTATCTTATACATCTCGCCGTTGTAGCTAAGCTCTATCACCTCCTTCTTCGCGGATTGATCTTCCAGCTTTACGGTGTCGCGAGTGATGCTGACGACGGTCGCGCTCGACTCGCCAATCGCATCTACTGGAATGACATTCAGGCGCACAACAGTGCCTTTCTCTCCACGAATCTGTGCCACGACATCATCAAGACGCATGCCGACAACATCCTGCAGTTCGCCATCCACGCCTTGGCCTATTGATAGGATGCGATCGCCGGCCTTCAATTCATTGCCGCGCTCGGCGGGCCCACCTTTTATTAGCTCGGCGACCTTCGTGTACTCTTCCTCAGTAGTCAGTTGTGCTCCAATTCCCTGCAAGGAAAGAGACAGGCCCATGTTGAAATTTTCAGAATCACGTGGCGAAAAGTAAGAGGTATGTGGATCAACCGCTGTCGCTACTGTGGCCATGTAAGTCTGAAAAATATCTTTATCGTTTGTCTTCGAAATTTGGCTAAGCTGATTACGATAGCGTTTGCTTAGCTTATCAATGATCTCCTGTTCATCATCGCCCGTCAGCCTCAAGCTCAGAACACTATTCTTGATTCTGAGTCGCCAAAGCTCATCTAATTCTTCAAGCGATGCGGCATACGGGGCATTTTCGCGATCAATCTGTATAGCTTCATCGATGGTGAAGTCCATTTCGCCAACATGGTTTTCAACACGCTCGACAGCATAAATCATGCGCTCGAGTATGCGCTTGTAATACAAGTTGTAGATCTCGAAACCTGGTTCGACACTGCCATCTTTTAAAGTGTTGTCCAGGGTGTAGCGGTATGCGCTTAGCTGATCGATGTCTTCTTTTAGAAAATACAGCTTAGAACCGTCAAGGGCGTCTATATAGCTATCGAATACAGTGGAGGAGAAATTGTCATTTATATCGATTGAGGAGTAGTGCTTAGTCTCCAGCTCGTTTAACAGCTTTACCGCTGTATCACCGTGTATCGGCTTGCTTTGCAGTGGGGTGTAGAGTGCATCGATATCGAGGATAACGTTAAGCTGCGGGGGTTCTTCCTGGGCGATCAGCGTCGACGTCAGTAGAATCGAGCACGCTGTGATTACCGCTTTTTGCATGAATCGATTTCGTTCCAATTTCGGTGAGTTGCTATTCATATGTCTCCACTTAATTCCATAATGTAAAGATGGTCACGAGCTTAACGTATTGCAATTAGCAAATGGGCTTACAGACCATTTGTGAAACTAGAGACTAAGCGAAATAGAGGCGCCTGAGAAGGGTTTTGACACTTAATCTGGGTCTAGAAAACGTCCAGATTTGGTGCGCAGCAATTGTTTATTCAATTCGGCGCTATTTTATGCGTTTTTGTCGTGCCGAAGCGTGTCGTTCGGCCCGTTCCACATCGATGTAGCGATCTGTAATAGCGCTGGAGCCATGACCGGCGTCGTCTCTAACATGCTCTCTAGGCCTGTGTTTCACATCTTCAGATATCCCGGTATGGCGTAGCCAGTGAACGGTGGCTGCACTGAGGCGTTCTGCGTCCTCGACAAAGCCATTAGCTCGCATCGATTCTCCAGCTGCGTCGAAGCATTTTTGTACAATGCCACGGATCTGGCGAGTGCTGCTTATTCCACCTCTGCCGCGTGTCTTGTGGATGAGCGGCGTAGACTCGCCGGGCATTGGTAAGCTAGGTAGCCCTCTGGAAAGTCTATAGCGTTTGAGTGCCGCGAGCATCGCATCACTAACCGATATTTCTCGCTCTTTATTGCCTTTACCTACAGTGAGGAACCACCAGTTTCCCTCCTGATCGGCCTGAAAATGCCCCATCTGCGGTTGCCAGCGGCTGGTGTCTACCAATTCTGAAATTCTCAGATACATGGCGAAGAGGGCGTTCATTACGAACAGTGTTCGTTCGTGCACGTGCGGTTGTTCTGCCGCCATCTTCTCAACTGTTTCGATAACGAAATCCCACTGAAGGGGCGACAAACGCCTAATCTTCGACTGACCCTGCTGCTTTCGCAGAAATTTACTTTTCTGGCGAATTTGGGCAACTGGGTTTGCTGAGAGATACCGCTCTTGAATCAGAAAGTTGAAAAAGCTACTCAACACACTGAACAGTGACTGCAGTGCCGCCTGCGAGGTAGCAAATTCGCCACTCGCGTGGACATAGGGTCGCCAGTCATGGTTAGGGGTGCGCTCGCCTAGACGCAGCAGGAAACGAGGTACATTCTTTTGTCCTACCCACGTTGTAGGTGGTTGCTTCGAAAATTCCACATAAGCTTCGATGTCTTCCCTAACTACTTCTTTTAGCGATTTTTTGGAAATAAGCAGACACCAGTGCAAGAAGTGCTCGATCTCGCGTCTATAGGTACTAAAGGTGTCCGGGCTGCCGCGATAGCTATAGATAAACTCGGCCGCACATTGGTAATCATCAATCACTTCTTGCGTTGTACCTACTGCGATGTGCTGCAGTGATTTTACCGGCTGCTTAAACGGGTTTGGCATTTCATCAAGTGTATCGAAGAAAGCTAATGGAGGGGCTATGTTGGACATTACGTAGTTGCTTTACTAATTTGTTTAAATGAATTATTAACTACTACTAATAAGTTATACGCCTGTAAAGCGAGAGCGAATTAGCAGCCGGTTAAGTGAATTTTTCAAGTTTCATGCCCTTTAGTCGGTGAATTGCCCAGTTACTTGATGCTTGGAGAAGGGCGCGTTGGCAATAATGCGCTGTCCTTGTACACTACACGTTATATACATGCCTACATAACGGTAGTGATTCTTGCATAAATCGATTAAACAAAGCTTTCGCTGCTACCTTTTGCTCGTTCTGCTGGGCAGCAGCGCTTACGCTTACGCCGAGACTTTGAATGTTGCTGTAGCATCGAACTTCGTCGCTGCCATGCAACACATAAAGCGGGCGTTTGAAGGCAATTCCGCGCATGAGCTTCGCATCATCCGCGGCTCTAGCGGCAAACACTATGCGCAAATTACTAACGGCGCGCCGTTTGATGTCTTTCTTTCCGCCGACCAAGGTAGGCCCAGGCGACTAGTCGAAGAGGGGCTCGCTGAAGAATCGGGCCTTAGTACTTATGCCTTGGGCCAGTTAGCATTATGGAGCAGGAAAAAGGATCTTGAACTTGATAGAGACTATCTATCCAATACAAGTAATTACCGCGTAATCGCAATAGCGAATCCGCGCTTGGCACCGTATGGACAGGCTGCCGCTGAGCTATTTAGCTCTCTAGGCGTGGAATCGCTAGTCAGTGGGAGACTGGTAATGGGCGAGAATATTGCACAAGCCTTCCAGTTTGCGTTTAGTGGTAATGCCGATCTTGGCCTGGTTGCCTACTCGCAGACCGAGTCTCCTAATCTGAGCGGACAGGGCTCTGTCTGGTTAGTGCCTAGCGAACTGCATCAGCCCATCAAACAAGATATGGTGATTCTGATTGATTCAGCGGCGGCTTTTGAATTTTCCTCCTTCATGAAAAGTGCAGTAGTACGCGACATTCTGTTAACTAATGGCTACTTATTACCAGAGGCTACGCCCTAATGTTAGCGCAACCGGACATCGCTGCTCTGCTCATCACGTTGAAGCTAGCCGCCACGACGACCCTCATTCTGCTCCTATTAGGTACTCCATTGGCCTGGTGGCTTGCTACAACTCGCTCCAGGGTGCGCAGCGCTATCGAGGCTGTCATCGCCTTGCCGCTGGTATTGCCGCCAACAGTCCTAGGGTTCTACCTACTGCTGGCTTTTTCGCCCGACGGCCCTATAGGAGCCACCACGGCGGCACTGGGCTTGCCCTCGATGGCGTTTTCTTTTTGGGGGCTAGTCTTAGGCTCAGCCATCTACTCCTTGCCATTTGTGGTCCAGCCACTTCAGAACAGCTTTGCTGGCCTAGGAAGGGTGCCGCTAGAGGTGGCAGCAACATTGGGCGCTCGCCCGTTGGACAGGTTCATTAGCGTTGTCCTGCCTTTGTCTAAGATGGGTTATTTAACCGCTGCTGTACTTGGCTTCGCCCACACGCTTGGCGAGTTCGGCGTCGTGCTTATGATTGGTGGCAATATCCCCGGAGAGACCCAAGTGCTTTCTATTGCTATCTACGATCACGTCGAAGCGCTCGAATATAGCCAAGCCCATTGGTTAGCAGCCGGGTTGCTTTTATCTTCTTTCTTAGTTTTATTAATGATTTACAGCGCTAATAGAAGGTTTCACCTAATGAAAACAGCATGATAGAAGCCGCTCTACAGCTCAATAAGCCTGACTTCAAATTAGAGGTGAATTTCAGCGTGCCTGGCCGTGGCGTCACCGCTGTATTTGGCCCCTCTGGTTGCGGTAAGACTACATTGCTTCGGGCGATGGCAGGTTTAGAGCCCGATACCACAGGCTCGCTGTCTGTCAACGCTGAGCATTGGCTAGGCGCGAATGGCAGCAAAGCCGTAGAGGAAAGGCGGGTGGGCGTGGTTTTTCAGAACCCTAGCCTGTTCCCACACCTTACTGTCCAGGAGAACCTTCTTTATGGAAGGAAACGCTTAAGAAAAATAACGGAACCTATTGATTTAAAAGAATTAATCTCCTCGTTAGGAATACAGGAGCTACTTCTGCGCTATCCAGAAGGCCTCTCTGGCGGTGAAAAACAGCGGGTCGCCCTAGGTCGCGCGCTACTAGCTGAGCCGAGGTTACTGCTGATGGATGAGCCTTTGTCGGCGCTAGACCAAAGCAGCAGAGAAAAACTGCTGTTACTTCTTGAAAAATTTCTTCAAAATATTGATATACCGGTATTTTATGTAACCCATTCCAGCGAAGAAGTCGCACGACTGGCCGACAATTTGGTGCTTCTTGCCAATGGCGTCGTAAGCGACCATGGCGCTATTCAGCAGGTGTTAGGTGCTGTTGATGGCGAACTAAGCCGCAGTGATACTGCCTTTAGTATGATCGAAGGGCAGATAGCCACTACGCAGCTCCCAGGGCTAATCTGTGTGGATTGCGGCGCAGGCATCGTGTTACAGCTACCCGACTCGACCTCAATGTCAGGGTTTCGTTATCAGCCTGGTAGCGCAGCTCGGCTGCGCATACGGGCTCGAGATGTCAGCCTTTGTCTAGAGGCACCTCAGCGCAGCAGTATCCTCAATATCCTTCCTGCTGTTATAGCAGAGCTGGCCGCGAAGCCTCATAACGGTAGTCGGATAGTTAAGCTCGATATAGCGGGGAAGCAGCTGCTTTCGAAAATTTCTGAATACTCAGTGCGACAATTGGAGCTCAGGGCAGGGCAACCTGTATTTGCTCAGATCAAGTCAGCTGCACTGATATAGCCTTAGTAAGCAAAATTTAAGAAGCGTTATTAAAATTTTATCTGATGCGCTGCCACGGATGCCAGTCGTTGCTGATTAACTGGCCAGCTAGGCCAGCATCAGAATGACGCTTGAGGCTTTAAACAGTGCAGAAATCACTGCCCCCTGTGTGAGGGCCAATTGATCGGCGCTTTTGTTTGTAATCATGGCGCTCAGCGTCTTCCCGCCTGCCAGCTCAATCGTCACATCGGCGTTCACGGCTCCGCGATCTAGATTAACCAAGACCCCTGTTAGGACATTGCGAGCACTGACTTTGAGGTCGTCACCTACTGCTAGGGTCACAGACGAGGCTTTAATCATTGCGATGACCGATAGCCCTTGGGCAAGCTTCATCTCTCGCCGGCTTTGCTGCGTGACCATCGCTACGATCCGCTGCTGGTCAGAAATCTGAACCTGTATTTCTGAATTGACAGCGCCAGTTTCTATCTGGGCAATACTGCCCAGAAATTGATTGCGAGCACTGGTTTGTAATAAGGCGCTTTTCATGAATTTTGACACATCGTCTAAGGAGCTTAGTTGTTGATTCAAATTCTCTAAGAATTGATTATGTTGTTCCTGTAACTGTTTAAAACCATTCAACATTTCCTCACCATAATCGGTGAGAATCGAGCCGCCACCTTTGCTGCCGCCGGCACTTCGCTTGATGAGGGGCTGCTCGGAAAGGTTGTTGATGCGCTCCAGCCTATCCCAAGCCGTTTTATAGCTCACGCCAGCTATCTTCGCTGCAGCTGTAATGGAGCCGGTATCAGCTATTGCCTGCAGCAGATCGATTTGATCGAGCATCAAAGGCTTGGATGTCGCTTCGGTCAGCCAAATCTGACCCTCTAAGTTTGCCAAGAAATAGTCCCCTCTATCAATCTTGAGGCCCATTATGCCTGATAACCCAATCGAACCAAGTCTTGACTGGGCCGCTTGCGCGGCTCACATGTGCTTTGCACCGGGCTCACAATAGGATAGATTCATTTGAACTGAGTCAGTAAACAATTTGTGGGTTTACTTATCGCAGTGGCGTTGTTTACTAATAACCCTACGTTATTAACAATTAACAATATTTGGAGTGAAAAACCAGGCGTAAAGTAACCCTGGCGTCCCTATTAGCAGCTCTTTTAGGCATATGTATTGGCTCAAGAGTTTGAGCCGCGGCGGACATTCAGCTCGGAGATGATGCTGCGCGCGAGACCTACGGCAGAGCCTATATACGAAGATGCCGAGGATGAAGGCAATTATGCTTTACCTGGAATACTTGCAGTAGCGCGGAGGTTAGAGCAATAAAATTCTGAGCAATAGTTACTCTTTTGTATAATATTGTAAATATTTATAGTGCGTAATTACAAATAGATAGATGTTAAATCTATGCTAGAACATTATCATTGAGGAGTTGGCAGGCTAGGGGTGATCACTATCTTTTGGTAGGCCGTATACGGCTTGATCCTACTGCCGGCGTTGGCGACAAATCGATTTTGAACGATTAAAAATACTGGATAAGCTTTTTCGATATGAAATTTGTAAGTAGACGTACGCGTGCGAATAAGCAAGCTAGGATCATTCTAGTTGCTGTGTTTAGCGCAGGTGGCTTATTAGGCTGCAGTGGCCTGGATAACACAATTGTGGACCCTGTTCAGTGGTGGGCAGTTAATGGCTGGGTCGGCGCGGTGACAATACAGCTATACGATAATAACTGTCATCGCTTTCTAAAAGACATCAAATTTAAACGCAATGAAGAGGTTAAAGTCATTTCTTGTGGTGATGGGCAGGGCCAAGCTGATGTGCGTTTTCGCCGAGAGGGCTATCCTTCAAGGACGGACCCTTGGAGTCCAAATACCTCTGTATCAATTAACCAACGAACTTTAGTCAGATAGATTAACAGCCTGAGGATTGAAACATTTTGCTGTTGTCGACGGGTAGGATTAACCGTCTCTCGTCCACATTCACTATTTCCGGTAATCTTTATTACCGGAAATAGTAGAATAGCCCATGTTTAAAGGAACGCACCTTAAACTACTGACAACGCGCACCTAAGCCACGATTGGAATCTACACAGCTGCGCGCTTAGTGCGCATTGTGACCAACTCTTCAGCTAGTGTTGGATGTATCCCAATGGTTCGGTCAAAGTCAGCCTTGGTTGCGCCACAGTTTATGGCAACAGATAATCCCTGAACAATCTCACCAGCATCCGCAGCAACAATATGTAAACCGACGACGCGGTCTGACTGACGATCGACAATCATTTTGATCATAGATTTTTCATCTCGCCCACTTAGCGTGTGTTTCAGCGGTCTAAACGTGCTCTGGTAAATATCAATCTCTAATCCGCCCTCCAGAGCCTCCTGTTCAGACAAGCCAACTGTGCCGATATTTGGATGGCAAAATACAGCTGTGGCGATGTTTTTATAGTCCATAGCTTTTGCATCGCCTGAAAATAGGGCCCTGGCGACGATCTGGCCTTCCGCCAAGGCAACCGGGGTAAGGGCAATTCGGTCGATGACGTCGCCTACCGCATATATGCTAGGCTCAGCTGTCTGAAAATGATCGTTAACCTTGATAGCACCATTCTTTGCTAGCTGGACAGCAACCGTATCTAAGCCCAGGTCGTCAGTTAGTGGAAGTCGGCCAGTTGCGGCGAGTACCATCTCACAGCTTAGTTTAGAGCCGGATTTAAAAACGACTTCTAACTTATTGTTTTGTTTAACTATTTCAGAAATATCTTGCTCGAGATATAAATCAACATGCGTGCCAATCTCCGCGGTGATAAACTGCCGTACATCCTCATCAAAGCCTCGCAATAGCTGGTCTCCGCGATAGATCAGGCTAGTCTTGCAGCCAAGCCGACTGAAGATGCTGGCGAACTCCACTGCTATGTAGCCTCCACCCATAACTGCAATCTCGGCTGGCAGCTGATCCATGGCGAATACATCATTGGAACTTACGGTTAACTCGCTGCCGGGAAACTTAGGAGTCCAGGGCCAGCCACCAACAGCTACCAATATGTGCTTGGCGCTTAGGGTCTTGCCGTCGACCTGTATCTCATTGGGGCCAGATATTCTGGCGCGAGCCTCGAAGACATCTACCTCGTTGGAATTAAGTATCGATTTATACAGGCCATTTAATCTGTTGATTTCAAGGTCTTTATTGGCCTTGAGAACACCCCAGTCAAAGCGCAGGTTATCGAACTCCCAGCCGAATCCCTTGCTGTCTTCAAAATCATCAAAATAGTGCGCGGCATAGCTAAACAACTTCTTCGGCACACAACCTACGTTTACGCATGTGCCACCGAAATACCGCTCCTCTGCGACAGCTACCCTTGCCCCTAAACTGGCCGCTATCCGACACGCACGCACGCCGCCTGAGCCTGCTCCGATAACAAACAAATCGTAATCAAATAGTTCCAAGTTCCTGTATCCTTTTATTGCTAGAGTCCAGCAGCGTGCTTTCACGCACACACCCAAAGCGGCATTATGCCTTAGCTACACTCACGAGAATATAAGACCCAGCATGCAGGCCAATTTATTCGACGGCGATCAGCCTTCAAGTCAAGCAATTAAGCATTCGATCGGCAACGCGGAACTGCTAGAGTATCCGCAGATTTTTTGCCGAGCTAAGGCTGACCAGATGCTTAAAACACTTATTGCGGATATTCCCTGGCAGCAAGAGCACCTCAAAATTGCTGGTAAGCTACGGGCCATACCACGACTGCAATGCTGGATGGGTGATTCGATGAGCGAGTATGGCTACTCGGGCGTGAGACTCAGCCCCCAGCCATGGAATGAAACAGTAAAGACTATTCACGAGCGCGTCGCCGATTTAAGTGGCAGCACTTTTAATTCCGTCTTGATCAACTTTTACCGAAATGGCCAAGACAGCGTTGCTTGGCATGCAGACGATGAAGCAGAGCTGGGCGCCGCTCCAGTGATCGCCTCTGTAAGCTTAGGTGCAGAAAGAATTTTTGAGTTAAAGCAGAAACATCAGGTGCCGGCGAAAAAATATAAACTATCGCTGCGTCATGCAAGCCTTCTTATTATGGCAGGTACAATGCAGCAACATTGGTTGCATCAGCTACCAAAGGAAAAAGCACTAGCCGAAGCGCGCATCAATTTGACTTTCAGAAATATTGTCAGCAATTAAAAGTTAGCGGCATTTCGCTTTAGGAACACCAAGGCAAGATTTATGAGTAATAGGGATGGTTTTGATATTTGTGTGATTGGCGCGGGCGTGATTGGTTTGGCCATCGCATACGAGCTTGCTAAGAAATACAAAAATCAAGATATAAGCATTGTGATCCTAGAGCGCGAATCGAGTTTTGGGCAGCACATAAGCAGTCGAAATAGCGAGGTAATTCATGCCGGCATCTACTATCCGACAGGCAGCTTAAAAGCAGAGCTTTGCGTTGCGGGCAAACAGCTACTGTATAATCACTGCGAACAGTTCGATATTCCGCATCGGAAAGTTGGCAAGCTTATAGTCGCAAAAAATTCAGAAATCGAAGCGCTTCAGCAGCTTAAGCAAAAAGCAATCGCCAATGGCGTATTAGACCTGCAACTTTTGAATAGGGAGCAGCTACAAAAATTAGAACCTCAGATCGAAGCTGATGTCGCCTTGCATTCCCCCTCCACTGGAATCATAGATAGCCACAGCTACATGCAAAGCCTGTTGCATCTAGCAGAAAATCTTGGCGTACAATTTGCGCCCTACTCACGCGTAGATAAAATTGACACTGAGGCCGACGCCTTCCTCGTGCATTGCCTACTCGATGAAAATAAAAGCTCTGAACGGTATCAGTTTACTTGCCAACGAATAATCAATGCGGCCGGGCTAGAGGCCCAAT
>Ga0307985_10000161_pt1 | contig 39084 bp, 28 predicted proteins | sample EllFjometageno80_FD_203155 | JGI IMG/M metagenome (GOLD analysis project Ga0307985, IMG submission 203155) | Marine microbial communities from Ellis Fjord, Antarctic Ocean - #80 | ecosystem: Environmental > Aquatic > Marine > Unclassified | place: Southern Ocean | collected 2014-10-09 | reverse complement strand
CGCACTTCCTTCAGCAATGTCCACAGGAAAAATCTCTGGATTAAAAGCTAGAGGAGCATTTGAGATTTCTATGGAATGGCAAAATGGAGGACTGGTTGCGCTAGTTGTCAAATCACTTCAGGGGAATGTTTTGAATTTGAGGTACAAAGGGAAAATAATTTCAAGAGCAACCACCAAGGGAGAAACGTTCTCATTCGGTTCTACGGATTTTAAATAGATTAACCCTCAAAATCTCACATTGAAGACCTTGATTTATTAATCGAAAAATACTTTGGTACTAAGTCCTTAATCTTATTTAACGTTTCGGTAACCGTTAATTCACTCATCCCTCCTGACGCATTTGCATGCCCTCCACCACTAAAGTGTTCTGCTGCCAATACATTCACTGGATTCTCGGCACCTTTCGAACGAAAAGACATCTTCATGATGCGATCTCTTTCTGTAAAGACAATGGCTACCTTCATTCCCTTAATAGATAGCACTTGGTTGGCTAAGCTATCAGTATCCCCTTTTTGGTAATTGTAATTGGCTAATTCTTCTTTCGACAATGAGATAACAGCCACCATGTAGTCCTCCATAACCTCCAACTTTTCGCACATCGCATACCCTTGCAAGCGCAATCGGCTCGCAGTGTTATTATCGCTGAGCACTTCATGAACCAAATGATGCGCAACACCTACGGCTAATAATTTTGCCAATACTTCGTGCGTGCGTGGCTTTGTAGAAGGAAAGCGAAAACTACCAGTATCTGTCAGTATACCGAGGTACAAAGGCGTTCCGATTTTCTGATCGAGTAAATCACCATTACCCGATTGTTCGATTAACTCAACAATCAACTCTGAGGTTGAAGAAGCATTAGTCTCAGACACCGTTAAAGTTGGGAATGATTCAGGATCCAAATGATGGTCAATCATCACTGTTTTACATGTTACCGCTTCTAACAAGGCTTGCATATCAGTACCAACACGCTTTGTCGCATTATAGTCCAAACAGAATACCAAGTCAGCTGCTGCTAAAGCCGTGGCTACAGCCTCCGGTTGTTCTGTCATTAAAAGAAAGGCCGAAGTATCTAACCAATACAAAAAACCAGGTGCCGGATCTGGATGACAAACAGTAGCTGTTTTACCTAGCTTTTCAATGAAATGTAAGAGTCCTAATGAGCTACCTATTGAGTCGCCATCAGCCGATTTATGTGAAGTAATTACAATGTTTGATGCCGCTTTAATTTCAGCTTCTATTTGTTGATATATATTCATTTTAAATACTATTATTTTTGACCTTTATCTTTAATTATTAGAGACGATCTTTAACATTATACTGACTGATAGATTTTAGACTTTAGACCATTTTATCTAGTGTAGTGTTTAATCATCTAATGTCTTGGTATTACGCTTCTCCTTCTCTTATTAATTGGAGTGAATCTATTCGAACATGTGCATTTTCAATCAATACTGTCAACATGCTTTTCTCATCCAAAGCGGTATGAATTTCATCCGGTCTAATGCCTTTGTTCCGTTTGAATAGATAAGCCAAACGACCGAGTTCATGGTCCAATGTTTCTTTCAAATGCTCTAGAGCTGCCTCTACTGCTTTAATTCTCAGTTGCTCCACGACTTCTTTAGCTGTTTTAATCATATCCGGAATTAGGACATCTACCACTGTTTCATTCTCAATAAAATCATCTATTTGCCCTGGTCTTAATTGTTTGCTGAACAAAGCGGTTGAATAGTCTTCTGTCACCTCTTCTCCCGAATGGTTAACCACAACGCGCATAGGAGTACTAGGAAGAAAACGATCGACATTAATTCCTTTTCTACCCACGGTTTCAAGTACAAACATCACTTCTAATAAAACACCCGTGTCACCTGTTCCTTTCAAAAGCCCAAAACTAGCGCCTCCAGTGCCTAAGCTTAGCACCATATCTAAAGCTCCGGTCACCATTGGATGATCCCAACTAATGAAGCTCACATCTTCTCTGCTTAAAGCCCGTTTCCTGTCGAAAGTCACAGATATTCCTCCATCAGGGATAGATGGGAATGCTTCTCTGTTGGTTCCTGCCGGGTGCAGTAAATACGTTCTTGGCGCCAAATCTTCCATCTCAATTCCAAAGTGTTCGAATACTTTGGTCATATAAATCTCCAGCCCTAAGTCTTGGTCAGCAGCTTTAATTTTCTCTACTAATTGCCCTGCTACTGCTGGTCTGAACGAGTTCATTTCAAGCAGCCGGTCACGTCCATTTGCCAATGTTTGTTTTAACTCCTTTTGGTATAAAGCAGTATCAGCAATTAATACGTCTAACTGGCTGCTTATCTCAGTTGTTGCCAAAGCTGTATCTACCAGGCGATCACTGAACAGTTGCCCGATCTGGTTACCGCCTTCTATGTTTTCTTCAAAAGCATTTAACCCTTCATGAAACCAGCGGACTAATACTTCTTGCGGGCTTCCTTTCAGGTAAGGCACATGGATTTGGATGTCCTGCGACTGCCCAATGCGATCTAAACGACCAATGCGTTGTTCCAATAATTCTGGGTGTACTGGTAAATCGAACAACACTAAGTGATGCGCGAATTGAAAGTTTCGTCCTTCACTGCCTATTTCAGAACAGAGTAAAATTCTTGCCCCATCTGACTCGGTAAACCATGCGGCATTTCTATCGCGCTGTACAATGGTAAGGTCTTCATGAAACACACTTACTTTTGCACTGCTCAACTTTTCTAAGGCTTTTTCTAAAGCCAATACTTTCGCTTTACTTCTACAAATCAATAATATCTTGGCTGGTTTTAGTTGTGTCAATAAAGTAACTAACCAAGCTACTCGAGGGTCTTGTGAAAACCAAAATTGTTGTTTTACAGCTTTTTCGTTCGCGATCTTGTCCTCCGAAGCCTTAGCGTAGGAGGAATTGTCAACAGCATACTCTTTCGCCATGCGCTGGATCCACTGTTCTTGATTATCGTCAGCCTCTAATGGAATCAGATGCGCCTTTCGCGTTGGGAACCCACTCATTGCTGTGCGTGTATTTCTAAACACCACACGCCCAGGGCCATATTGATCTAATAAGTCTTCTATTAACTGGTTCTTAGCAACAGCTCCTCTTTTCTCAACCATAGCCATTCTTGCTGCTCCAAACATGGCGTCCAACAAGGTTTTGTCTTTGCCATTCAAAGGCTTGCCTAAAGACAAGGCGGTTACAATATTGGCGATCTCTGAATGGTCTTGCGGTTCGTTAATGAACTCATCGTAATCAGCATACCTTTCTGGATCTAGCAATCTTAGTCGTGCAAAATGACTTTCCAGGCCCAATTGCTCTGGAGTTGCAGTCAATAACAATAAGCCTTTCGCTTCTTTACTCAACAATTCAACAATGGCATATTCAGGACTTGCCTTCTCTAAAGACCATTCTAAATGATGCGCTTCATCTACCACAAGCATGTCCCAGTCTGCCGAAATCGCCTGTTGTGCTCGTGTGGATGAACCTGCTAAGAATGAAGTGGTGCAAATAACCAATTGGTCATCTAAGAAGGGATTCCCCTCTGGCGCAGTTTCATCTAGCGCAGCACACCTGTCTTCATCAAAAATGTGGAACCATAAATTAAAACGCCTCAACATTTCAACAAACCACTGATGAATTAATGAGTCAGGAACCAATATTAAAACCCTTGATGCTTGACCACCCAATAATAAACGGTGTAAGATTAAACAGGCTTCAATAGTTTTCCCAAGACCTACCTGATCGGAAAGTAATACGCGCGGTGAATAACGAGAACTTACCTCACATGCGATATACAACTGATGAGGAATAAGGTCTATACGTCCACCTACAAACCCATTAACGGGCGAAATTCTACGCGCATGATCGTACTGCAATGTACTTCTTCTTAAAGCAAAGACCGCTGGCGTTTCTACGTCACCCATAAACAGCCGGTCATCTGCACCATGCTGTACAGCTACATCACCCAAATCTGCCTCGGATAATGCGCCACCCTTCCCTATGTACAACAACAGCTCACCATTGTCTTGCACAGATTCAATAACAATTGGGTGTTTATTTTTATCTACAACTGTATCACCGGTTTTAAAAATGACCCTGCGTAGTGGTGCATTGGCTAAAGCATACTGTCGCGTCTCACCTGCAGCAGCGAAACGCACTTGTACACGCCCCTTACTTGTTTCAACAACAACACCTACACCCAGCTCAGGCTCCCCCTCACTAGTCCATCTTTGATCTGGATAGAAATTCGCCATATTATTTACTCTTTCATCCTCAACTATTAAACACCAAGAAGGCGTTTCCTAAAAAAAATGCAAGGTCTTCAAATTTCAGCTGCATCACCAAGAACTTGGGAGCTTTATTTCTTCAAGTTGCGTTTGAACCTGCATCATGCATTACAAGATCCAAGAAAGATTAGCTAAAAAAACAGTAGACAGCCCTAAGACCATTGCACTACTTGCAAAGGCCTCTGGAAAGGGATATTTTTATAGCAACTTAAAAGTAGCGCTTAAGGATGTTTATTGGACATTGTCCTTCATTATTTTCTTCCCTAATCAAAGTCAACTTTGTCTGATGCTGATGGGAGGTGAAATTGATCAAACAAAATACTCCTTCTCAGATTACAAATAAAATATGAAGACAAGAAAATTAGCTTTATTAATACTAACTTTTATCATCATGAATATTTTTTACTCCTGCGCTTCTATTCCTAAAGGAGCAGTAGCTGTCCAGCCTTTTGTGAAAGACAAGTACCTCGGAAAATGGTACGAAATTGCTCGATTTGATTTCAAATTTGAGAGGAATTTAAATAATACCACAGCTGAATATTCCCTAAAAGAAAATGGTGCAATAAAAGTTGATAATAAAGGATATAACACAAAAAAAGGGAAATGGAGTCAAGCTATAGGTAAAGCAAAATTTGTTAAAGAGAACAGCATAGCGATGCTTAAAGTGTCGTTTTTTGGCCCATTCTATGGCGGATATAATGTAATAGCAATTGATCCAGAATATAAATACGCATTGGTTTCTGGATCGAGTCTTAAATACCTATGGATTCTATCTCGTAGTACAAGTATACCTGACAAGATCAAAAACGAATACCTAAAGGTTGCTCAAGAAATTGGGTATAATACATCGGACTTATTATGGATTGAACATGATAAGTAGGAATTTATACTGCTCATAGCAAAGTAGAAAGCAAACGTGAATCTTAACGAAATCACTTGATGAAGATTGACCAAAAATTAAAGGAATTACTATAAACAAAATCCAATCCCAATACTTTGGAATCACTATTTGGGAAAAGTGACATTGTACCAATGTGGGTGACGGATATGGAATCCCCCATGGCAAACCAATCCAAGACGCACTAATTGGGCGTATTTCCAATTCCGGATTTGGTTATGAATACAAACCCGATTCCTTTTTCTTAGCACAAAAGAAATGGTATGAACAAAACTATCAGGTCGACTTAAACAAAGAACATATTTTATTCAGCCCAACTATCACTACTACAATTTCGGTTATAATTGAAAACTTCTCTGCGGAAAAAGACGGGATAATAACACAACCGCCTGTGTTTATGGAATTCCGAGATGTAATACAAAAAACCAAGCGTACACTAATTAAAAACCCTTTAAAATTAATTGAAAAGCAATATCAAATTGACTTTCAAGATTTAGAAGAAAAGGCAAAATTAGAAACCACTAAGATTCTGATTATTTGTAATCCTCACAATCCAGTCGGTATAGTTTGGACAAAAGAAGAATTAAGCCAAGTTGTTCGCATATGTAAAGAGAATAATTTGCTTCTTATTTCAGATGAAATACACAAGGATATTATCCTTTTCAACAATCAATTCACTACCGCTTTACATTTCATTAATGATTATGAAAAAATTGTTGTTTGCACATCAGAAGCCAAGACTTTTAACCTTTGCGGGATTTCAGATTCAATGGCAATCATTCCAAATGAGCACATTAGAAAAACCACTTCGAATACCTTCAAAAAATATAATTTAGGGAGGACAAATGCTTTAACAAGAGTTGCATTGGAATCGGCTTATAGTCAAGGGCAATCTTGGTTGAAAGAAGTCATAAGCATGATTGAGGAAAACATAAACAGCATAGAAAGAGCGTTAGAAAATTCAAACATTGAGCTCATAAAACCCGAAGGAACTTATCAAGTCTGGTTAGACTTCAGAAATGTCTATAATGACAGTAAAGAAATGTTCAGTCATTTAACAGAAACCGCTGGAATCGGACTTAACGCAGGTCATTGGTTCGGACGAGAAGGCGCATTATTCATGAGAATGAACGTTGCAACAGCTAACGAGAAAGTAATTGATGCAATTAAAAAGATAAAAAATGCAGTGCCTAACAATGGCCACAATTGAATTACCACTACTTTGATTGAATCGAATTATCATATCGTTTCATTGACATAAGTCATGTTTATTATTTTTAATCTTCATTAACTTTATAAAAAAAAAGATAACCATGGGCCAATTAATTGAAGTGAATCAAGGAGAAATCAAAGTAAAATTTACATTTCCAACAAAAGGAAAAATAACTTTTGCAGCACTCGGGATTACAGATGATCAATTAGTACTTGAGGGTGGATTCCTCAGATTACTATTTGATATGGAAGGAATTGGTGAGCACAATTACTTTGCTGTTCCAACTATCGAGCTAACGTATAAAGAAAACTGTGCGGAGACACATTGGCAGTGTGATTTTAACGAGGAGAAAATATTAGATAAGACAGATCATCATGGTCATTCTACTGTATTATTATTGGATAGAAAGAAAATAAGCGCATTAGAGCACCATCATCAGAACAAATTAATTGTGCATGCTGAATTTCCCGAAAAAGTTCATCTCCTTGCCAAGGACTCATTCATTAACTTCTTCAAATAAGCAGAACTATTTCTTAAAAAAAGAGGAGATAGTTTTTTCTCTTTTTTTAAGAATGGTTTATTATTTAAAACTCTCCTGGCGCGCTTCTATAAATCGTGACAGCAGGTATAGCTAATTGTGCAATTGTCATTAAATAAATTTCATCTAACTTGAGTGCTATGAAAACAATGACTTGTAAAGAATTAGGTGGAGCATGTGATATGAAATTTCATGCCTCAACATTTGAAGAGGTCGCTGATCAAAGTAAAAAACATGGCGTAGAAATGTTTCAGTCTAATGACGCTGATCATTTGAAAGCGATGAATGAAATGCAGGTTTTAATGCAATCCCCAGAAGCAATGGGAGCATGGTTCGCTAACAAAAAAGCTGAATTTGATGCGTTACCCCATAACGTTTAGAAAAATAATGGCTGCCCATCCTCTTGTAATCCAAAGGGAACGCTGAGGCAAATAAATAGATGCGTTTTACGAAATCATGCCCTCTGAACTTTACTTTTCCTCATAATATAAGCGTTCCTCAAAAGGTTATTTAGTTTATCTTTCAGGAATTCACAAAGACCAAAGACTACTTAATGAAAAACATTATCACTACACTCGTACTACTACTTTGCTTAACTCAAATTGGTGTCGGCCAAACATATCGCATCCTTATTTCGAACGATGATGGTATTCAATCACCGCTGATAAGTACATTGAAAGCAGAGATTTCAAATCTCCCCAATGTTGAGGTCATTATTGTCGCTCCCGCCCAAAACCAGTCTGGCAGCAGCCAGTCAACTAATAGCGGCCCTTTAGAAATTGAAAAAGTATACAAAGACGCCCTCTTTTTTGGGTATGCCGTTAACGGCCGCCCAGCAGACGCGGTAAGGTTTGGCATTCGAGTATTAGGGAAAGAAAAACCATTCGACTTAATTATATCTGGCATTAACAGAGGTTCTAATGTGGGCAAGCTCTCCCACCTCTCCGGCACTGTAGGTGCAGCCATGGAAGGGCTTTATCATGGTATCCCTGCCATTGCAGTATCGCAAGAAAGCCGTGGGGTAAACACAGAAGCTTCTTCACAATTGATTGCGCAAATGGTAGCCAAATACCAAAGAGATGGCGCACCAAAAGGTGTTGTGCTCTCCGTTAATATCCCTGCAGGTGAACTTAAAGGCATTGCAGTTAGGGCAATGGGAGATACCTATTTAGATATGGGGAATTATGAATTAAAAAGCGAAACCGATAACAAAATGGTGTACAACCAAAAACTCGGACTAATACGATCAAAAAATGAGCAAACCGACACCTATGCCTACCAACAAGGCTATGTCACCATCACTCCTCTTAAATTCGATTGGACCGCTTATGAAATGATGGAATCTATCAACAATTGGGGGCTAAAACTCGATAAAGAATAAGGCCGACTGAGGCGATGCAATAGCATGTAATTTGTGAGACTGATTTAGTGTTACTAGCTGTTCAATGTTGCGGCTAACCAATCCCTCAGCTCCTTGCCATACTCAGCATTATTCATTCCGAAATGAATATTGGTTTTGATAAAGTCCAGGGGATTACCCACATCAAATCGTCTTCCATCAAACACTAGACCATACATATCCTGTGTTTCTAAAAGGGTTCTCATTGCATCAGTCAATTGCACTTCGTTATTAAAACCCCTTCCGATATTTTCAAGGCATTGAAATATTTCAGGTGTGAAGATATAGCGCGAAGCAATGGCTAATTGTGAAGGTGCCAAATCAGGACTGGGTTTCTCTACCCAATGGTTGACTTTATATAGGCCCTTCTCAATTGTATCTCCCCCCATGATCCCATACCGATTAACATTTTCAATTGGTACTTTCTCAATAGCCGTAACAGCCGACTTAAACTGATCATAGCAATTTATTAACTGTGCCAGTACAGGCATTCCGCTTTCAGACTCACAAATTGTGTCGCCCAACAAGACGGCAAAAGGTTCGTTGTCGGCAAAATTTTTGCCATAATAAATGGCATCTCCTAGTCCATCCAATGCCTCTTGCTCTGTGTATTCTATTTTACAATCTCCACCAATGGACCTCAATTTTTCTAAAACCTCGACCTTGCCTTTTTCTATATAAAAATCTTCATTCGGAAATTCCTTTGCAAAGTGATTTTGCAATGCAATCTTGTTTTTAGAAATGACAATCAAAATATCAGTAATGCCTGAGGCAATGGCCTCCTCTACCACATATTGGATCACCGGTTTGTCTACAATAGTCAATAGCTCTTTTGGAATAGCCTTGGTTGCAGGCAACATTCTAGTGCCCAAACCTGCTGCCGGTATAATAGCTTTCCTTATCATCATTATGCGCTTATAATACTAGGTTTGAATAGTTGAATGCCTTTATTGTTAAATGAACCTTCAAGCTGATTATACATTTCCTCGGAGCTGTAATTCCCAATAATCGCTCCGCCTGAACCTGTGAATTTCGAGCTTGCACCAACAGACCTGGCTATTTCTATCATTTCAAGGTTATTCTTAGAGATCTTGCATATTGATTGTCTCAAGTCAAAATTTCTATTCATATATTCCCCAAGCTTATTGTCCTCTTTCTCTTCTTTTAAAGCGGATAAGAAATCAGCGGTTAGACCGGAAAGTTCAGTCATAACGTTAAGCACTTTTTCTTCGCCTCCGTCGAATCTACTTCTCAAATCATTGTGTACGACTTCCGAACCTTCAGCTTCTTCAGTTCTATAGGCAATGTAAAAGTTATGAAATAGATCAGGTGAAATGACCTGATAATCACCAAAACCATTTCGTTCCATCAAGTACTTATCAAAATCCATATAAACAGGATGCCCGAAGGCTTGAACTACTCTATCTTGTAAGCCGGCACTAATGCCCATTTCTTTAGTTTCTACTTCTAAAACTAGATTGGCTTGAAGCTCAATTGGAATGCTTACGTAATAGAACTCAAGTAGCGTTCTAAGCACTGCCGTAATTATGGCACTTGATCCGGCTAGCCCCACCTCCCTTGGGATATTGCTTTCGAATTCAATTTCAAATCCCTTTTTATGAAGTGGAATACTTTCAGATTTACAGTAGTCAATAAACTTCTTGATTGTCGCTCTCACTAATGTATTTTCACTTCGCACTCCAAGCAATAAATAGTCTTGGTAAAAAGCATCAAGGTCAGATAAAACACCTGCATCAGCTGCACTTAACAATATACCTTGCCTTTCTGTCAACTTGGCTTCTACATGGAAGTTGCTAAATGGAAAAGCAATCGTTTTACCATAAAAACCATCTGAAGGGTTTCCTATAACCGCTGCTCTTGGATATGAAATTTTTTTAATGTGCACTTATTCCGTCCTTTATTTTTTCAATTAATTTTTCGAATGCCCTACCATACTGAACATAAAGGTCAAAAGCATGGTCTTCATCTTTGTTGGCTTCAGGGTCGTGAAACACTTTTCCAACATGAGGCTCGATTGCTATGAAACCGTCATAATCAGATTTAATAAGATCTTTTAGAATTGCCTTGAGATTAGCATCACCATCACCAGGAAAAGTATACACAGGTTCGGTAGCAGCCAAAGGCATATGAGCATCTTTAATGTGGACATGAGCAACGGCATGCTTCACTGTATTATAAAATTCAATTGAGTCTTGCCAAGGTTGTGGTTCCGGCTTGGACCTGTCCCGTTGAAATATTGGATTACCGGTGTCAAATATCAGTTTCAAATTGGGTACTTCATCGAGCAATTTCAAACTATGTTCTGCCGAGAATCCTCCCCAATTCATACAATTTTCATGTAACGCTACTAATCCAGCATCCTCAAATCGTTGGGTGATCTCACGCAACCTTTTAAACCGTTCTTGATCGTATTGTGCCTCTCCCCAAGGGTTCTGAGCATAGGACATTATCCTGGCATACTTCACAGATAGCTTTTGCATCCTTGGAATGCATCGTTCAATCTCTTTTAAAGTGATGGCCCAATCAGAACTGATGGTTTTACCCCAACTGCCTATTAGTGTGCCAAACTCGGCAACTTTGATATCGTTCGTTTCAAACTGCTCGCAAATTATTTCGAAGTCATGCTCGGCTACATCATGAATATTTTGACCATTAAAAGTACGTGCTGATAGGTAATCCCAACCAAGAGCCTTCGTTGCCTTAATTTGACCTTCTAAATTATCAGATGCCTCATCTGTGAATCCGGATAGTCTCATTCGGCAATATTTAGGTCAATCCATTTTCCTTGTGATCGGGCACTTTCATAGATAGCATTAATCACATGTACCGATTTTAATGCTTCTTGGCTTGTAATCAACAGCTGATCCGTACCCTCCACAGCAGCTACAAAATTTTCAAAATTAAGTTGATGGCCTAAATAATTTATATAGCTCGGGTCATTTGCACCAAGCGCTTGTTCCTCCTCTTGTTTCAATCCAGATTTAACCCCTGCATCATCAGCCTGCGGAACCTTGAAATCCCACAGTTTAAAATGATCATCCTGAAGAATTACAGCACCAGCATCTCCTGAAATCTGAATTTCTGCTGGTCTTCCATCACTTGACCAAGTTGAAGTTGAGCCTTGAATAACGCCGTTAGCACCATTCTCAAACTCCAATATCGCAACTGCCGTATCCTCCACTTCTATGTTCTGATGCGTAAGTGTTCCGATACTAGCAGACAATCGCTTTGGCATGCCCATAAAATGGATTAATAAATCAATGGTATGAATAGATTGATTCATTAACGCTCCTCCACCATCAAGTTGCCAAGTTCCGCGCCATGCTGCAGCATCATAATAAGCTTGATCTCTAAACCACTTCACTTGAACTTCACACAAAGAAATTATTCCAAATCTTTGTTCCTCAACAGCTTTTTTGAGCGCTTCGACTGCTGGGTTAAATCTTCGATTAAATATACCTCCCAGAATCACTCTATTTTCTAGGGCAATTTTCTCAGCTTCTAGGATCCGTTCTGAAGAAATTTCAAGGGGTTTTTCGCAAATGATATGTTTTCCCTTTTTTGCTGCTTGAATTATCGCATCAAGATGGGCACCGGATGGAGTAGCTATAGTCACAATATCCAAAGCCTCATTCCCTAAGAATTCATCCAAGTCGGCATACACTTGACATGGATATGCTGAGGTAATAGCCGCTGCTTTCTCAGGATTACGACAATAAATACCAATCAATTCCCCATTAGCCATCGCTTGAATTGCTTTGGCGTGAAATTCAGCAATCATGCCAGTCCCTATGATTCCAAATGACTTCAACTTCTCTCTTTTTTTAAATAACTATAAATTCCAGTAATCGCGAGAATCGGCAATCCAACAATACCAATCCATCCAAAGTATTGTTCATAAATTGCCTCACTCTGCACCTTACTCATTAGTGCCCATATTGAGGCAAAAGTTGCCACTCCCATGGCCAATATCATTAATGCATTAACAAGTACCTTCTTCTTCGGCCGATCAGTGCCCATTGCTTTCTTAGAATTTAAGAGCAACAAGAATATCAAGTAAGCTATGGGGAGTAATGTTGTCGCAATTACGGATGCGGGAACAGCCAATGCTGTTTTAATTTCTCCAGTCCATAGAATAGGAGATATGAACCCGGCAAAAGCAGGAATCAGTGCCCCTGCGAAAAATAATTTTCTCCTATCAGGACGGCCAAATGCTTCTGCAATGGCATAACCGTTAATCATCATGTGGACTAGCATTGTACTTAATGCCATTGCCAAAACACCGATGCCAAAAACAAGTTTTGATCCATCTCCGAGTATTGGGCGAAGCGACTCAGAGAGATCTGTTACAGTACGTTTCGCTAACATTACACTTAAGTCCTTATCCGCTTGTGGAGCAGCTAACCTTAACTGATTCAATTCGTTTTCACTTTTTGATTCAAGACCGGGATATTCCTTTTCTAACCTTTGATCTAACACTTCATTATAAGCCTGTTCATTCACAACTGAGTCTTTCTTACCGTGGAATTGTGAAGCAGAAGCAATGATTAAAAAAGAAGCACCTAAAATAAAAGGGATCAATAACCCAAAAAACAAGTCATATCGAGCAACACCTCGATCTTTACGTTTCCATTTCTTTTTAAGCAAAGTATAAGGCAATAAGAAAGTCATGTTAATACCGACTGCGGTACCAAATGCTCCAATAATAATATCTCTTTGACTCCCAGAAATGTATCCTGTCCAATGTTCCTGATAATTACCAGTAAGTTGAATAGCTTCGGTAAAGGAATCAGTGGGTTTAAACAATGCATTAAAATCAGGCACCAGCCCACCTAATAATTCTGACCAAACAATATCTCCATTAACTGCAATGACGATAACAACTCCGAAAAAGCTCAAAACTATAAGAGCAACGAGTCCTTTAATTACACCATCGACTACTTTAGATGCTTTACTCTCTTGAGAGAATAACCACATCAATGATGCTCCTACGATGAATAATAAAAAAGTGATGATGTATGGGTTGACATTGCCAAAGCCTAAACTTCCTTGAAGCGCGTCTGTTCCCAATGCAAATTGTGCAGAGCAAAACACCACATTGGCAATAACTGTAGCGACTAACCAGCCCCAGGCTAAAGGTTTTGAAACATGCTTTTTGACCAATCCAAATGGCCGTTCATTGGTTTCAGCCTTGCTCAATGTCACATAACTGATGGCAGAAAGCAACACATATCCCATAAGCATTGCCAAGGGCTGTAGCCAAAGGAATTCATAGCCACCAACTACTCCAAGGTACAAGGCACTTACAAGTGTTCCGCCACCCAGTGTGACAGCAGCTTGAATCCAACCAGGACCGCTTTGTTTGCTATAAGTTTGAAGCTTACTTAAAAAGGACATTCTTGGGATTATTCATGGAAAAAATTAATTGATTCCTAACCCCTAAAAATAGTTTTTAAAATTGGAAAATAGCCTATCTCTCTTCTCTTAATGATAGAAGGCATTATGCATTAAACCAATTAATACTGGCTACTCTCCTTGACTTAATGAATAGCCAAGCTTGCCGTCAAATGTGTAAAGATGTTCAGTTTTAATAAAATCAAACCCATCAGCGCCAATGCTTGAAAGCAAGCTCAGCACATCTTCATTTGTTACTTTTTGATCTTTCTTTGCAACAAACCTACATCTCCAATGATCTGAGCAAAAAGTTTCTGGAAGACCTCCAGGAAAAACTAACACTCCTCGATTCGAAATTACTTTCAGTTCAAGGACGTTGTTTTCAATATTCTCCATTGCCTTACCCATAACATTAGGGTCTCGATCATTCAGCGTCCAGTCAATAAAAACATCTACACCAACTAACTCCTTCTTCTTTAGCTTTGGCTCCGATAAATTGACTGTTATTAGATCACCATCATTATAAGTTACTGGTCTGAGTTTAGTTGGTAATTGACCTAAGCGTTCAATTATAGCATCAGCAAATTCTTTGGTACCTACCAATTGTTCACTTCTTTGACTTCTATAAATATCTTGAGTATGGACACCATCCTCCAATGTTCTCAACCATGCATTTTGAATTTTTGCGGCAGCTTCAGCTTTACCCATTTGCACGAGCATCATAATTGCCCCATTCAATAAACCAGAAGGGTTCGCTACATTTTGTCCAGCAATAACTGGAGCCGATCCATGAATAGCTTCAAACATTGCATGGTTCATCCCAACATTCGCAGAGCCACCGAGTCCTACACTTCCTGCTACTTCAGCTGCTATATCTGAAATGATATCTCCATACAGATTAAGTGTAACGATTACGTCCAATGACTCTGGTCTATTAGCAACCACTGCTGATCCAATATCAATAATCCAATGGTCCGCCTCAATGTCAGGGTACTCCAATGCGACTTCTTTGAAAATACTATGAAACAATCCATCAGAATGCTTCATGATATTGTCTTTGGTCATGCAGGTAACCTTCTTACGACCATATGCCTTTGCATATTCAAAAGCATATCGAATAATTTTTTCGCTACCAGGTCTTGAAATCAGCTTTAGAGTTTGAACAACCTCATTCGTTTGTTGATGTTCAATACCTGCATAAAGATCTTCTTCATTTTCACGAACAACGACTAGATCCATTAGTGGGAAATGGGAAGATACATATGGCGCATATGTTCTTGTAGGTCTTACATTTGAAAAAAGACCAAGAGATTTTCGGATAGTAACATTAAGGCTTTTGAAGCCTCCCCCTTGGGGAGTTGTAATCGGTGCTTTTAAAAAGATCTTATTGGTTCTTATTTTTTCCCAACTCTCAGGAGAAATCCCAGACTCGTAACCTGACTTATATACTCGTTCGCCTATTTCAATTACGTCATAGTGCAAATCAGCTCCAGCTGCATCCAAGATACGCAAAGTTGCATCCATTATTTCCGGGCCTATTCCATCTCCGTAAGCAACTGTGATTTTGTTATTTGTCGTCATTTTATATCCTTTTAATCCCTTCCTTAACAGGCGGCAAAGGTATCAAAGCGCAGTCAAAAACGGTAGTTTGAATAGTAGTTTATACAAGCGGTTTCAAGTTGCCATAAAGGCCTAATTCTTCTATTTGAATAGATACAGGTGATATAAACTTTCAGTTTAATAAGCGAACCCATATATTTGAGCCTACTCAACCGACAAAAAGTGTTCAAAAACCTAATATTAGAGAACGTCAACGGCATTGCTTATTTGACAATTAACCGTCCAGATAAGCTCAATGCTTTAAATATGGAAACCATAGAAGAAATCAAAGCTACTTTTCAAGGCATCTATGATGACGCTTCCATTCACGGAGTAATTGTTACCGGCTCTGGTGAGAAAGCCTTTGTTGCTGGTGCTGATATTTCAGAAATAGCACAACTATCTGAGTTAAATGGAAGGAAATTCGCTGAGAATGGTCAGGAAGTTTTTGCAATGATTGAGAACTGCCACAAACCTGTGATTGCTTTAGTTAACGGTTTTGCACTAGGTGGTGGTTGCGAATTGGCCATGGCCTGCCATATGAGAATTGCTCTGAGCAATGCCAAATTTGGACAACCGGAAGTTAATCTGGGTATTTTACCTGGCTATGGAGGCACTCAAAGACTCACTCAGTTAATTGGCAAAGCAAAGTCCTTTGAACTATCAATGACAGGTGATTTGATTGATGCGGCAGCAGCTCAAGACCTAGGCCTAGCTAACTATGTCTTTGAAACCATTGAAGAGGCCAAGGAGAAATGCGAAAAAATATTGAATAAAATTGCCTCGAAGGCACCTTTGGCAGTGGGAATGGTAATAGATTGCATAAATGCCGTTTATAATGAAGATGAAAACGGTTACCAGACGGAGGCAAATAGTTTTGCAAACTGTTGTAAAACTGAGGACTTTAAAGAGGGTACCGCTGCTTTTCTAGAAAAAAGAAAACCTGAATTTAAGGGAGAATAATCTCCCTTTTATATGACTGAAATAAAAAAATTAGCTAGCCAAACGGCATATTATGGTATCAGTAGTATTCTAGGAAGAGTACTAAACTTCCTATTGTTGCCACTCTATACAAGTCAGTTGGCCGCAGTTGAATATGGCACAGTCACCTACTTATATTCCTTCATCGCCCTATTCAATATTATTTATACTTATGGATTAGAAACTGGCTTTTTCCGGTTTACAACAAAACAAAAAGATGCTAGTGCCTTCCACAGCACAGGAACCGCTGTTCTTATTACTAGCGTACTTTTTTCCGGATTACTCATTTTTGGAGCACCCACCTTGAGCAATGCACTGGGTAAAGGAGTAGAAAGTCAATTCATTATATACTTAGCATTGATTCTTTTTATAGACGCCATCGTTGCTATTCCTTTTGCAAAACTAAGGCTCGAAAATCGACCCGTAAAATTTGCACTAATCCGATTGTCAGTCATCTTACTTACTATTGGTCTCAATCTTTTGTTTTTAATCGTTTTCCCAGATATTTCTGAAGGAAAATATCTAAATGGCCTTCAAGAATTTGTTAATACCGTCTATGATCCACAGATAGGTATTGGATACATATTTATAGCCAACCTAATGTCCAATGCGCTGTATTTACCATTGCTCTGGAAAGAGTTCGCACAATTGCGACTGAAAATTAATTGGGCTGCTTTCAAACCGATTTTAGCTTACTCGTTCCCTGTTTTTCTGATGGGTTTAGCAGGTATGTTCAATGAGCAGGGATATGCTTTGATAATGCCTAACATTGAAATTAATCAAGATTCATTATCTGGAACAGAAGCCTTGGGTGTATATACAGGCGCATTTAAACTTAGCGTCATTATGATGTTAGGCATTCAGGCTTTTCGTTATGCAGGTGAGCCCTTCTTTTTCTCACATACAGACAACAAGGAAGCTCCAGCCTTGTTTGCCAGAATCATGCATTACTTTGTGATTTTTAATTTAGTTGTGATGGTAGGTGTTGCTTTAAACATCGACTTAATTGCAGATGTATTTTTAGGCAGGCCAGAATACAAAGGAGCGTTGTATGTATTGCCTATACTTCTATTAGCCAAACTCTTTTATGGAATTTATGTTAACCTCAGTGTATGGTTCAAAATAAAGGATAAAACTATATTTGGAACCTACTTCGCTGCCATAGGAACTGTGATTACAATTGTTGGAAATTTGATTCTTATCCCCATGATTGGCTTCATGGGAACTGCTTTCACGGCATTAACTTGTTATATAGTGATGTGCGTATTATGTTATAATAAGGGCCGGCAATTTTTCAAGGTACCTTATGATTTTAAGCCTTTAATTGGCTACTTAGCTCTTGCATTAGTTTTTATATATGTGGGCCAAATTATCCAGCCGACTAATCAATGGCTGAATTATGGTGTTAGCTTGGCAATCAGTGGAATGTACGTACTATTAATGTACTTTTTTGAAGGTAAAAAACTAAAATATAAGTCTAGTGACAATGCCGGTTGAATCAAAAAAACACATTCTCATCACATTGTGTAAACTTGATGTAAAGTAATGCGTTGATTTAAGTGATTTTTCATAATGCAATTGAAGCCTAAAATATCGTTCATCCTGTTTGCCAGTTTTTTTCTGCTGCTTACCTTCCCCTCTTTTGCCCAAAGAAAGAAGAAAGATAAAAAGCAAGAGGTCCAAAAAGAGGTGACGAAATATGAAAGGGCAAATGCTGAATATTTATTAATTGAAGCCCAAAAGTATTTCCTGTTAGAAGACTATAAAAAATCTCAGGCATTTTTAGAACAGTCGTTAGAGGTTGACAATAAAAATCATGCGGCCTATTTCAAATTAGCTGAAATTCATTTGATCCTCAGTGAGTCGGACGAAGGATTAGCAGCAATAACAAGTGCGATATCATTCAGGCCAGATAATAAATACTACTATTTATTATCTGCACAACTTTATAAACAGAAGCAGGATTTCGCTTCTGCAGCGCTTGCTTATGAACAAATGATTGAGAAAACCACTGACTATCATGACTACTTACTTGATTTAGTAGACATATATGTGGCTTTAAACCGTTACGACAAGGCCATTGATGCAATTGTTCTTTTAGAAGATAAGCATGGTGAAAACACGCGGCTTACGATTCAAAAAACAACCTTGATGTTGGCCTCTGATGATTCAGGTGATGCCATCAAACTAATTAAGGGACTCATAGATTCTGGAAATAATGACAAGCAGTTGCTGATGGAATATGCTTATTTGATTTCAAATTTTCGTTCTGTACAAAGTGCCATTGAGTTTCTTGTTTCGATAGATCCTTTCACCGAATCAGACCAACTCTTAATGCAACTTTACACGGAAATCAACCAACCAGATAAAGCAAATGAGCTCATCTTAAGAAGTTTTTCCAAACCCAATGTTGGCCTTCAGGATAAAGTAAATATGGTCAATGTTCTTTTAAAGCAGCCGGAAATATTACAGAATGAGGAGCTACTAATATCGATTCAAACAAAATTCAGTGAAGAATACCCATTAGAAAGAGAAGTTATTGAGTTATCAGGACAGATTTACTGGGCGCTTTCAAAAGTAAATGATAAGTCCAGTAATCAGTATAGAGAAAAAGCCATTAGTAGTTTTATTGAACTTAAGGATATTGATCCGTCCAACATAGAACTCTGGAACAGAATCCTTGAAGCAGAATACAACTCAGAAAAATGGGTGAATCTACTCGAACATAGCAATGAAGCCCTTGATCTTTTCCCAAATCAAGGACTGTTCTATTTTTATAATGGCGCTGGATCGATGGAAAACGACCAAGTAAAAGCTGCCTCTTTGGCATTTAAACAAGGATTGAAATTAGCAACAAAGAATACCCGATTGACCAGCAGGATTCTTGGTAAGGAAGCCCAAATGTCATTAAATGAAGGTAAAATTGAAATTGGTATAGAACAGTTTGAGAAAGCCATTAATCTTGAAAATTCTCATCCAGAAGTTTTAAATAACTATAGTTTAGAATTAGCTTCGCGCGAATTATATTTGGAAAAAGCAATCGAGATTTCGGAACATTTATGGGCTTTAGATCGATCTTCTATCGAGTATGTATATACAAAAGGGTTTGTTCTTTTTCAGGCCAAGCAATTTGCCGAAGGAGAAAACTTATTGAATAGTAGTATTGCTAATGATAATTTCATCCCAAATGGCAAAATTTTGGAATTATACGGTGACATATTGTTTAAAATGAATAAAGCTGAGGAAGGACTTTTGCAATGGCAAAAAGCCCAATCTCTTGGCGGAGGATCGGATAAATTGGAACAAAAAATTGCTACAAAAACGTATTATGAATAAGATTGCTTGGCCACTTATGCTATGCACCCTGATTCTGTTACAGAGTTGTAACAGAAAGTTTTTAGGCTTCGATTTTAGTACTAAAGAAGAGCTTAAAATAGACTCATTTGAATTTGAATACTTTTCATCAAAGGCAAAATTCAAATATAATTCAGGAGATGATAAAACCAAAGCAACTGCCAATATTCGGATAAAAAAAGACAGCATTATTTGGATGAATTTGACTCCAGGTGTTGGTATTCAAGCAGCTCGAATTAAGATAACGAGAGATTCGCTGATTATGATTGACAACATCAACAAAAATGTATTACGGTATAGTTTTGAGACCTTGAGTGAAGAATTCAATTTCGATTTGAGTTTTGACCTAATTCAATCTGTCATTATCGGAGACCTACCAATTGCAATGACTTCGAGGGATCAGGTGGATAAACAAGCCACTCATTTCTTAATGACACAAAACCGAGATGAGCTCGATATCGAAAATACAATTGGATTAAAAACACGTAAACTTGAAAAACTCACTGCTACTTCCACAAAGACTCAAAACACACTTGATATTAAATATGGGGAATTTAAATTAGTCGATGAATACGCATTTCCACATAAAACGTTAATACTATTAGATTACTTTAAAGACGAAAAAAATCAGTCCATCACTATCGATATTGAGCACAATAGAACTCAAATTGAAAAAAAACCTCTTAGATTTCCGTTTAATATTCCTAAAAGATATGAGCGTAAATAGAGCAACGCTATTCATAGTCCTTTTATCTGTTCTTACTGGGCTTTCTGTCTCAGCTCAAAATGAACGAGAAAATTTAGAAAATCAAAAAAAGGCGCTACAGAAGAAGATCCAAGAAACGCAGCAAATCCTTTCTCAAACATCGAGTCAAAAAACATCCAGCCTAGGAAGACTCTTTGTATTAAATAAACAAATAGAAACCAGAAGCTCACTTACGAATGCCATCAAAGGCGAGGTAACCTTTCTTGATCAGGACATCAATGAAAACCTCGATATCATTAATTCCATGGAGGAAGATTTGAACCAGCTCAAAAAGGAGTATGCTTCGATGATTTATTCTTCGCAAAAAACTAGTAAAGGATTTAATGAACTCACATTCTTGTTCGCATCAAGCACTTTTAATCAGCTCTTTATGAGAGTGAAATATTTAAATCAATATACTGAGGCCAGAGAAAAACAAGTGAAACAAATTGAAATTGTCCAAGAAAGTTTAGCGGAGCAAAACCTAGAAATAGAGGACCAAAGGAACGACAAACAGATTTTATTAAACGAATCATTAAATGAGAACAAAAAAATAGCGGACCTAAGAGGTGAACAACGCACCTTAGTTAATAAATTAACGAGTGAAGAATCACGCATAAAAAAACAACTCAGCGACCAAAGGAAATCAGAGAAAGAGCTTTCGTCTCGAATAGACGCTATTATTGAAGCAGAAAGAAGGGCGTCTGTACTTTCTTCCGTTGACATGTCTGCCTTAAGCGGGGCATTCCAACAAGAGAAAGGTAAACTTCCTTGGCCAGTGTCAGATGGATTTATTTCATCAAAATTTGGCACCTACCAACACCCTACTTTAAAAAGAGTGACCATTAGCAATGCCGGTATCGATATTCAGACTTCCGAAAATGCAATTGTACGTGCTGTTTTTCCTGGAAAAGTAATTGGAATAATGTCCGTTTCAGGATTGGGCAACACTGTGATCATTCAACATGGTGATTATGTTACGGCTTATTCCAAGCTCAAATCTGTGATTGTAAAAAAGAATGATGAGGTGCAATTACTGCAAGAATTAGGTCAAGTTTTGACAGACAGTGAAAATTTATCAGAGATCAAATTCAGAATTCATGATGCAAAAGGCAGTGTAAACCCTGAAATTTGGCTTGAAAACAATTAATTTACTCAACAAAAATATTTTAAATTCGTTTATATTTTTAGTTGATCTAAAGGATAAACGGGGCCGAGATTGATTTAAATTCATTATCTTTGTATCTATACCAAGAAAACAAGAAGATTATGGAGACAATATTCGCAATAGGTATGCCGGGTGGGCCAGAAATGATTTTTATAGTATTGATCATTTTGCTACTTTTTGGAGCAAAAAAAATTCCGGATTTAGCGAAAGGATTTGGCAAAGGAATTAGAGAGTTCAAAGACGCCACAAAAGAGATTAAGAAAGAAGTGGATGAAGCAGGAGACGAAATCAAAAAGTCTTAATACGCCCCATTTTTAAACAAAATTTCGAATGCATTGACTTATATAAGTTCAGTGCATTCTTTTTTTTATAGATTCCTTCCAAAGTACATACTAGAATTTAGTACCATTCGTATTTCAATCATCCGTACTAAATATTTTCAAAATCAAATTTTCAATAGAATCAAAAATTTCGCAATTTTATGTATTCATAAATGAAAGAAGGAATAGCTTTTCAAACAAAATCAATCTTTGTTCTACTGTTTTTTTTGGTAGCAACTCAATTGTATGGCTTTTCATTAACAGACACTATTCCTGAGCTTAAGAAAGCTACCTATGATTATGCTCCTGATTTCTCCTACCAAGAATTAGAAACCCGGTATAACTCTTTAGATAAAAAAATAGATATTGCTTTTAATGAACGCGTAAAGGCTTTTATCAACTACTTCACCATTAGAAACAGAGACTATACTCGTGAAATGGTCAAAAGGCAGGAAGTGTATCTACCGTTGTTTGAAAAGTATTTAGCAAAGTATGACTTGCCAGATGAGTTGAAATATTTACCGATTATAGAATCAGGATTAAATCCGAAGGCCATGTCTGGCCCAAAGGCCGTTGGCTTATGGCAGTTCATGTCTCCTACTGCCAAAGAGCAAGGGTTGAAAATTGATTGGTACATAGATGAACGAATGGATCCCGAGAAATCCACAGAAGCCGCCTGTAAATATATCAAGTGGCTTTATGGGGTGTTCAAAGATTGGAAAATGACACTCGCTGCTTACAATAGTGGCATTGGCAATGTAAAAAGAGCCATTAGGCGTGCTGGCTATAAAAAGGACTTTTGGCAGGTATACCGTTATCTACCAAGAGAAACGCGGTCTTATGTCCCGCAATTTGCCGCGATATTCTACTCCATGGAATTCGCAGACGAACATAATATTTTCGTTGAAGACCCACTTTATCCTATCGAACATGAGGTGGTTAAAACTAACCAATTTATTTACTTGAAAGCATTTGCTGATGAAAGTGGAATAAACCTTGACGACCTTAAAACATTAAATCCTGCTGTTAAAAAAGGAGCAATCCCTGCTTCTGCAAAGAATTATCAATTACGGATTCCCAAGAAACAAGCGGATGACTATAATGCAAGAACAACTCAAATTTTGGCTAAGGCGGAAGCGGGTAAAACTGAATTTGAAAAAATGGCCAAGAATATGCCCGGCAGCACATTTGGGAAGGAAAAAACTATTTACAGAGTAAGGAGTGGCGATGTTCTTGGGACCATAGCACAAAAACATAAAGTCCGAGTTTCTGACCTTAGGTCTTGGAATAATATTCGAGGTTCTATGATAAGAGTAGGCCAACGCCTTATAATTTACTCAGGGCCTGATTTTTATGAGCCGAGCCAAAGTAAAAGCCAAACTGTACGCAACCAGCCAGTGCCCAACTCTAAGACACATGTGGTACAACCTGGTGACACTTTATGGGATATCTCTCGAATGTATGAAGGCCTTACCATCCAAAGAATCAAGCAGTTGAACAAGTTGAAAACTGACAGGCTCGAGCCAGGGGTATTGTTAAAAATCGGATAACTTATATCTTCAACTAAAGTTTTAGTAGATTTTTCTTGCTTATCTTTTGAATTTTATTTTCCTTGGAAACAGTAATTAAAAAACCGTCCATCATGATCAAAAAACTAACCATTTTTTTAGTGTTTCTGTTTTCAATAATGGCATGTTCTATGAAAAAAGAGAACACCAAAAGGAATCCTAACCTTTTACCAGAATCATCTGGAGAATATGGAGAAATTGTGATTATTGTCAACAAAGAAAAATGGGGCGGAGAATTGGGCACTTCATTAAAAGAAGTGTTCCATGGTTACATACCTGGACTAACAAGGCCGGAACCATTTTTTACTACTCGAGTTATAGAGCCATTTCAATTCAATCGAATTTTTAGATTAGCAAAGAACATTGTTTATGTTACTTCATTTGAAGGAACTCAACCTGCAGACAAATGGCTACAGAATACATTCAATGACGAAGCAAAGCAAATGGTAATGACTGACACTTCTCAGTTTATGAGAACCCAAGATGATCAGTTTGCACTTGGTCAGAAAGTACTTCGCCTCTTTGGGAAGGATGATGCAACTTTAATGGAGAAATTAGAAGATAACAAAGACATCATTAGAAATTACTTCAATATCGCTGAGAAAGAACGCCTAGCTGAAGACATTCGAAGTTCAACAGCAGGTAAAAAAATTGCAGCAAGATTAAAAGATAAGTTTGGCTTTGACATCAAGATTCCTGCTGGCTATGAAGAAGTACCATTAGATAAAGATGACTTTGCCTGGGTGCGAGTTTTACCAAATGTTGGCGCAAGCAAGAACATCTTCGTTTATTTCAAACCTTACGAATCCGCAGACGAATTCACACATGAGAATATTATTAAACTCAGGAATAGAATAGGTAAAAAATACATTTTTGGTGACCCTGATAACCTAGAATCTTTCATGATAACAGAAGAGAGATATGTCCCAATTATACAAAGAGATATAAATTTTGCTGGTAATTATACGGTAGAAACTAAAGGCGCTTGGAAAACCAATAACCTGTCTGTGGGTGGCACATTTGTTAGTTACACCTTCGTAGATCAAGAAAGCAACCGATTATATTACATTGAAGGGTTTATAATTCACCCAAACGAATCACATCGAGAATTAATTAGAGAAATGGAATCCATTCTTACCACATTCCGACCAGTTAAAAATCAAACCCAAGCGAGTTTAGATTAAGGACTTAATCAAAGGGCTTTAAGGGAAATATTCTTATTTTTAGGCTGGAGGCAAGAAATCTTGATCCTACCTTTAACCTGAGTAGACTCACACATGATTGCTTATTTGAATGGCCGTTTGGCTTACAAAGATCCGACCTATGTTATCATTGACATTCAAGGAGTTGGATACGAAATAAAAATTTCACTAAATACCTTCTCGAAGATTAAAGATGAAGAAAGCTGCAAGCTGCATACTTACCTTCATATCAAAGAAGACGGACATACCCTTTTCGGGTTTGCCGAAAAAAGCGAAAAAACACTTTTTTTATTACTGCTTTCAATCTCCGGTGTTGGCCCTTCAACAGGGTTAATGATTCTTTCTTCACTATCACCAGGAGAAGTAGAAAACGCCATCTTAAGTGAAGATGTCAGAACCATTCAAGGAGTCAAGGGAATTGGGGCCAAAACAGCTCAAAGGATCATTTTGGAATTAAAAGACAAGATTGGAAAAGACAATAATGGTGATCCTTCTACAATTATTTCACAATCATCAGAAAATACTATAAGAAATGAGGCATTAAGTGCGTTAATAACATTAGGCATTAACAAGGCCATCGCCCAGAAGAGTGTTGATAAAATTTTGAAAAGTTTGGACCGCCAAATAAGTTTGGAAGAACTGATCAAATTAGCGTTGAAATCGGCCTAAGACAGCAAAGCTCAAATTGATTAATCGTCAGAAGAATATACTTTTTTTTATAACGATTGCATTTTTAGGATTTGCTCTTAAATCGTATGCCTCACCAATTTTTCAACAAACAACACAGGACACTACTCAAACGGCAGCCGACACCACTCAAGTTGCAGCCGACACTTCAGTTTATGTAAAAACCCCCTACCCTCTTTTTGGGCTTAAATATCAATTTGGCGACCCATTTTCGAGAAGAGCACCAAGGTCGCCACTGTATTTCAACCACCCTAGCTTTATCAACCGCTCCTTCAGCGTAGATTCCGCGAAGAACATTAATATTTCAGAACAACTGGGGAATACGATGTTCAGGGCTCCGATTGGTTTGCCTTTTGACGAATACGGGAAGCTCAGAGAACAAATGGATACGCGGGATTTTCAAAATGCAAATTCAGCCGCCATGGATGGAGAAAGTGCCGTAGCAAATAGAGGGCAGTTAATCCCTCCAATTGCCTTAAGTCCTTTTTTCGATAGACTTTTTGGAGGGGATCAAATAATAATTAACACCAATGGGTTCGTACAGTTAGATTTCGGAGGCAGGTTCCAGCGGATCGAAAACCCTTCTATTCCTATTCGACAGCAGCGAAATGGAGGCTTTGAATTTGACCAAAATATCAATATGAGTTTGGAAGGAACCATTGGCCAGAAACTTAAACTCAATGCAAATTTCGATAATAATAACTCCTTTGACTTCGAGAATAGTTTGAAAGTAGAATATGCAGGTCTAGAATCAGATATTATCAAAACAATAGAAATGGGTAACGTGAGTATGCCTAGTACAAACAGTTTAATAACGGGTGCACAAAATTTATTTGGTTTTAAAACCCAAATGCAATTTGGCAAACTCTTTGTCACGGCACTTGCCTCAACGCAACGAGGTACCTCAGAGTCAGTTGAAATTGAAGGGGGAGTACAACGGAATGAATTTGAGATAGTCGCTTCCGACTATGATGAGAACAGGCACTTCTTTTTAGCGCACCATTTTCAGCAAAATTTCGAAAATTGGCTCAGAGCTATTCCACAAGTTGTTTCGGGATTAGACATGGCTCGGGTTGAGGTATATGTACTGAACAGATCAAATAATACACAGACATTAAGGAATTTTGTGGGTTTTATGGATTTGGCCGAAGGAGATGTTATTTATCAAGAAGGAAACCCTAATGTTGGAATAGGTACACCTGGAAGCCCAGCCAGCAATGATGCCAATAATTTATTTGGCAACCTTGTGAATGACCCAAGGTTAAGAAAATCAGATCAAGTAAGTGGTATTTTAGAGAATGAATTTGGCTTTGAAAAATCTTTAGATTTTGAAAGAGTAACAGGAGCTAGAAAACTCGACCCAAGTGAATACACTTTCAATAGACAATTAGGATTCCTTTCGCTTAGTCGTCAATTGCAGAATGATGAAGTACTTGCTGTAGCCTACGAGTTTAATTATCAAGGAATTAGGTATAAAGTAGGCGAACTAACTGAGGATTATCAAAGTAGAGATGAGGATGAAGTGATTTTCTTGAAATTATTGAGACCTGGTAAAATAAACACCAAAGTGCCAACATGGGAATTGATGATGAAAAACATCTATGACCTGAATGCTTCTCAAATTGAAAAACCAGGTTTTGAACTTCGTGTCATTTACCGTGATGATCAATCCGGACTTGATAATCCGAGTTTACACGAAGGTGAGAACACTAAAGACATCCCATTAGTACAATTAATGGGGCTAGACAATCTTAATCAAAATGGCGATGCACAAAAAGATGGCAATTTTGACTTTGTTGAAGATGTGACCATTAATCCAAGCAGAGGGTTCATGATGTTTCCATATCTACAGCCTTTTGGCGATCAACTCGAAAAACAATTCACCCCTTCAGAAACGTTTTTAAAGGACAAATATGTATTCGACACTTTGTATTCAACAACCCGCGCTGATGCTCAACTTTTTTCAAGTCATAACAAGTTTTATATAAAGGGAAGTTTTCAGGCTGGATCTTCTAGTGAAATTAATCTAAATGCTTTTCAAATTGCACCAGGTAGTGTTCAAGTTTATGCCGGCAACACTCCTCTCCAAGAAGGACCAGACTTTACAGTAGATTATTCCTTAGGCAGGGTTAACATTATTAACCCCGCAATTATCAATTCAGGAAAAAAGATAAAGGTGACTTATGAAAAAGCAGACCTATTTAATTTCACAACTCGGAGTCTTTTGGGTACAAGGCTTGAATATATTTACAATGACAAAATCAATATAGGCGCTACACTTCTTCACCTCAATGAACGCCCACAATTTTCAAGAGTAGTCATAGGAAATGAGCCAGTAAGTAATACAATGTGGGGTCTAGACCTCAATTATAGCAACGAATCTAGGTTGTTAACTAAAATGGTAGATGCGTTGCCTTTTATTAATACCAAAGCCCCTTCCGCACTAACATTTTCTGGGGAATTTGCACAGTTACTTCCTGGGACTTCCAACAAAGTAGAAGGTAAAGGGACCTCATATATAGATGATTTTGAATCAACCGTAACTCCTTTCAGCCTTGGAAATCCTACAGCCTGGAAGATGGGTTCTACGCCAAAAACAGATGATGATAGGTTTGATTTAAGTGATACCTCTCCTGATAGGCTGGGGTTTAACTATAAACGTGCTCGGGTCGCATGGTATACAATCGATAATATCTTCTATCGCACTAACTCAAGAGACAAACCAACAAATATTACAGAAGATGATTTGGATAACCATTACACTAGGTCGATTGGTCAACAAGAGGTAATCAAAAGAGACAAACAAGTAATTGCGGTTAATGAGCCATCATTTGATATCGCCTATTTCCCTTCCGAAAGAGGTACTTATAATTACAATCCCGATTTAGACCCAAATGGCTTATTACGTAATCCGAATTCTAATTTCGGAGCTGTGACAAGGGCAATCACCAACGAAGTTGATTTTGACAAGACCAACATTGAATATATTGAAACATGGATTATGGATCCATTCATCAACACTACAAATGGCACTCCTAATAACCCAAATGGCATTATCGTTGATGGATCTGAATTCCCAACTGCCAATACTAAAGGTGGAAAACTAGTATTTAACTTGGGAAGTATTTCTGAAGATGTAATGTTAGATGAGCGTCATGCGTTCGAGCAAGGCCTTCCAAATGACGGATCAAAAGATCCCGATGATGTGATTGCAAATGACTGGGGACTTGTTACACGTCAACCCTATTTAAATCCAGCATTTGACAACGAAGAAGCAACAAGATTAAATCAAGATGTGGGTTTAGATGGCTTAAAAAGTATTGATGAAGTTGAATATTTCGATGAGTATATTCAAGGGCTTAATCTTAATAATCAAGCGCTTGAAAAATTACTTACAGATCCTTCTGCTGATAATTTCAAATATTATTTAAGTGACGAACTAAATCAGACAGACGCGAAAATTCTTGAACGTTATAAATTCTTTAATGGACTTGAAGGTAATAGTCCAATTATTACGAATAGTAGTACCTCCTTTACGCCATCGGCAACAAATCTTCCAGACAATGAAGATTTAAATAGGGACAATACATTGGCTGATCTGGAGGAATATTATGAGTATGAAATAGACCTTAAGCCTAACCAGATGGAAATTGGTAAAAATTATATTGTTGATAAGATCACTAATGAAGTCAATGGTGACCAAGTTAGTTGGTATCTTTTTAGAATCCCAGTTAGGAAACCTGATCGAGTTCAAGGCAACATAAGCGGATTCAAATCAATCAGGTATTTAAGGACTTACCTTACTGATTTTTCCGAACCCGTTGTTCTTCGCTTTGTGAACTTACGCTTAGTGGGTAGTCAATGGAGAACTTATCAGGAAAGTCTTTATGAAAAAGGTCTTTTTGAAGTGCCAGAATCGTCTGATCCTAATTTCACTGTCTCCGTTGTGGGAATTGAAGAGAACAGTCAAGGTGGAGAAGGAACACCACCCTATTTTGTGCCTCCTGGCATAGAACGTGACCGAGATAATACTTCTACAATTGAAAGAAGAAGAAACGAGCAATCAATACAGCTTTGTGTGGAAGATTTGATAGATCGTGATTCAAGAGCTGTATTCAAAAACGTAAGTCAAGATTTTGTTAATTATGGTAGGGTAAAAATGTTCCTTCATGGACATAGTGACGAAGTCATAGACCCTGGTGAAGTAACTTCATTCTTAAGAATGGGTACGGATTTTAACCAGAACTATTATGAAATCGAAGTCCCATTAACAATGTCTCCTTTGAATGCCGTTAGCGCAAGAGAAACTTGGCCAGAAGAGAATGAAATCGACCTTGAGTTTGAGGAATTATACAAACTAAAATCACTTAGAAACCAGGACAATAATAACATCAATCTTCCCTATACAGTCCAGTTTGGGAAATACAAATTGACTATTGTTGGAAGGCCTGATTTAAGTACAGTGAAAACCTTGATGATCGGAATTCGAAACCCAAGTTCTCCGGATCAACAGTCCAAATCGGTCTGTATTTGGGCAAACGAATTAAGAGTTACAGATTTTGATTCGAATTCAGGCTGGGCCGGCAATGCTCGCCTTGATGCACAACTTGCAGATTTCGGTAATTTCTCTGCTTCAATTAGACACTCATCTATTGGTTTCGGAGGCATCTCCGATAAAATTTCTGATAGAAATAGAGAGCGCACAACTCAATATGACATCTCAACTGGTTTAAAATTAGATAAGTTTTTCCCTGAAAGATGGGGACTTGAATTACCTGTCTTCTTTAGTTTTGAAAACTCAAGAGCAATCCCTCAATTTGATCCATTGGACCCTGATTTACCCCTAGAGAATGTGTTAGATGCCATCCAAGATCCTGTGGAGCGTGAAATTTATAAGGAAAAAGTAATAGACCAATCCCAAAGAAGAAGTTTCAATTTTTCAAATATTAGAAAAAGAAGGACCAATACAACAAAAGCCCAACAACCATTCGATATTGAAAATTTCAGTCTTACCTATGCTTATAATGAAGTGAAACGAAGCAATATTAATACGGCTTCTTATGACCTGAAAAACTACAGAAGTGCTGTAAGCTATGCCTATCAACCAAAAGAATGGTTCATAGAGCCTTTTAAAAATTCCTCCGGGCTAGACTCCCCATTTCTACAATTAATCAAAGACATCAATTTTAATCCGGTTCCAAATTCCTTTAGTTTTAATGGCAATGTGAATCGAAGTTTTATGAAAACTCAGCTGCGAAATGCTGACTTGACTACCGAGGGAATTGATCCCTATTATCAAAAATCATTCACTTTTGATCGGAGCTATGCGCTAAACTGGAATTTGACTAGGGCACTTACTTTCGATTATCGTGCGAATGCAATGGCAATTATTGATGAGCCCGAAGGTGATATAGATACCGAAATCAAACGAGATTCTGTGAAAACCAATTTCTGGAGAATGGGCAGAACAAAAGATTTTGCACAATCAATAAACATTAATTATAGACTGCCATTTGACAAAATACCTGTTACTGATTGGATAAACTCTGACATCAACTATTCCGTGAATTATGGATGGAAAGGTGGTGCAGTAGGTCAATCAGATTCTTTAGGAAACGACATTAATAACCAAAGAGAGATCTCTCTTACAGGTAAATTTGACCTCGTAAAGCTTTATAATAAAGTAGGATTACTTAAAAAAATAAATACACCAACAAGAACAAGGACGAGACCAACCGCGCGGCCACCAAACGACTCTACGGTAGTAAGGAAAACCATTGAAGATATGAAAGTGGTAAAGGGCCTATTAAGAGTCCTGATGTCTTTAAGGAATATTACCTTTAATTATGATGTTTCCGAAGGGACTCGCTTGCCTGGATATACGCAAGATGTGTTTCTATTTGGACTTGATAAGAACTTTACAAACCCGGGCTTAGGATTTGTCTTAGGTAGCCAAGATCCAAATGTAAGACACAGGATTGCCGACAATGGATACATGGCTACTAGTCAATTCATTACTAGCCCCTTTGCACAAGACAAAGTCACTTCACTTGCATTTGCAGCCGTCATAGAACCTTTTACGGATTTTAGGTTATCGCTGACTGGACGTAAAACGCATTCTCAGAATTATCAAGAAATTTTCAAAACTGATCCTGCTTCAGGTGGTGATACCTTCATTAGCATCAATCCAAATAGAACAGGTAATTACGGCATCACTTATTTTATGATGAAAGCCGCCTTTACACAGAAGGTTTCAGGTAACGAATACCCCCTCTTTGATGATTTTCAAACCAACAGGCTCATCATTAAGGGCAGACTAGACGGCAATAACGATAACGGCTCACACGACATTAACTCTCAAGATGTGACCATACCTGCTTTTCTAGCTGCATATAGCGGAAATTCAGGGGAAGAAATAGCACTAACACCATTTCCTAAAGTCCCAATTCCAAACTGGAGTTTAAATTATAGAGGGTTAACAAAGGTTGGTACACTAGGAGATATGTTTGCTAATATAAATGTGAGTCATGCCTATACGAGTAGTTATAATGTCAGTAATTATTCAAACTCACTGCTTTATACCAATAATCTAACCTTAAATAACAACATATCTGATGCACCGCTTCCATCAAAAATTAATGATACGGGCTTCTTAGTACCAATCTACATTGCACAACAGGCTGTCCTTTCAGAAAAATTTTCACCTTTAATCGGTATCAACATACGAACAAAAAGTAATTGGGACTTTTCAGTTGATTATTCACGAGAAAGAAATATCGCACTCAACCTATCGAACGTTCAGGTAACCGAACAAGCAGCAAAGGACATTGATATCAAAATAGGGTTCGCGAAATCTGGCGTTAAAATTCCATTTAGGATCAACGGGAGGAAGCAGACACTACCAAATGAATTGCGTTTCAATATGGGTTTAGTAATAAGGGACAGTAAAACCGTTCAACAAAGAATTGATGAAAAAACCACAATAACAGATGGTATTACAATATTTAGATTGAGCCCTACACTGGATTATAGTGTGAGTGATAAACTGCAAGTAAGCCTCTACTTTGAACGAAATGTGAATGATCCAAAAGTAACAACGAGCTTCTTAAATGCAAGGACTGCCTTTGGTGGAAGAATCCGATTTAGTTTGTCACAATAATTTTTCAATTATTGAATAAAGCGTGTATTTTTGGCTGAATAGAATATCGAATAAAACATTATGAACATACCTGAAAATTTACTCTACACTGAAGATCACGAATGGTTACTGATCGAAGGAGACATGGCTACTATAGGTGTTACTGATTTTGCCCAAGGAGAATTAGGCGATATCGTTTATGTAGAAATTGAAACAGAAGGAGAAACCATAGAAAGTGGTGAAGTCTTTGGAACGGTTGAAGCTGTAAAAACAGTATCTGACTTATTTATGCCTTTATCTGGAGAAGTCATTGAGGTGAATGCCGCTCTCGAGGATGAGCCAGAAAAAGTGAATAGCGATACTTATGGTGATGGCTGGATGATTAAAATCAAACTCTCCGATCCTGAAAACAGAGATGGCTTATTAACGCCTGAGGCTTATAAGGAAGTCATTGGAGCTTAATTTTAAAGGAGGTAAAAGGACAATATTTAAGTATAGTATACCAAGTATTGTTTGGATGGTCATTTTGGCCTTTCTCATGTTATTGCCCTCCGACAGCATCCCAGATGCCAAGCTTTTCAGTTATGATAAACTCGGACATTTAGGGGTATTTGCAATACTCTATTTATTATTGGCTTGGGGATTCTCAAGACAAAACCAAAATGAAGTAGCAAACAACAAAAGTAAATATCTTGCGTTAACTATAAGTATAGTTTACAGTACAGCGCTTGAATTTTTACAAAAAGTAATACCCGGTAGGTCTTTTGATTTGTACGATATTATCGCCAACTCATCAGGCATATTTGCCGGATTGATAATTTTTTCGATTTTAAATAAAAAATAGTTTGTGTTTCATAAACTAATAGTATAGTTTTAAACTGTAACTCATAAATTAAACTATGGAAGCTAAGAAAACGCCAGCAGCAGACGTCAACAAGAAAGCGGGATTCTTCCTTGCTATCGGACTTTTCGTTAGTTTAGGCATAACGCTTTTCGCCTTCGAATTAAAGCAATACGAACAAGGTGAATTGATGGATCTGGGAATGGCAACAGATGATTTCGAAGAATTAACAGAAATCCCTCCAACTGAGCAACCACCTCCCCCACCACCAAAAATTCAGCAACCTCAAATTATTGAGATACCTGATGACGAAGAAATTGAAGAAGAGATAGAAATTGATCTTGATGTGGAAATCACTGAAGATGACACTATTGAAGAAATTGTATTTGAAGAGGAGCCTGAAGAAGAGGTTGCAGATCAGATATTCTTAGTCGTTGAAGAGCAAGCCAGTTTTCCCGGTGGTGCTGAAGGTTGGGGTAAATACTTGAGAAAGAATCTAAAATATCCAAGACAGGCCACACGAATGGGCATAGAAGGAAGAGTATTCTTATCTTTTGTGGTTGACCAACAAGGTGTACTTTCTGATATTCAAGTTGCCAGAGGAATAGGCGGTGGAGCAGATCAAGAAGCAATTAGGGTTTTAAGAAACTCTCCACGGTGGGCTCCAGGTAAGCAACGAGGTAGGGCAGTAAAATCTAGAATGTCAATTCAAATTTTATTCAGACTAAAGTAATTTAGCAAGAGCTCATTTATTTGAGCTTTTTGTTTGATTTGTGTAACTATAAAATTAGTTAATTAACTAAGTATTTAATCTTGAATTATGGAACATAAAAAAACTCTTAAAGCAGATCTCATAAACAAGAAGAAGTTTTTTCTCGCTATCGGTCTATGTGCAAGTTTGGGCCTTACCCTTTTAGCCTTTGAGTGGAAACAGTATGATTTGGCTGAATTAATGGACCTTGGTATGGCATCAGATGATTTTGAAGAACTGATGGAAATACCACAAACTGAGCAACCGCCTCCCACTCCTCCACCAGTTCAGCAACCCGTCTTGAGAGAGGTGCCTGACGATGAAGAAATAGATGACGATATAGAAATTGTTATTGATGTCGATATTAGCGAGGAAGACGCAATAGATGAAATTGTTTTTGAAGACGAGCCGGCAGAAGAAGTTGCCGATGAAATTTTTCTAGTTGTGGAGGAACAAGCCAGTTTTCCAGGAGGCGGAGAGGCCTGGGGCAATTTCTTAAGAAAGAACCTCAAGTACCCGAGGCAAGCCACAAGAATGGACATTGATGGACGGGTATTCTTGTCCTTTGTAGTTGACCAATCTGGCAAAATATCAGACATTCGAGTGGCTAGAGGAATTGGTGGTGGATGCGATGAAGAAGCAGTCCGCGTTCTTGAAAACTCACCCAGATGGAGTCCAGGAATGCAACGAGGAAGAGCCGTTAAATCGAGAATGTCTTTGCAAATAGTATTTAAACTCAAATAGACCAACAGATACTCAGTACTTGAGCTTTTTATTTCTCATGTATAACTACGGGATTAGTTCTTACGAGAGGTAGAAACAGAAGGAGGTGGTCTAACACCTCCTTTTACAATACATTCAATAGTTGCTCTTTAATCTTTTCCAATTCATCTTTCATACAAACCACATGTCGCTGCATTTCAGCAAAATTTGCCTTAGAACCAATTGTATTGATCTCTCTACCAATTTCCTGAGAAATAAATCCTAATTTTTTTCCTTGAGCATCAGGAAGCTCCATAGTTTCCTTAAAGTATTCCAAGTGACTTCCCAATCTTACTATTTCTTCACTTATATCCAATTTCTCGATATAGTAGATCATCTCCTGCTCATAGCGGTTTTGATCATAATCTTCCTTTTCACTTACCTCCTTAATATGACCAAGGATTCGCTCCTTAACTCCAACTGTACGCTCAGGATCGATCAGAACGATTTGTTCAAGGTAATCGTCTATGTTCTGAATATAATTATTTAGCTCTTTCTTTAATGTCAACCCTTCTGCCGCTCGAAATTCATTACAATGGTCAGCGCATAAGTTGATGTGCTTTTTTACAAGTTTCCATTCCAAGTCATTTTCTCCATTGCTTGTATCTGCGTTAAGCACTTCTGGGCTATACAGAGCCAGTTTGAAGAGATCATCCTTAGGAGCCTTCACCGTTTCAGCCAATTGATTGAATTCATTATAATAGGCTTCAAAAAGGGCTTTGTTCACGCCAATTTTTTCTGATATTTCGCCCTCTTCTTTCTTCAGTTCAACAAAAAGACTGACCTTCCCTCTTACTAATGCGGTTGAAAGCGTATTTCTGATTTCTAGTTCCTTGTCTTGGATGATTTTAGGAAGTCGAACACCAGCGTCAAGAAACTTAGAATTTAATGTTCTGATTTCAACGGTTATTGAATATCCCTCCTCATTACCTTTAGAAATACCAAAACCGGTCATTGATTTAAACATAGAAATCATTTTTTGTGAACACAAAAATAAGTTTAATTAAAGAATGTCAAAGGTTTATTAAAAATCGTACCCAATTGAAGCCATAAACTTTGGGTCTTCAATTTCAAAATTGCGCATTGGCCAAGCCAGTTCAAATTTGGCGAAGAAACCAAAAATTTTAGAACGGAAACCAAAACCGGTACTCTGTAACCAAGGGTTATTAAAATTATTAATGACGGCATCAAAGGGACCGCCAGGGTCAACTACTTCAGTGTTAAGGTTGTTGGTATCTCTGAATGGTGACAAATCGTCCCATGCCGATCCTATGTCATAAAATGCCAAGAGTTGAAGGTTCCTTATAAAACTAGACTTCTGTTCGATCCTTTCGAAGAACTCAAAAATTGGCAACCTAAGTTCTGCTGAAAATGTCAACACTTTGCTACCGCTAAAAGTATTATAATTATAACCTCTCAAATTGGTAAACTCATGAAACAAGATGTCAGAATTGTTATTAAGTGTTTGGAGAAATAACGGGCAATCTTCAGAGCTACATCCTTCTGTCTGATTAAACGCCCAATTGTCTACACCACCAAGTAAATATTTCTTAGGTGCGCTACCAACAAAGGCGCCAAAGTATCCCTTAAATGCAAAATTCACCCCTTTTGTAATACGTTCATAGTGTCTTACGTCAACTTCCAGCTTTGTAAAACTTTGAGCACTGCTGTTCAACGCTGAATAATTCTCGAATTTCAATTTGGCCCTTGTACCATCATGGAGGTTAGTACCCGTCACAAGACTATTATCAAAAACTAAATTTAACCCTAATCCACCGTAATTATCTTTGCTAGTTGATGGTTCTGGCGGTGGTGGATTGATAATCAAAAGTCTTGGATCCAAATCATCATACCTCGTCTGCGCGAAGAAAGGGATCACTTCAAGTCTTAAATTTTCAGTGAATGGGTAAGACGCACCCAAATCAAATTTATTTAAATTATACTTTTGTCTAAAAAGACCATCTGTTCGTCTTATGGATTTCCTGTAATACTTTGTACTCAAATCAACTTGGAATTTCAAATACTGGTACTCAGCATAAACGTCATAGCCACTATTAAAATTTAAAGGCAACAACAGGCCTGCATAAAATCTATGGTCCTCTAAAAAGTCATTCATTTGAATCTCGAACAATTGAGAAAATGAACGCAACTCATCAATGACAGTAGTCATAACCAACTCATTGGTCATAAAGCGTGTTTCATAATTAACAGGCCCTTTGATATTGTTTTCCGGGTTTATGTTTTGGTAAATACTTAAAAAAGAACGGCTTGGATTCTCAACATTCTGTTTTGGTTTTTCGAATTGATAATTTTTTGTATCGACTTTTGATTCCTTCTGAAAGCTGTAATTCTCCGTATCAATAGTTCCTTCCACCAAAGTGTCCCTTTTAATTTCACTCGCAAGTGTTTCTGAGGGCAACGCGCCATCAGTACCAACTGTATCATCCTTATCTAGCAATCGCTGTCTTCTTCGCTCAGCAAGCAGTAAGGTCACTTCATATGCCCGTCTTGGAGTTACAGGATTAAATACAGGTTTAGAAGCGTCAAAAGCTTCGTAAAATAAAGCGTCCTTTGAAAGCTCAGTGGTTATATAAGCAACAATCCCAGACCCTGCATTTACATCGAAGGTTTTCAATCCATAAATGTAGTTGGACACCTGACTCGATACCGTATCACTAATGATGTGATTGTAAATGTTATTAACGCCTTGTTGATCACTTAAATAATAGGTTAAATCAGCTGACACTGGAATTGGCTTTACTTCACTAGCCAAATTATTTGTGAGTTTTCCCAATAGGCTATCCGTATTATCAAGGTCGTAGGTAAACAGGTTGTACCTATTGCTTACTACGTCTTCAAGGTTATCAGGCCCTGCCACAAAAAGGCTATCATTTCGTCTATTCGAGCTAAAAACAATGAGATTTGAGTTTGGGATAAAGCGGGCATCCATATCATCATAAGAATCATTGGTCAATCTTCGGATTGTATTCCTGTTAATATTATAAAGGAAAACATCACTTGAAGATTTAATTGTGCCACTCACCACAGCAAGCCTTCCATTCGATTTAAAATCAAAACTATTGATCTGATTAAACCTTGGAATCGCAATTTCTTGTTTGCCTTTCGATCCTACCCGCTTAATAGTAAGAATGTTTTTACCTTGATTTATATGTACAATGCCTAGTGTATTATTGTCTGCCCAACTCAACAAAGGGTACCTTGTATCAATCTCCTGATCTTTAAGTTTAGTCCCTCCTTTTAATATTACGCTCTCTTTATCAGAAGCTATATTAACTACTTTCACCTCAAATTGACCCAAACTCATCGAACCATAAGCGATTAACTTACCGTCCGGACTTATGCGGACATCTGTCAAGGTTTCATACTTTCCAGACTTTCCAGATATTTGATTATCTGGTGAAGGTTCTTCATATGAAGTCCGCAAGTTCAAATTCATTGCGCTATAATAGGCCCTCCAGTCTGCGATGAACCTATTGTAGGGTAAGCCTAAACTTCTTTCAATACTACTTTCTTCATTTCGTATAATTCTCGCCAGGTTAAGAACACTCGAAATATCTCTTTGCCCATATTGGCGTGCAATATAATTCCATATTGATTGGCCAAGCAGAATAGCGTGTTCCTTATCTAGTTTGTTGAATTTATTAGTCAAATTATTACTGACGTATTCTCTTGCGAAATCATCTGATTCCTTCGACCAACCTTTAGAGATATATGCTGCTGCACCAGTAGTAAACCAAACTGGAAGTGGAGTTGAGAATGAACTTTGGAACATTTCCGCGACACTGCCGCCAAACAACATTTCCTCAATCATCATGTTGGTAACACGATAGATTAATTTCTCTTTGAATGTTTGAAGATTACCTGAATATGAAACTTCAATTTGCGATGTTACAAAATTCGTTTGTCCACCTACCGAAAAGTCCTGACCCGTTAGACCTACGTTGCTCTGTTGCTTATCAGAAATTGAATTGTAAAGAAAAACACGTGTTTTTGAATATGGAGGAAGACCAATCGTTTCTGTGATTCGGTTAAATTCACTTTCCAAGTATTCAATAACGTCTTTAGCTATCCCTTCTCCGTCTTTGTAATAATAAACTTCAAAATTATTTGAATAGTAGAACTTCCAGTTAAACTCTTTATACTGGATCCTGTTTTTACCAAACTGGTCATGGAACCCTTGAGCCTTAGCCGAATGTAACCCCATCACCA
>Ga0307985_10000160_pt1 | contig 39129 bp, 60 predicted proteins | sample EllFjometageno80_FD_203155 | JGI IMG/M metagenome (GOLD analysis project Ga0307985, IMG submission 203155) | Marine microbial communities from Ellis Fjord, Antarctic Ocean - #80 | ecosystem: Environmental > Aquatic > Marine > Unclassified | place: Southern Ocean | collected 2014-10-09 | reverse complement strand
AGTGTGGGAAGAGCAGACAGCCAACAAGGCCACGTATCCGTATGCTAATGTTAGAACTAAGATTGAACGGGCTTACGCCCAGAGGAGCCGACAATGAATGACCGATCCGACGAGATACCAGACAGCCCCGGTGAGTGGCCTGCCCGCAACGCCTACCTTCGAGGGCCCGAACGGTGGCACGAGGCCCTGAGCATCACGGCCGATATTTGTAGGAACTTCGACAGCTTCGACGAACCCGCATCTCGATACGACAGCGTGCGCGTGTCGACCGCCACACTCGCCGCCATCGCAGAAGAACGAGGCGGCAACTACCACGACGAAAGACTGTCCACCCTGATGCCCGACGGATGCGTAGACATGCTGCTTGGCGTACCCATCATCGTCGACGACGACCTCGAACTAGGCGAAGCCGAATGGAGGGCAGCCTCGAAAGAAACCCGCACCACATCCCTGACCGGCGGACAGAAAGGATCGAAGGCCCAGAAATTCTCGCAGATCCCCACACCCTCACTCATGGCCCTCGCTGAAACGTACGCATACGGGGCGAGCAAGTACTCCCGGTTCAACTTCCGAAACGGATACGACTACTCCCTCAGCTACGACGCCATGCAACGACACGCATGGGCGTGGAACGACAACGAAGACTTCGACCCCGAGTCAGGTCTGAACCATATGGCCCACGTAGCGTGGCACGCACTCAACCTGTTACAAATGCAAGCAGACCCCGAACTCGAACACCTGTTCGACGACCGATTCAAAGGACGAGACTGATGAGCCTGGTAGCAAACGGAGCGGACCTCCTCAACATCGACGATATCCCAGACTTCGGCGCAGACGCCGACCCGTGGGGAGGGATGAAAAGGGTCACGGCAGCGAAATGGCAAGGGATACGGCAACGGACCATCGAATCAGGGCCCATAGAACAGTCAATGTACATTGACCTCCTAACAGAAATCATCCACCTGTGCGCCAGTCCACCCCCCACCCCCCTGGAAGGCGTCACAGAGGCTCCTGTGGCGTCTGACAAGGAACTAGAGCTAGGGCTCATGCACGCCCTCGCAGGGAAACAAGTCGACTGCGAAGGATCGACCACGCTCATGGAACTAGTCGACGAAATCATGGCAGCACTACAATGAGAGGGAGGGTCGGGGCCAAAAGCTACCCCCACATGTGGGCCATCGACGTCGCAGACAAACCTCGATCCCTCAACCAAGAACGAGCACAAGGCCGGTACAAACGCAGCGCCGACACCAAACTATGGCGAGACACCTACGGAGAAGACGTTGTAGCCCAACTCCTCGACCAAGGTGCCGAACCACACGACGGAGAGTTCAGCGTCGAAACATGGGTCGACTACGCCAACCAAGCCCACCACCTCGACCTCGGCAACTGGTACGGGGCAGTCAAAGCCCTCGTAGACCGGCTGGTGAACGACGGCATGCTCGTCGAAGACAACCCCGACTACATGTACCAAGTCCTTTTCTCCAAAGGCGGCATAGACGAAGGCCGCACATCCCCGCCAGGGGCGATACTCCGAGTCAACATCGGACTGAAGCCATGATCACATGGACAGTGACAGGGGCCGCCTGCGCCCTGTACCTCGCACTTGTCGTCTACATCGCCCACTACATTCGACGGTGGACCGAAGGGGAGAAGTGAGATACCTCACCCAAGAACAACGAGCGTTCTACCAGCGCCTAGAAGACTCACTCGAACAGTTCCCTGGGTTCACGAAACTACCAGACCCGGCCCACTGGGACAGGTACAAGCCTTTGTTCCACCTGGCACGAGCCAAACACGTCTTCACCCCGGACGCCGAAGACAACTGGATCTGCGTGTACGACAACCAGGCCGAATACGTGATGGCTCTCCCACGGGAGATCTGTCCTGAAGCGATCGTCACGATAGATCAGGTCAAATCGAAACTAGGCAAAGCCGCTAAACGGTTGAGGAAGAAAGCCCTTCAGGCCGAGGCGGAGTACGGCGAGTTCGAAGTAGCGAAACGCCAAGGCCGGATCTTCATCCGCCACATCGGTGCCGTCCCGATCTGAGGTCAGTCGCCTAGAGCAGCGTCCAACTCCAGCTTCGCCTTGTGAGCCTTCATCACTTCCTCCTGAAACTCGGCGTCATTCATCGCTTCCCTCATGGTCCAAGCCTCCTGGTTTTGACGGTTCCTCAGCTCCAGTTTTATCTCGGCGCTGCGGATGAGGCCAGCTTCCTGATCAGGGGAGTAGAACTCGAACTGGAACCCCGTCCACGCCGCCAACGAGTTGTACGCCTGCCGCTGCACCTTCAGATCCCACTCCGCTTCGGTCATGTCGCCGTCAGGGTTCCACCGTCCCTTGAACCACGGGAGTTGACGTGCCAGCCTCTCCATCTGTCCCAGTATGGGCAGGATGTCGCCTATCACCGCCATGCCCGTGTCCGTCCCCCACAACTCTCCACCTCTCACACCGAAGTGGCCCGTCCGTTCAAGGGCTGAAAGGAGAGGGTGGCGTTCGCCTGCGCCGAGAGCTTCGGTCAGGACAGAAATGGCACCATCCGCCACCCCCGCCGCACGGAGAAGGTGGGGCGTGAACCCCGGCTTCCCTTCGATCAGTTCCATCTCCTCAAGACCATCAGGTGTTAGCCGCCCGAACTCGGTCCGCCCACCGGTTATCGTGTCGTAAGCAAACCCGAGCAGAGGGTTGAAACTGGCTACGACCTCCTTGCGGGTGAACCCTCCGATGGTCTCGTCGCCACGGTACACGTTCCAGACGGAACTGGGGAGAGAGAGCCCTGTCACACGAGGGTCGCTGACATCGAGCCCCATCCCCATCCCACGCCATATCCCTGCACCGATCGTGTAAGGCCTGTCAGGGTCGACTACCCTGTCTTCCTGCATCGCCCTGTCCAACCTGGCGATGTGGGTGAGCATGCCCGGAGTCTGGGTGGCCATGTCGACACTCGCCGCAGTCATGCGGGCCTTGAACAGAAGGAACGGCATGAAGATATCAGCGACCTTCCCTCCGTTAGCGAAATCCCAGTAGTCAAAATGGGTCGACGCCACCCGCTCAAGAGCGGCGTTCAGCCCGTAACCGTCCTTCTTCATAGCAGACCACATCTGCGCCCCACGCATGTAAGTCTCGGTTGTCTCACGAGCGGAACTGCTCAGCCCGTCGACGTCGTACCGGCTATACCTGGTCCGATTGAACGTGCCGTCCCCCACACGCCGTGGAGAGAAGTTTTGTTCCGCCAACCTCCGCTGCAACCCAACCGTCGCAGCCTCATTCCTTGCCCCGTACCTGTCCGTGAACTGAGCGATAGAGCGGAAAGCCTGATGTCTGATGGTCGCCTCATCCAATTCAAACGCGAAGTCCAGAGGGTCGCCAGTCGCCCCCCCAGACTGGATCTGACCGGAGTACGCCACCTTCTGAGCTATCCCCAAATCTTCAGGGCCCGCATAGGCAGACTTGCGCCCGCCGATCTCCTCCCAATACCTGCTCGTCCGGGGAGCGAGACCGTGCTGGCTCTCGTCTCTGAGAGCCTTGCGCATGGTATCCCAGACCTCACCGAAATCGCGATACCCGCCCTCCCCGCCCACAACCACATTTCCCCTGTAGTAGTTCATTATCGCCGCACCGCCAAAGTTTCTGAAAAAGAAACCTGGAGCTGATGTCCCCTGAGACTTGAAGACACGGTTGTATTTAGACAGGTAATCTATGACAGACTGGAGGGAATCATTGCCCGCATCCGCCCTGCCCAGACTGTTCAAAAATTCTGAGGAGTCGAGCATGGCGCCCGCCCAATGGTTGTCGACAACGCCGTCGGCCAAGAAGTCGAACGCTTCGTCCTTACCTCGGAGCGCCCCCTCGATGTTGCCATACGCTGTGCGTGCTTCCGGTGAAAGGACTTTCGCCCCGAACCGGTCAGTCAGCCCGTGGACGTTGACGTTGATGTCGATGACCCTGTCCGCAACTATCTGTGCGTGAGCGAGAGACTCGAATGGCTTCAACACGCCGTCAACGATCTGACCGTTCAATGCGTCTACGGCCTCAGGGCCAAACATTCTGACAGTCAACGTGTGCTGGTGATACCAAGTGTCGATCGCTTTAGAGAACTCAGCGCTTTCTTTGCCGAGGGTCTCGTCGAACGACTTGAACCTGCTGGCCGCATTCTCAACGTCTCGGAGCCAGCCAGACAGCTCTGAGAGTTCGTCACCAATCATGCGCGGGTACTTGTTAGAGACCACAGCCAGGAATGCCCTGTCATATTCGCTGAACATCGGGAAAGTCTTGTCGGGATTCACGATGTCAGGGTTGTGCCAGCCGTTACGGATGAGCTTCCTCACCTTCGCAAGCACAGTCCTCGGGTCCTGAGTGAGGGCCTTGCGTGCATCTTTGATAGCCTGCTCACCATACTGCTTGTTTGTGTTAGTGAACGCCCTGCCGCCCGGCTTGGGTCGGAGTTCAGTGCCTACCCTGTGGATCTCGTCAAAGAACAATTCCAGCGCATCCCAGTGGCTCCGCATGACGGTCGTAGTCCGAGCCAAGCTGACCGCATCGGCCACCGAATTCTCCAACAGATTGTTGGTTGACCCGGCTCGGGCCAGTTGCTGCTGGTAAGCTATCGGGATGACATACCCGCCCGGAGACTTTGTTGAATTTATCAGATCCAAAACCTCGTCACGGGCAGCAGCCGCCTCCGCAGGGGAAGAGAAGCTTCGGTGGCCCGCTTTCAAAAGGTAATCCTCCGCCGTGTCCAACCCGAGGCTCCGGATGACAGCGTCTGCGTTGTCCGCTGCGTTGAACAGGGCCGCTCCCAACTGCAACCTGCCAGTAGTGAGGATGGATTCAGCAACTTGAAGGACAGCAACATTGTTCAACATCTGCCGTATCGTGCCTGACCCACGGGCGATGACTCCGCCCGGCCCGACAAGCTGATCGACAGTGTGAGAGACGACCCCGTCAGCAATCTTGGTATCCGTCATGGCCGCCAGGTCAAACGCCTTCAACGCAAGGACCACAGGCCCGACCAGCATGCGGGTACCAAGAGGGACAGACTCGTCGTTCATCAGACCCCGCATAGTAGTCGGGGTCATGTCAGCTACCAGCATGCCCGCACTCTCAGTGTATGTGCCGATAGCGTCATACACCCCGGTGATGGTCACCGAATCTTTGAGTTCGCCATCGCCTGAACGCAAAGCCGAAATCACTTCATCGCTTATCCTAGGGATATTGGAATCGGCTGCTTTCCGTTCCGCTCGTTCCAAAGCCCTACCTTTAAGAGACGGATCTATAGGGACCGCATCCACCTTTCGAGCGAGCGAAGTCCCGTCAATGTACGAACGGGCAACGTCAGCCATCTCCTGCATCAAGGCACCGTTAGCCCTGTTGCCCGCCTCACGGTTCAACTGTGTCGTGGTGAAAGTCTCCCATTCGGAACGAGGGGCGGCTGTCCCTCTCTTGCCGTCAGCCCCTCTCAATACTCCGCCGGACAGCATGTCGGTGCGAAACTTTTCGACAGCGCTCGCTTTCAGTCCTTCCATCTTGCGTGCTAAAGCCTCGCTGGCACGGGGGACTGTGCTCGCCGCTTCCCGTTCCGCCTTCGTCATACGGATGCCGAGAGCGAACCGTCCCAGGAAGTTCACTGCGCTCTCGGTGCCCGCTATCTCTCTGCCGTAGTGCGTCAGGTTCGTTTGCACACCCAGCGAGCGGAGATCTGTTATGGTGAACCCTCCGTCACCTGCACGGGCGACCCTCACCGCACGGCTGACGTTGCCTTCACGGACGGCTTTAAGTATGTTCGGCAGCGAGTCGTTCATTGCCAGCCTCGCATCATGAGCGAGGGTGCCCCAATTCTGGACGATCAGTTCAGCGTTCGTGCCCTTCGACTGGCGTGCCACTTTGATAGAGACCCGACGGGCTTCCGCACGGGTGAGCGCTGCCGCTCCCGCTCCGAGGTCAAGACCTTTGAGGACTACACCGCCCTTGCCTAGCCCGTTAAGCGGATCACCGAAGGAATCAAGAAACAGGCCGATGATGGAGTCGGAGTCAGGGAAATTCCATCCCACAATCGGAACCTTCCAGTCCCCACCGAAGCTCGGGGCCAAGTCCCTGCCACGGATAGGGTGGGTACCGACGAGCTCTCTCTGGCTTTCAGGGAGCAGTCCGTCAATCCCCTCAGGCAGGTTAACGTAATTGAGAAACGAATATCCGTCCCGCTTGTACCCCTCCCCCTCAGGGGTCATCTCACGGTCCCCGAAAGTGGTAGCGCCTTCAGGGAGTCCGAAGACTCCCTCTTCCAGTTCCCGTTCTTGAGCGACGTCATGGGCCCTATCGTAATCATCCTTGGTGCTCTGCATCATGGCCTGGATCACTTGAGGGATGAGAGCTGAGGCGTCCAACAGCCCAAACCCGTTCCCTTTCAGCTTGCCCTTAGGCACCCAGCCGGGAGTTTTCCCCTCAGCTATCTGCCCAAGAGAAGCCTCCGCCAAACCCCTTTCACCCATCGACGCGCCACTATCATCCCTGAGCATGTCCTCCAGTTGATCCTTAAGGCCAGACAAATCGGGCCCGCCACCGTCACGGTCCGGCCCGCCATTAGTCGAAGGAGGGCGAGGAGGTCGTTCCCACTGGACCGGAGTTCCCGGACTAGAGGTAGTCGGACTAGAGGTAGTCGGGTTGGGAGCAGTCGGTCGACTGCCGCCAGTCTCCCCCCTCCGAATCATCCTATCGAAAATAGACTCTGTCATCAGCCGACCTCTTCATCTTCTGTCAACCCGCTCAAACCCAGATGCTGGCTGAGGGAAAACGGGTACGTGTTCTGCCAAGCCCGCTCCATCTCTGCCACCGCTGTCTGATAGTCCGGATCGGACCGGGGGTTCGCCGGGGCCTTCGCCAGATCGTACACGGCCGCCGACAACTTGCCAAGCCACTCAGGGCTCCGAATCGTCGACAAGTCCTGTCCCGACAGCTCTTCGATGCGCTCGCCTATCCTCTCCAAAGTCTTGGCCCGCGCTTTCTCCCAGTCATCTTCGTCGGGGTTCTTGCGGACCTGGCTGTTTTCATAGTCCCAGAGGGACTGCGGCGGCGGGTTATTCTCGTCCTCGAAGTTCTCCCACTTAGGGTCGACGATCAGGGCGGTCCATCGGAGCGCTGAACCGAAGAAGTTCTGATAATCTTCCATGTCCTCAAACTCCTCAAAAGTGGGGTCAAAGAACGGCTCATCATTGGGATGGTGGGCAATGGCCACTTTCGGGATGCCGGATTCTGTCGGCTGCAAGTTCAAGTTCAAGATGTTGTTGACAGCAGCCGAGTCGGCCCCGCTCCCACCTGTCAAAGGCTCCCATTCCTCTGGCTCCTCTGCATCGGGGTGGGGTAGCCCTCCCGCAGCCACGCCCGAAGCCTGCCAGATTGTGTCAGCGATCTGCTCAGGCCCCCAGTCGTCCATGCCGCTCGTGCTGATGCCTGCCTCGTCAAACATTACTTCAAGTTCTCGGCGGGGCTGAGAACCGTCACGGTCAAACGCTGCGAGTTCTTCAATCAGATCCCCCCGACGTTGCAGACGGGCCCGATGCCCTTCATGGAACACTCTTTGCCCTTCTTCTCCGCCATACTTTTTGGCGGCAATAGCGTCCTCTGCGAAGTTGCCCAGAGTATCCCCCAATGCGTCCAAACTGTAAAGGATCTCCGCTATCCGGGCTTCTTCAGATTTCCACGCCTCCGCAACAACAGCCTGCTCACCGATCAGCGTGTCCCACCTCGTGTTTGTCAAACCTGGCAGATCCGCCAAATCCTCTGACGTCACCGCCCCACCCTCTCCGATCCCACTCGAAGGGGAGCCGGTAGCGAGTTGCTCCGGTAACCCCGAGAGTTCCCGACGCCCCGCACCGTTCGGGTCTCGGGAAGCGAGCTGGGATTGCATTACACCAGCGGGGACCGGCGCATTCGACCCGTCCTCATTGAACGCCTCGATAGTCCCACCCTGACCGTCACTCTGCATGAGGTCGGAATCGTCCAGGTTGCGGCGGGCCAAGCTGTTACCAGCCCGTATCCTGGCCGCAGCCTTCATCGCCGTTTCCGCCGTCACAGCGTCAGGATTCAACTGTCCCATGCTAACCGCCCGGGCAGCCAGTTCTCTCGCCGCTTCCCGTTCTTTCAAAGGACGTGGACTTCCCCAGACTTTGGCCTGGCCGGACTCGCCTCGGCGGGCGGGTTGCCCTCGGCGGGAGGGTTGCCCCGAAGCTCCGCTCCAGCGGGCAGCCCGTTCCCGTTCCCGTTTCAACGCAGCAGCGTTCCTATCCCCCGTGTTATACGTCACCATTATCGTTTGCCTCCACGCTTACGAGACCCAAACGGTGCCCGCATAAACTTTTTATTAACCTTGTTCCGATGGTCGAAACGGCAAGTAACGCTCCCCCCGGCAGACCCCGGACCTTCACCGAACTCTGCGTCCAACGACTCACCCATCCGCCTAAACGCCGCCCGATCATCAGGGTGGACCCTCCACTCGGTAGTGTAACTATCCGCACCATCCACCGCCATCGCCCTCAGGCCGACACGGCCCACAGCCTCAATCAAAGCCGCATGGGCAGGCACACTGTCCTCCGCCAGGAACAGGCTCCGAGCCCGCCCGTTCGACTTCGGAGGGCGGAAACTCAACACGCCCGCACCAGTCTCAGTCCTAATCATCTTCCCAGACTCAGGGTCAGTAGCAAAATCCTCCACCTGCATGCCGATATCCTGGAACGAAGCGTGCCGCTGAGTGGGCGTGAGAGAACCATACTCCGTGTCCTCAGGCTTAGTCCCCACCATATCACTCCCCTTCGTGGGAGCTTCCAGTTCGTCACCCAGAATCCCTGCGATAGCACCAGAGGACGCCGCTCCCTGAGCCGCAGCGTTAGAGACCGGATTCGTCACCCCCGCCGTGCCCTGAACCTGACCCGTCACAGGCTTCCCGAACTTGTTAGACGTCACAGGCATCGTATCCGTCTCCTGCGGAGACAACTGCGTATCCACAATCCTCTGCTGACGAGCAGAAGCACGAGAGGCGACCTTACTCAGATCACTAGCCCTCACCTCGGCCAACTTCCCGCCACTAGGCGGAGCAGCAGGAGTGGTGGTTAGTGATTCAAAAATTTCAGCCATAATCTTTTCCTTAAGCTAAAGTTGCGCCACGGAACGGCGGAGGCACAGGCAAACTCACATCTTCCATCACGCTAGCGACAGCCAGATTGCGGACCAAGGCGGCCGCAGTCGGAGCCCCACTGCGATGAAACTGCTCGCCTTCGGGAGGGGTGACATGGTTCTTCAACGCTTTAGCTTTCACCGTCTTTATGGAACCCAGGACTGACGGATCTATCACGAGCGCATCGTAAATAGAACCCCCGACTGGGACATCCTCGATGAGTGATTGTAGGATCTGGTCGACTGTGGGTGGAAGCTTCGGCGCTTTCATGTGCCGTTTCTTCGGCTCACGTCGGGCCTTAGGGATCTTGGGCGCTGGGCGGGATATAGGTTTCCCGAACTCTTGCATAGTCATATCAATCCTTATCCGAAATTGCCCCAGGCAGGGGGGGCAGATGGGGTAGGAGCGGGAATATCGGGTCCTTCATTGAGTAGTCTCAACGCTTGGCTAGCCGGGCCGAAGCCGGGGTTCTGGTTGGAGAAAAAGTCAGCCAGTGCAGAATTGTCGAGAGGGCCCCCGTCCGTTTCGTTTTGGTCGAAGCTGAGGATAGGAGTGGAGCCGACGCCGCCGCCGCCCGCTGCCTCGGCGGCACTCACATGGTCATCAGGGTCGACGACCGTTCCCGATGCCGTTTCACCCAGGCCGTAGTTCACGTACCGCCCGCCGATCCATTCCCCAGCCCCGATAGATTTTTGGTAGACCGTGTTCTTCTCGGCGTTGTACTGTTCCGTCAGGGCGTCGCCTCTGAACCCGGCAGCGAACAGGCGTTCACCGTCGAGGCTGTATGCGTTCTTGGCCCATATCAGTCCTATGGTTTCCCGCTCATTGAAAATCCGGTCAGCTTCGAGCTGCTCAGCCCTTTCCCTAGCCCTTCTCTGGGTCTCGGTCTCCAACTGGCTTATCTGCCTCTCCGACAGAGCGATCTTGGCCTCCTCGGAAGCCGTGGCCGCATCCCTCACGGCCCCAGCGTAACGCCTCTGCCCCGAGCCTGCCCCTGTCTGGTCGGCTTCCAACGCACGGTAAGGGTCAGCAGCAGTCGACCCGTCACGACGGTAGTCGGACGAATCCAACCCTAGTTTCGCCAAGTTGTTGTCCAACTGCGACAGGTCGAAAGCCGTCTGTCCGGCCAGGTCACGGAGAGAGTTCGCGGTGGTCTCAGAATCGTAAGCCCTCTTTCGTGCCAACGATTCGAGATCGTTTGCGACAGTCGATTGAAAATAGTCCTGATCCGCCTGGCGGTTCTCTATCCCCTGCGCCCTCGACGCATCCAAATATTCGGCGTCAATCCGCTGATCCTCTTTAACGAAAAACGACTGCCGTGCAGCCGCCGCAGCCGCATCAGCCGCAGCTTTACTCGACCCTACATGCGCGCTCAAACCGGTAGCGAACCGGCGGGATCGGTCTGGATCAAGCCGGATGTCACTGTCAGCACGCTCAGCCCAAACACCAAGATCTGATGTAGACAACTGGAGAGTCTCACCTACGAAGCCATCCCCAGAGGTGCTGTCACGCACATCATCCCGGTGGAATGGGATCGTTCCTGCCCCGCCGATCATGACCGTCCCAGGGTCCGCCTTAGCCGAAATTATAGCGGCACGCTCGTAAAAGTCTTCATCGGACATGGTGGGGGCAGGAGTCCATACGATAACGACCCCGCTCTGATCAACGAACTGTACGGTCCGTGCCTCAATAACATCATGCTGTCCCATTTTAAGTCCTTATCGGTCGACGTTCGAAGAACATGGTCAGCCTGTCGAAAGCGAACCATTCCGCATTAGTAGTCATATCCAACTTCACACTCAACGAACGAGAAGAACACACCCTGTCGAACCTCACAGGATTAGCCAAAGCCTCATTCTCGAACGCAGCTAACTCGTCACCGAACTCGGAACCAGACTGCTCCAACCCCGTACGGAACACGCTCGCAACCAGAGTTGCATCCAAAGCATTGTTCTCCGTGTACGCCGGATACACACCTGCCGAAATCGAAGCATGAGCATACGCATCCCAAGTGAACGGGGCAGACCCCGCCCAGATAGGCTCCACACCCGACCCCCAGCTAGCCTTAGAAGCGAGCGTGTGAGTGTTAGCCCAGGTCTTTGCGAGGTTAGCCTGGTTCCATCCCTCGTAGGCTGTGACAGTGGCCTGTTGGCCGGGCATGGCCCGCCAGATCTGTTCCATACCAACCCAGTCTTTCTCCGTCTCCGGCGAACCGGCATCAAACCATGCGGTCGTGACAGAAGCAGGGATGGGGGAAGAGACGTTGTGGACGAAATAGTCGTACGTGTGCCGTTCTGCACCGGCATGATCGAGGAGGACAACGTCCAATCCGCAGAACCCTATCAACTGGTCGCCTAACCGGCCTGCGTCAGGCGCACCAGCGTTACCGCTGTAAGGGACGAAGTAGTCGACGCCATACGAATACTTGGTCCACGTCTGGATTGCCAGATCGTAAACGTAGGTGGTATCGTTTGTTCCATCCCCACCGGAAGACGGGACACTCACCCACACCCGCCCTTTCCAAACACCGATAGCCACACCCGAAAGGTCCGCCTTCAACGAGTCTGTGAAATCTTTCCCCAGTTTCCCGCCGTGACCGACAAGCTGACCTTCAGTGTTGATTTCCATCAGGCCGAGTTCTGAGTCGAAGAACCAGCAGGAAGAACCAGCAGCGATAGCTGCACGCTTCCCCACCGCACCCACACGGGACCGATAATCTGTCACCTGATAGAACAGTTCCACAGGCTGAGCGAAGTTCGGTGTGACCACATGGATCGAGTCGCTACCGAACACATACATGCGGTCCCCCACAGGGACCATCGCCCTTATAGCGGAAGGGCCTCCCGCAGCCTCAAACTGGAGAGACCAGTCTTTATAAAAGTCTTGAGGGCCTTCCTCGTCACGGGTGCCGTAACTGAACGAGAAATAGGCAGACGACAGATCCTCCGTGACAGTAGTGCCAGCAGTAGCCGTCCACACGGCCCTAGTCTGCCCGGCATCCCAGACGTACGAGCCGTTCTCCAAATCGAGACTCGCACCCCAAACCCACACACGGCTATTCCAAGACGTTATGCCCGCACCGTCAGGCACACCGGTCAACCAGAACTCGCCAAAGTTGGGGAGGAGAGAACCTTGATAGTCGTCGACACGGAACCCTGTGCGCAGCGCCGTAGCGGCAGCGCCCGTCCATTTGGTCCACGCCGTGTCCGTCGACTGTTTCATGAACAGGTTGTCACCCACCTGCGTGCCGACCACGGCACCAGTGCCAGGGAACGTCGCCCCGTGGGCCGTAGCCGCCCCCACACCGTCCAAGATGATGCGGCGAACCTCGCCCGCAACATCATGGAACCACAGTTCCGTGCCCGTGTCCCGCTCATGAACCACCACATCAGACAGCGGGTCAAGCTTGCTCGTCAACGTGACCAAAGGCATGACGGCCTTGCGTCGCTGAAACCCGCCCGTAGGCATGAAGTCGATGTTCTCGGCCTGCCTCACCTCGTTTATTTCCAGAGTGGAACCGTCGGAACCGAGACGCAACCCTCCAGTGAAATCGACTTGGACAACAGCCTCAGTTTGACGGCGTGCCGCCCGCCCCTTGATCGTGGAGCTGTAGATTCCCATCAGATGACGATGATCTGAGGCATGTACGCTACGAGCTGTTCACGTTTACGCCAAGGCGTACCGCCCATGCGGAGGAGATCCCCGTCGGAAGTGGGCCGGTTCACGACGCTACCCCCATTGAAACTTTTCAACGCAGCGATCTCGTCGCTAGCGGCACGCAGCCACTGCTCCGCACCAGCATGGTCGTTCGTCGCAGTGAGGAGGAAACCCAGCACACACTTCTGATACGACTCGATGTAAGCGTCAGGTAAGTCCACGAGCTGCCACGTTGTCGTCGGGGCGGAGTAAGTGAAGATCGAACGGTTCAAGATCCGGTAACCGAACGCATCAAAGTTTTCGACAGCAGTGGACGGTGGGGATACGACGAACTCGTCGCCCCAAGTGAACCATTCGAGCTTGTCAGGTTCCGATTCGGAAGTGACAGTCACCCCGTTGCGTGGCACCTTAGGGAAAGATTCTGCTCGGTAAAGTTCTTTGTGGTCTCTGCGTCGCTGGATCTTGTTGACTACAGCAAACATTGGGTTGAAGATGGCAGTAGTGATTGCCGGGACACTCCCACCGGCGTCGACGAAGTAGTCGTCAGCGCCGATCTGGAACGACCAGGTAGTCTGATACTTCGAATGATCCCAGATTTGGGTATGGATCGTCTGAAGACAATCCAACAGGAGTGCATCCATGATCTCATTCGGGACAGGGCAAAGACTGCCCCATCCTCCTGTGGCTAAAGCCCAGTCACGTACCTTGTCGTAGGTGGTCGCACCACCCGGAATCACTACTGTCATCTCAATCCTTTAAAGGTGCTGGTGTTCCTTGCAGAGGGCAGAAACGCCCTTCCTGCATCTAGCGCCGTCGCTCAGTTTCCCACGACAACCGCTATCTGTTTCTGAAATTGGGTCCATGACAGGAACGCCTGCCCCTGCCAAGGGAACCCCGACCACACCGGGTCGGAGTCCCTCAGCTGGGATAGATCCTGGAGGCCCCTGCCACGCAGGGACCCCCCGTTTCATCGGATTCCTCCGAGTACAATCCACACAGATTTCGCTGCCTGGGTTGAAGCTGCCGCCGCCTCAGCGGCAAACAATTCCAACTTCAGCTTCGGGGCTGTAGGATCGGTGGTCACCAGTTCAAAGGTGATGCCACCGGGGTGGACGACGTCAAGAACACCGTAAGGGTCTTTGCCGCCCAACACCTGCATGTCGACGATCTTGGAGAAACCAAGAACGCCTGGGCTCATTACGAAACCGCCGGTAGTGTATGCCACACTCAGGTCGACGAGGAAAGCGCTATACGACAATTTGCCGTAGTCCTTGATTGGACGCATTCCTATACGCTCAGCGTGTCGACCATGAATAGTGGATGGGTTACCGGCCGCATCCGCAGTCTTAAGGGTAAGAACTGCCATTAGTAAGGCTCCTTAGGCGATGCCGTAGATCATGCCTTGGCGACGACGGGAGTTGACAGTTTGCTGTCCACCCATCAAAACCTGAGCGTAAACGGCATCCTGGTTATGAGGACGGACAAACGGGGTCGTGGTGAACCAGGTCTTCCGGTTCGGACGAAGCTTCAGGTACTTCGAGTTGAGGAACAGCATCTTGTCGTCAGGGACGTATGCGTCATAGACAACAGGGATGTCCTTGTAGAGAAGGTTGCGGAAACCTGCGTTAGCGATCGATTCATCACGGAACATTTGCTGAGGGGTCAGCAGCGCTTCGTATGCTTCGTACTGCTTCTGCGAAGTGAGGATCAGGTCCGGCCGGTCGGTACCGTTCGAGCAATCGTTGACCATAGTGGCCATGTCCGAAAGCAAGAGGGCAGACGACGCTGCGTTGTTGAGCTTTGAACGCCACCAAGAGTTCAATGCGTCCGAGGCGTCGATGCCGCCGACGGTAGCCGGGCCAACAGTGCCATCACCGATTAGAGCCAACAGGCCCAACCAGTCTTTGCTACTGTTACCGGTGCCGTCAGAGTTGATCAACATCTCGTCGAAGAAATCTGTGATAGATTCCTGTGTTTGCATCATCTTGGCTTCGAGGAGGTCAATGACTTCCTGTGGGCCAGCGTTCTGCATCTGGCTGAAACCGTCAATAGCGATGGTTGCGAAAGCCTGCTTGACGTCAAAGCTTGCGGCGGTGAGGCCGGTCTGAGCTGTGACAGCGAGGGTGTCGTAACCAGCGTATGTGGCAACAGTCGTGTTCTTACCGTGGATGATAGGCTCAACGATGGTGTTACCGCCGTTGAAATCCTTAACTCGTTGACCCTGTTGCAGCCAGTACATGTACGGCTGATTGTCAAAGATGTTGTTAGCGAGCAAAGCTGCATGCTCGTTGAGAGTCGTTGAAGCGATCTCTCCGAAACTAGGGTTACCTACTGCCATGAAATTCTCCTAATAATGAGGCTCTTGTCAGAAAGCGGAAGCTAGGAACTCATCCAGATTCACACCGGAAGCCGCATACGCCCGTTCGATGGATTCCCGTGCAGACGTCGGTGCCTGAACGGTTCCCTTCGATGGTGGCGGTGTTGCTGTAGGTGCGCCTGGGGACACATGCCCCAAAGCCTGGACGACTTCGTCGAGCGGGGCGTCAGCCGAAGAGTTTGAAAGTCCTTCGTCGAACCGCCACGCTTTGAAAGCCGTTTCCACATCGTCTATGTTTCGAGACAATGCGTAACTGAGAACGTCTTCCTTCTTGAAAGCGTCACCGTGGATGGCTTGCAGCCGGTCCATAGTCGCTTCAATCTCCTGCGTTTGAGCATTGGTTGCCAGTTGGGATTGAAGAGCATCGAATTTGCGTTGCTGTTCAGCCAATTGATTTCTGACTTCCGCCAGTGCCGGATCGACACTGTCATCGGAGTAATCCTCGTCAGAGGCTCCGGGGGAGGTAACATTGAAGCGCTCAGCTAGTCCAGTGATAGTCCCCTGAGGGTCTCGCTGTAGCTGCGCTTTGAACGTGTCAAAGGCATCCACCTGCTTCTGGAGTTCGCTTGCTCGGGTAGTGGCCTCAGTCATCTTCTGTTTGGTGGCGTAACCATTCACTGCGTCACGAATCGTGATCTGTGAAGTTACACCGTCAACTTTGACGGAGACCATCTGGTCCATGTTAATTTCGGAAGGGTTCGAGCCTTCGGCTGTAGCTAATCCTGAGTTCACAGGGGTCCACGTCCTTTGGGTAAATCGAAGTAGGGAGCATTTCTCCCCGTATACATTATAGCACTACCGACTGTCAATAGCTAACGGTCGGTAAGTTCTGAGGCGGAGCGGAAGCCGATTCCGGCACCCCGCCCGAAGGAGGGAGAATGCCGCCAGCGACCGAAGCCACCCCAGCCCCACCCGCAGGAGGCCCCTGCTGAGGAGGAGGGCCGCCACCGGGGCCACCATAAGGCGTCCCACCAGGCTGCTGCTGAGCAGGTTCTTCCTTCTTCAAGAAATCCATAGCGTTAGGTATGCCGAAACCGAACTGGAGTACGTACGTCAACAACGCATCCACATCAATCTTGCCTAACTGGAGGAACGGGCCGATAGTCGCCAGCATCTCCTGGATAGAGCGTCGACGCTGCGACTCGTTGAACGCTGTAGACGAACCCGCCTCAACGACCAGATCGTACTCGCCTCCGATATCCTCAGCCGTGTAGGTCGTGAACAACTCCGAAGGGTTAGCCACACCAGTGGCCGCTTCCAAGTCGATACCGGCATCGTTCAACTTCTGCACAGCCTGAGGGTTGTCGCCCAGAGAGATCCGCAAAGCCTTCTCAGATTTCTGGTACTGCTGCTTCAACTGGACAACACGGCGTGCCGTGTCACGCATAAACTTCTCAACCTTGCCCTGCTTCTCTTTCATCCGAGCAAGAGTGCCATCGTTGATGATCGCAGCTTCAGTGGCTGTGCCGCCGCCTGAGCCGGAACCACGCTGATACTCCGAGATGCCACTGACCTCGTTCATGAGGTTCTGCAACACAGACCCCACACTGTACAAGGCGGGGTCGAGCTGAGGGGAAGGGACACGGGCGATGATGTCGTCCATGCGCTGCCCCTGCTTCAGCGAAGGGATCGAAGCGATAAGGTTGTCTTCCTCCGAGCGGAGGACCGATGCCAGACTGTTCGGGCCTTCATCGTTCAAGAAATCTTCAGCGACCATCCATTTCCGTTGGAAACCTTTACGGTCATTCACCAACGCCGAATGGGTTTTGTTGATTTCCATCTGGAGAGTTTCGATGCGTTCCAGCTCCCCGATGTGGTAGAACTTGTCAGGCACCGAATAGTTGCCGATGTGGACGAACGGGTGACCGAAAGCGAAAGGCATCGGCTGCGGTTTCACCAAAAAATCGTCAGCCAGATCGTCATCGAAGATGCACATGGTGCCATCTTGCAGATCATAGAATTCCCAAACGATAACCCATTCGATCTTCTCGCCACCGGGGCGGCCGTTAATGATGCTCGAATTAGGTGAACCGTCATCGTCGATCCCTGTGTCAGGATCTTCAGCCAAAGACTTCTGACCCGGAGAGAGCTGCCCACGGACCCGTGCAGGCCACCCCTTGTTATCGGAAGCGACATCGGACCTGACAGGCACACGCTGAGCCACCCACTGGGCGTTCCGCATCGACGTAGCTGTAGGGTCTACCAGCATGTCGAACACGCTGACCCGTTCAACCACACACTCATCTTTCAGGATCACCGCCCCGACTTCACGCAACTGCCGTGCCATCTCGGACCGGGGTGGGAGGGAACCGCCCATAGCCGGTCGAGAGTTCAGAGTCAACTGTGCCCGGTCGACAACCCCGTCGAAGTCGTCACTGAAACCTTTAGCGAACGCACCGTAATCTATGCCGCCCTCAGATTGCTGAGACAACGCCGTCACTTCGCTGCGACGCCCACTCGTTTCCAGATGGTAACCGACCTTCATCCAACCGTTACCGGTGATAAGGAAATCGTCAACAGCCATACGGACTTCGTCCTGATGGTCGTTGTGGTACCATTCGTAATTGATGATCTCCTCAGACAACGTGGCAGGCATGTAGGATGCCTTGTTGCGAGGGTTCACCGTGAACTTCGGATGGTTCACCGTCAACGCCGAACGAAGGATGTTGACGTTAGCGAAACCGATAGGGACATCGATACTGTCCACAGCCGGATCGTTCGAAGTGTTGAGGTTCCGTTCATACATGCCGACGAAACGTCGCCAATTCTCGTGATAGCCGTCACCCTCCTCCATGACTTCTTTAGCTGCGCCGATCTCGGCCCGATAATCTGCGAGCTTCTGCTGCCTCCCGATAGGCACTTTGCCTGACGAGACCGATGGGGTGGGAGTGTTAACGTCCATGAGTGGCGTGAATCATTCTCTTAGTGTCTTCCGAAATGGTCAATACTGGCTCCTGAGCGCTTTCACGCCGATCAGCCATAGGTTCAGCACGCACAATGTCTCGCCCCTTGTTGGCGGAAACGATCTCGTGTTCTGTAGAGGACTCCATTTTCACGGACCCGAAAGTTAGAGAACCGATCTTGCAGCCGAAACAGACGTCACGACCATCCTGGCTCTCGACGACACCGCATTCGGCGCAAATAAGGTTAGGCATGGACGATGAACCCCGGGTTCACTTTGGGCGGCTTATAGCCAGCGGTATAAGGCTTCGATGAACTGTTCTTCTTATGGGCTCTGGCACGGATCGCTAAAGTTTCGAAGAACTCCATAGTCAACCCGTCCCCCTCCTCGTCCATCTTCTTCTTCACCACATGGACATGTGGCCGCATCATGTTGGCGATAGCCAAAGCGATCACCAAATCGTCGTGAGGTTTCCCCTCATACGTTTCGTGCCCGTTGCTCGTGATCTTCCGAGAGTACGCCATCAACTCGATCAGCGTTTCGTCATCATGCAAGATCACTTCGCCTCGGCGTAGAGCCGCACCGAGTTCGTCAACCATCACAGGTTTAGAAGTCCCGTTCGTATGCCAGCCTGCGTTGCGTGTAGTCGACTGGTTGATGTTGTCTCTCGTATGGAGATACAGGTTCGGATAGTTCAACTCGTACATGAGGCGGCGTACCACCACAAGGCCATGAGTGTTGCGTTCAGGGGCGAGCAAAGCCTTGTTGTAGAACCTGCCGAGACTGTCCAACAGCTCAGCGAAATCTTCAGGGACAACCCGGTCCTTAAACATCGCCACAACCCTGCCAGTGTTCACCTTGATCACGCACGCCGTGCTGTAGTCGCCCTGCGGGCCACCTGCCGCAATGTCGGCACCGATAGCGTAGCTCATGTCCGCCTGTGGCCGTTCCCACGTCCGCAGGTTCGGCGCATCCGATTGGATCAGTTGGAACCCGCCTTCCTGATCTATCGCCAGTCGACCCTCGAACTCAGGTTTCAACACTTCGATGCGTTGCTTCAGCATGTCAGTGTCGTAGACAGGGTTACCGGAAGCGATGAAAGCTTCCTCATCTGTCGTCGGATATTCTTGCGACAACTGCCAAGGTTCCATATCCTTGGTGCGTTTCTTATACCACTCGCCGTCCCTGCCAGGGACAGAATCCCAAGCAAAAAACATGGCAACAAAGTTGTTAGTCCCCGCCTTAGCCGACTCATAGAACCTGTGGAACCAGTTGCCGAAACCGTTAGCGGTAGAGATCCCGATGATCTGCCCGCCCACCTCAGTGGCAGGGTAGATGGCTGTCCACGCTTCGGCAGGGTCGTTGAAGAACGCCCACTCGTCTGCGATGATGAGAGAAGCCGTGATACCACGGGCAGCGTTCTCTCTGGAAGCCATCGACTCGATCGACGAGCCGTTCACGAAGTTCAGTTCCAGAAGGTTCTGTTTCTCACAGTCAGGCCCACGGTCTTGCATCCACTCAGGGAGACGATTGAAACCATACTTGCTCATCTGGAGGAGCTTCTTAGCAAAATTTTCGGTACGGGAAAGCATGACGACAGTCTCATCCGAATGAAAAAATGCTTTCCAGAAGGCGTAAGCGGCAGCCAACGTAGACCAGCCGATCTGGCGGGCTTTCAACGAAATAGTGTTATCTCCCCCCTCCCACACCCCCAACGCTTCCAACTGAGGGGAGCGAAGTTCGAACAACGGAGACCCCCCAGGGATGGAGATATGCCAGTACCGTTCCATAAAATAGATCGGGTTGGCCTTGCATCTACGCCATTCCAGTTCCTGCTCGACTCCTTCCCGTGTGGTCATAAGACTATGTTGAGTGCCGTTCCGCTACGCCACACAGTGCCTGCGGCCAGCCCTGCGGCCGAAGTCGGGATGTTCATTATGGCGAGCTTGTCGACATGGGTTGTCTGGGCTGCCGTGGCAGTCCTCCCGGTACAACCGATCATGACTGCGTCGTCCATGTTCAGGATGATGTTGTCTTTTCCCGCTATGATGGCGCACCGTTCAGCGTTGGTCATCGTGTTAGTCCAACCCCCGCCGAAGAAACTCGCACCCGAAGCCGTCTGAGCTATATGGTTCTTCCCACCGGCAATGACCGTCTGAGAAGATTCAACATCAATCCTGTTAGCGTACCCGCCGACGATAGCCGACCATGCCGTCAAGCCCGTGACAGTGTTACCCTGCCCCCCGACGATCGAGTTGAACCCCACATCCGTCGCACTGATGACGTTGTTGTTACCGCCCAAGATCACAGAGTGGGACCCGTTGCTGGCCGCAGGAGCCCAAACATGATTGTTGTACCCTCCGACAACAGTCGAATTACTTGACCCGTAGATAGTGCTATACGAGGCTGCAACTATGGAAGAACTGTCGGGGTAAAGCCCTATCGACGGGTGGATAGTTATCGTCGACCCTACCCCACCGATGATAGAGTTGTTTGTCCCACCGGAGATGACGTTGCCCCTATCAATGCCGAGGATCTCATTCGTCGGCCTGTTAAGTAAAACCTGCCTGTTTTGGTGAGTCTGCGGCTGGAGGGGCATGGTTAAGGCTGCGTGACCGAGGAGGCGTCAACTGCCGCCGCCTCTAACTCTTCGACACGGGTGACCAAAGACACCAGCACAAATCCAACTATCGGCGAGGCAACCTCGTCCTTCACCAGTGCCCAAAGATCGCCGACATCCATCAGCGGTTCGCCAGTTTCTCGTCAACCGCAGCAAGCTGATCTACGAGCCGCCCACGTCGTGCCTGTAACCGCACAGCACCCCGGTCGACGCCGCCGCCCACAGTATCAAACACGCCGTATCCGCCGTCGCTGTCGTCTGTTGACCCGCCTTCAAGGAAATCATTTCCGTTCGCTTCGGCCATAACCGACACCAGTTCCTGCCAGCCGATCACACCGACCAGTTCACCGCCCCTGTTCGAACGAGTGTAGACGGCCACGTCCCGGCCCGCAGGCGAATCGTCCTCGTCTACGTCCACTGCCCGCAATGCAGGTTTCGGTCGTTCAGCGAAAGCGGCCACAAACACTGCCCGCTCGACGTTCTTAGCTGCTCTCATATCCATGACAGGTTTCCCTTTCGTAGATCTCTCTCGGGCATCAGTTCAAACTCCATCAGGATCGGACGGTGCGAGCTGACTGTCCGAATCGGCAGCGACGGCTGCCGCTAAATTTACAATCTCAACGAGAGCATGCCCCTGTACAGGCGTTAACAGTACGTCCTTCAGTACGTCGTAAGCAGCGAGAATCTCGGCACGGGCCCCACTCTCGTTGACGTACTGAGTGTCGGTCATGCCAAGCCCTGCGCTGTAGCGGCATCGACTATCACAGGATCGACATCGGATGCCAGACCCCACGCACTCGCATTGCCACGGCGGATCGGGTCGAAATCGACTGCACCGTCCTCGTCAGGGCCACGGGTCTGCCAGCCGATGATCTCGTTTCCGTGAACCATCGTCACGACAGCAACCATGCGAACGTCGCCGTTCTCACGGGCACCAGCGGTAGCGGCCAGCCATGTGCCCGCAGCCCATTCGGGAGCAGCCCGTTCCACGTCACCACGCATCTCAACCAGTGCCTTGGCTGCACGTTTCAATCTGCGAGCGAACTTCTTCTGTTCACCTTCCAACTGGTTCGGCTTAATGCCGTCGATCGCTTCGAGCAGCCGAACGGTAGGCGGGCCACCGTCACCGCCAGCAGGGACTTCCTCCCCATCCTCGTCAACTTCTGGGACTAGCTTGCCGATCGAGGTCATACGTTTTCCTTTTCGAAATATGGGTGAATCATCATGTTGCTTTCACGAAGCCGGAGCCGTCAACAGATAGCGTCAGAGCACCCCATGTGATGGCGGCACCCTGCACTTCCAGATTGTTCATTGAAACCGTGTTGATTATGTTTGCCGTAATGTCGTAACCCAACGCCGTCGCATTTTGTGCGGTAGCATCCGCCAACGCCCCGAGTGCTGTGGCACCAGACACGGTGGCGGTAGTTACAGCGCCCAGCGAAACCGAATAGGTAGCGGCAGCCGACGAGTTGTAGCCCACCGCTGCCGACTGCACGCCAGCCGAATCGCTATCGCGCCCGATAGCGACGCTCTGACTTCCGCCGGAATCAGCGTATTGGCCAACCGCTACGCCCTGGCCGCCGTCCGCCAGCGATAAATAGCCCACCGCTACGGCACCAGACGCTGAGGCAGTCGCCTGTTGCCCCGCAGCGAAAGAGAGCGAACCAGTAGCCTGCGACTGGTACCCCACAGCGACGGCACCAGCCGCTGTAGCGTCACTATCGTGCCCTATCGACACAGACTGCGAACCCGAAGCGCCAGAAGTGCGTCCCACAGCAATAGCCTCCACACCAGAAGCAGAAGCATGCCGACCAACACTTACGCTGTAATCCCCGTCAGCAGAAGTCGCATAACCGACCGCCGTGGCCGACTCACCGGCAGCAGACGCACTACGCCCGTACGCCGACGCAGAAGAGCTAGTAGCAGACGCCCCGATCCCGAACGCTGAGGACTTCAGGCCGCTAGCAGAAGACGAATAACCGAACGCCGAGGACTGCTCGCCGCCAGCAGAAGACGCATGACCGACCGCTGAGGACTTACCACCGCCAGCAGAAGACGACGGGCCGATAGCCAAGCTGTTAGTCCCAGCCCCAGCCACAGCAGCCTCGACATTTACCGAATCAGTGACATCGGCTCCCGCCTCGATCCCGGCGAGCTTCGCAGTGTTTGTGCCAATATCCGTGTTCTGTGTCGCCTGCACGGTGTCAATGCCGTTTAACCGAGCCCAGTTGGCAGCAACGTCGCCTCCCAGGTTGTAAACCGTCGTAGTGGCAGCATTCGCTACAGTCTCAGTCGCAGTCACACGACCGTCAAGAGCAGTGATCTCCCCACCCGTAGTACTGATCTCAGCGGCCAAAGCCGTTGCTGTAGCGGCAGCGTTAGCTACGATCTCAGTGGCATCAACCTCTGCTTGCAGGTCGACCAGAGAAGCAGGGATGGAGGCAAGGGACGACTTTTCGGCTGTCGTGAAGGTTTCGCCCATGATACCGCTGATAGCCAACGCACGCAGATAACTGGGGAAAGAAATGCCCGAAAGGATCTGATCGTCCATCTGGGCACGAGACCAATCATCCCCAGTCCCCTGCTGCCACGCCTTCACCCGTGCAGGGAAATCTGTCGTAACCATCCGATCCTGATGATGATGATTGATCAACACCGGACCATCAGGAGAAATATGAAAAAATTCGTCATCAGGAGTGACAGAAGCCGAAGGGGACGCCCTCAACTGAAGAACAGACTGCGCCTCAGAAATGCGGGCAATAGACGTGACCGCCAACTCGTCCACATCAGTAGCGACCACAGACAACGACACAGACAACGAATCGCCAGGCGTAAGATCGTGCCGTGAAGCATTCGCCCCCGCAGACCCAGAATAAGTGAAAGCGCTAGTAGTGAACACCTCCCCATACAAGACCGCCGGTTCCAACAACTCCACCAACACAGTATGGGTGAGAGTAGAAGACTCGTTACGAAGATTCAACACCCAACTGATCGTGTCGCCCGTGAAAACGTCAGAACCATTATACTCGTACGTGCCTTTAAGGTCACTCATTCGTTACTCCACTCAGCCAACTGGTGTGCGAGCTGCTCGTCACTCATCTCCTCAGGCGAGGAAGGGGTCTCAGGGAGAGGATCAGCCGTCACAGGCGAAGAAGCCACCACAGGCTTAACCTCAGCAGCATAATGCCCCAACCAGTCACGCCGTGCGTCCTTATTGCCAGCCAACGCCTGCTCGTAAGCCACATCCAGGATCGCCCGGACCTTATGGTTCAACTCCCCCACCTCGACCGAGAACTGGCGGCGAGCAAGCTTGTACGAGTCCTTCTCCATCTCCCTCATAGCCCGCTCAGGCGTGAACCCGTGAGCCCTAGAGAACCCGTTCAGCGTCTTCTGACGCTCCTCCCGCAACTCGCGAGGCAAACAATCCCACTCGACCAGCATCCGCTGAAAATCGGTGATAGAAGAAGCCGCAGGCTCAGAATCATTAGGAAGCATTTCGAAATTCATAACCCGCCCAAGTCGAAAGAAAAATCACCAGCCCCACCCTCGTGAAGGGAGAGGCTGAGAGCAGAGCCGGTGACCGTGTTAAGTATAGCACAGGTCAGCGGTCAAACGCTACACCCGCTTCTGACAGATAATCACCACCCGCAACCCAATCGCCACCCCAATGCATATCAGAAATCTCCTCCTCAAGGATACGCAACTGATCCAACGCAGACTCTAACGCATCAACCAACTCCTTCACATCATCCGCAGGGACAGCCAAACCGCCATCACGAAAAAAGACAGCAGACTCAAGAACAGACTCAAAATCCATCACACACACAACCTTAAGGAGAGGGGAGAGGTAGCCGAGCATACGGCGCTCACCTACCACAATACCACCCTCTCCCAACACAAAGCAACGAGCACCCAGAAACCAGGTACGGCAGGGGCCTGTGAATCACCCCAAGCTCCGGGCCCCACTGCCGTGGAGCCCCATCCACACTGTCTCAATGAAAGCGGCCGCAGCCGCTCTCTGTTGATGATGTCTTGAGCAATACACAATTCTATCACCTAGAAAATGGTAAACCAACCTCCCTCGCATATTATTTCAAATAATTTAAAACCCAATGAAACAATAAGAAATGCTCGTCTTAAACGAGCAATCAAATACCCATATGAGAAAGTTATAGACTATAACATGAACCCCCTAGGAGTCTCTAACGAGACTGCTCGTAATTATTGCATTACCATAGACAGTGTCGCTACTGCGTAGCTCCACTGGTAGCTAGCCAATGTGCGCCATAGGCTCGTGGAGTATACCCCGCCCGTCAACCTCCATCAGCCCGACCGCCCTACCCCTAGGTACCTGGAATTTCTGGGAGAGGTCGGGGGTACGGGGTACATGTGTTCGATCCGGTGCCATATTGTATGATGCCATACTATCGGGCTACCTAGTAGTCTGGGGGCGGAGCTGGGCCAGTCAATGGGCGCACGGTTAGGCATGGGGTACCCTTCTACATCTTTCTTATGGGCCGTTTGGCTCATCGTGTCTGTTTGCTCTTGCGTTCTGTTTCGAACTCGTCAGTATGGTGGTTGTTGCCGACGGAATCGGTTGCAAGGTAGCTAGTCCATGGCCACATACCGCCTGGTAGCCCGTGAGGGTGCAGAACGGACTAGTGCAGAAAGGCCACAAAGGCCGCTGTGATCGATTCCGCCACGGTTGCTTGATAGCTTGCTGGACTCACCTTGTGGTGAGTTTGGCTAGGTGTTTACCAACAACGGAAAGAGTACGCAGTGAGCAATGGAATGACGGAAAGCGATATCCGAGTCTCCCCCGAGGTGGTTGACCGTGCTTTCAAGTACAGGGGCGAGTGGTACAAGGTCGATCAGAACCTCCAAGTTTGGGCCATCTATGAAGAGGTAGAGGACCTTATAGCTTCGAGCTTCGAGGTTCCCGCCCAGCTCCGGACTTGGTCGGGTGACCCGGACTTCGAACGTGAATGTCTGGTCCAGGAGATTGTGCAGTTTGTTATCAGCGCTAAGGATGGCGAGCCGGTTTGGAATTGGAAACAATGAGCACCCCAGAGGACACAATGAAGTATACGGATATCAGCGTTGAGGGATGCGAGATGGTTAGTGGCGATAGTGTCCGCTACCACGCCCACCGGACGATGTACGCCTCGCAGGCGGATGCGGTTAGAGCGATGGAGATCTTCATATATGATTTGCCGGACGAACTCCCCGAGCCGATCCTATTCTGGCCACCCGGCACCACTTCGGGGGAGGTTGTGTGAAGGGGTAGTGTTAGAGGCTAAGCCTGTCAGGCTAGGCCAGCTCGCAAGCGTCACGGCTTGCGAGTTGGGCTGGAACGATAGACACAACAATGGAAAGAGGAATAGTTATGACATTTACAGTGAGCGGCAATCAGTTTAGCCATGACACGCAAGTGTCGGACGCTTTGGACTTCTTGCGGATCGCCCGTCCTGGGGCGTATTGCACGGTTCGCAAGGAATTCACGGAAAGCATCGTCTGGTCTGGGTCATGGTTCGATACGGAACAGATGGGAGTGGAGCCCGAGTATTCTTCTTGGCTGGGCGAGGCTATCGAATCGACTGGGTTCGTTACGTGGTGGGACGGGGAACCTTGGGCGATTGAGGATGGCGACGAGCTGGGCGACCTGTTCGGCTGATAGTGCCTAGGCCATTGCCGCCACTTCGGGGCGATGGTTCTGGCAGTATTTACCAACAATAGAAAGAGGGAAACACAATGCGAATCAAATTCGACAACGGCCACGGGGCGAGCATCATTCCCGATGGTAGCACCGGGCAAGAGGTAGCGATCCTTTCCTACGACAGGAAAGGTCAGTCATTCATCGATTATTCCACGCCGATCACTGACGACGTGGTCCGCACGTTCACGGCTAACGACTTGGCGGCTTTACTGGCCCGAATCGCGACGCTACCCGCCCGCTAGTGGTGGCTCTATAGAGCCAGCGGCTTAGGTCGTTGGTTCTGACAGACCTATCAACTATAAGAGAGAGAAACACAATGGAACCGTACACAATCAAGGAACTTCGGGCCAAAGTTCAGGACCTAGAAGAAATGGCCTTTGGATCGCCCGCAGTGATGGAAGTCTGGGGATTACGGGCGGGGGATCGTTTCGAATTCCAAGAGGGGAACGCCACGAACGGCATAGGGTGGCGTCTATTCGCCACTCACGGCCGCACTATCAACGCTAGGGTGGGAAGTGCCACCTACCTCGGAGCCAGTAAGCAAGAGGCGATGCTGTCGCTAATGGCGTTGCAGCGTGAGATATATCTGATTGACAGTCTATCCGGCCGCTAGTGGTGGCTCTATCGGGTTAGCGGCCTCGGTCGCTGACCTTATTAGACCTATCAACTACGGAAAGAGTACGCAATGAAGAAACACGAAATGACGAATTCTAACTCTGGGGCAGTGTGCGAGTGGTTCGCACTGTGCGATGAAGCCGCCGACGGTGTCGTCGCTCACCCGATCCTTGATCCGATACCGACATGTACCCGATGTGCCACGGAGCTGGGGTTGGAGTTCTCATGAGCAACACCACAACCCACTCCACCCACACAACCAAGAGCCTGCGCTCAGCGGTCCGATCATTCGACGGCCACATCTACGTAACCGTCATGGGTACAGAGACAACTGTCAGAGTCACCAAGGCCGCAATACTGGACTCAGTGCCAGCCTGGAACGGTACAGACTTAGAATGGATAGCGTTCACAGTCAAGAGCGACGGGTACCACTCCGAAATGCACATAGAAGGCAACTACTAGCCCGGCGAGGCCCAGCGCCGACGGTCCACGCTCAGGTTCGACTCCTGAGAGCGCACTAACCACACAACCAAAGGAACACAACCATGCCCACACACAACGCCATCATCGAAATTCTGGTGCGATCAGCGGACCTGGAACGGGAAGTAGAACGAGCGGAAGCGTACCTGTACCGGGGATGGGGGGTGGGGGACGTGGTGAGCGACGGCGAAACAGATATAGAGGGGTGGGCGGTTCTGCGGCTCAAGGATTGACAGACAGGCGCTAATGGCATACGGGCGGGTTCGAGTCTCGCCAGCGCACTAACAACTACAACTAGAGAGAGAAGAGAGAGCAATGATCAATGATGCAGATATTGAAATGATGGAAGCGGCCTACGAATCGGACCGCCGTCATGCGCTTACGGGTGGTGAGCCAGCGACCCCTAAGACCATCGCAATGGTGACTAGGGAACTGGTGGAAGCAATAAACAGTGGCCGGGCGGATTCCCCTTCACTCTGGATCACGGACTATCTGGCCGATACCGGTGTCAGTATGACCTCGGCTCAAGCCGAGAGTATCCACTGGACGGCATGGGAACGGAGCGAACAATGAGGGAAGCAGCAGAAGGGGCAGTGGGCTTCGTCATCGCCATAGGTGGCCTGTGGCTCACCTTAGAGCTACTGCGCTGGCTAGACGGGACACTGGCCTAATGGGGACGGTGGAACGGGCTGTAGAGAACCAGCTCACTCATATTGAAGAACTCTTATTCCTAATCGAGCAATATCTATCGCCGCCCGGCGAGGATTATACGACAAGGAGAGGGCAATGAGTATCACTATCGGCGTCATCTGTGAAGATTGTGACCGCCCAACCATCCCTGAACCCGACTCCCACACGTTCATTTGCACGAATTGCGCCGCCATTTGGCGGTTCGTGGGAGACGTGAGCTGTGATGATGTCGAATTTGTCGGCTATGTCCCAAACTGTGCTATCGTTAATTAATCCACAATCAGAGAGAAGGAAACAATCATGAGTAACACCAGTTCACTTTGCTACCACGTCCATACCGGCCCTATCCGTGTGAAGGTGGGGGAAGGGGGGTTCGGCTCGCACCTTCAACTCGAATTCGAAGGAACAGACATCACTATCTTCACCCAGGTCGGGGCTGCGGCTTTGGTCGCCGCCCTCGCATCGGCCGTCCGTGCCATCGAGAACGAACTGGGCATGAACCAGTCTTCTCCTTCTGCCGAGATTTGGGTCGGTGACGGGCGATGAGCTTGCGTGAAGTGAGTGACGAACTCGACGAGTGGATCAGGGGGACTGTCACGTACCTCAACGGGCCGAACTACGCCCAGTACGTGGCAGACAACCCTCTCGCCCCTACTGCACCGTGCTGGGTGACATGGGGGAGGGGGGTGTCCACTCACCTCCTGCTTCAGGTAGCGTCCGACTGGACGGACGCTTTGGGTCTCGGGGAGTTCCACACGACCCCTCGGAGCTTGCATCCAGATCCCACGGGACTCCGGCATGCCTCCCGCCCTGCGTGGGCTGACAATGTGAAGGGGGACGAGTGGATTTGGCCGCTAATCAACGACAGGCGGATGTGGGAGCGGTGATGATAGTCTTCGCCCCCATCCCCCACGCCGACTACGACCGGCCCACCTACCCCTGGGCGGTCGGGAAGTTCCCTCCCCCCTCGACCGTGGTACCCGGGTCGTTACGTAAGACTTACGCCGCCGCTGAAGCGTTGGCAGACAAACTCAACCAACAAGAAAGAAGGAAGCAATGAATAAGCATGAAATAAAGAACCTGTCCCATTTCCTTGACACTAAGAAGGGGGCGGACCCTCGCTGGTCCCAAATCCAGGTCCGCTCGTGGAGCGATGGGGAAAACGAACTCATGGCGTGCGATGGGAAGATGATGGCAGTGATGTCTGACTACAACCCGCTCCTGTTCTCTTCCGAGCCGTACCTGATCCTTGACGGGGCAGGGTTCTGCAAACAACTCGCCGCCTCCCCCGATTCGCAGGTAACGAAACGAGAAGGTAGTGTTGCGGTCAAATGGGAAGGGGCGGTTTCCCTCTACCAGGTTGCACCGATACCGGAAGGGGGAGGCTACGTCCAGTTCTGCTACAACCTCACCCCGCCCGAAGAAACCAACCATTTCGGGTTCTTCGCCCCTCACGCCGCCACTTTAGGCAAGATTAAGACGGGCAAAGGTAAACCGGCTATCATCCAGCTCACTTTCCGTGGCTCCACTCTCTCATTCACTGCTATCGGCTCCCTCATTCGTGGGGTGGGGATGGCGAACTCGCTACCGAAGGAAGAGCAATGACTATCCGACGACCTGAAACGCTCCACTGTGACGTGGGAAGGTGCGATGTCGTCCACGGTTTGAACGCCACGGAACTGGGGCAGTACCATTTCTCTGACGAGGTTCAGGTGAGGGCGGCGGGCTGGGCCTCCGTCTCCGGCAGGAAAAGCGTTGACTGGTTCCATGCTTGCCCCGCCCACCACCCGTTCCCGAAAGAGGAATCATGACGTACAACCCTAGACTTGCCTACATCAAACGCATCTCCTCCCTGCCTGACGACCAGAAGCTACGGAAAGGCAAAGTTCCGTGCGACGAATGCGGGGCGTATCTGGCCGGGGACACGATCGGCATGGTGTGCTCGCCTTGCGAGGAAAGATCCGGCAAGAACCGCATCGAACTCAGCCTCGCTCATGCGGCAGAGAAAGCACGGTGGCGGTAGCCCACAAATCGGGCTAAAGCCCGTTAGAACGGCTCCTAGGGGCCTTAGACGGGACATTAGGCATGCAGCGCTGAGCGGAGGGCACACCACACGGGTTCGATTCCCGTGCAGCGCACAAATGAGCGACCAACCGGACCGTATGGGCAACAATGCCCAGCCCTGATGGCAACGGTCAGGCCAAGCGCTCAGGGTGGCAGACTCCGAAGGTTTGCCACCATTAAACCGACAAGAAGGAAGTCAACATGACAAACCACAACCGGTACCGTGAAAGCTATCTGAACAAGTTCATTGAGGATGTGACCGACACCGCCTCGCATCGCATCTCACCTCTGGACGACGAGCAGAAACTCACCGGCGCACGATACAACGACGTGTGTATACGGGGGTGCGGCACGTACCTGTCCACGTACAACCTTTCGACGGTCTGCGCCCCGTGCGACGAGGCCGAGGTGGACATGGCACGGAAGGCCGACCTGTTGGTCCTCGTCGATGACCGTGGCCGTGACTTGAAGCGGCGGGTCCAAGGCGACACCGAATAGGTGGCGGCCCCGGTTCAGCTCACCCGTACAGGCTTGTCGTCCACGGTCAAGTCGCCCATGCGAGACGACGAGTAACACATGCAATCCAAGCATTGCCAGACTTGGAACCGGTTCACCTTCGTGTAACGGAAGCCCCGCTTCACGAGACCGTTCTCGCCTTCACCGCAGACAGGGCAGCCGTCGTTGTCGATGAAGTTGACAGACGGGAGTCCTTTGCAGAACGGGCGGAGCCGTTCGTACAGGAGAGGCAGCAGTTCCGTATCAATCTTTGCGTACTTGATCATGTCTGCCCAGGCATCCTTGTCCCCGTCCATGCAGCCGAGCCATGTGGCAAATCCGCCAGCGTTCCCCTTCTGAATCGGCAATCCCAAGGTTATGGCAAGGTCCTTTAAACTGTTTGAATTGAATTTGAAGTTGGACCGAGCGAGGATCAGGGTGTCGACAGTCTGGTACGGGCTGGGAGCAGTCCAGTTCTGTTTAATAAAGAACATGTTGGCACTCTTCAAATCGAAGGCCCTAAGATTGTGCCCTATCACGATTTCTGCGTCGTCTAAAAGTTGCCAGAGCGCTTTGAGTACACGACTGTCATCCTGCTTGTCTTTCTTGAATGCCGTAGGGAAGTCGATCTGGGACACAACATGCGTCTCGTCTTCATGCCCCCACTTGTACGAGAAACAGAGGCAATACTTCTCTCGCCCAGGGTCAGCGTACGACATGACATTCTGCTCGTACTTCCCCCAGCAATATCCTAAATTTGGAGCGGTCTCAAGGTCCAAGTACAAAGTTTTCATTATCGGTTCTCCCGTTCGATCCCGCTCTGAATCAGGGCGGAAGTTAGCTGGTCAAGGCTATCTTGCATTCGTTCAGTGCGCAGGTCGTTCAGGTCCTGCCGTTCCGTCAACTTCATCTCGGACACGTCTAACCGTTCCGAGAGCGAGTCAATACTGGCGTGAAGTTTCACTGCGACAATGTCGTTCTCGACGACAGTCAACACCTGATGCAGTCCTGCATCACCGTTGCGGTGGGTTAGCGCTACCCGTGCCCAGTTCACGAGACGTTTCTTGCCTCGACGTTTCATCCAGATGAGAACTGGGGCCAACAATCCGAGGATGATGGCGATAGAACTTGCGATCGCCCCAATCTGTTGGAGGAGAGGGGCGATCGGGTCGCTCATGCCGGACGCATCATGCGTAGTACCAGCGGGTGGCCGTGTCACGCACGTCCATGTGGATGACTGCCGGGTCGGCCTTGGACCGCATGCCTATGCCGTTGAAGCCTGCCGCACGAGCGGTAGCCTCATCGACACGACCCATCTTGGCCCGGTCCATGTCGATCGCCTTACCTAGCAGGTGTTGGCTACGACTCGCCCCACCGATCCGCCGGTTGTGACTGGGGTCACGGTATGCGGAAAGGATGACGACAGGCCCGACTGTTTCACGCAGCTTCTGGCATGCCGTCACGAGGTCACGGTCCAACCGGATCACATGATTCTGCAATGTCGGTGTCTGCATCCCCCAAGTCTTGAACTCCCGGTAGCCGAAATTCTCGCTCACCTTGAACCCGGCTTTCTCACACAACCGCATGGCGACAAGGGTGGAAGAGCCCGGGTCGCCATCGACCACGAGAGGCGCATCAGCGTAGGTTCCCAGACTGAACGAGTGTTGAAACATCCGGACTGCACGCCGTGTGAGGTACCCGTTGACCCCGTCCGCTTGGAGCCGGACCCCGATCTTGATAAGAAAGCTTTGAGCCAGCCGGACATCCCGTGTCGCCTTACGAAATTTCACTGGCAGGTTCCCCTAACAACTCGGCCACGTCAGGCCCGTAGACCTTCGTGCGGGCCACCAGTCCCACGAGCAGAGGGATCAGGGCAGTGAGGGACGCTGTCGAAGAGAAATCTGCGTCGCCTAGGATAACAATCAGTTCACTGATCACTGTCCCTGCGAGCGTGAGAACGAAAACGACCTCGTTGCGGATGTTGCGTAGGTCTGGCAGAAGAGCTGTCATGAATTTCCTTTGTGTGGGACATGGGATGGGCAGAGTGGCTGAGCATATTCGAGATCGAACACCTCGCACCAATGGCAGTCAGAAATGGGCACGCATCTATTTTATCAGACTTCACCACCATTGGCAACAGGACTACCATGAGTACGAGCATGAGATTGGATACCATGAGTACGAGCATGACTCCTTGTACCATAGGGCGGCTCCCGCCGCTACTGGGCCTAGGCTTACTGCTCGCTGCTGCTCGCCCTACCCTGGTGTCGCTGCCGCTCCCTATGGTGTATCCAAAAATTCTACTAGCGTTGTCAAGCGAGAAGCAAATCTAATTTCAAACTAATCCGATTTGACCTCTGCGCTTTTCTCATGGTAGGGTTTGATCCCAACCTGAAAGAAGAACCCATGACCAGAATCGAAGAACTCCACGCAGCTATCGAGAACCACGGCGGCAGTCGTGCCTGCCTCCTGTGGCACGGACCCGTCACCCATAACGGCTACGGTACCGCCAAGTCCGGCGGCGGGAAGGTGAGAGTCCACCGGGTAGCCTGCTGGGCAGCCCACGGTGCCCCGACCGAGGAGCGGAACTTCGCCCTCCACTCGTGCCACACTCCGTCGTGCTACAACCCTCTCCACCTGCGATGGGGTAACAACAAGGAGAACATGGCAGACAAGAAGGCCGACGGGACCAACAACCACGGGGAGAACCATCAAGGCTCCAAGCTGACCGAGGAGCAGGTCCTTGAGATCCGCAGCACAGCGGCAGCGCAAGCCCACCTGCCGATGCACCACCCCGACCGCTCTTCGCAGAGACTGCTCGGTTCCATCTACGGCGTCCATCAAGTGCAGATCGGCAACATCATCAGAGGCACACGCTGGGCCTACCTCAACGAGGAAACATGAAAACTCTCACAGCCACAGACGGCACCGCATGGCAGACCACCTACGTCCACCAGTCAGACCTCGGAACGTTCCGTTCATGCCCAGAGAAACTTCGCCTAGACTACGTTGGAGAATACTTCAACCCGTCCTCGACCAGCGCACAAATAGGGACATGCGTCCACCACTTCATCGAAGCGAACCTTTGGCATCGGAAAGTGAGCGGCGACTACGCAGGTGAAAGTAAAGTAGTCGAATTCCTCAACGAGCAAACCAAGATCCTCACAGACCTATGGCCCACACTCCACCAACACCCCCACTTGGTGAAAGACTTGGACAAAGGCATCGAAATGTTGACGGCCTGCTCCATCCAATGGTTCAACGAAATCCGGGGCCGACTGTCCACCGCCAACACCACCGCATGGGAAATCGAAGCACCATTCAGCGTCGAGATCGACCGGCAATCAGTAGGGGCACGACGCACAGCGATGCGAGGACACATCGACTTCTTCGACGGAGAACAAATCTGGGACTGGAAGACAGCGTCGCCACGAGAAGCGTGGCGACGCCAACGCTACGACATCCAATCAACCGTCTACACATGGGCCATCCACCAGAAGCATGCGGTCAACGTGCCATTCAACCTGGCATTCGTGCCACGAGACGGCAAAGGCGCACAGATCGAACGGCTGCACCGGACCGAAGGCCAATGGGACATGATGATCCAAGAAGCGTTGACGATCGTCCGCATGGTCAACGAGATGGGGACAGAGAAACCCTGGCCTCTCCGCCCCACCGACTGGCACTGCTCGGAACGGTGGTGCTCACAGAACGCTCAAGGCAAATGCATGGGCGCAGTCAACCCTATCTACCCGAACGAATCCGTCAACCTGACCAGACTCCTCGACGACGGGGTCGAGCGGGAAGTCCACGGCGCAGACCTCGACAGGATGAGCGAGACAGGGGTACTGTTGTGACAACGAACCCGAGCAAACCAACCAACCCCAAAGGGGCCAAAATGAAGAAACCAGCAACAGCAGCCACCGCTGCAACCCGAAACCACCACCCTGAACAAACCAACCGAAGGACACACATGAAACGACACACGGCACTAGCCACCATCATCGCACTCACAGCATCACTCATGTTCGGAGGTGCAGCAGAAGCGCAAGCAGTCACACCTCTCAACGAAGAGCCAGTAGCACTGTCAGTAGACGGCAGCCAGCACATCTTCGACCACGCCGTCACACCAGCAACATGCAGCATCATCGTGGACCGAGTCGGCACAGCGTCATGCTTCGAACTGATCACAGACTGGGTGTGCCCGTCGGGCAACGGCACCAACCCGCTGAGCGCCGACGCACTAGGCCGGTTCTCACCCACCTACAATGGTTTGATCGCCAACCCAGTCACACCCCGTGCATACGTGGACACGCATTGTTTGCTTGTCGGGACACGCCCGCAGCCGGTACCAGCGGCAACGATTTCGTGCAAGGCTGGCGAAGTGGTAGCAATGAACAGCGCAGGCGGTCTCGTGTGCGCTGTAACACCAACCGTGGCTGTCCCGAGCTTCACAGGCTAACCTGCGAGACGAACGTCACGCACAGACAAGACAGACGAGAAGGACCAACGATGAACAGGCCATCCGGCACCGCCCACACCGGGACACTGTTCTAGTGTGGACCGTAGCAGTCACCTGCACAATATGCGGCCAGCGCACCATCGCAGAAGTCGGACTAGAACAAGTGATGCGATGGAGAGCGAGCGGCGACCCCGACGAACTCGCCAACCTGCCAACCGACACCAAGCACCTACTCACCACCGACACATGCCCGGCACACCCCCACTACCCCGACTCGGAATGGTAACAATGGACCAGCAAGACCACGACGATTTCTGGTCGCAAGAAGTAGCGACCGGACCATTAACCCCAACCGAAGCCCAATCTCTCATAACCAAAGGAAACCAGCCCACCATGACAATGACAGACAACTACGCACCACCCGAAGTTTACATCGACCCCAACCAGGAGACATTCAATTCCATGCCAGAAGCAACACCTACCCCAACGACCCCGACAGTCATCCCGACCCGACGCAAACTCACCATCACATTCTCTCGCACCATCCAGGCCCAGCAATACGAGCCTTCAACCGTGGCAGCGACAATGGAAGCAGAACTCCCAGAACACTGCACCCTTGAACAAGCCATCGCAGTCTACGAAGCCGAGATGAAACTGGTCAAAGTAGCGGTCCTCTCTCAACTCGACCTCCCGTTCAAGGAAACACCAGGGAACGAAGCGATCATCATGGAAGTATTCGGTGAAGCCCGAGTCGTGTCATCACTACCCGCCACCATGCCAACCCCATCCCCCGGACTACCAGCCGCAGGCAACCCCGGTTTCGCACCGGCAGCAGACGGACCGTCCGCACGGCCAGCGGTGTTCCGCTCGAAGACCCCCGCCCCAGCCGAACTCCCCTACTGGACCCAACTCGCAGCCGAAGTGAGTGCCGGTAGAATCCAGTCGTTCTGGGACAACCGTGAAGGGAAGACCAACCCCAACAGCCCAGACTTCAAAGTGAAGTCTGCACAAGACGCCACACCAGAAGAGAAGAAGGCCGCCAAGGCCCTCTGGTTGAACACATGCCCAGACCAGTTCTGCGAACTGTTCGGCGTGGTCATCTGATGAACCCTGTCATCGTCGGATCACGAGTCTACACAGACCTCGGATCGGCAATAGCTGACAGTGACGGGAAATCGTTCACCTACTCCGAGGCACGGATGGCCCCCGCCACCATCCCATCCGGCGAAGCCATCGCCGAACTCATGATCACAGCTTTAACAGCGATCAACCCCCACTCGGCAACCAACACCACACTATGGAACCGGTTCACCGAAGACGCCATATACGAATGCCACCACCTGTCCAGCAAGCTCGGCAGATCAGCCGCCACGTCACCAACGTGGTCGGCTAGCGAGCCACAGGAATACACTGTGGCAGTGAGTAAAACGAAACCTAAGAAGCCAACATTGAAGGTCGTTGAGAACGAGTGACTGAACCCATCACACCCGAAACACTGGAGCTGCGAGAAGCGCAGCTTCGGGAGAGGCGAGGCTGGATCTTCCGTCCAACCGAATCTCTCATCAACGACCCTGATCAATCCCCGCCCATCCCTTTCGGCTTACCCGAGCTAGACAAGGCGTTGGGCGGGGGCCTCAGGTCCGGCCTCCACCTCCTAGCTGGCTACCAACACAACGGCAAAACCCAGCTCCTCCTGAGATTACTATGGGAGAACCGAGACAAGGCAGTCCTGCTATTCAGCCCAGACGAAGATGCCGAGCAAGTCATGTTCAAACTCATCTCGCTCGTCACCTCCACACCCTTGACCGAGATCATCGGTAAACCGGCAGCCTGGAAAAAGGATGTCATGAAAGAACACTTCCCTACCCTCGCAATAGACGACGAGAAGCGAAGCAAGTACGACATGATGACTTACATTCAGGAAGCCGAACAGTTCTGGCAACGGAAGATCCAACTGTGCGCCTACGACTACATGGGCTACCTCGCATCAGGTGGAAGGGGTGAAGATTTTGGTGGGTCAATGATGAAAGCAGCCAACACCGCCAAAGACCTGACCCGAGACACCCGCATCCCGTGGCTGTTCCTCCACCAAGCGAACAGGTCCGCTTCCCAAGGCGGGCAACTGTCAGCCTCATCGCTGTCCTACGGCGGCGAACAGCAAGCCATGACGATCATGACAGTCCGTCGGCCTCAGCCGTCAGACCCGAAGATCACGATGAAAGAGAAACACCAAGAAGAACATCAGCCGACCATCCGTGTCGGCCTCATCAAGAACAAACAAACATACGAATACTTGGAGGGGAAATGGTCAGGCCACGAGGTCCAATACGCCATCGAGAAGGCAAGCGGCCTGATCCGCTCGATCAAGCCGGGAGACATGCTGATGACAGGGATGAGGAATCTGGATCACATCGACGGATACCGGTAATGTCATCTGAGCGGTGCCATGTCTGCTGGCACCTCGACATGTACTGTACCTGCGAAGACCTCCGAGAAGAAGCAGGCTACGTCACCGACGAACGCATCGAGTTGACGCTGGAAGAAGCCTACGGCATGGGGATGGACATGGAAACTTTCATAGTGGAAGGGGGCTGGCCTACAGACCAGTCGGACGCCGACAAGATCTCCAAGTTCTTCGCAGGCATCGGGCTCGGTGACACGGTGCGTCGTGGCGAGATGGCTGAAGCGATGCTGCTCCTTGAGAAGCCTTCGCTTTCGCCAGCAGACCTGTTCGAGGACGAAGAAGGATGACTGACCTGAGCGCCTACTTCCACGAACTGTTCGAAGGGAGAGAAGACGCAGTGTTTGTGGACGACCCCCCACGGTTGGAGAAACTCGACGACCCGAACCTCCTCCGGCCCGACGTCCCACTCAACTTCATCACCTCCCACCTGAACGGCGGAGGCATAGGCATCTACCCCTTGAGGGACGGGAACCGATGCAAATGGATCTGTAGCGACTTCGACACGAGCGAAGCCGAACTACTGGCATGGAACTACGCTAAAGCGTGGGAATACTACGGCATCCAAGCATGGGTTGAGACCTCCAAATCGAAAGGCTTCCACGTCTGGGTGTTCGCTGACGACTGGATGAGCGGCACCATCGCACGGCGGGCAGGACTGTGGGTCCACGAGATGGCAGACATTGAAGCCATCGAACTGAACCCGAAACAGGAACTGCTCGAAGATGGCGGCTATGGCAATTGTGTTCGTCTCCCGTACCCAGGGACAGCTGAACCGGAGAGGCAGACGATGTGGGACACAGATCGTACGCCTCTCGCCATAGAGGACTGGCTCCCCCAAGCACTCCGCCTCCGAACCCCCGTCTCCTCCTTGCATCGACTGGCCGCAATGTGGAAACCTCCCACCCCGCAGCCTCGGACCCCACGCACGGACGGGGAACCGGGGCGGGACGGTGGGGCCAGCGACTACAACGCTCACATCGTTGGCGTGTTCAAAGGTCACACCGACATCGAAGAAGGTGAACGAGACCTCGTGTTCCACACTCTCGCACGGCACATGGCCGGTATGGGATTGGAAATCGACGAGGCGCACGAGGTTGGCCGTGAAGTGTGGGAAGAGCAGACAGCCAACAAGGCCACGTATCCGTATGCTAATGTTAGAACTAAGATTGAACGGGCTTACGCCCAGAGGAGCCGACAATGAATGACCGATCCGACCAGACACCAAACAGCCTGATGCCCGCCTCATCAAACATGCTGCTTGGTGCACCCAACACCATCGACGGCTCACGGGTAGCCTCGAAAGAAACCCGCACCACATCCCTGACCGGCGGACAGAAAGGATCGAAGGCCCAGAAATTCTCGCAGATCCCCACACCCTCACTCATGGCCCTCGCTGAAACGTACGCATACGGGGCGAGC
>Ga0307985_10000158_pt1 | contig 39625 bp, 34 predicted proteins | sample EllFjometageno80_FD_203155 | JGI IMG/M metagenome (GOLD analysis project Ga0307985, IMG submission 203155) | Marine microbial communities from Ellis Fjord, Antarctic Ocean - #80 | ecosystem: Environmental > Aquatic > Marine > Unclassified | place: Southern Ocean | collected 2014-10-09 | reverse complement strand
TCAGAGTGTGGATCATCAATAAGGAGTAAGTCTGCACCACGACCTGCTAGTGCGGAGCCAACACCACAGGCGTAATACTCTCCGCCCACGTTTGTACTCCATCGACCTGCTGATTTAGAGTCACTGGACAGCTTTACCGTAGGAAATATACTCCTATAAGCCTCACTAGCGATAATATTACGCACTTTACGACCAAAATCTACCGCAAGATCGGTTGTGTGCGACACCATCATCACTTTTTTGTCTGGGTTACGCCCTAAATACCACGCGGGGTAGAAAATAGACACTAACTGGGACTTACCATGCCTAGGTGGGATGTTTACGCAGACCCGATCCTTATCCCCCCGCTCAATTCCCATTAACATGTCGGCTAGAATGCGGTGATGCTTACCTACAATGAAGTCAGGCATCATGGCTTTACAAAATTCTATCAGATCATCGTACGCTAGCTTGTTTTTGCGCCTAATATCTAGCTCATCTACCAGTCTTTCTATCTCTACCACTTCGTCGGGGCTAAAACTGTCTATATTGTCCAACATATGCTGGATTTCGCCCTGCGTAAAGTCCGTAGCTACTCTACTCACTCGCAGATATCCCCAATTCAACGTCTAAGTCTATAATCTCCCCGTCCAGAACTAGCTCCTCGACAGGGTTCACTAGCTTCTCTAGCTTCCTACGCAGTTTTGCCTTCAGATCATCCGTTGACTGGTGTGTAACAGTCACTTCAGACTTCTCAGAGAACAACCCTACGTCTGAAATCTTACCTAGTAGCTCCAACGCTCGGATACGAACGCGTGGATCGGGGTTCTCTGTCTCTAAGATCAGCTTATTGGTCACTAGGTGCCGTACTGTCACAGCAGACTCGACTACTGAGGCACCAAATTCTGTGAGGATGTTCCCTGTTAGCACCAAAGATGCAGGTGTTAGGGTAGACATTCGCTTGGGTGTGGCTTTTTGGGATGTTTTTTCGGGGTCGTCAGCGTACGCTAGGGTAATCTTAGCGGCCACGTCTTCATCTTCTTTATTGGGCTTCAACTCTAACCCGTGTTCTGCTAGCTCTAAGGCTGTTGTTCTTGCTGCTTGCGCACGGACAGTCAAGTCCACCGCAGGATCGTCATCAAATAGCGGAACCCCAATCTCTGGTTCGATTTTAATCGTCATATTATAGTCGCAGGTTATTCACCGGAGGTGCATTTGTACCATAATAAAATTTTTTTTACTAGTCTTTCTAAAACAAGGCGGGGGGAACGGCCTCAAGAAGGGGGGTGGGGGTACCGAACTCAAAAAAATACGAATAATTCGTGTAAATTAGTAATATACAGGGGTGCGGGACTCCGTCCTGTTGAAAGGGTGTGTGCCCCCCCAGTACCCCTCGAGGTCTGGCTAAACGTGCCTTTTCTTATACATATGTATAACTTTGTAGGCTATCTATTGTAAACATACCTAAACGTGTTAACATGGGAACCATCAACGGCATTCGATCGTTGACATCAACGGAGTAGTACACCATGAAAAACATTAACGAAGCTAAAGCAGTACCCACGCGATTCACTTCAGAGGCTGAATCATTATTAACTAAGTCAGTAGCTATTGAGACTCGCGGTCGTATAGCGGCTCAAGCGTGCACCGATCAGATGATAGCAGATGATCTGAAGTGGACTGACTTTGTTAGCCCTGATGGTAAGACTGGGGAATCAACATCTACCCCTGAGTTATACACTGCCCTTAAAGGTGCGATACTCAAGGGACTTGGTGCTAAGGCTGTCAAGATGCACGCTCTACCTGTTAAGTCACTGAGCGAGGCTGACAAGGTTATCAAGACCAAGGATATCCAACGGATCGGTCGCAAGATGAGCGCTCAACGTGATGCCATACGATTACGTACCGATAAGGTATATGCGGCCAGTCAGTCCAAGGCGAAGACCAAGGCACCACAGCAACCGAAGACTGGTGACAAGGTGATCGATGATTCCAACGTGGTCAATGCTAAGATCTGCAAGAAGATACGTGACTTGCAGAGCTACATCGAAGGCAATGCTCCAGTAAAGGACTCCAATGATAGCAGGGAGTTACTACGTGGCATGATTGAGATATTCGCTCAGCAAGTTTCACACTAACCAATCAGGGCCAAGGATGGCCCGCTCACTCGGAGTAGCATATGAAACCATCAACAATGATAGCTAATATAAACAAGGCAATAGATGCACTGGATACAATCCAACGCTCAGGTGATATAGGTATGGATCTGGATTTTAACATAGACACGTTAAGACGTGACTTGGTGCGTAACAGAACTATACAAGAACGGCGGTTAGGTGATCAACCTAACATCTTCAAATCAATCATGGCCTCTCTTAATTGAGAGGCTTTTTTTTGGCCTCGATTTTGATACCAGTTCCTGCTTCGCGTTGCGCCTCACGTCATAACGCGTTGATACCAGTTACTCCTCCGCGTTGCGCCTCACAGCACGTTTGGGCATGAATAGTTATACATGTGTATAACATTTACAATGTTACCTTTTTCCTTGTAATGTTACCCTAATGTTACCTTTTTTTTGACCAAAAGGTAACATTATCAGATCGTGCTGTATCGTGACATATGGCGTTGGAGCGTAAGCATGCATGACAGAGTGTGCCTATCGAGAAGTGCTCTTTCTTATCTATTTATTAAATATATTTATAATGTTACCTTTGTACCTTTTTTTGAAAAAGAGACAGGTCTGTAGGATTTCGTCTAATGTTACCCCTCTCTCGCGAATATCTTTCACCAAATATATTACTGTCCAATTCTCTCAGAAAGGTAACAAAGTAACATTGTATACATATCAATGACTTACCCACCTACACACAGGTACACAGGAGTACACAGGAGTACAATACACCCCTAGCCACCGCACAACACGTCTACCCATGATTTGACATAAGACGGCAAAGGCGTATAATGGTTACATGGCTTGAGAAATCACGCCTATCGGTTAACACACGATCTCACTGTTATCACGTGATTAGCCACTAAAAGTTATACATATGTATAACAAACCAACTCGGAGATACAGACATGACAAGCGAATGGAAAGACCACGTTGCATTCTGCGCACTAGAGATGGCCGCAGAGAAAGAGACAGTCCCCTATGGGTATGACGACTTGCGTGATGAACACACCATGTTCGTACAAGATATAGAAGTCGAAATGCGCAAGTCATTTGAACAGCGCCCCAAGAAGTTCTATCACTTTATAAACAATGAGGTGAGCGATATAGATGCCGACCTTAAGAAGTACTGGCACGCAACGCAAGGGGGTGAGTTATGAGTAGCATGAGAGATTACGGTAAGCAATGCCGAATCAAGCACGAGTATGAGAGGCGTGCACACCTTAATGCGTTAGCACTACGTGACGTAGGCGTAACACTAACCGCTATTGCCACGTGCGTTGTTGCACTGGGGTTCATAGCACATCAGATGTTTATCTAAATGTTATACATATGTATAACAAACTCGGAGAACGACATGGAAAATGTAAACGTAGCACCTCAAGTAAACGCGCCATCCATTGGATCAAGCGCAATGCTAGTAGAGTTAAAGATTAGCTGTTGGACAGGCCGTAAGAAAGACAAGTCGGCATCAGCTACAGTGACTACGCAAAACTCAGCCGACAAGGGCACCGCGTCAGTCAATAAGAAGTTACTGGGTAACTGTGACGAACTAACTGCGATACATAAGTTCGTCACCAACTCACGCAACATCAACTACGCATCGACTATGCCGTGGTCTGACCTAGGGTTGCGACTGTTACCTATGACCGCGTACTTCAAGTATCACCCACAACTAACTGGGTTGCAGACAGAGTTCTATCGTATGCGCGATACGTTTTGTTCCAACTATACGTGGGAGATAAGCCGCGCACAGGCACGACTCGGTGACTTGTTTAGACGTGAGGACTACCCGACAGAGGAATCCATACGCAGTAAGTTTGACTTCACTATATCTTACATACCCCTGCCAGATGCAGGTGACTTTCGTGTCGATATAGGCAATGAGCAACAACAAGTACTATCAGACCACTACAGTGAGTACTACAACAAGCAACTGGTATCAGCAATGGGCGATGTGTGGCAACGCACGTACAAGGCTTTGTCCAATATGTCTGAGCGTCTGGACTACAGCGGTAATGATAAGAAGAAGATCTTTCGTGACACACTAGTCGATAACGTGATCGACATGGTAGAACTGCTTAACGTGTGTAATGTTACAGGTGACGGAAAAATGACACGTATGGCTAACAAGCTAGACGATGCACTGCGCGGTGTCACCCCCGATGGATTACGTGAGAGCGAATCACTCCGCGTCGAAACCAAACGCATAGTAGATGATGCGATCAAGTCACTACCATCGTTGGATATGTGATGAGTATAAGAGGACAAGCGGTGCTACGTGTGCGTAACTTCAAGCGCACAAAACACTACAATAGGTTACGCACGTTGCGTACTCACCGTGTGTCGTATTACCGTATCGTAACCAATAACGGTTGCGTAATTGAAACACTTAACCAAGAGACTAAGTAAAAACTATGAATACACAACAAATGTACGCACTATCACTAGACCAAATCGCCAACGCTATCGCAACGGTTGGGCACAAGCGCACCATACTCGTACAGGGTCACATGGGTAATGGTAAGTCATCACTGTTAAAGACGTTAGCAGAGAAGTTTCCCGACCACGTACCTGTCATGTTTGACTGTACGACTAAAGACCTAGGTGACATCAGCATACCGTCACTCAATACCGACGAGGGGTTCGTAACATACCTACCCAACGAGGAGTTCGGTATTCACTACGGTAAGAAGCTACTGATTAACATTGATGAGTTAGGTAAGGCCAATACAGCCGTGAAGAACGCCCTAAACATTACTATGTTAGAGCACAAGGTAGGTACAAAGAAGTTACCAGAAGGTAGCATTGTGTTTGCCACCACCAACCTAAGCGCAGAGGGTGTAGGTGACTTGTTACCCCCACATACTCGCAACCGTATCACCATAGTCACTGCACGCAAGTCTACCAGTGAGGAGTTTATCGAATGGGGTATCAACAACGAGGTCGATCACAGTGTGCTAGGTTTTGTACGTGAGTTTCCACAGGTGTTGCAAGGGTTTGAGGACGTGAAAGACCCAAGAGATAACCCATACATATTCCACCCCAAGGAGCAACGCGCCCACTTCATTACCCCAAGATCATTGGAAGCCGCGAGTGACATACTCAAGCTACGTGATATGTATGACGATCACAGCCTAACAGCTTTACTCATGGGTACTATCGGTGACCGTGGCGCTATGGACATGATGGCGTTTGTTAAGTTAGCCGATCAACTACCGTCACTACAATCTATCAAGGACGATCCGCTTAGTGCCAAAGTACCTGACTCTACGTCAGCAGTATGTATGACAGTGTACCGCGCACTAGGTGCAATGAACCGTGATTGGGTAGATAACTGGGTGACCTACATGGAGAGACTAGACAAGGAAGCGCAAGGTCTATTCGCTAATGGCATACGCGCCAACACGTACGCACACCGCTCTGTTGTTATGCAGAGTAAGAACTTCACATCGTGGGCAATGAAGAACAACTACATGTTCGCCGCCGACAAAGCATAGGGGATAGACAATGTTAACTATAGGTAAACAGCTTACAGCAGAGGAGCGACTGTCCAAAGCAGTCGTAGCAATAATGGGGCACCCCAGATACACAGCATTAGCAGGGGTGTTAATGATCGGTGAGAAAACCATACACGATGATATACCTACAGCATGTACCAATGGGCGTGATGTTAAGTATGGGCGTGCGTTTGTTGAGAAACAAACCGATGCCGAATTGCGTGGGTTAGTACTGCACGAGGATGAGGGGCACAAGCTACACCGTCACCTAGATACATGGCGGTGGATGTATGATATTGATCCGTTCCTAGCTAACTGCGCGTGTGACTACGTTATCAATATCAAGATAGTCGATGATAACAAGGGCGATGGGTTCGCCAAACTACCAGAGGGTGGGCTAGTCGATGCGCGGTTCCGTGGTATGGACAGTGCACAGGTGTTCAACATACTACGCAAGGAACAAGAAGAACAGCCGACCGGGGAGGATGGTGATAATGACTCACAGGATAACGAGTCAGAGGGTGATGGTGAACAGGTACGTTCTAACACCACAGGTTCACAAAACACCGCAGTAGGTCAGGGAACTGGTTTCGATGAGCACGATTGGGAGGGGGCGCAATCACTATCAACTGAGGAGAAGCGTGAGTTGGCGCGTGATATTGACGAGGCAATACGTCAGGGAGCATTAGCCGCAGGGAAGATGGGTGGTACAGGTAACCGCGACTTAGATGCGTTACTACAACCCCAAGTCGATTGGCGTGAGGTATTGCGTGAGTTTGTACAGACTACATGCGCAGGGAGTGACTACTCTACATACGCACGCCCTAATCGTAGGTTGATGAGTCAGGGTATCGTCATGCCGAGCGGTATCAGTGAGCAAGTTGGCGAGTTAGTTATCGCCATTGATACGTCAGGTTCTATCGGTCAGTTAGAGTTGACCGCGTTCCTATCCGAGGTCAAGGGTGTATGTGACACAGTAAAACCTGACAAGGTGCGCCTGTTGTACTGGGGTTGCAGTGTGGTAGGTGACGAGTCATACGACATGCATGAGTTGGAGCAACTGACTACATCTACTAAACCCAAGGATGGTGGCGGCACTGATGTTAGGTGTGTCACGCAGTATATGGCAGAGGAAGGTATCAAACCGCAAGCGACCATCGTGCTGACTGATGGCTACTTGTTTGGAGGTTGGGGCGATTGGACATGCCCTGTTCTATGGGCAATATTAGACCATGAAACGGCTTTACCTGAAGTTGGTAAGGCAGTACACATTAAATCGAGGAACATATAATGGCAATGTATAACTTTAATATCAGTAGTTTCGCAGACGCCGAGCGTCTATACAACACCACCAAACCTATCAGGGGTACTACCATAGTACCTCTAGGTGATCGCAGACGTAAGTGGGAGCGGATAGTAAAGGTATCGCCCACCTGTTACAAACTGTGTGACACGTTAATGGATAAGAAGTACGAGACGTACAACTGGTATCAGACACCCGAACAAGTTGAAGCGGTGGCCGCAGTTACGTGGACGCTAGGCGCTAACAAAAATAGCGTAGTAGAGTTTCGTAATGGGGAGGGTGACTTCGCACACACCAGTAGGTATTCATTCCTACACCGCTGTATGCCTAGAGGGATGTCGTTTGTGGTAGACAGTGGTAAGCAGTACGTTAGGTACAGGGAGGAGCGACACTTCCTACCCAAGGCCAATAACAAAACCGTAGTGTTCAAAGATGCACATACACCTCAGTGTGCGTGGCGGTTAGTAAGTAATCCGCACCCTTTACCTGTAGTACGTAAGCGTGTAAACAAAGAAGAGAAGGAGCCTTACAAGGAAGCTATAGTTTCTTACCTTGAGTGGGTGTGGAATATGGCTCCGCTCATAGAGGGTACTATGGACTGGCATACAAACATGGCGGCGCAAAGAGTAGCTAGCAATACTACTTCGGGAATGTTCCGAGCCATGCTGATGGACAGTCAACACGAGCAACGCACAACTATGCTACACGCGTTTCTATGTACTGTGGCGAGTTATTACAATAACAGATACTGGCACGACAACACAGGTAATACTATCAATGGGGGGGTTAACGTCAGTGTAACAAGTGACCCCAAGGTGTTTCGCACTAAGTTCAACGCGTGGATAAACGACAGAGCAGGGTTCAACGAAACATTCAACGAGTACAAGGGGTAATACAATGGAACATTATATACTTGACGTTAACTACAACAAGGCAAAGCTTTCTCGTGTTGACGAGTTAAAGGGTGACTACCTACAAGATAAAATAGATCTAGGCGTACTAACGCCAGAGTTTAAAGCGTTTGCAACCGATATACAGAAAGCGTTTCGTGGGTGTAAGTTACGTACTAGAGATAGTAGTGGCTCTCAAATGTTTGTGTACATGCCCGAAGATACCTTTGCAATGGGTAGTATTTGGTTGAAATCATCAGAGGATAACGAGTACCAATACGTTGTTAGTTCTCACAAGGTGTCAAACAATAAACACAATGGGTGGTCTAATGCGCATAGACAATGCCACAGCATACGCCCTGCTATTGCCTTAAAGAATGCCAAGAAGTATTTGCAACGGCTTACGCCTCAAGAAATGGCTAAAGCTACATCTAACCAGTGCTACGATACAGTTAGTACCTACGAATCGAAAGAGCGAGGCAAGCTAGATAATTTGTACAGAAAGGTATTCCGTGTAGGTTTTGAAGGGGGGGTTGATAACCCTATCGTGGTCAAGGAACTATTCCATCTAGCAAACAGCGGACATACTTTCTTAGATATAGAATGGAGTAGCAAGTTAGCAGAGGCGCATGCGTCCTATAAGCATTACCTACAGACACGTAAAGATTGCACTGCGGATATGTATTGCGTACGTGTGTATCAGAAATTCGGGGTGCAAACTTTTGATGTGACTCTCACTGTTCATTCCTCGTCTAGGTATGAAGCTAGGAAAGATAGCTTTATCGGTACACTTACCGAAGATGGGCTACCCGAAGGTATGTTGGGTAAGTTATCTACTATGGCTATCTGCGCGTATGAGGATTACATACCGCAAGTAGGGTATCGGTACGATGAGAATATATTTTATGTCACACAATGATACGTTTGAGTATGATACTGACTCTATAGTAAATTGCTACCGCGTAACGTCACAAGGATACGAGAATAGTATTGAGGTGACATGTATAGGCATGAATTGTGTTGACGCGGAGGCGGAAGGGTTATATGATCTTGGTGAATCGCTACCGAAATGGTTGGAAGATAGTCTAGCGGTTTTGATGTTATGCGATCCTACGCCACCCACTGTACCTGTAGAAGGTGTGGGGAGGCGGATAGACGAACACACTTTCTGGGTATACAGATAAGGAGAGTAGTTATGTTGGGACAAATAGTAGTTGGCGCAGTATTTATTGTATGTTTGGGTCTAGCGTTACGCGGAGCCGTGTTAATAGTTGGCGATAAGCAACGTGAGTTTATGAAACGACAGAAGGAACAGGTCTCAGGAGAAGAAACCGATGGCGATGACACCCGAAGGGAAAGTAAAGAAGAAGATAGTTGAACAGTTAAAGGCGTTAGGTTGTTACTACTTTTTCCCTGCTACAGGGGGATACGGTAAGAGTGGCGTGCCAGATATAGTTGGATGTTATAAAGGTAAGTTCTTTGGTATCGAATGCAAGGCGGGCAAGAACACCCCAACAGCATTACAGGAGAAGAACTTATCAGACATAACACTAGCAGGTGGTGTCGCCGCAGTCGTTAACGAACTCAACATGCGTGACATAGAAGAATTACTCGGAGACTGTAATGGAAAAGTGGCAGAGACGTGGCAGACAGATCACTGACTTGACATGTGAGGATTGGGATAGGGTATCGCAAGGCTTACCTAAACACGATGAAAGACATGAGTACGTAAAAATGGCTAAAGACATACAGAGTATAGTTATAGAGCAAGAAGATATGGTGAACTCACCAAACCACTACACGTCAGGTAGCATCGAATGCATTGACGGTATAGAAGCATCCATGAGTGCAGAAGCATTCAAGGGTTACTGCAAAGGTGCGGCACTGAAATACCTTTGGAGATACGAGCGTAAGTCAAAATCTTTAGAGGACTTAAAGAAAGCGCAGTGGTACTTAAACAAGTTAATAGCAAGTGTGGAGGGGTAATGTATGCCATACAGAGATAGGAGGGAAGACCTGAAAAAGTATCGCGCTAATCTTACCCCTGAAAAGAAGGAGGCTGATAGGCGACGAGTAAGAGAGCTGAGAGCAAACCTTACACCTGAACAGCGTGAGAAGGCGCTACGACAACGTAGAGAGAACCGTTCCCCTCTTACACCTGAACAACGAGAGGCTGCAAAACAGTATGGCAAAAAGCGTAGAGAGAGCCGTCCCCCTGAACAGGTTGAGGCTGAAAGGCAGTATGCTAAAGAGTACCATGCAAAGCATCCCCGTAGACCCAAGACACCTAAACAGAAGGAGGTTATAAATCGACAAGTGAGAGAGCGGAAAGCAAACCGTACACCTGAACAGGTTAAGGCTGAAAGGCAACGGAGTAGGGAGTATAAAGTAAACCGTACACCTGAACAGAAGGAGAAGGACTTACAAAAGCGTAGGGAGGGGAGAGCAAACCGTACCCCTGAACAGGTTGAGGCTCGAAGGCAATGGATGAAAGAGTACCGTGCAAACCGTCCCCCTCTTACACCTGAACAGAAGGAGAAGGACTTACAAAAGCGTAGGGAGAGGAAAGCATACCGTAGTACCCCTGAACATAGGGAGGTTATAAATCAACGAGAAAGAGAGCGGAAAGCAAACCGCACCCCTGAACAGGTTGAGGCTGAAAGGCAACGGAGTAGGGAGTATCAAGTAAACCGTCCCCCTCGTACCCCCGAACAGAAGGAGGCTAAAAACCGAACTGCGAGGCAGTGGATCGCAAACCGTACCCCTGAACAGGTTGAGAAAGCCGCACAAAAACGTAAGGATGTCTATACAAACCGTACACCTGAACAACGGGAGCATAAAAGCCAATACGCTAAGAAGTACTTGGCTGACCATCCTGAACAACGGGAGAAGCGTAACAAAAAACGCATCGTCGATAGGGCGGCTATGCGGTTAGCTGACCCAGAAAAGGTTAAACAAGAGCGTAGAGAAAGTTACGCGAGGCACAGGGAAACAGAGTTAATGGGGATTGCGGCTTACTATGCTAATAATAAGGAGGCAATAGCGCAACGCCAGAAACGTAACAGGGAGAAAGACCCAGAAAAACACAGGATGCTCCGAAGAGCCTACTATGTGGAAAACTGCGATGCTATAAGTAAACACCGTAAAGAGACTCAGAGAGACAACCTATCAGATGGGTATGTTGCTCAGAGTCTGCGCCGCAAATCAAGTGTACTCAGAGCAAGGGATATACCCAAAGAACTTATAGAAGCAAAACGAGAGCAACTTAAACTACGACGACAAATAGGGAAAATGATATGAAGACTGTAAACGAACTACGAGCAAACTTATCGGAAGTATTTGATGACCTACGTACAGGGGGGATAGAAGTGAAGGCCGCTTCAGAACTTGCTAACCTAGCAGGTAAGATGATTAACTCTGCCAAGGTACAGCTTGAGTATCACGCACTGCGTAAGGATGAAGACATAAAGATAGCTTTCCTGCATTCGCAGGATAAGTAAATGGATTTAATAACCGTAGACTTTGAAACCTACTACGATAAGGATTTCTCTTTACGTAAGATTACAACAGAAGCTTACATCCGTGACCCTCGCTTTGAGGTGATCGGTGTAAGCGTAAAGGTTAACAATGGAAGTACGGAGTGGGCTAGTGGTACACATGAAGAACTCAAGGAGTACTTACAAACTTTTGATTGGGCAAATAGTATATTACTTGCTCACAACACTATGTTTGATGGCGCTATTCTTAATTGGCATTTCGATGTTCATCCTCGTATCTATACCGATACTCTTTGTATTGCTCGTGCATTACACGGTGTTGAGGTTGGAGGAAGCCTACACGCGTTAACACAACGGTATAACCTTGGAGAGAAAGGTACTGAAGTACTTGATGCCGTAGGTAAGAAGCGATTAGATTTTACAGACGAAGCACTGGATAAGTACGGTGACTACTGCGTTAACGATGTGGAGTTAACCTATAAGTTGTTTAACCGTATGGGTAAGGGGTTTCCGAAGGGAGAACTACGTTTAATAGACTGCACATTGCGTATGTTCATAGAGCCTATCATAGAGTTGGACTTAGGATTACTAGAGCACCACCTAGAAGATACCAAGCAGATAAAGGAAGACCTTGTAACAGCATCAGGCGTGACAAAGAAAGACCTTATGAGTAACCCCAAGTTCGCAGACATACTAAGGGACTTGGGTGTAAATCCCCCTATGAAGTTAAGCCTTACTACAGGTAAGCAGACCTATGCATTCGCTAAGAACGATGAAGGGTTCAAGGCGTTAGCCGACCATAAAGATGTGCGTGTACAAGCGTTAGTGATGTCACGCCTAGGTACTAAGAGTACGCTTGAAGAATCACGTACTGAGAGGTTTATAGGTATAGCCAAACGTGGGCTTATGCCCGTACCCATCAGATACTATGCCGCGCACACTGGTAGGTGGGGAGGTGATGATAAGATTAACATTCAGAACTTACCTAGCCGTGGTGTGAATGGTAAGAAGTTAAAGAACAGTATGCGTGCCCCCGAAGGCTACGTGATGATTGACTGTGACTCCGCACAGATTGAGGCACGAGTGTTAGCGTGGTTAGCAGGGCAGGAGGATCTGGTATCAGCATTTGCCAACGGTGAAGATGTTTACATAAAGATGGCCGCTATAATATACAACATACCCGAAGACAAGGTTACCAAACAGCAACGGTTTGTAGGTAAGACTACTATCCTAGGTTGTGGGTATGGCATGGGTGCGATTAGGTTTGCAGAACAACTACTATCATTCGGTACCTTTATGGAAGCCGAAGAAGCACGTAGGGTAGTCAGTATATACCGAGATGCTAACTGGAATATTAATACCTTATGGCGTGACTGTCAGAACATGTTAGTTGAGATGTCTCGTGGTACTACTATAAGCCTAGGCCCGAATGGAATCGTTCGCTCTGTCGAAACGCAGTCGGGTATGGGAATACTATTACCGTCAGGGCTAGTCATGCGTTATGACGACTTAGGGTATGAGCAAGGTGAGCGTGGGCCAGAGTTTAGCTACAAGACTAGACGTGGACGCACTAGGATATACGGTGGTAAGGTTACGGAGAATGTATGCCAAGCGATAGCTAGGTGTATAATTGGGGAGCAGATGTTAGCGATTGCTAAAAAGTATAAGGTAGCACTTACCGTACACGATTCTGTAGTATGCTGTGTACCAAAAGATGAGTTAAAAGAAGCGACTGCTTTTATTGAGGGTTGCATGAATACCACCCCATTGTGGGCAGAGGGCTTACCTATTACATGTGAGTCAGATAGTGGTGAATCTTACGGAGAGGCAGCAGATTAATGGGTAAAGTAACAGACATAAACAAGTTTAAGAGTAATAAGAAAGAAGCTACTCCTGAGACTAAAGGTGACTACTTATGCGTTATCTTAGGGGAAGATAAAGAAGGTAAGCCCATCGTACTTATAGAGCAATGCGAAGTAGAAGGGTCTTACGAGCATACAGATAGGGTAGTACTAAACCCTGACATGCTACATACACTCATAGAAGAACTGATTGCTGTGTCCGATATGATCACTACAGGTACAATACATTGAGCATTGCGCCTTGGTCGTTCTCAAAGATTAAGTCATTTGAGCAGTGTCCTAAGAAGTTCTACCACCTAAAGGTATCGAAGGACTACAAGGAACCTGAGACAGATGCTATGTTGTATGGTACTGCTGTACACCTAGCGGCAGAAGAATATATCAGGGATGGGACTCCACTGCCTGAGAAGTATGGGTACTGCAAAGATGTACTCGACGTGCTTAACGCCAAGGAAGGAGAGAAGATATGCGAGATGAAGATGGGGCTTACTGAGAACCTTGAGCCTTGCGGATTCTTTGACGATGCTGTGTGGTGGAGAGGTATAGCAGACTTGATAATACTAAACAAACGCACCAAAACAGCTTATGTAGTAGACTATAAGACAAGTAAAAATACTAGGTACGCTGATAAAGGTCAGCTAGAGTTGATGGCCTTAGCAGTGTTCAAACATATACCCGAAGTAGATTACGTCAGGGGTGGCCTAGTGTTTGTAGTATGTAACGAGTTAGTAAAAGACAGCTATAGCAGAGAAGATGAGTCTAAGCTATGGGCTAAGTGGCTAGCAGATTACAGTCGTATGGAGCAAGCCTTTAAGAATAACGTGTGGAACGCACACCAAAGTGGGCTATGTAAGCGTCACTGCATAGTGACAGAGTGTGTGCACAATGGGAGAAACTAATGCCATACAAGAATAAAGCAGATCGCAAAAAACAAAAGAACGCCCCTGTTGGTAGTAAGGAACATGAACGGCGTATGGAAAGACAACGTGCTCGACGTGCTATGGACAAGAAAGGTAAAGACGCTAACAAGAACGGCAAAGCCGACAAGCGTGAGGGTAAAGACGTTAGCCATAAGAAAGCATTGAGTAAAGGTGGTAGTAACAAGGATGGCGTGACAGTAGAGAGTAGGTCAGCCAACCGTAGTAGAAACTATAAGAAATGATGGTGTAGACGCTTACTTTGATGCGTCTTTAAATGATGCCGCTAACTAAGGCATAAAATTAAAGCAGTTCAGGTTTATATGTTTACCCATAATCAGACCTAGCCTTATCTGTGAACGAAGCAAGGCTATTAACTTTTTCGTGTGACGTGGACACCCACTTCACGCTATTTCGCATCGGAGAAACAAATGAAGATAGTAGATAACAAGGCGCTACTACTCACACTACGTAACCCATCAAGAGTTACCTCAGTGATACCTAAGAGTAGAGAATTACCAAACAACCAAGTACTTGTTAACTGGGGATTAGAAGAAACACAGGTGTTGCGGAACATGAAGATCAATGCTCCCTCCCCCATAGAATCTAATTACAAGTGGACAGGTAAGTACACACCATTCGATCACCAAAAAGTAACCTCTAGTTTCCTAACACTTAACCGTAAATCGTTTTGCTTTAACGAGCAGGGTACAGGTAAGACAGCCAGTGCTATATGGGCATCTGATTACCTACTCAAACAAGGTGCTATCAATCGAGTGTTAGTTGTATGCCCTCTATCTATTATGGATTCGGCATGGAGAAATGATCTGTTTAGTTTTGCTATGCACCGCAAGGTTGACGTGGCCTACGGTTCAGCTAAGAAACGTACGAAGATAATCGAGGGCGATGCAGAGTACGTGATAATAAATTATGACGGAGTGGAGATCGTAGCGGACGCAGTAGCCAACGGAGGGTTCGACTTAATAATAGTAGATGAAGCTACTCACTATAAGAATCCACAGACTAAACGATGGAAGACCCTAGCTAAGTTAGTCGGGCCAAGTACATGGCTATGGATGATGACAGGTACCCCTGCGGCACAAAGCCCTACCGATGCATATGGTATAGCTAAACTTGTTAACCCTAATGGAGTACCTAGGTTCTTTGGTTCTTTCCGTGATCAGGTTATGTGTAAGGTCACTAACTTTAAGTGGGTACCTAAAGAAGATGCTACGACCACAGTGCATAGGGTACTGCAACCTGCCATACGATTTACTAAGGAAGAATGTTTGGACTTACCGCCTATGGTATACGTCAAGCGAGAGGTAGCCCTTACTCGACAGCAACTAAAATACTATAAAGAATTAAAGAATAGAATGGTAATGCAAGCGGCAGGTGAGCAGATAACAGCCGCGAATGCCGCAGTGAACATGAACAAACTACTACAGATATCGGCAGGTGCAGTGTACACCGACAAAGGAGACTCGTTAGAATTTGATATCTCCCCACGCTATAAGGTGTTAAGAGAAGTTATAGACGAGTCTAGTAAGAAAGTATTAGTGTTCGTACCCTTTAAGCACACCATTGATATGCTAACTAACAAGCTACGCGAGGATGGCATAACCGTAGAAGTTATCCGTGGCGATGTATCTGCCCCTAGACGCACCGATATATTTAAACGCTTCCAAGAACAAGACGATCCCAAGGTACTAGTGATACAGCCACAGTCAGCGGCACACGGAGTTACATTGACTGCGGCTAACACAGTGGTGTGGTGGGCACCGACAAGTTCACTAGAAACATATGCCCAAGCTAACGCTCGTGTACACAGGTCAGGACAAGATCACAAATGTACCGTCGTGCAGCTCCAAGGTTCCCACGCAGAGAAACGTGTTTACGCATTGTTAGACAATAGAATTAACGTACACACAAAAATGATTGATCTTTATAAAGAAATACTTGACTAGGGTACAATAACCCACTAAAGTTAACTTCCCGTTACTAAAGGAGCGTGCGATGAGTGAGGAAGGTAAGTCCACTGCTGAACAGTTAACCAAGATCTACTTGAAGATTAAGGATAGACGTTCAGAACTTTCAGCGGCATTTAAAGAAGAAGATAGCAAACTGTCTGAGCAGATAGATAAGGTCAAGAGAGCGTTACTTGATTACTGTAAAGAGCAGGGTGTTGATAGTGTAAAGACTTCAGAAGGATTGTTTTATAGGTCTGCCAAGACTAGGTATTGGACTAGCGATTGGAGCAACATGCATGAGTTTATATTAGAGCATGGAGCACCTGAGTTACTTGATAAGCGACTCAACCAAACGAACATGAAACAGTTTTTAGAAGAGAACCCCGACCTTGTACCTAAAGGTCTTAATGTAGATTCAGAATACGTAGTATCAGTAAGGAGAAAATGATGTCCGTACCATATGTACCAATTGAACAGGTAGCTAAACACTTTACTGTGTCTCTATCTACTATCCGTGCTTGGGTAAGGCAAGGCAAGATACCCCCGAACACTTATATAAAGGTGGGTAATACCTATCGTTTTAGAGTGGCCGATGTTGAGAATGCCCTAGTTGGGTCACCCAATGAAGCCGCCTCATTTGATGAAGAGTTAGGGGAGTTTGAGCAATTAGAATTGGATTTGGATAACGATGAGTGATAACTCTCAACGTCGAATCAGCATACGTAATAGCAAGTTTCACTACGTAGTTGACGGTACAGAAGTTAGCACTGATGATTCAGATTCTATAGAAGTAGTGGTAGTTAATGCCGCTAAAGTATCTCGCGCTTACTATGGCGATGCGTATGACCCCAATAGGGTTGCGGTACCTACGTGTTGGTCACCTGACACACAGTTACCAGATAATGAAGTACCCCAAGATCAACGGCAAGCTATGCGTTGTATGGACTGCCCCCAGAACATTAGGGGTTCAGGTCAGTATGGGGGTAGGGCTTGTCGGTTCTCACAACGACTAGCAGTTGTATTTGGGGATAAGCCCGATGAGGTGTATCAGTTACAGATACCTGCCACATCAATATTCGGGGGCGATAAAGGGGGCAACATGGGTATGCAAAACTATGCCCGACTCTTATCCAAACACGATACCCCAATAGTTGCTATCACTACCAAGATATACTTTGATAAGGATAGCGTTGTACCAAAACTTTGCTTTAAACCAGTAGACCGTTTAGATGCAGACACATATGAGACAGTATGCAATATGATCGACCACCCGAATACATTACGGGCGATTACTATGACTGTCCCTATAACAAGTGAACCTGTGTCTCCATTCTCAGCAGTTGAAGGTTTCGAGTTAAACGCAAACTAAACGATTAGGAAATTATTATGGCCGTTACAAATAGTCAATATATTGTATCAAACGTCGAAGCCCTATGGCCTCGTATCAATAAAACTTACAAGTTCGACAACACGGAAAACCGTACCATACCGTGTGATGCTTTCGATGAGGGGGCTAAGTACGAGACTAGGTTCCGTATGTCAAAAGCCCAAGCTAAGGCTCTGTTCGTAGAGATGGTCAAAGCATATGAAACTAAGAAAGAAGCATCATGGCCTGAGAAGTTCGATATGCCATTTAAGAAAGAAGAGGATGGCACGTACTCGCACAAAGCATCCTTGAAAGGTGCTTACGGTAAGGACGCTACTTTTAAGCCTGTACAGTATGACTCAAAAGGCGTTAAACTACCTGAAGACTTCATGCTTACTACTGGAAGTACTGTCAATGTGGCGGTGACGTTTACCCCATATTTTATGCGGGAAGCAGGTGTATCTCTTAGACTACGCGCTGTACAGGTAATCAAGTACGTACCTATGGAAGCATCGTCTCCGTTTAGTGCTGTAGAGGGTGGGTTTGAGTTAGATAGTGGCAATCCATTTGAGGTGGTAACTGCGGCACCAGTGGAAACACCAGTAATATCTGATGATTTGTTTGGGGATGATGAAGCTACTAAAGTTAAAGAACCTAAAAAAGTAGTTAAGAAAACAGCACCTGCACCTAAAGCATCTGATGATGCACTAGCGTCTATAGTGGCTGATTGGGACGACGAATAATATCCCTTTGTAACACCATACCCATAGCTAGGAAAAATTCTGAAAAGGGCGTGCAAACGCCCCTGCTATGGTACCTCTCGGAATTAGGTACAGCTTATGAATACAGAAAATTTTTTAAGGAGAACACTGGGGAGTGAAGGGTACTATTGTTTGTTTTCGTTCCGTACGAAAGACGATAAACGCATACAGAAGTTCTACACCTCCATAGGTGAGATGGCAGATGCCGCTCGTGACCTAGACAGTAAAGGATACGATGCTTATTTTGCACTTAGTACATTTAAAGAATCAAATTCACGTAAAGTTAATAACGTAAAACAACTAAAATCTTTCTTTCTAGACTTAGATTGTGGAGAAACTAAAGACTACCCGAATCAAGATGAAGCCCTCAAAGCATTACAGGGTTTCTGCAAGACGCTATCACTACCTAAGCCTAAGCTAGTTAACTCTGGTAGAGGTATACATGCCTACTGGTTTTTATCTGAGGCGGTAGGTATAGATGATTGGCTACCTGTAGCAGAGCGTCTAAAGAAGTTATGCGGTGAACACAAACTACTGGCTGATCCCGCAGTCACTGCCGATGCCGCTAGGGTATTGCGCGTACCTACTACCCATAACTATAAGACTACTCCCCCATCTCCTGTAGAGTTCTTAGCGTCAGACGTACCAGACGAAGTAGATTTTGATAAGTTCTCTATGCTACTTGGTGGTGGGATGATACCAGTTCCTAAGAGAATGGCTCCTCTAGGCTCTAATTCTGTGATGGATGCGTTGATGGGGAACAAGCAAAACAGCTTCAAAGATATCATAGTTAAGACTAAGAAGGGTACTGGGTGCGAACAGCTACGAACTATATGGCAAGACCAAGAGAGTTGCAGTGAGCCTATGTGGAGAGCAGGGCTGTCTATCGCTAAGTTCTGTGTAGACTCTGACTCTGCGGCACGTAACATATCTAAGAAGCACGAGGGTTATTCCGAAGAAGATACGAAGGAGAAGATGGAACTTATTAAAGGCCCATACCTGTGTACTTCTTTTGATGAGTTTAACCCTGATGTATGCCCCAAGTGCCCTAACTGGGGTAAGGTAAAGTCTCCTATCGTACTGGGCAGTAGCGTCATAGAGGCAACGGAAGAAGATAACATCGTGGAAGTACCTGCGTTGGATATACCTAATACGCCTACTACTACCTATGTGATTCCGACATACCCAAAGCCATTCTTTAGGGGTACTAACGGTGGGGTTTATTTACGTTCAGTAGATTCCGAGGGTGATCCCGATGAGAAGTTGGTATACCACAATGACCTATATGTCGTTAAACGTATTCAAGATGCGGAGATGGGTGAAGCGGTAGTCATTAGACTGCACCTGCCCAGAGATGGGGTAAGAGAGTTTACGATACCCCTTACGTCAGTAACTTCTAAAGAAGAGTTACGTAAAAACATGGCTATGCATGGTGTGGCCGTTATGAGGATGGAAGACCTAATGAACTACATGACTACATGGGTAAACGAGTTACAAGCCACTACTACTGCAACGGAAGCGCGTAGGCAGTTTGGTTGGGCAGGGGAAGACTTTAAGTCTTTCGTGCTAGGCGGTCAAGAAATATACGCTGATAGGGTTACGTCCAACCCACCTTCTACCCCCACAGTGGGTATGTTTCCTGCGTTTGAACCTAAAGGTTCTCTACAGGAGTGGAAAGATATGGCTAACTTCTATGACCGTGATGGGTTTGAGTTGCACCAATACATAGTAGGTACAGGGTTTGGGTCACCTCTTATGGCATTGTCTCCTATCCCTTGTGCGGCTTTCCATGTGCATAGTAAAGAGAGTGGGCTTGGTAAGACTACCGCTATGTTTGTGGGGGCATCTATATGGGGTAAGCCTGAATCACTAGTTCTAGGAGAGGCTGACACTAAAAACTCTAGGATGAACAGGTGTGAGTTGTACCATAACTTACCTGTATACATTGATGAACTTACTGAACTTAAAGGTGAAGAACTATCGTCCCTAATATACCAAATATCTAGTGGTAAGCAGAAGAACCGTATGACTAGTGGGGGGGTAAATACTGAACGAGTGAGGGGTAAACCTTGGAGTCTATTATCGGTTACCACAGGTAACACTAGTGCAATTGAACGCGTTAGTATGTACAAGTCTATGCCGAAAGCAGAAGCACAGAGGATGATGGAGACTAAAGCTACTAGGTTGTTTGATAAGAGTAAGACTAAGCACTTAACAGATGCACACGCCACCAATGCTATTAGTATTTACGGCCATGCCTGTGTACCCTATATGCAGTACATCATAGCTAATATTGATGCTGTTAAGGATTTGATGTCGCGTGTACAGTCTAAGATAGATACCACCGCAGGGCTTACGGCAGAGAATAGGTATTGGTCAGCAGGTGCGGCGGCTACCCTAACAGGAGTTCTTATAGCTAAGAAGCTAGGACTAGTTAACTACGATACGAACAAGCTGTTTAAGTACATAATTAAACTGCTCAAAGAGAACAAAAACTCTACTACAGAAATGAATGTATCAGCGGCAGACACGCTAAACGATTACATTCACGAGCATTGGGGTAGCATCCTAAAGATCAAGAGCACTGACGATTTACGCAAGGCGCAAGGGAACGGGTTAGATGGGTTAGTAATACCAGAACTAGACCCCAAGGTACGGTTGGTAGGTAGGTACGAGACGGATACTAAACATGCTTTCTTGATACCTAAACCTCTGAAGGCATGGTGTGGTAAACAACAGATAAACTATTCTTCGTTTATACAAGAATTGAAAGATGACTTCGGGGGTAAAACCACTAAGGTACGCCTCACTAAAGGCACGACCACCATACTAGGTCTAACACATGTCTTATTTCTAGACTGTTCTAAATTAGATGTGGGGGTACACTGAGTAACGTGTTTATGTTAGATGACTTACATCCCGACGGAGTTCGCATCGCAGTTAACTGGGCTAACATGGTTATAGGCGCATCTTTTTTTGTGCCGTGCTTAAATACTCATAAGGCTAAAGAGCAGGTTACTAAGATAGCTAAAGGTAAGAGATGGCAAGTTATAATAAAAATAGTCATAGAAAATGACAAATTAGGTATACGTATCTGGCGGACTATATGATACTATTATGGACGAAGTAGTGTCTTCCCCTTTCACTGCTTTGGATGCCCCTCCTAACCCCCTGTTCGTTGCCGAGGCGATCAGGGGGTTTTTATCGTTTGTACTCTTTGTTACTTTTATCAATAGCGTACTTCATTAACGGATTGATAGTCACCCCGTTATGCATCTTAGCGGATGTTTCCATATGAGAGTCTAAAGATTTCATTATACTATCTGGGGATATTCCGGCAGAAGGATGTTCCCTGTTAAACTCTACCATTTTTAATCTAAGTTCTGCCATTGCCTCGTAGTCACTCATACGAGCCGCTACATAATACTTTTTAGTTAGCCTAGACCTACGACCAATGACGGCATCTTCAACCTTTTTGTTTCTCATAGACTGTTCTTGCCTACGTGTGTATTCCGCAGGAGAAAATCCTAAAGCCTGTGCCGCAAAATCTCCACCTGTCATATCATCATAAATAGGGTCATACCTACGTGTCCGTATGCCTCCTTCTCTTTGGTACCTACCTACAGTAGAGCGCCATGCGTTAGTTAATCCCGCAGGGGCTAAATTTTCAATCCCACGTTCAATCTCTCCTTCACCGAGGTCTTTAACCGCACGTTCAAATCTTCTAGCGGTGCTTAATGCAGGGCCACCAAAGTAAAACCCAATAGTCTCTTCGATTGTAGGGTCTTTACTAAACCTGTTACTCTGTAATAGTAGGTTTGAAAGTCCTATACGTGATGCCACGTCTGTACCAAGAGATTCAGTAAGTGGGCCTTTGTACCAACCTTCACCAACGTACTTACGTGTCCAAGTACGTGCATCATCTTCTTCATCGTCATTAAAGAATATATCAAATAACATAGATACTGCACCGAACAACGGTACGCCTTGTACTCCCGCGAACAACAACGCTGATAGATGTACGCCCGCTAATTGTTGGATAGCTATGCTTCTTAACTGTTTACCTTCGGCATCTTTTGCAAACTTGTTATCTAGAAGCAACTTAGCTGACTTAGCCATAGTGTAGTACATCTGCATACCATGACTCTTGTACATAAGGGCTACACGTCCAAGACCTTGCTGAGAAAAACCAGATGAAGTCTCAAGAACTGTACCCCCGTTAAGTTCTTGTGTTAGGTATATAGCCTCATCTGCGGCCATATACATGCGTGATTCCGAATCACTAGGTACATCTATAAACTTACCTTTTAACGCACTATAATACCTTTTGTTGTTATCCATCTTGTCTAGCACTAAGTTGTAACTCATAGTCATTGTGGTCTGACGGTTAAACCTTTCTGCGGTACTAAACATTATGGCCGACCACGTAGAGGTAGTGTCTAACCCTTTAATAAATATATTTTTGTTACCTCCACGCCCTAAGTCGTCCACACCTACCATGTCTTTCATTTCGGAGTGGTATATATGCCCTCGTTCATTAGCCGCTTTAATCATAGGTGCCATTCTTTTAAATTGTGCTATCTTGGCATCGGCATCAGCTTTTTTCGGTATAGACTCCCGTATATTTTTTTCTACAGATTCTTTTAACGAGTATACATTGTCGCTAGTAGTGACCCCATTCTTTGTAGTGCTGACTTCTTTAACATCGTAGTATTCGTCAATAGATAATTTAGCCCCACCCACAAACTTAGCCGCTTGCGTCATTGCTGACATAGTTTCGTCAAACCCAAACTTACCTGTCAAGAACGGGCCTACTATCATGGGTATTTGAGACAAGTTAACAAGCGCGGATGACGCGTTAAACCCAATAGTGTATATAAAGGCTATTTGGTTAAACCGTTGTAGGTATGGCTCTACGTTTTTGTTTTCTGCACCTGTCTTTGCAAACTTAGCACGTTTACCTAATTCTTTATATATGCGGCTAAAGACTAAACTATCTACTCCTTTAGGTGCCCCTGCCTTATAAACTAAGTCTATTTCTTTTTCTATGTCACGTATTTTAGAACTCGATTCCATCTTCGCTGTTTGAGCACTCAAGTCAAACCCTTTGTTCTGCATTGCCCCCCGTACATCTTTGTCGTAACCTATTGTGGTACTTCGTTTTTGCAACGATTTAGCAAAAGACGTTTCAGGGAGTGACTCAATAAACAAGCGCATAACTTGTTCTTGCATTTGCGAGTCCGCGTCTTTACCACTAGCAGACAAAACGTCTAATACTTCAGAAACAAAAGAACCAGAAGCAACTTGTTGGAACTTACCCCTATCAGTGTCTCCCTCGTAAGGCTGTGGTTTACCTACAGTTCTTAGGTCGGACGCTATTTCTTTTTCTGCGTTATCACGGGCAGTTCTATTTTCAAACATTAAGAACACTGGCTCTACTCTTGTCGAGCCATCATTGTTGGTAATAGTAGTCTTATACGACAGTTTAAACCTACCTCGACGTACTAAGGGAAAGTAAACGTCTAACTCACGTTGTTTTATTAACCGCTCATTTATTTGTGCCTTTAGACCCGCTTTTTTCCCTGCGGATAAATTACCTCCAGCACCGTCAATTTCCCGGTTAATAACTTTTACGAGTGCTTCGTACATATCTCTATAGGCTTTACGTTGGGTATTAAACTGATCCTGCCCACCGTTTTTCTCTAGTGAGTCCCAATCTTTGCGTTGTTTTTTCCATATATCAAATAAATCTTTGTTACCACTAGTATCAAACTTATCTTTATATCGCTTTCTAGCTTCAGATTCAGTTAACGTAGGATCTACTTGGTATATAGTAGCGCCATACTCGTCGCTATATACGATGCGGTCTAAAGCTTCTTTAGCATCTATACCTGCATCCTTTACCCACGCGTCGTACCCTTTCAGAATATTTTTTACTCTTTTTTGAGATTCTTGTAGGGCGTATCGTTGGCTCTCAAAAGCCGCGTGTAGATCTAGTCCCAACTGAGCAAACCCAGAATCTCTAGCAAGGTCACCTAACATTTGAGAGTTGGCGAGTCTAGTAAACATATCTTTAGCTATAATAGACATCTCATTGTTACTAAGGAAAGCAATTGCGTCTTTAATAAACTCTTTCTTAGAACCAGAGGACACATACCTTTGAACGTCTTTCATGTCTTTTAGTATCTGTTTAACATCGTCAGGGCTAGACATAGCAATTAGTGCGCTACCGTCTCTCGTGTCAGGAGAAGGGTACAGTACAGATATAATAGCCGCATCTACACTTTCTAAAGCCGAACCTAAAGGGATAGTGTCCATGCCAATTAAGTTACGTACAAAATTACTAACTGCACGGAAGAACTTTTCTAGGGAATTAATCTGTTCGCCCTTAGTGTTAATGGACGCTAATTTGTACTGAAACTCAGGGTTACTAAACGCTTCGGATACAAATTCTTCTAAGCTCATAGACCCGTACGCGGTATCTAACTCACCTTTAACATCGTTATATAGTTTAGTAAGTTGTTTAGTAACAGGGTGTGACTTGTTACTCAGTATTTTATCAGTGGCAGCATGAGCACTTTCGTGTATTAACGCGTGCGTAGTAAAAGGAACATCTATATTTATTAATATAGTATCTGAATCGGCATCGTATGTACTGACTAGTACCCCCGTATCTGTTTTTGCAAAGAATCCTCTAGTGCTTAGTTCTTTACTAGTAACTAGTTCCACCTTTGTACTACCGATATTATTTGCTAAGGCCCTAATAATTTGCTTAACTCGTTTATTCCTAGAAGACTTATGTAATTCCTCCAATGCCCCTTTAATATCGTTTTTCTTAATAAACGCAGTAACGCTTGTAGGCACATCACTATTTAACTCTGCGACTACTTTAGGGTCTAACTCTAAGTTGCTAGACTTTGCACTCATTCTTTGTACTGAGTAGAGTGTAGCGGCTTCTCTAACTTGTTTAGGGGTAGCGGTGGCAAACCATTTTTCAGCGGCGGCTACCATTTTAGGTTTAGAGGCATCTAATACGGCAATGTTGTAAGCCCCAATTATCTCTTCTCGCGTAAGACCTTCTTTACCTAAGAACTTAGGTATAATTTTTTCTAACGTTTTCTTTCTTGTAGTAACAGGTTTAGGTTTAGTTTTAGATTCTTGACGGCTAGCTACATTAGCGGTAGCCTTCTTTACAGCTTCGGCGTCCGCTTTCCTACTAGAAAATACCTTGTTAAGTATTTCATTACTTGTAGCAGGATCAATACCCGCTGCGGCATATTCTTTTGCTCTTACCCTATTACGTTTAGCGGTGATACTTAACATACCGTTTTTATCTGTAGAGGTAAAATCTGTCTTAGGGTTATTGGTTAAATTTAAAAAGTTCTTGTCCGCGTCCTCTTTAGTTTTTTGAGCTTTATTAACTTTCGTGGTTACTTTTTCTGAATCTGTAGTTGTTTTTTCCTCACCACGTTTAATAGCGTCTTCTTCTTGACTAGCATCTATACGCGCCTGATTCTCTTCGCTTTGCGCCTCTGCTTCCTCTTTAGTAGCTACCTTACGTGGTGCTCCCTTTTCTACTTGTTCGTTTAACTTTTCAGTCTTAGCTACAGAAGCTCTATCTTTCTTTGAGGCTCTATTTAAGTTTTGGTTCTCTTTAATGCGCTTGTCTATCTCTGTCTTAGCATCAGCACTTAGGTTTTGTTCTACCCACTCTAGTGTAGCTTTAGTGTTAACGCCCCCAGTACCTTTAAACTTTGCAATCTCAGATATGGGGGTGTTTTTTGGAGTAACGTACGCAGGGGTTTCGTTTGCTATCTCATAGGCTATAGACGCATACGCCTCAGCAGGGCGGTCAAATCTTTTAAAATAATCCCGTGCGGTTTGTTCTATGCCCTTAGCATCTCGTGGTATTCTTTTTGTAAGTAAAGCGTCTATTGCATCCGCGTCAGCAGGATTAGTAAATTCGGTGCCTTCAGGAATTGCATTAGGGTATTTAACCCCAAACTCTACAATATCTACATCTTTAGACGTGCTTGCTGTTTTCACGGAACTGGTATCAGTAGGCGTTAAAACTTCGCCAGTTGGAACAGCACTACGCCTTTGGCCTTGTTTAGGTGCGCCTTTAACAGTAGGTAATTTTTTACCTGTTAGTTTTTTTACAAGTGCTTTAGCATCTGTAGAAACACCGCCTACTTCAGCGCCTTGTGTGTTTTCCAAATTAACAGGAATATTATTAGCGGCTAGTAAGGCGGCTGCTTCTCCTTCTGGTGCTTTAGGTTTGATTACTTGAGTAGCTTCTCCTACAGGAATACCTTTTAATTCTGCTAAAGCCTTTGCGGTAGCTTGCTCTCTTGCAACAGGATCAACGTCGCCAGTTTCGACTGCACTTCGCCTCTCAGGAATTTGAGCTTCCATAGCAGAGGTATCGGTGTTCTGGTCAACCCCTTTAGTTAAGCGCGATCCTTCCTCTGCTTTTTGGAAGTTAATTGCTTTTTGTATGGTAAGGATTTCTCGCTCATTAGCCTTGTTATCTGTAATACCCTCGGTAGATAACGCGGCGCTAAACTTGTTTCTAACCGTGTTGTAATTAGTTGTAGGGTTAGCTTCAATTACTTCTTGGAGTATGGACTCTCTACGAGCGTTGCTCTCAGATACAGCACGGCCCTCTACACGGCCAGTAACACTTTCTAACTCTGACTCTTGCCTTAGTTCACCTTCTAAAGCCCCTCTCTGCGCATCTAAAAATGCACTTCGGTCTGCCTTAGCAGTTTCAGCGGCTTCCAACTCGTTATACTCTTCAGTCTCTACCTGACTTACCATATCCAACTGTTCAGGAGCGCCAACCTCGTTTCTTTCTCCTACGCGCCGTTCGGTTTCTCGTACTATTTCTTCTTCAGTAGGGCCAACACGCCCCCTATTCGCACTCTCTGCGGCATCGAGTTCGGTAGAGAACATGTCTATTTGTTCTTCTCCAAGCTCTGTACCTCTAAGTACTCTAGCTTCTTCTTCCGCTACAACAGTTTCTTGAGGATCTGCACCAGTAGGTTTACTTCCTCGTTTTCTCTTACCTAAGAACAAATCAAGGATAGCACCTGCCGCTGCGCCGTACCCAAAGGCTTCACGCGCACCCCCAAAGGTTTCGGCGAGGGCATTGTATTCTTGTTCGGTTAAGTTTTGTGCGATCTCAGCGGATACTTCTTGTACACCTTCTAACCCGCCAGTAATAGCAGCATTTTTGAGTCGTCCGCTAATACCTTCAGCGGCTTCAGGGCTAAGTTTATCTATAAACTTGTTTAGGACTGGTACATCAATAGACTTAAATACCCTGCCCATAGGCAAGGCTTCTGCTACACCTGCGGCGTTTACAAGTATAGAGTTTATGGCCGTGTTTCTTTCTTCTTCAGTAGCCCCCGCGAAACGCGCACGTTCACTAGCTTCACCTCTAGATGCACCTACACCTAGTAACCCAGCAACACCTGTACCTACAGCGGTAGCGGCGGCAGCAGGGGCAGAATAAGCGGCAATGGCGGCGGGGACGGCAATACCTGCAACAGATCCAAGCGCACTAGATATACCGTAGGTTAATGAGTCTTGGTCACCCCCTTCAGGGCGAAATGCATCGGCGGTACGTCGGATTTTATCTCGTGCTTTTAGCTCTTCTTCTTCTTCGTAGAAAGCGGCGGCACCAAGAGCAAATGTTTCGCCCATACCAACAGCTCCAGAGCCAAAACCTGTGCGTATGTTCTCAAAGAATCCTGCGTTTTCATTGTTAGTATTTTTAGGTTGAAACTCTAACGGTTCTTTAGGCGTCTCTTCTGGTGGTTTATATGACCCTGCTTTTATATCACGTATAAGCTGCCCTAGTTCTTTGGCAGTTTCCATGTCACCTGTGTCGTAGGCGCGGTTAAATGCAGCTTCTATTCTAGCTAGAGTAGCCATATAACGTCTCTATTTATTTAAAGTTAAAGTCGTTATTTACCCAACAACTCAGTTAACCTGTCTTCTGTATCTGCACCTACAACTATGTTATCTTCTTCAACAGTAGAGCCTTCCGTAACGCCAGCCGCAGATAAAACTTTATCTTCTAAATCATTACTGCCACTTAGCTCCCAAGCTTCTATAAACATAAGTGTATACTGTTTTATATTTTCTTGTATACGGTCTCTTTCTGTTTGATTTTCTGCCTTAGATAATTCGGCAGATAAATTTCCTAACTCTACTTTATACGGTTCTAAAAAAGTATCCATAGACTTACGTTTCATCTCTGCAAATTTAGTCAACAACTGTATAACCTGCGCGGCTGATGCTTGATTTTGTATAAGAGTTTGTAGTTCTTTTTGGATAATATTTGCGTCGTTAGTAAGCCTGTTTTTAATGCCGTTTTGATTTGAATCATACAGTTGTTTAACTTCGGCACGCATGTTTTCTATGTCTCCTTGTTTTACAGTAGCTACTACTTTAATAGCTTCTGAACGAGCTAACATAAGATCCTTTACTGCTTTACCTGCTTCAACATTTATGTTGTTAGCTGTAGTAATATTTCTTTCTGAATCTTTATCAAACAATGCTTGGCGTTCCTCTAAACTTTTTCTTCTACGAGCTTCACGATCTGTATCAAATTTATTTAAAGCTCCACGACCTGCTTTAAGTCCTCCACCTTGCACAGCTTCCATCCATTTATTGTACTTGGCCTTTTTTACTTTGCTAGGATCTAATAACTCTTTTTCTAAAGCGTCTTTTTCTTTGCGGAGTGCTAATGATTGGTCGTCATAAGATTTACGATTAAACCCACCTAACTCTTTAAATTTTCCAGTAGGTTTACCATCTGGCCCCATAATTTCTTCTCTAGCAGGCCCACTAAGTCTAGAAAGTTCTTTTTGTTTTTCTTCGCCCATATTTACACTAGCTATACCTTTGCTAATTTCTAATTCTGGTTTTAGTCTATCGCTTAACGCTGCTTCGCGTACTCCTGATAAATCAGGCGCGTTGTCTAGTTTTGGAGGGACAACGGCATTAGGATCGGCAGGAACACCAACAGCGGGAGCGTTAGGATCAACAGGAACACCAACAGGGGGAGCGTTAGGATCAACAGGAACACCAACAGCAGGAGATTGCCCAGCAATATTAGCAATGCCATCTTGCGGGGGTACCGCTGAGAAAGGAGTAGGTTTAGGTTTAGGTTTAGCTTCTGACATTATACCACTCAGCGTACCAAGTTGAGCTTCAGTATCTTCAGACATCTTTTCACGGGCAACAGTAGGTAAACCTAAAAGTTCTTTCTGTCTAGCTTGCCTATCTCTTATACCAGTCCGGTCTGTTCTAGTTATTTCTTCGCCCGCTCTATCCCTAGCCGCGTCTTTCATCATAGATTGTTTTTCAGAGGCTATTCTTTTAGGGTCGTTTAACATTAATTTTAACTGCGCACCTGTTAGGTTAGCGCCATATTTTTTCTTTAAGAACGCAACAACTTGGGCGTCAGATATTTCTGTAAGTCCCCCAGCGTCATACCCAATAATCCCACCTTGAGCCATCTGCATGGGAGAGCGAGGTGCGGCAGGTAGTCCTTGAGGAGCACCTTGAGCCATCTGCATAGGAGGCTTTTGTGGAGGTGCCGCTGCCGATATTTGTTTTTGTTTTTGCTTATTGCGTTCACCCATGATGCCCGCAGTTTGCGCTGTTAGTTCTTCTTTGTTCATACCAACTAGTTTTTGTTCCATCTGCTCTACTACGCTTCCGGCATCTTGTTGTTGACTAAGTGCTAGTTGTTGTTTAGCCATTGCCTTGTCGGACATTACTTTTTGGAGGGCGAGTGCATCCATCAAGTCTCCAGATAGCTTTGCTTTTTTCTGCAATGCATCTGGGTTACCCCTATAAGCATCGGCTTTTTGATTTATTTGTGCGCCTAACCCGCCTTCTTGTAACATGTGTGTCTCCTAAAATTATTTTACTCGCCGCCGCCAAACAACTGAGTGTATAAATCTTGCATCTGACCCATAGTTTGAGTGTACTGGTCTGCTTTGCTTGGCGCTACATACGAAGTTGCTTGCGCTTCAATAGGTAATCCTTGTAGTAACGACTGCATGTACTGCACTTGCTTGTAAGGGTAATCACGCTCTTCTTTAAATTGCGCGTAGTCTGCTGCCATACCTTCAGATGCAATACCTCTTTGTTCTGCGCCCGCAGCTCCTTGTTTTCCAAGAACGTCAAACCCGTATTGGTTAGCCGCGTTCTGAGCTTGCATACCAAGACCTTGCTCAGTGTTAAACTGTTGTTGCGCTCTATCATACGCGCTAGCGTATCCCTGCCCTGTTATGTCGGCTAGGTTAGACTGTAAGTTACGTGTATTCTCCATGTCCATAAGAGCCTGACGTGACCCACCAAAAGCGCCTGCTTGAGTCATACGACCTGCATTAGCTACACGATCTATTTCAGACTGCCTTCTAGCTTCTTCTAGTTGAGGGTTTAAAGACTGCATTAAATAAGGATTCATATACTGTTCAGCTTGTTCTGCGCCGAAAGTCTGTGGGGTATAGGCACCCATGCCAGTAGGAGCATTCAACGCGCCAAGACCTGCGTAGGCTTGATCTTGCATTGTATTTGTACCTGCGCTAAGTGGGCCTTCATAGCCTTGATAAGCTTGGTTACCCAACGCCTTACCTTGACCTAGCATGTCAGTTACGTAGTCACCCGCCCAGTTAGACAAAGAAGACTCTGTACCTGCCACTTCTCCTAGAGCATCGGGGTTTACTACAGGATCTCCAGCGGCAAAATTAGTCTTTGGAGTTTGATTTTTGTATACAGAACCCCCGTAGTTATACGCACGTGCAATCCCGCCCTGAGCCATATTAGGCATAAACTTGTTAGGGTCTATTTGTTTACCTTGTTTAGGATTACCAGTACGTTCCATACGTACGTTATCCATCATGCCGTGCAGTTGGTTTGCACCAGCATCAGAATTACCATTACCTAAGTGGCTAACCACGTCAGCAGGAATAACAAACTCACCATCACTAAGACGGGCTTCTTGACTACCATCAATACGTGCAGGAACGTCGTCCGCCATACCATCTGTTTTGCCCCCTAAATAATATCCGTTGTGGGCAGAAGCAATACCACCTGCGGCCATACCTGTAGGAGGGGTAGGATTATTTCTTTCCGCTAGTTGTGCTGCTTGTGTTTCAGCCACTGCTTGCGCTTCAGCTACAGTGGCTGCTTTAGTGTCGGGACGTTTTGCATACTGCACGTCTGAGAAGTAGCGTTGACCTGCTTCTCCGGGCCTACGACCTTCGGGAGATACATTAGGTACTCGTTCTCGCACTGCTTGTAAATCGGGGATTTTGCCTTGGTACCCTACTTTAGGTACGTCTGGCCGAAAATAGTTATTAGCCACGGCTCCTAACCCAAGTTGAGCTGCTCCCGATATTACATCAGAGGAAATACCCGTTAGATTTGACGCACCCTCTACTAGATCTGTATACCAACCCATTAACCTTCTCCAATTAATCTTATTAATCTATCTGTGTCGTCTTCAATTATACCGCCCTTTGCTCTAGCAACTGGGCCAAACCCTCCAAACGGGGTACCGTAAAATTGATCTTGTTCTTTATCCCTAAATATACTATTAAAGTCGTACGCTTTACCTATATCTGCTAGACCCATTTGTTTTGTGTTAACTATTGTAGGTTCCGCTGCTTGCGCTGCAAACACATCACGAGCGCCTTGATCAAACTTATCTAATTGTTGGTTTAAATCCATTTGTTGCTGTATTTGCATGGCTTGTTCTTGTGCTAACTCTTGCTCTTCTTCAAACCTACGTTGATCTTCTATAGCTTGATCTGCGGCTATTTGATCATTATATGCGTACAATCCAGTAGCTGCAAACTGTCCACCTAAGCTAACATCCTGTCCCGCTAACGATTGTTCTAACATGTTCTGGTCGTTTATGTCAATTACGCCGTCATTATTAACATCATACTGTAATTGTGCATCAGTGGGAACAAAAGGCTCAGAAAGTACTTCTTGTTGCGCAATAATATCTGCTACAAAATCTATATCTGCATCAGTAACTTCATTTGCGGGTTTACCCACGTAGTTAGCTACAACTTCTAAGTCTGAACTTACATTTGCAATATCGTTCGCAAGAGTTGCTTCCGTAGCGCCTAGTTGGTCTAATAACTCTTGCCTAGTTGTATCAAGGTTACCCGCTACAGTATCAATAGCCGCTGAAAGAGCGTCGTCTCTCTCCATACCAGCCGCTTCGTTTTTAGCAACTTCCTCTAGTATAGCTGTTCTAGTATCTTCTAACTGCCCACTTAAATCAGCGATACCTGCGTCAAACTTAGCACCCAAGTTTGCTTCGGTGGTACCTAACTGAGTTAGTATGTCTGCTTTAGTAGTATTAAGATCAGTAGCGACATCTTCTATAGCTTGCGCAAGTGCTGTATTTCTATCTATACCAGCATCTTCATATTCTTTCATCTTAGCTAAGATGTCGGTTTCCATCTGGCTAACTTGATCGCTTACACCTGCAATAGCAGTAGTTAATTCATCTATGCCAATGCCTAGATCACTAGCAATTTCTGCAATAGCTTCATCTTGAGTTAACCCTGCGTCAATAAGAGCATCAATATCTGTCTGCGCACCCGCTATGGCCGCTGCGTTTAAAGCTACACCCGCACCTACCTTTTCTATAGCCGTAGTTAAGGTACCTACATCAACTCCAAGTTGATCTGCAATAGCTTGTATAGCGTCATCACGAGTTACCCCAGATGCTATAAGGTCATCAATACCTTTCTGTGCTTTAGATATAGCAGTAGCATTTAATTTTACATCCGCCCCTACATCTCCTATAGCAGCGAAAATACCTGTGGCTCCGGCGGACTCATCTTCTTCAGTACTTGGATCATCTTCTAAAGCAGGTGAGCCTATAATTGAAAATATCTCGGCTTTAGTTTTTCCAAGTTTAGTTGCTAGGTCGTCAACTGCTTTTTTAATGGCTTCATCACGACTTAAACCTGCCTTTTCATTTGCAGCTATGGCCGCTAGTAACCCTGCTTTGTCTATATTATCTGGGTCATCAGGGTATTCATCTGCAAAATCAGGTACGCCATCCCCATCTGTATCGGTAACTCTGTCTATGTTTTCTGGGTCAAGCGGGTAATCATCCTCAAAATCAGGAATACCATCGTCATCAGCATCAGCAGTGCGGTCTATATTTTCTGGATCGTCAGGATAATCGTCATAAACGTCAGGTATACCATCACCATCCCTATCAACCTCATTAGGGTTTATATTATCTGGATCGTTAGGATATAGGTCGTCTATATCAGGTATACCATCCTCATCCGTATCTACAAGAGTAGCGGGGTCTACGTTATCTGGATCTTCAGGGTAATCGTCTAAATAATCAGGTATACCATCATCATCACCATCAGTAGTATTATCTACATCAGGATTATCATCGTAGTCATCAGGTATACCATCACCATCACGGTCAGGTAAGTCTGGTGGTATGTTATCTGGATCGTTAGGGTAATCATCTAGGTAGTCAGGTACACCATCACTGTCTGTATCAGTAGTATTATCTATATTAGGGTCAGGATCATATATATCAGGTATGCCATCCCCGTCCGTGTCAACAGGAGTACCATCTTCGTTGTACTCTCCAGATGTAGTTTCTCCATCTTCACCAACTAATTCAAATATTCCATCTCCGTTAGTATCAACGTAAGTTCCCGGAGTATAGGTAGTATCAGTATCAGTATCAGTATCAGGAGTATAGGGAGTACCATCTTCGTTGTACTCTCCAGATGTAGTTTCTCCATCTTCACCAACTAATTCAAATATTCCATCTCCGTTAGTATCAACGTAAGTTCCCGGAGTATAGGTAGTACTAGTATCAGGAGTATAGGGAGTACCATCTTCGTTGTACTCTCCAGATGTAGTTTCTCCATCTTCACCAACTAATTCAAATATTCCATCTCCGTTAGTATCAACGTAAGTTCCCGGAGTATAGGTAGTATCAGTATCAGGATCAGGATCAGAATTGTCTAAAGGGTTATAAGGAGCAACAGTGCCGCTATCATCCCAAGGTGCTCTTTGGTTTTTAAACGCTGTTCCATCTGCGTTGTAAGTACCACCTAAAGTTTCTCCATCACCTGCAACTAATGTGTACTTACCGTCTACATCTGGGTGAGGAATTAAAGTGAAAGGTGTGTAAGTAGTTTCAACAGGATCAACAGGATCAACAGGATCAACAGGATCAACAGGATCAACAACAGGAGTACCGTCAGGATTAAATACAGAAGTAGTACCATCTGGACTAACAACTACTATGTTTCCGTCTTCGTTAGTGTACGTTACATCTCCAGTTTCGGCGTCGTAGTTTATCCCACTAATATTAGGGTTATTAGCATCGTTGTCTTGGTTGTTAGGTATGCCGTCCCCATCAGTATCGTTCTCATTACCATAAGTTAACGCCCAGTAAGTGGCTATTTGTGCGTCTAGATCAGCATCAGATGTATCTCCCATGAGAGCCTCTACATCTGTGGTATTAAGTGGCAAACCGTAAGCATCAATAGCTGTTGTAGCTTCTACAGAACTTGTGTACTGGTCGTCGTAGTATTGATCTAGTAAGTCTGCTACAAGAAATGAATCTCCTAAAACTTCATTTAAAGAAGATTCTAATTCTTCTTGGCTAAGGTCAGCGGCCCCTTCCATTATTTGTTGTACTTGTGGATTGTAAGCTACCAGAAAATCAACTACGGGATTACCAGTACTTGCAAATACTCCCGTCACTCCGGCTATTGGGCCACCTATAATACCTCCCATAAACGCGTTTAACGCTATATTACCTGACACGTCTCTAGTAGGATCTATTTGGTACAATATAGACTCTAGGACTACAGCACTAGCGCCTTCTTCCATAGCTTCGGAAAAACCTTCTTTTACAAATACTGTAGCTCCATTAGCCATACGTTGAGCTATCTCTCCAAATAAAACTTGTAACTTACCTACGCCTCCTCCTTTTATAAACATGTTTTCTAGGGCATTGCCACCAACTCCCATAGATATTAAAGTAAAAGTTGCAGCGGCAACAGCGGCTGTATTTGCCGTGTCTATTGCATATTTATCTGCTTCTGCATCGGTCATACCTGATTGTTTGGCTACAGCAAATGCTTCCTCATAAGCACCATTAAACGTACCTCCAAAACTTTCGGCTATGTCAGTAGCTATACCAACGCCTATACCAGCTCTTTGCGCCATTAACGTAGTAGCTTTTAGCCCATACCCTGCAAAACGTCCTACAGCCCCTATTCCTCCGGTAGTTGCCATACTTGCTAGTAATGGAACTAACTCTTGTACGCCTTCTAACCCAATAATTTGAGTTAGGAATTCACTAGGGTGGTCTTTAAACGCGCCATATATAGCTTCTGCGGTTCCAGCAACTCCTTCACCTGCGCTTATTTTTCTCCATATTGCTTCGGTGTTTTCACGAGTCTCTTCAGGAAGTTTGCTTTCAGCTAGATTAATTATGTCATCTAAACCTTTATAGAAAGGAGTTGATGTAGGATCAATACCTAACGCGGCTACTACCGACTGTATGTCTTGTAGTACTGAAGCAGTCCCTGCCCAAAGATTAGACAAGAAAACCATACCATCGCCGCCCGTTTCTTCTCTAGCTGCGAAAGCGGCTTTAGCTTGCTCGTACCACCAACTATCTACGTTTTGGTCTGCGGCGGTTTCAGCGTCCATCTGAGCAATAGCTTCTAAATATTTTTCAGGGTGGTTGTCTTTTAACCAATTTATGTCGTTACCACTAGTAACGTTAATGACGTAAGTTAAAAAGTTTCCCGCAGAATCATACTGCTCATATCCAGTTCCGTCACTGGACGGTATGCTTTGCACTAACTTGCCGTCAGACCATGACCATTGTGATTTAAGACTATAGTTATCCCATTCTAACAACCCCGTATTAGGGTTAGGTATTGCTCTTGCGCCATTTATGTAAGCATTAGTTGGGGAAGTAGAGTCTTGTTGATTTATTTCGTATGCTGCAAGAGATGATGCAGTTGTAACATCAAGTGTAGATCCTACTTCTTGTGTAGGTAATCCTGCGGCTTCTAAGTTAGCATTAGTTTCTTCCGTTACTGTTAATTCACCTATTGTATTAGCTATAAGTGCCGCGTTTACCGCGCTAGTTACGTCATTAGGGTCTATTTCTGTAATAGACATGTCCCCAAACTGTCTAACAAACGCGGCATTTACTGCTTTTGCTTGGGCGGGAGTAAGTTTTGTATAGTCTATATTAGCAGCCGAGTAAGCCTTACCTAATAATTGCCACTGCACGTCGTTATAGTATTGCTGTTGATTTGTTATTGCGTTGTTTACCAACCCTTGACTTAGATAATGTTGGTACGCTTCTTCTGGAGTTTCTAATCCATTTTTCTGTGCGTACCATGCAGCATCAAAATCAGGACTTAGATTGTTTACTGTAGCTTCGTTAATACTTGCTAATGCTTCGGCAAATCCAGATTCAAAGTCATCATCTCCACCTGATATATCATCATATGTTTCTTGGTATAGGGTAGCGGCGGCTTCATACGCCGCAGTAGCATCGTTGTATACGTCAGTTCCTGCATCAATCCTAGGAATGTAATCGTTGTTTAGTTTATCTGTAAAGGTAGCTTCTGCGGCGTCGTACGCGGCTAATGCGGTTTCATATGCATCCATTTCTTCTATGGTTGCACCCGCTCCATAACCACCGTCCATTGCATCCCACGCATCATTAGTTGTTTTAGCTAGGGCGGTTAGTTCGTCAGCTCCATCGGATATTAATTGGTTTACTTCGTTTACTTCTTTAGCTGCTTCTGCGCGAGCTACTGCTGCTTCATCTGCTAATATAGCTTGTTCAGTTAGCGTAGTGTATTTTCCACTTGCTCTATCCCAGAAATCTTTAAAATCTTCTTCAAAAGTACCGTTCTGTAACGACTGCCTAATAGTACGTTCAAGTTGACTTGCTAAAGTCTTTAAGAATGCATCAGAAACATCTCCTCCTAGCATAGCCGCATTTAACGAGCTTTGGAGAGAGGTAGCAATCATTTGTATGCCACCAGCAGGTAGCCTTTCCCCTACAAACCCTTCAAGAGTTTCAGTGGTTATTACCGCAGACGAGACTATCTGGGCCATACGAGCTTCGTTAATATCTCCCGTAGCTAGTTGAGACGCTATTGCTTCTTGTACTAAACTTCTTGCTATTTTACCTATAGATTGAGGTGCTGACCCCGATAATAATTTACCACTAGCATCGTATTCTCTAGTGTCGTCAGTAAATACGCCTATTTCTTCTAAGTTGTCTAGTGCCCCACCAGTTAGCTCGTTAATCTTACCTAGTATCGTACCAACTGCTACTTGCATTCCTCCTGTTAAGAACGCTTCTAGAGGATCTTGGTCTGTTATTATTGCAGCAATTGCACTTTGAGTGCCCGCAGTAACAGCTTTAGCTATAAACTCACTGCCTCCTACGGCGGCGCTAGCCGCTTCACCTATACTAGCAGAAAACTCACCAAATTTTTGACCTACGACCTCATACCCGCCCGCGAAGGCAAACCAGTCACTAGCGTGCATAGTAAACCCTGACACGGCTTTTAACGTTGCTATAACTTGTGCGCCGCCGGGAATTATAGCCGCAGCTATGTTTACTAATGGGTTAGATAAAAAGTTTTCCCAATTACTAAGCTCTGGGGGATCTTCTATCCACATCATTGTATATTCGCCCGGCCCTCCATTGCCGTCGCTAGTATCTATAAACCTACCACGATCCATTAAGTCTTGATATTGCTCTCGCTCTGCATCAGAAAACCCTTGAATCATGCTATTATTGCCACCCGTTTCCGGTAGCTTCATGTATAGGTTTTGATTGTCGTACCCGTAGGGGTAATCTACTTCAAAAGGACTTGCAAGTGCGGAACTAAATCCAATTCCAGACTCTCTAACATGATTTACAAAAGGCATACCTAGTAGTTGATCAATAGCCCAACCTTCAAAATTTGTCCCCGCTAGTTCTCCACGATTAGGATCAAAGTTGTTAAAAGCTTGTTGTTTTAAGGCATCAATTTTAGATTGGTAGTCGTCCGCTTTTAATATCCTTGCGTACCAACTAGCTAGGTTAAAATCGTCGTAAAACGAAGCATCGGTTGTAGTAGGTGTAGGTGTACCTGTAGTACCTGTAGGATCAAGATTAGGATCAGCAACTTCTGCCCCACCCTTATCGTCATCATCGTCGTCCTTTGTATCATCCCAAGGTGCTTTTGTTTGCCCTTTAAGAACAGGAGTTTTACCCTGATCCCAGAACTTATCTGTCCCTAATGTTTCTCCGTCGGCACCAACTAACTGATACTGCCCATCTCCATCAGGGTCAACATAAGTGCCAGCTACGTAAGTAGTTCCTGTAGAGGGATCTAAAACAGGGTCTTTTGTACCAACGGGTTCACCTCTTCTACCTTCGTCACGTCGTCCCATCTTAGGTAACCTCTAAAATACTAGCTACAACATGCAATCTGTTAGCAGTAGCCGCAGTGACTTTTAATATCTCAGTAGGTTGTATTACTAGGGGGGCAGTCAGTAGTTCTACGGTGCCGTTAGCGCCAATAGCTTTTGTTTTAAATAGACTGTATACCGTACTACCGTTAGTTATAGTAGCAGTAAGTGTATCTGCATTGCCCGTGTCTTCCGATACTAATATAGACTTAACTATACCTGTGGTGTAAGTAGCCGCAGTGTACAACGTAGTTACATCAGTAGTAGTTAAATCTACTTTTGCATTTATGTAAGTATTAGCCATTAGCTCATAAACCAAGTAATAGCTTCAGCTTGCCTATTAAGCGAGCCGTTGCGTAGAGCATTGTCTATCTGGTTAAAATAGATACGTAGTATTTTGTTAAACTCTTCAAAGTCCTGCGCAATATACTCTTTTGGAGGGTATGGCAACGCGGGCGCACGGAAAGGCACATCATATTTAGTTCTGTCTACAGCCATTATCGTCTACCATCAGGTCGCATATCAATTCGTGGAGAACCTAACTGCCAAGTAACACCTTCAGCACTAGATTCTATTTTCATAGCCATTTGTCTACCCCGTACGCGGGTATATACCTCTCCTGTATACTTCTCTACAGGTGTTGTAGCTGTTCTAGTAATAGCAGCACTGTTTGATCCCCCTTCAGACAACGGGTCGTTATATCCTGAACCAGAGTTAGCTAACGGTAACAAAGATATAGTAGCAGCAGGAGAACTTACCGTAGACCCGTCAAAGGTAATATCAGGCATTAACCGCCAAATAAACATAAACTGGTGCCCATCATCAAGATCAAACTGAGCAGACTCTATATAAGCAGCTATAGGGGCTGTAGT